>Ga0299912_10003803_pt1 | contig 12324 bp, 15 predicted proteins | sample RVTome_2_FD_207667 | JGI IMG/M metagenome (GOLD analysis project Ga0299912, IMG submission 207667) | Soil microbial communities from uranium-contaminated site in the Upper Colorado River Basin, Wyoming, United States - RVT95D214 (version 2) ... | reverse complement strand
GCGCCGCTGACGATCTCGGAAATTTCCTGGGTGATCGCCGCCTGACGGGCTTTGTTGTAGGCCAGATTCAAGTCGTCGATCAGCTCACCGGCGTTGTCGGTGGCGGCCTTCATGGCCACCATGCGCGCGGACTGCTCGCAAGCGACGTTTTCCACCACGGCCTGATACACCAGGGATTCGACGTAGCGGGTCAAGAGATCCGTCAGCACCTCTTTGGCCTCGGGCTCGTAGAGGTAATCCCAGTGATGGGCGTAACCCTTTTCCTCGCCGGCCTGAATGGGCAACAGCTGCTCGATCTGCGGCTCCTGCGTCATGGTGCTGACGAACTCGTTGTACACCACGAACAGACGGTCGAGCTCGCCGCGGTCGAAGGCATCCAACATCACCTTCACGGTGCCGATCATGTCCGTCACGCGCGGTGCGTCGCCCAGGTGGCTGGTCTCGGAAATGATGTGGCTATGCAGGCGCTTGAAGAAGCCCGTGCTCTTGGAGCCGATGGTGCACAGATCGATCCCCACGCCCTGGCTGTCCCAATCCTTCAAGGCGCGGATGGTGGCGCGGAACAGGTTCGCGTTCAGGCCGCCGCACAGACCGCGGTCGCTGGACACGATGATGTAACCCACGCGCTTGACCTGGCGGTCCTGCATATAGGGATGCTTGTACTCGGGATGCGACGCCGCCAGGTGTCGGATCACGTTGCGGATCTTGGCCGAATAGGGCCGCGACGCCGCCATGCGATCCTGCGCCTTGCGCATCTTGCTCGCCGCCACCATTTCCATGGCGCTGGTGATCTTCTGCGTGTTTTTCACGCTTTTGATCTTGGTGCGTATCTCTTTTCCGACCGCCATGCTGGTCTCCTACGTTAAGGCCCGGGCCTAGTACGTGCTCGTCGCCTTGAACTTGGCGATGGCCGCCTTCATCTGCGCGGCAATGTCATCGCTGAAGTCGCCGGTCGTGTTGATCTTGGCGAGCAGCTCGGCGTTGTTGGCGCGGAGGTAGGCGTGCAGCGCGGCCTCGAAAGGCACCACCTTGGTCACGTCCACGTCGTCAAGGAAGCCTTCGTTGGCCGCCAGCAGCGAGAAGGCCATTTCGCCGACGGACAACGGCGCGTATTGCTTCTGCTTCATCAGCTCGGTAACGCGGCGGCCGCGATCAATCTGCTTGCGGGTGGCTTCGTCCAGGTCAGAGGCAAACTGCGCGAACGCAGCCAGCTCACGGTACTGGGCCAGCGCCAGGCGAATGCCGCCGCCGAGCTTCTTGATGATCTTGGTCTGCGCGGCGCCGCCGACGCGGGACACGGACAGACCGGCGTTGATGGCGGGGCGGATACCGGCGTTGAACAGATCGGATTCCAGGAAGATCTGACCGTCGGTGATGGAAATCACGTTGGTGGGCACGAAGGCCGACACGTCGCCCGCCTGCGTCTCGATGATGGGCAGCGCGGTCAGCGAACCGGTCTTGCCTTTCACCGCGCCGTTGGTGCGCTTCTCCACTTCGTCGGCGTTGATGCGTGCGGCGCGCTCCAACAGACGGGAGTGCAGATAGAACACGTCGCCCGGATAGGCTTCGCGGCCCGGCGGACGGCGCAGCAGCAGGGAGACCTGACGATAGGCCCAGGCCTGCTTGGTGAGGTCGTCGTACACGATCAGCGCGTCTTCGCCCTTGTCGCGGAAATACTCGCCCATGGTGCAACCGGAATAGGGCGCGATGAACTGCATGGCGGCGGGATCGGCAGCGGAGGCGGCGACGATGATGGTGTGCGCCAGCGCGCCGTGCTCTTCCAGCTTGCGCACCACGGCGGCGATACTGGAGGCCTTCTGGCCGATGGCGACATAGACGCACTTAACGCCGGTGCCTTTCTGATTGATGATGGCGTCGATGGCCACCGCGGTCTTGCCCGTCTGGCGGTCGCCGATGATCAGCTCGCGCTGGCCGCGGCCGACCGGCACCATGGCGTCGATGGCCTTGAGGCCGGTCTGCACCGGCTGGTCCACCGACTTACGGGCGATAACGCCGGGCGCCACCTTCTCGATCGGCGAGTGGCCGGCGGCGTCGATGGGACCCTTGCCGTCGATGGGGTTGCCCAGGGAGTCCACCACGCGACCCAACAGGGCCTCGCCGACCGGCACTTCGAGGATGCGGCCGGTGCACTGCACCTTGTCGCCTTCGGTGATGTGCTCGTAGGCGCCCAGCACCACGGCGCCCACGGAGTCGCGCTCCAGGTTCAGGGCCATGCCGAAGGTGTTGCCGGGGAATTCGACCATTTCGCCCAACATCACGTCGGACAGGCCGTGAATGCGCACGATGCCGTCGGTGATGCTCACCACGGTTCCTTCATTGCGCGCCTCGGTGGAGACATCGAAACTCTCGATTCGCTTCTTGATCAGCTCGCTGATTTCTGACGGATTTAATTGCATCTCTAATTCCTCTTGTGGCCGCTAGCCGGCCAGCTCTACGGAAAGCTTGTTCAATTGACCGCGTACCGATCCATCAATCACCAGATCTCCGGCCTTGATGATGGCGCCCCCCATGAGGGACTCATCAACAAAGCACTTCAAGCTGACCTCGCGCCCGAGGCGCGCCTTCAGCTTTTGGGCGATGAGTGATTGCTGCGCTGGGCTGACCTCGTTGGCCGAGACAATCTCCGCTTCGATGGTCTTCTCCGCCTCTGCCTTGAGGGTCTCGAACTGGGTAGCGATTTCCGCCACCACATCGAGACGGCGATTTTCCGCCAGCAGCTTGATCAAGTTAGCCCCTTGCGCAGTCATCACCTTGCCGGCGACGCCGATGATCAGCTCGGCCACCTGGGCCTTGCCGACGCTGGTGTTGCCGATCAGGCTTTGCATGTCGGGGTCCGCGGTGATCTGGGCGGCGGCCTGCAACATGGCAGACCATTCTTTCAACTGGCCCTTGGCGCGGGCCAACTGAAATGCCGCTTCGGCATACGGACGGGCGATTGTGGATTTCTCAGCCATATGTGCGCCTTAGATCTCTGCGGCCAGATCTTTCAACAGATCGTCGTGGGCCTTGGCGTTGATCTCGCGTTTGAGCACCTTGGCGGCACCGGCCACGGCAATAGCCGCCACCTGGGCGCGCAGGGTCTCTTTGGCCTGATTCACTTCGCGCTCGATCTCGGCGTTGGCGGCCGTCAGGATGCGCTCGCCTTCGACGCGCGCGTTCCCCTTGGCCTCTTCGACGATTTCGCCGGCGCGTTTCTGGCTTTGCGCAATGATTTCAGCCGCCTGATCCTTGGCCTCTTTGAGCACCTCTTTCGCCTTCTTCTCGGCAAGCTCTTGCTCGTGCTTGCCCTTTTCGGCGGCCGCAAGACCATCGGCGATACGCTTTTGACGCGCCGCCATGATCCCCGACAGAGGTCCCCACATGACCTTGTTGACGAACCAGATCAACAAGGCGAAGGCCAGCATCTGTGCGATTAGGGTTACGGTAATGTTCACTTTTTCCTTCCTCCCGACTCGTTCTGCTTACGCTGCAACAAGTAGCCGCAGATCAGCGCCAAGTCTCGCTTTGCTTATAGCGCGCCGATGGCGGCCTGCAGGGCGCCAACAAAGGGGTTGGCGAACAGGAACCACATGGCGAAGGCCAGGATGATGAAGGGGAAGGATTCCATCAGACCCGCGAAGATGAACATGTTGGTCATCAGGGCCGGACGCATCTCGGGCTGGCGGGCGATGCCTTCCAGGGTCTTGGCGCAGATCAGGCCCCAGCCGATGGCGGAACCCAGACCGGCGGCTGCGAGAATGACGCCCACGCCGACGGCCGTGTAGGCGTAAATGGTCGCAATCATTTCTGGTGTCATTGTTACTCTCCTTACAAAGGTTAAAAGTTAAAGATTGATTGAAACGAAAACGGATATTTTCTGTAGGTCGGACCGACTCCGTCAGTGATCCGAGGTGTGGGCCATGCCCAGATACACGATGGTCAGCACCATGAAGATAAATGCCTGCAAGGTGATGACCAGGATATGAAACAGCAGCCAGCCCAGATCCAGCACCACTTGCAGCGGGAACCAGATCAGCAGCCCAGCGCCCAGGGTCGCCGCGCCGGCCAGCAGCGCGATGAGCAGGAACACCAGTTCGCCGGCGAACATGTTGCCGAACAGACGCAGGCCGAGGCTCAGAGGCTTGGCCACTTCTTCGATGGCGGTCATGACGACATTGACCGGCACCAGAAATTTACCGAAGGGATGGAACAGGAACATCTTCAAGTAGCCCACCAGGCCCTTGACCTTGATGCTGTAAAACACCGTCAGCAGGAACACCGTCAGCGCCATGGCCATGGGCATGCTCAGGTCGGTGGTCGGCACCACTTTCAGGTAGTGGATGCCGAACCAGCTTCCGATGAGCGGCAACAGGTCGACGGGAATGAGGTCCATGAAGTTCATGAGCCATACCCAGATGAAAATGGTCAGGGCCAACGGGGCGATAAGGGGATTGTGGCCGGGGAAGGAGTCCTTCACCTGACCTTGCACGAACTCGAGAATGGACTCGACGAAATTTTGAAAGCCGCCGGGCACGCCGTCGGTTGCGTTCTTCGCCACCCGCGACCCCACGAAAACCATCAGGGCGCCGAGCAGGAAGGAAACGATCATGGTGTCTAGGTTCCAGGTCATGAACCCTTCGCCCACATGAAGATTGGTCAGATGGTGCTGGATGTACTCAACGGTGCCGCCACCGCCCGAGCCTTCTGCCGCTTGACTCAAGATGCTATCCCCTGTTCAACGTTTTTAATCCGAGTGACGTGGCTTGTTTCCACCGCGCACACCCATCAAATAACTTGCCTGCGCCAGCGCGAAGCCGATAAACACGGCCAGCGGTTCGAGCTTCAAGCCACCCAAGCCCGCGCCCAGCAACACCAGCACCGCCACGAATCGCTGCACGGCGCCGAGGTAAAGAATCATCAAGCTCTTTTTCGGGTCGGTCAGCGCATGCGCATTGGCGCGCTTGAAACCCCAACCCGACAACAACGCGAGCACTACGCTCACGAGTCCGCCGTACAACGCGGACACGGCTTCCCAAAAACCTTGCGACACCCAGAAGATCGCCGCCGCGACCAGGCTCACCACCAACTGCACGGCGATGACCCGGCGGGTCTTTGCGGCCAGTTCTGCGCTCGCAGTATTCATTGCAAATTCGGATCGCTCAGCAAACGGTAGACCTTCAGGATGCCGCCGATGAATCCCAGCACACCGAGGATCAGCATGAAAATCGGCCGCGTATCCAGCCAGACATCCAACCCGTAGCCCAGCAAAAACCCGGACACGACCATGGAAGTCAGCATAGTGCCGACACTGATCAGCAACAGTCCGGGTCCTTTGGTGCTAGTCATCGAGAGGAGTCACTCATCGCGGCGACCCCCAAAATTAGGGCCGGAAGTATACCCACCCGACTTGATCACAGCAATACAAAATCCGAGAAAAAATGAGAGGGGAAAAATGAAAGTTTGATGGATTGGAACAGGCCCGCACTCGATCCGATTTTCCCTTTTATCTTTACCCTTTTCTCTTTCCGCTGCCTTTATCGTATGCGAGCGAGAATTCCGTCCAACTCGTCGAGAGAGTTGTAATGGATGATGAGCTTGCCGTTGCCCTTGGCGGCATGTTGAAACTCCACCTTGGCGGCGAGTTTGTCGGCCAACTCGTCTTGCAGACTTCTGATGTTGGGGTCCACAGCCTGGGTGGACACCGCCTTCTTCGTGGGTTCGGCGGTCAGACGACGCACCAGTTGCTCGGTCTCGCGCACCGAGTAGCCCTTGGCCGCCACTTCCCGCGCCGCCTCGCTTTGCTTTTCGCCTTCCAGCGCCAGCAACGCGCGGGCATGGCCCATCTCGATGTCGCCGTGTTCGAGCAGGCGTCGCACATCGGTGTTCAGCGTCAACAAGCGCAGCAGGTTGGAGACGGCGGCGCGGGAACGGCCCACGGCCTCGGCGGCCTGCTGGTGCGTCATTTCGAATTCTTCGATGAGGCGTTGCAGGGCGACGGCCTCTTCGATGGGATTGAGGTTTTCGCGCTGGATGTTCTCGATGAGGGCCATGGCGATGGCGGCCTCGTCGGGCACCACGCGAATGATCGCCGGGATCTCGTGCAGGCCCGCCTGTTGGGCCGCGCGCCAGCGGCGCTCGCCGGCGATGATTTCGTAGCGCCCGCCGCTCGGCAGTTCGCGCACCACGATCGGCTGCACCACGCCCTGGGCGCGGATGGAGTTGGCCAGGTCTTCGAGGCTCTCGGGATGCATGTCGGTGCGCGGCTGGTACTTGCCCGGCTGCAACAGATCGACGGGCAGCTCGCGTAGTTCAGTGCCTTTGGACGACTCGGTCGCCGCCGCGGCGGAGCCGCCCAACAGGGCATCAAGCCCGCGCCCCAATCCTCGTTTCTTCACTGCCATTGATGTATTTCCATTCTGTTCAAGAGAGCGATCAAGAGACGCTGGCCGCCGGTGCTTCCTCGCGGCGCAGCATTTCGCCCGCCAGCGCGAGGTAAGCCTGCGCGCCGCTGGAGGCTTTGTCGTAGATCAGCACCGGCAGGCCGTGGCTGGGGGCCTCGGCGAGACGGATATTGCGCGGGATCACGGTGCGATAAACCTTGTTGCCGAAGTGCTTGTTGAGCTGCTCGGCCACGTCGCCGGCGAGGCGGTTGCGCGGGTCGAACATGGTGCGCAGCAAGCCCTCGATCTTGAGAAAGGGATTGAGGCTGCTGCGCACTTCCTCGATGGTGTTGACCAGCGCCGTGAGTCCTTCCAGCGCGTAGTACTCGCACTGCATGGGAATCATCACCGAGTTGGCGGCGACCAGCGCGTTCAAGGTGAGCATGTTCAGCGACGGCGGACAGTCGATGAGGATGTAATCGTAGCGGCCGATCACCTCGTTCAAGGCCTCGCGCAACCGGCGTTCGCGTTGCGGCACCTGCAGCAGTTCCACCTCGGCGGCGGTGAGATCGGCGTTGGCGGGCAGCATGTCGTAGCCCGCCTCGGGCGTGGGGACGATGGCCTCGCTGATCGAGCACTTGCCCATGAGCACATCGTAGCTGGAGCGTTTCAGGTTGTGCTTGTCCACACCGCTGCCCATGGTGGCGTTGCCCTGCGGATCGATGTCCATGAGCAGCACCTTGCGGTGCGTCGCCACCAGCGAGGCCGCCAGGTTGACGCTGGTGGTGGTCTTGCCCACCCCGCCCTTTTGATTGGTTACCGCGATGATTTTTCCCATGTCACGAATCCCGTCTCATTCCTGCTTCCACCGTCAGACAGACCAAGTGGCGTTCTTCCTTCAGGCCCGGCACGTTCAACCGATGTATGGCCTGTACTTTATATCCGCCGGGCAATGCAGCTAATTCTTCGTTAGGCTCGGCGCCCTTCATCGCCAGCAACATGCCGTCTTGCGCGCAGTGCCGTCCCGCCTGATCGAGCATATCGGCGATGGTGGCGAAGGCTCGCGAAATCACCGTGTCGAAAAGCGCGTCGGGCCGATAGTCCTCCACCCGCGCCAGCACCACCTGCACATTGGCCAGCCCCAACTCGGTCACCGCCTGCTGCATGAAGCGGGTCTTTTTATTATTGCTGTCGAGCAACACGAACTCGCGCTCGGGGCTCAGCAGCGCCAGCGGGATGCCCGGCAAGCCCGCGCCGGCGCCCACATCGAGCACGCGCCGGCCATGCAGATAAGGCAACACCGCCAGGCTATCGAGCAGATGCCGCGTCACCATCTCACGCGGCTCGCGCACGGCGGTGAGATTATAAACCCGGTTCCATTTGTCGAGCAGGCGCACATAATCCAGAAGCCGCGCCCGAACCGCAAGCGGACAATCGAGCCCCAGCCCGGCCAGGCCTTGCGACAGGAGTGCGTCCAACGCCGTATCCCTAGGACCGGTTGGCGCCGGCAAGGTCTCCGCTCGCCGCCGGTCCCCGCCGCTTTTTCAGATGCACCAGCAACAGCGAAATGGCCGCCGGCGTCACCCCCGGAATACGCGACGCCAGCCCCAGCGTGGCGGGCCGCTGCGCCGCGAGTTTCTGCCGCACTTCCGTGGACAAACCGCGGACCTGACTATAATCCATGTCCCCGGGGATAGGCAGCCCTTCCTGGCGCTGGGCGCGCGCAATCTCGTCGTGCTGACGCTCGATATAACCGGCGTATTTGGCCTGGATCTCCACCTGCTCGGCGACTTGTGCATCCGTCACGCCTGCCTCTCCCGCCAAAGCCAGCAAATCCCGATAGCCCACATTGGGACGGCACAGCAGCTCCGACAACCGCGCTTCTTTACCCAGCGCCTGCCCCAGCACCCGCTCGGCCTCGGCATCATTCACCTGGCCGGGCCGCAGCCAGCTATTGCGCAGCCGCTGGCTCTCGCGCTCGATGGCCTCGCGTTTTTGCTCGAACGCCGCCCAGCGCGCGTCGTCCACCAAGCCCATGTCGCGGCCCACCGGGGTGAGGCGCAGATCGGCATTATCCTCGCGCAGCAGCAGGCGATATTCGGCGCGGCTGGTGAACATGCGGTAGGGCTCGCTCGTGCCGCGGGTGATGAGGTCGTCGATGAGCACGCCGATGTAGGCCTCGTCGCGGCGCGGACTCCACGGCGCTTGCCCACGCGCCGCGCGCGCGGCGTTCAACCCCGCCACCAGCCCCTGCGCGGCGGCCTCTTCGTAGCCGGTGGTGCCGTTGATCTGGCCGGCGAAAAACAACCCCGGCATATGTTTGGTCTCCAGCGAGGGCTGCAAATCGCGCGGATCGAAAAAGTCGTATTCGATGGCGTAGCCGGGGCGCGTGATGTGCGCGTTTTCGAGGCCCAGCATGGAGCGCACCAGCGCCGCCTGCACGTCAAAAGGCAGGCTGGTGGAGACGCCGTTGGGATAGACCTCGTGCGTGGACAGCCCTTCGGGTTCAAGAAAAATCTGGTGCGAATCCTTGTCGGCGAAACGCATCACCTTGTCCTCGATGGACGGGCAATAGCGCGGCCCCACGCCCTCGATGACGCCGCTATACAACGGCGAGCGGTCCAGCCCGGCGCGGATTATGTCGTGCGTCTGCGCGTTGGTGCGGGTGATGTAACACGCCACCTGGCGCGGATGGTCCGCCTCGGAGCCCATGAAGGAGAACACCGGCCGAGGATCGTCGCCCGGCTGCGCCTCCAACTGCGAATAGTCGATCGTGCGCCCGTCGATGCGCGGCGGCGTGCCGGTCTTGAGCCGGTCGACGCGGAACGGCAACTCGCGCAGCCGGCGGGCGAGGCCGTTGGCGGGCGGATCGCCGGCGCGGCCGCCCTGATAATTCGACAGCCCGATGTGAATGAGCCCGGCGAGGAACGTGCCCACCGTCAGCACCACCGACGGGGCCTGGAACTTGAGCCCCATCTGCGTCACCACGCCGGTGACGCGGCCGTCCTCCACGATCAGGTCTTCCACCGCCTGCTGAAACAGCACCAGATTGGGCTCGTTTTCCAGCGCCGCACGCACCGCCTTCTTATATAGCGCGCGGTCCGCCTGCACCCGCGTCGCCCGCACCGCCGGCCCCTTGCTCGCGTTCAAGCGCCGGAAGTGGATACCGGCCCGATCCGCCGCGCGCGCCATCAGCCCGCCGAGCGCATCCACCTCCTTCACCAGATGCCCCTTGCCGATGCCGCCGATAGCCGGATTACACGACATCTGCCCCAGCGTCTCGATGTTGTGGGTGAGCAACACCGTGCGCGCGCCCGTCCGCGCCGCGGCCAACGCCGCTTCGGTACCGGCATGACCGCCGCCGACCACAATCACATCGAATCGCTCTTGGAAAAACATGGAGATGCCACCTCGAACAGGGGCACGTATTGTACGGGTTGGTGAAAAACTAGCCAATGCCCACCTTCGGGCTAGGGTAACATGCACTTCATATGCGAAGATCGAGACCACTTGGAGGTCAAGCCATGTCGCTGGTCGCGTTTGCATCATGACGAATCGCGAGCGCCTGTCCCAGTGCTGAAAGAGTTAACAAGGCGATCAATACTAGTCAATCGAGCTTGGCCCCTTTAATTCGGAGGGCTGCCCCTTTGACCCAATTTCAATATATGGAGGTTCGCGTGGCGCTCAACATGCTAGATGCAATGGTTCAGGAACTTCGTGATGAAGACCAGAACGCTAGCCACGATAAAATCGAGCTTTATAAAAAGCGATGGCAGCGCATTGAGGCGAATAACAATGAATTAAAAGAATGGCCGTGTCCGCGATGTTTTGCGAAGGGCAACCCTGTTACTGGAAAACTAATTCTCATTGATCGTTACGACGGCGTGGAAAGTGCGACGTGCAATAGGTGTGGCCCTCTACTCACCGAGTTCAAAGTTACAGGGTGATGAAATGCGTTTTGAAAAAAAGCACGCAAGTCCGATTAGGATAGCGCATTCGGGCCCGCGAGCTGCAACCACCTAATTAGTGATGAGGACTTGCAATATGGCATACGAAGCGAAAGCGATTGCTAACTATTTTCTTGCGTGCGGAAAGCATGATGGCATATCCATATCGCCGATGAAAATCCAAAAGCTAGTTTACTACGCACACGGTTGGTATTTGGGATTCACTGACAACCCCCTGATCAAAGAGCAAGTTGAGGCATGGAGATACGGTCCGGTTATCCCTTCCTTGTACGACGCGTTTAGACAATATGGTAGGGGGGCCATAACATCTCCAGCCACAAACATTGTATTCCCAGAAGGGAATGTCAATGTGTTACATGCGAAATTCCAGGAGGTTGAACCTCCGACCGAGCCCCAATTAGTCTCGTATCTAGACTCTATATGGTCCCTATACAAAAATTACTCTGCCACACAGTTATCGAACATGACACACGCTGCTGGCACACCGTGGGCCGAGACGTGGCACGAGGAAATCCCTGACAATACTGACATTGACCCTATAAAAATTAAGCAGCACTTCAAGGATAAATTACAGGCTGCAAAATAATGGATATACAGAATTGGAAACCATTGATTGATGCTGTGCATGCACAACTCAAAGCATTAGAAAAACCTTCTGACATCCCTGATGCAAAAACAACGGAAGAAGAAAAAGATCTCGAACACCAAAAAGCCGAAGTTGAGTTAGAACACCAACGAACACTTATTACTGGTTTGAGGAACGACATAAAACAACGATTTACCTATGCAAATCGCATTTTTGCTTTAATCGTTGGCTGGCTTTTTGCTCTGGTTGTCCTGGTTCTACTGCAAGGATTTGGCGGCGCTTTCTGTTATGAATTCAATTTGGACAATGATGTTTTAATCACGTTTATAGGCGGAACAACTGTTAACGTCCTGGGATTATTCGGCATCGTCGTTGCCTATCTGTTTAAAAAATAGTTCTTTGGACTGACGAAGGAAGCCCAACATGTTGCGTGGCATTGCGTTGGGCTTCATTTAAGGATAATGGGACGCTTCCCATATTCGGACCTATGGGTTCTGTGTTTCACCCGGCGTGTTTGCGCGCCCGCTTTTTAATCAGCACACCGACCACTCTAATAATCAGCCACAAGACCGCCACGCTGAGGAAAAACCACAGCTCGTAATGTTTGATGTTGCCGATCATTTCCTCGATCGCATAGCCGAAGAGGTAACCCAGCACGCCGACGGCAATGGCCCAGATCGCGGCGCCGAGGATGTTCAGGATCAGAAAGCGAAGGGGCGAGTATCTGCATGCGCCTATCGCAAACGGCGTCACCGAGCGCAGGCCATAAAGGAATCGAAAGCCGATAATCACCCACACCTCGCGCCTTTCGAGCAGGGCAACCAGTTTCTCTGAGCGGGCCTGCCATGTTGGCCGCTTGAGCAAGAAGCCCTGCCCCTTGATGCGGCCGATGTAAAAAAATAATTGATCGCCGAGCAGAGTGCCAAAGAACGCACTCGCAATCACCCAAGGCAATTCCAGATAGCCGCGATGGGCGGCGAACCCACCGAGAACGAGGACGGTCTCGCCTTCAAGGAAAGTACCGACCAGGATGGCGAGATAGCCGTAGTTTGAAATCAGATCTTCGAGCGACATCGTTATTCACCCGGCGGTGGGCACGTTTCGACAACCTGGCGGCCTAGCAATTCCCTCTGCTTGTGTCTTCGCGGGAAAAACCAGAGCCGGACCAGCAAGCGGTTATTCACCCGGCGGGGTTAGTCGTCGGGTGAATAACGCATCACAGGCATTCAGCAAATATCCCATCCGCGCCTGGAACAATCGTCAGTGGAGCACTTCGATGTCAATCTTGTAATCGATCTTGCAATCCTCTGCCGCTGCCGCAACCAATGCCGTTGCGTCGGCATTAGTCAAGGTGACACCCGTAGACGAGGCCAAATCGTCAAAGAAAAAG
>Ga0299912_10003801_pt1 | contig 12326 bp, 11 predicted proteins | sample RVTome_2_FD_207667 | JGI IMG/M metagenome (GOLD analysis project Ga0299912, IMG submission 207667) | Soil microbial communities from uranium-contaminated site in the Upper Colorado River Basin, Wyoming, United States - RVT95D214 (version 2) ... | reverse complement strand
GAATTTATAAGGCTGCTCTAAGAGAAATAACAGTTCGCTTTGCACGACTGTGGGATGCTGGCGTGCCTATTGGTGGGTGAGCTTCATCGTTATGTGTTTTGAGAGCTCGAAGTAGAAGGCAATCCAGGCCGCCTAAGGTGGAGAAATCCATCCGGTGTGTGAACGGCACATTAGACATTGCAAAGTACTTGACCTCCCAGACCTTATGTGGTACTTCTATATTGGTTTTTTGGCAAAATGAACGCCTTAAAAGGAGCACCTGAAATGGGCTATGCATACGCAGATATTTCTATTAAAAATCCCAAAAATAATAAAATTAAGCCTGTATCTATAAAGGCTCTCGTTGACACCGGGGCAATGACACTATGTATACCTGAACATATCCGTTTACAACTGGGTTTAGAACCAATTGAAAAAAGAGAAGTAACTACTGCGGATGGTAAATCTCATATTGTGCCGTATGTTGGGCCGGTGCAAATAAACTTTGAAAATCGTACGTGTTTCACAGGAGCATTAGTGCTGGGCGATTCTGTATTAATGGGGGCTGTACCAATGGAAGATATGGATTTAGTTATTAATCCATCTACGCAAAAAGTGTGCGTAAATCCGCAAAGTCCCAACATTCCGTCTGCGCTTGTAAAATGAAATGAGTCTGTCCGCCACCCCAGGCCCGTCCCCTCCGCTTTGCTCGGGGGCAGGCCCTTCGGTACACTTAGGGTAAGCTCTCAGCCGGGTCGAAGGATTGCGGGATACAAACCCCCCGGCGAAATCAGAACCCCAGTGAAACCGGCGGCTAAATAAATCTTCTTCGCAGTCTTACCCGAGGTTCACGCCCGAAATCGAAAAAACGAGCAAACCTAATTGACACAGACCATTCTGCATCTTAGTATCTGGCTTTGACCTTTGCGTTGTAGTTTTTGCCCTCTTGTCTTTCTGCAACAAGGAGCATGGAAATGGCAGACGGTAAGCCGATTAATGTCAACGATGCGACTTTTGAGAGCGAAGTACTGCAATCCGACACGCCGGTCCTGGTGGATTTCTGGGCCCAGTGGTGTGGGCCCTGCCGAATGGCTGGGCTGGTGATCGAAAAAATAGCGCGAGACTATGCCGGAAAGCTAAAGGTCTGCAAGTTGAACGTTGACGACGCACGTCAGACAGCCACCGAACGCGGTATTATGAGCATACCAACTTTACATCTGTACAAATCCGGCAAATTTGTAGGCCAAATCACGAGTGTTACGCCGAATTTTGAGTCCGACATCAAGAAAAAAATAGAGCCGCATTTGCAGCAAGCGGAAATAGATTTGGAATGACCGACAGCGTATATGACGTTATCATCGTTGGTGCCGGGCCAGCCGGCCTGGCGGCAGCTCTTTATACCTCCCGTGACAGGCTGAATACTTTAGTGCTGGAGAAACTCGTGCCCGGCGGACAGATCGCTACGACAAACAGAATCGAGAACTATCCCGGCATAATCCAAATTGATGGTCCAGGTCTAATTGAACAGATGCAAAAGCAGGCTAAAAGCTTCGGGGCTGAGATAAAGACCAGTTGCGAGGCAACGAGGCTGGAGAAGCTGCCGGACGGCAGCATCGCTGTTTACTGTGATGAAGATAAATTTGCCGCCCGGACTGTAATTCTCGCCCCGGGCAGCAGCTATCGCAAGCTCGGAATTCCCGGCGAAGAAGATTTCCGCGGCGCGGGCGTAAGCTATTGTGGAACGTGTGATGCGCCGTTTTTTAAGGGTAAGGACGTCGTCGCTGTGGGCGGCGGCAACACGGCACTTGAAGAGACGCTCCATCTGACAAAATACGCCCGTAAGGTCACACTTATCCATCGCAGAGACGAATTCAGGGCTACCAAGGTCCTGGTGGAAGAGCTTAAGCAAAAGGCCGGTGGGCCTGATTCTAATTTGATTATCAAATATAGCACGGTTGCAGCCGCCATACAAGGTAAAGGCCAAGTTCAGTCGGTCAGATTGAAGGACCTCAAGACCGGCCGGGAGCAAGACTATTTCTGCGATGGTGTATTCATATTTGTCGGCACGGAGCCGAACACCGGCTTTCTTAAGGGCTTTGCGGAGCTGACCGAAAAGGGCTTTGTCAAGTGCGACTGTGCATATCTAAGAACGAGTGTGCCCGGCGTGTTCGTGGCAGGTGATTGTAGAATAGGGGCAGCAATGCAACTGGCGACCGCTATCGGGGACGGTGTTGTTGCCGCCATGATGCTAAAAGAGCACTTGCGAGACCCGAACTGGTGGCACAAGCCTGTCAGTGATATACTTGCGCCGGGTGGATGGTAAACCGGCTGGAGTCGTGCAAAACGCTCAAAACAATCTGGATTTGAGCTGCTGATCGAGCTATTATAAGGGGCAAAAAGGTCCAGCCGCAATTTGGGCCGGGTCTGCTGTGGGGTCTCGACTGAAAGGATAAAATAATGGCTGATAACGTGATTGAACTAACCGACTCCACTTTTGACCAGGTTGTTCACAGCTCCGACGTGCCGGTGCTGGTCGACTTCTGGGCGCCGTGGTGCGGACCATGTAGAATGATGGCCCCCATAGTAGGGGAAATTGCAGATAAGTACGCAGACCGGGCCAAAGTTTGCAAGGTCAATACAGACGAAGCTCGTGACAGCGCAATGGAATTCGGCATAACTGCGATACCAACCACTATCTTATTCAAAAACGGCCAAGTTCAGAAAAAATGGGTGGGCTTGACCAGCAAGAAAGAGCTTACCACAGCAATTGACCAACTGCTCTTGCAGGAACCTAAATGACCTACCAAGACCTTAAGGGCAAAAAGGTTTTAGTCACCGGTTCAAGCAGCGGAATCGGTGCGGCAACGGCTGTAATGTTCAGCCGGCAATGCTGTTTTGTTGGAGTCCATTACTTCAGGACAAAACGCGGGGGCGAAAAAACGCTCGCCCAGGTTAAGGAAAACGCCGACGGCATTTTGCTTTGCGCGGATGTGCGGGACAAAAAGCAGGTAAACGTGATGGTCAAACAATTTGCGAAAAAGGCTGGCGGCATCGACATCCTGGTTAATAATGCCGGCTCACTCATTGAAAGACAGCCCTTTGAGAATGCTACAATCAAGTATCACGATGATGTATTCGCCACGAATGTCCGCAGCGTGTTTTCAGTGACCCAGGCGGCCTTGCCATATCTGAAAAAGAGCAAAGGAAACATCGTAAATATCGGCTCGGTTGCTGGCCATACTGGCGGAGGCGAGGGCGCCGGGCTTTATGCCGCGGCGAAAGCAGCAGTCGCTACAGAGACTATCGCAATGGCAAGGGAATTTGCGCGACATGGTATCCGTGTAAATAGTGTTCTTCCAGGTTTTATCCAGACACGTTTTCATCAGCGGTTCAGTTCCGCCGAGCAGAGAAGAATTGCCGCCCAACAGACTCCGCTGGGAAGAAACGGCGCCGCTGAGGACGTGGCAAAAGTAATACTTTTTCTGGCCAGCGAAGCTGCCGGTTTTATTACCGGCGAATATATCGCCGTCAACGGCGGATTGTATATGAGAGCCTGAGAACCGCGTTTGTGGGTCGCAGGGTCTCTCCGACAAGGATAATAGGACGGACTGTAAATGCAGGCTTCCGCACGGATGCAAAAAAAACGATGGGTAATTCGGCCACCTGATGAACGCTCTGCACAACTGGCTAAGACTCTGAAGATTTCTCCGCTTTTAGCGCAGGTCTTGATCAACCGCAAAGTTTGCGATGCCCGGGCGGGCGCAACCTTCTTGAGTCCCAAACTGACCGAACTTATCGCTCCTGGACAAATGCCGGGAATCAAGCCGGCGGTTCACCGCCTCAGGCAGGCTCTCAAAAACAAAGAAAAGATCACCGTCTACGGTGATTATGACGTGGACGGCATCACGGGCGTGTCGATCCTCTGGCAGATTCTAACGCTACTCGGAGCTAATGTTGATTATTATATTCCTCACCGAATCGATGAAGGTTACGGCCTGAATGCCGAAGCCGTCCGGTCGCTTGCCGAGTCCGGCAGCAAAGTCCTTGTCACCGTGGATTGTGGGACAACCGCCTTTAGCTCCGCTGAGCTTGCCCGCCAGTTAGGCGTGGAACTAATAATAACCGACCATCACCAGCCCGAAGAACGGCTGCCCGAAGCTATTGCCATCGTGCACCCCGCGATGGAGGAATCTTACCCCAACCAGGATTCAGCCGGGGCAATGGTCGCCTTTAAGTTAGCCTGGGCGATTGCTGATGAATTCAGCTCCGGCCAAAGACTCCAGGCGCCACTGCGCGAATTCATGCTGAACGCAACCAGCCTGGCAGCAATAGGAACGGTCGCGGACGTCGTGGACTTGCGAGGCGAGAACAGGGTCCTGACCAGCTACGGACTCAAGGCGCTTCCCGCCTGCAAACTGTGCGGAATACAGGCCTTGATTGACTCGGCTGGACTGACAGGGCAAGGGCTGGATAGCTTTCATATCGGCTTTCGGCTGGCGCCAATGCTAAACGCGGCAGGGCGGATGGGACATGCGAGATTGGCCGTGGAGCTTTTGACCGGCGAAAATCCTGCGCGGGCACAACAGATAGCCCAGTACCTCAAAGAGCAAAATACGCAGCGACAGCTTTGCGAGCGAAAAATCCTCAAGCAGGCCTGCGAAATGATAGTTGAGCGCGGCCTAGACCAGCCCGATCGAAGGAGTATTGTGCTCGCCCGCGAAAACTGGCACGGCGGCGTGTTAGGAATTGTAGCCTCCAGAATAGTAGAGACATTCTACCGCCCTACGATCATGATTAGCACCCCCGCGAAAGCTGATGCTGGACCTGCCCAGGGTTCGGCGCGCTCGATTGCAGGCTTCTGCCTGCGAAGTGCTATCCAGGCGTGCAGCCGGCATCTGGTCAAATTCGGTGGCCACAAGATGGCGGCAGGCATAACTATCGAGCCTGCGAAGATAGACCAATTCGCAGCAGAATTCGAGGCCTACGCCAGGGGCAATCTGACGCAGGATGATGTCACTGCCAAGCTTCACATCGATGCAGCAGCGCCATTGGCCGAATTTGGCAAAGACCTGGTCGGCCAATTGCAGATGCTGGGGCCGTTTGGCCTGGGCAACCCCGAGCCAGTCTTTGCCACGAAAGGTGTTCGCCTAATCTATCCGCCGAGAGCGGTCGGGGCAAGGGGCGATCATCTGCAACTTGCCATAACCGACAACACCGGCTCGGTTCGCTGTATTGGCTTTTCAATGGCCCAGTTGGAGAAGAAACTGCTTGATCGCGAGTTCTTCAACGTTGCTTATCATCCCCACATCAACACTTACAATGGTAGCAGCAATGTCGAATTCATCTTGGCCGACGTCCAGTTTGATTAAGTTTGCGCTGAGCAAGGTCGGACGGGAACGTATGCAGAATTTCCGAAGACTAATTTCTGTCCTCGCGGTTGTTTTGGCAGTTGGTTTTGCCGGCTGCGCCGGCAGTGAGCTGAAGATTCAGCGATCAGGACAGGTCAATCCCTGGACTCATTTGAATTTGTACAATGACAGGGATAATTTCCAGTTTGCCATTGTTTCGGACCGCACCGGCGGGCATCGGCCAGGCGTCTTTGCTGATGCCGTGGAAAAGCTGAACCTGTTAAAGCCTGAGTTTGTTATCTGTGTTGGCGACCTGATCGAGGGCTACTCCGATGATATCGTTAAACTGGACCGCCAATGGCAGGAGTTTGCTGGCCTGGCAAATAAATTGCAGATGCCCTTCTTTTACCTGCCGGGCAATCACGATATCACCAATTGGGTGATGGCCGAAAAGTGGCGGGAGCGTCTCGGCGCCAGCTATTACCACTTCGTCTACCGCGATGTCCTATTTCTCTGCCTGAATACCGAAGACACCGGCAACCGTTATATCAGTGACCGGCAGGTAGATTACTTCAGCAACGTGCTAACAGATAACCCGCCGGAGCGGGTCCGCTGGACGCTCGTATTTATGCACGAACCTATGTGGTTGGGCGTGAGCTACGAAAACTGGCAAGAGCTCGAGTTCCTGTTAGAAGATAGGAATTACACCGTTTTTGCGGGACATGCGCACCGGTATGGCAAGTCCGTACGCGACGGCAAGCGGTATTATATTCTGGCGACCACCGGCGGCTCAGGCTCAGACAGCGCACACAAACCCGCCGGACTTAGCCAGTGCCAGTTTGACCACATCGTGTGGGTGACTATGACCGATAATGGCCCCGTGATGGCAAATCTCTTACTTGATGGCATCCTTAGCGATGAGCCTTGTCCGCAGTGAGGCGGGCGGTTCTCGGGCCCTACTTGTTTCTATTGACGGTCACTTTGCTTATCTTGAACTGCCCTAAAGTGCTGACTAGGTCGAAGAATCCTTCTGGGTCGCCGTTTCCCACCGCCAGGGTGATATGTCCTGGGCCGTAGCCGCCCCGGCCGACGCTCTTAAAGGCCGCATCCAGCCCGACCCATTTGCCGGGTTTGCCGCCTATGTACGCCTGCACCCAGGCGTGACCGCCGAAGCAGCCGTTGGGGCCGCCGAAATCCTTCACATACGCAAGACCCGTAGCGACCTGCGCGGGAATGCCCACAGCTCGGCACATCGCTGTTGTTAATACTGCAAATTCGCTGCAGTCACCCTGCTTACTAACTACGATCTCCGCCGCCGATGCGTAGCCGACCGAAAGGCTCCTATTCTCAATGTACCTGGCTACGAAAGATTCAATCTTTCTGGCAGCCTCGGCGGCATCTTTGGTATCGCCGACAGCGCCGCGGGCAAGGTCAACAACCTCCTTGCGATCGCTCTGCAGAAACCTTGTGGGCTTCATTGCCTCCAGAATCGCCTCATCCGTACCCTTGTAAGGGAACTTTGCCCCTTGTGGTGCGTCAACCGGCGCAACTGTTACCAGAATAGTGCCATCTTTGAGTCGCTGCACTTTTTGATTGTCATTGGACGGTATGGGTAAATCTGCGCCTTGCGTCGGCACGAGGCGGTAAACAATAGACCTGGCTGAGCTGACCTCATCCAGCGGCTGTGGGCTCGGCACAAACAGCTTTTCAATCAGTTCCAGCACATCGTTTTTGCCCAGAGCAAATTCCTTTGTGCAGGCAACCATCTCAACTTGCATCCCGGCAAGCGGCGTGACAGTTTTTTGTACGTTGAGCTCGTCATCGACGTAAGTAGTAGTGGCGATTGTACCCGCCCCCGGAAGGTTCATCGTGGTGGTAACCTCTGTCAGAGCAACAACCCGTCCCAGCAGGTCAACGTTTCGCTTTGAGCCTACATTTATCTGCGCCTCTACCACTTGTATCATCGACGGCTCGAATATCTTAACTGTATATTTTGAACCTTCTTTTAATCCTTTCTGCAGGTGCAGCAGGCGCATACCTTCAGCCATTACCGCGCCCTCCGGCCACTGGAGACTGCTTTTCTGCTCGGTGCCCATCGAGGTAGCAGTCAGGTTCACCGTTCCGCTTTTATCTATTGTGCCGGCTACTTTCACCGTCATCGCGCTAAGTTCCTGAACGGACTCAAAGCTGAGCGGCTTTCCGCCTGCGGTCTCGACACAGGTTTCCAGGATATTCATGGTTATGGGCGTATTAAGTCTGGTTATGGTGATGCTAATTTTTGTGGTAGTAGTTATGGTTGTCTGCTCGGCCAGGCGAGTTTCTACTGAGTGTCCGACCTTTTTGCCTTCCAGAAATACGGCAAAATAATCCGTTTCGCCCTTGTTGTCCGATGCAAGGCCCAGCGAACCAGCAGCAACCAGCGTTAGCAGGGCGCAAAGTAAATAACGAATTCTCATAGGCTGATTTCCTTTCTAATTGTCAATTTCTCAGCGTCCATTACTTATACTTTTCCAGCGATCCGGTGCTCGAACAATTATAAACACTAATCCTGAATTTTCATCATAATTCATAGAATGACCCAGAGCCGATATATACAATGTAGGACAGAAAGTATGACCTTTGACGCACTGTTAAATTTGGTTTCTTCGGGTAAATCGCCCCGCGTTTGCGTGGATTCACGCCTGCTTCAAGACGGCGATGTATTCGTAGCTGTCGCAGGTTTGGTCTATGATGGCCACGACTTTATTGCCCAGGCTATCGCTAAAGGGGCGAAATACGTTGTTGCTGAGAAACATGACCTGGACGTCGGCCATCAAGCATCGAGCATCAAGGTCGTTATCGTAGAGGATTCGGCCCAGGCAGCAGCTCTTTTGGCTCAGGCAAGAGCGGGTAATCCTGCTTCGCAGCTAATCAATCTGGCTGTTACCGGCACGAACGGCAAAACTACCGTGGCATACCTTATCCGTTCTTGCATACAGACTGCCGGCCACAAGTGCGGCCTAATCGGCACAATCATTTACGATACCGCCTCAAGTACGTGCCAGGCAAGCCTCACTACGCCGGACAGTCTGGCCATCGCCGAGGCACAGCAGCAAATGGTAAAGGCCGGGGCAAAATTTATGGTTATTGAGGCCAGCAGCCATGCCCTTTCCCAGAACCGCCTGGCCGGCATAGAATTCAAAGCCGCAGCGTTCACCAACCTGACCGGTGACCACCTTGACTATCACAAAACCAAAGAATCTTACCTGGCCGCAAAAACAAAACTCTTTTCGGCCCTTTCGCCCGATGCCACAGCGGTATTAAATAAGGAATCGCCTGAAGCGCAACACATCGCTGAAAAGACCAAGGCAAAGATTCTCTGGTACGCCGTCGACGAACCGGCAGACATTAGTGCCCACATCGAATCAATGGACATAAATGGAACCACTTTTGCGCTACAGTATGGCCACCAGTCGTCAATTGTAAATACTCCCTTGCTGGGCCGGCATAATGTCAGCAACCACCTTGCAGCGGCGGGCTTGTGCCTGGCAGCGGGGCTGGATTTGGAAGCAATTGCAGCCGGCCTGTCAGCGTTGCAGGGTGTGCCGGGCCGATTGGAAAAAGTTGGTAGGGTGGGCTTTAGCCCACCTTCGCCATCCAAAGAAAATGGTGGGGCAAGCCCCACCCTGCTTATTGATTATGCCCATACCGACGATGCTTTGAAGAACGTGCTTTCTACGTTGAAGCCTTTGTGTAAAGGCCGATTGATTGTTGTCTTCGGCTGCGGCGGCGACCGAGACAGAACCAAACGCCCCCGCATGGCCAGGGTCGTGGAGCAATTCGCTGACTTTGTAATCGTCACCAGCGATAATCCACGAACCGAGCGGCCGCAAGATATAATAAACGAAATAGTTGCTGGTTTCAAAAATAAGACCGATATACGAACGATGGACGATGGACGATGGACGATGGACGATGGACGAGCGACGAGCGACGAGCGACGAGCGACGAGCGACGAGCGACGAGCGACGAAAATAGTTGAGCCGGATAGGAGAAAGGCGATAGAGTTAGCAATAAAAACCGCCGGCAGAGATGATATTGTTCTTATCGCCGGCAAAGGCCACGAAACCTACCAAATCATCGGCACACAAAAATTCGCTTTCAGCGACAAGGCCGTAGCCGGAGAGTATTTCAGGAATCGAATTAAAGGCAGCAAATAGTCCTTAAATTTGCTCATCCACGACGGCCAATTCGCCAGTTTGAACTTCCCCAAAAATAATAGCCCCACGTTTCAGATGGGGTTGTTTCTTCCGCTGAGCAGCGTTTCTATCTTTATCGCAGTTTAAACCGTTTCAAATGCGCCGCTTAAAGCAAAAGGAAATTCAAAAATGGATCATCGATAGAAATAAAAAACACTCTCCTCTTGACTATATGTCAACACAACAATATAGTTGTGTGTATGATACCTGATTTCGTAGATATTGGAGGACCTTGGAATGTTTTACCTCCCGGGGTGCATGTTGCAACACTTGAAGAGATCGAAAAACGTTTCGCTATATCTGACCATAGAAAATATTTCTTCTCTGGATTTATAAAAGGTGTATTAGCCCTGCGTAAAGCTGGATGCCAAAAAATCTTTCTTGACGGCAGTTTTGTTACGGGAAAGCCCATACCAGGTGATTTTGATGTTTGTTGGGATCCTATGGGAGTAGATATTACAAAATTAGATCCTGTTTTCCTTGACTTTTCTGATGGACGCAAAAAGCAAAAAGAGCGCTTCCGCGGAGAATTTTTTCCAGCTACTTTGCCTGCAGATAACAAGCACTTCTTTTTGGATTATTTTCAAATCGACAAATACACGGGAAATGCGAAAGGTATTATTTGTATAAACTTCCCCAACAAGTAGATGGGAAAGGGTATTATTATGATAACGAATGAACGACAGTACCGAATAACGAGTGGTCAACTGGAAAAACTTAAGGTAGCAGTCAATAACTTTGATATTAAAACGACTACTGAACGAACGAAGTCTAAGATTTTAGCAAAAGCAGAATTAGAGGCACTAAAAAGTGAGTTTGAAAATCTATCTCTGCAAATGAAAGAATATGAAGCACTGAAATCTGGGAGTGTTGGGACACTAAAAGCATCTACTTTGCAAGAATTACCAATAATTCTTATCAAAGCACGTATTACTAAAGGTTGGTCACAACGTCAACTTGCAGATGCTATTGGTGTGAAGGAACAACAAATCCAAAGATATGAAGCCGAAGAATATGCTTCTGCGAATTTGCATCGGCTTGTTGAAGTGGCACATGCACTTGGCCTAAACATAAGTGAAGTTGCCGAATTCGGAACGATATCTCCAGCACCTCTTGTTGATACAGACAAAGGTGATTTAAAATGGGATCAGTTCCCGGTCAAGGAGATGTATCGCCGCAATTGGTTTGAGGGGTTTTCCGGTTCTTTGGAGGCGGCCGTGGCCAATACTGAGGAACTTGTCAAGGAATTCGTGACAGATTCTCTTGATAGCCCGGTCCAAGCGTTTGCGCGTCAGCGCGTGCGTGCGGGGGGTAATGTAAATCCGTACGCTCTTCTTGCATGGCAATGTCGAGTTATAGCTCTCGCTAAGAAAGAGAAAGTGACAAATAAATATAACCAAAAGACAATAACCGATGAATGGCTTACTGAACTTGCTCACTTAAGCTGTCAAGAAAGTGGTCCATTAAAAGCTAAGAAATACTTGAGAGACTTTGGAATTCGTTTGGTTATTGAGTCTCATCTCCCCCAAACCCATTTGGATGGCGCAGCATTGTTGCTTTCTGAGGGACCAGTAATTGGAATCACGTTGCGTTATGACAGACTTGACAATTTCTGGTTTGTTCTTTTCCACGAGCTTGTTCATGTAATTAAACACTTACACAAGCAAAATATAGAAAGCATATTTGACGATCTCGATGTAGAAGCTGGAGATATTGAAAAGGAGGCAGATGGACTGGCGGGCGAAATTCTTGTTCCTGAAGACAAATGGAATACAGCCTTGGCACGTTATCTAAGAAGTAAAGAATCCATCGAAGATTTTGCACAGAAATTGAATATTCATCCTGCGATAGTAGCAGGAAAAATACAAAGAGAAGCAAAAAATTATACGATTCTTACAGATATGGTCGGACAAGGCAAAGTAAGGAAACTTTTCCCAGATGTCTGCTTTTATTAATACAGGAGAACATAATGAGCTTTAATCATACCCATTACATACCATGCCTTCGATGGAAACAAGGGGAGTATCAAGCCGTATGGCGATTGCCAGATACAACAAAGCGAATGTTCACCCCACTAATAGAAATTCCGGAACTTGGATGGGATTTCGAGGAAGAAAAAGAAAAAAAGACTATCGACCAACTCTTGACTGATTTTGCGCTAAAAAAAGTATTTAAGAAATGGGGGCGATATCTTTGCTTTGTTGATTTAAATCTTATTCCGGCTCATGAGCGGATGAAAAACGGCGTTCACCCTATACGTTTTATTTTTAATGAACTCCGAGCGATTCAGTGCCTAGCTGTACCAGTAACAGGCCTGCTAAGAGATGAAGAATATCAGCAAGAAATTAAAACCGCCTCGGAAAAAGATAAAAAGGGGATTTGCTTAAGAATAGCCATAGAACAGACAGCAAAAAATTCATTCAAAGGAGAATTAGATGCTCTTTTGTCAACGTTGGGTATTCAGACCAGCGACTGTGATCTTATCTTAGATTTAGGTGCACCAAATTTTGTTCCACTCGAGGGATTTTCTAAAGTAATCCAGACCATTGTGAGTTCTTTTCCTTACTTGAATGACTGGCGGACTTTTACAGTTCTGGGCAGTTCTTTTCCCGAAACAATGGCTAGTATTGAAAAGGGAGGAAAGATCGTTGCACGCTATGAATGGCAACTATACAAAATATTAATAACCAATTTGCGTAGAGATGGAATTCGGCTTCCGTCTTTTGGTGATTATGCCATAAATCATCCTAAAGTCCTTGAA
>Ga0299912_10003800_pt1 | contig 12327 bp, 12 predicted proteins | sample RVTome_2_FD_207667 | JGI IMG/M metagenome (GOLD analysis project Ga0299912, IMG submission 207667) | Soil microbial communities from uranium-contaminated site in the Upper Colorado River Basin, Wyoming, United States - RVT95D214 (version 2) ... | reverse complement strand
GATGCAGTTCTAGGAGCGAGCCTGCAACAATACCGCGAGTATTGTAAAGGGTTGCGACAACGAAATGCGCCCAGATTGCCCCGTCCCTTCGGGTTGCGGCCAAAACAGGCGTCTGCGTTGTCCCGTCGCTTGCCAATATTCGCGATATTGGCTGCGCTCCGCTCCTAACAGCCATCCCGTTTTGGCCACAACGCATCGCGCGGATATTATTGAGACAGACTCTGGGAACTCCTGAAGACTCGAATTATCATACTACTATGCGCTTACATTACCTGCTGGCATTGATATTGCTCGTGGTTCCTGCGGCACTCGCGGAAGGCCTGCCTGAGCTGGGAGAAGTGTCGCAGGCCGGATTTTCGTCTTCGCAGGAGCGCCAGCTCGGCGAAAGCATCATGCGGGAAATCCGTGCCGATCCCAGCTACTACGACGATGCGGAAGCCGCTGATTACATCAATAATCTGGGCACCCGGCTGGTCACCCGCGGTTCCGACACGCGCCAGGATTTCGAGTTCTTCCTGATCCAGGATAATCAGATCAATGCTTTTGCGTTGCCGGGGGGCTTCATCGGCGTTAATACCGGTCTTCTCCTCTCGGCACAGGGCGAGTCCGAAGTGGCGAGTGTGATCGCCCACGAAATCGCGCACGTAACCCAGCATCACATCGCGCGCCTTATCACCCAGCAGAAACAAAGCCAGCTCATTTCGCTTGCAACGCTGGCGGTGGCGATTCTCGCCGCGCGTTCCAATTCCGATGTGGCCGGCGCGGCCACCGCATTCGGGCAGGCGGGGGTGGTTCAGAGCCAGCTCAATTTTACCCGCGGCAACGAACAGGAGGCCGATCGTATCGGGCTGCAGATTCTGGAGCGATCGGGCTATGACCCGCACGCGATGCCGACGTTTTTCGAGCGCCTGCAGCGCGCGACGCGACTTTATGAGGGCGGAGCGCCGTCTTATCTGCGTACCCACCCGCTTACCTACGAGCGTATCGCCGATGTCCAGAACCGCGTCCAGAACCTGCCTTACCGCCAGGTTCCCGACAGCCTGGAATTTCAGCTGATTCGCGCCAAACTCAAGGCCAGTTTCGATCCGCCGCGCGAAGCCCTCGGTTTTTTCGAGGAAAGCCTGGGCGAGCGCAAGTTCCTGAGCGAGGTGGCGAGCCGCTACGGTCTGGTCGTCAGCCTGCTGAGAACCAAGGACTACGCACGCGCCAAAAAAGAACTCGATGCATTGCGCAAGCTCGGTCGCGCGAGCCCCATCATCGATACCCTGACTTGCAAGGTGAAGATTGCTGCGGGAGAGGCCGAAGCCGCTTTTGTCTGCTTTCGCGAGGCGCTTAAGGCATATCCCAATTATCGCGCGCTGGTTTACGACTATGCCGATGCACTGTTGCAAAACCGCCAGCCCCAGTTGGCACTGAAACTGGTCGAAGATCGCTTGCAGTATGTCACCGAGGATTACCGGCTCTATCTGCTGCAGGCGCGCACTTACGCCATGCTCGGCAGGCAGCTGGCCCAGCACCGTGCCCAAGGGGAGGCTTATGCCAGGATGGGCAATATTCCCGCGGCGGTCGAGCAACTGCAGCTTGCGGTCAAAAGCGGTGACGGCGATTTCTATCAGCTCTCTGCTGCCGAGGCGCGGCTCAGGGAACTGCGCCGGAAAAATGACGAGTTGCGCAAGGAAGCCGGCAAGGGAGCGGAAAAGCGCTGAGTCGCCAGGAGTTTGTCGGTCTGAGCTCCGACAAACTCCTAAGAACCCGTAACAAAATAAAAAATTAGCCGCCGATGAATTCTTTTCAATACCCGCTTGACGGGTACGCCGATGTGAATGTGGGCCAAGTCCGACAGGCTGCTAGCGCTTAAGCCCGCACATCGTGTCGCGCGGAGGCGCCGTCCATTGCGCTCGCGCACCACGCGTATAGCGCGTCGTATATCACCATGCCGTGGGCGAGCATCTCATGGTCGTTCGCGAAGTTCTGCGACAGGCCGCGCGAAATCGCATAGAGGCCGGCGGACTCCGGGGCGAGTTCGAGGCGTGACGTATCCGCTCCCCGTACTATCACCGCCAGCCCTAGCAACGCGGGGTCGGTCAACCGGTATTTCCTGAGAAAGGCGTCGAAGCTGCACAACTCGGCGACATGACCGAGCTCTGCGCCGGGCACATCGTAAGGCGCTGCGCCGGTTTCTGCGGCAACTTTCATTACCTGGTCCGCCGGCACATAGAGGAATTCCGGCTGCTGGTCGATGAAGCGCGCAATCAGCCAGGGGCAGGCGATGCGGTCGATCTTGGGATGTTCCCGGGTGACCCATTTCATAACGTCCTCCTATCCGGGCAGCGGTTTGGCGAAGCTATAAATCAGACCGGCCAGGCCGCATATGCCGATGACCGGGATAATGCCGGCTTTGTAGCGCAGCAGCGCAACGAAAGCAGCGATGCCGATGACGGCCGACGGCCATTCAAACCGGCCGCTCAGGCCAGCGGGCCACAATACGTGGTAGGCGAAGAACACGGCGAGATTGAGGATAACGCCGACGACCGCGGCGGTGATCCCGGTCAGCGGTGCGGTGAATTTGAGGTCGCCGTGGGTGGTTTCGATCAGCGGCGCACCGAGCAGAATGAAGATGAAGCTCGGCAAAAAAGTGAAATAAGTGACGATCGCGGCGGCGACGCTGCCCGCGACGAACAGGCTGTCCGGACCGAACAATTCCTTGCTCCAGCCGCCGACGAATCCGACAAACGCCACCACCATGATCAGCGGTCCCGGTGTCGTCTCGCCTAATGCAAGGCCATCGATCATCTGCGTGGCGGTCAGCCACTGATACTGCTCGACGCCGCCCTGATAGACGTAGGGCAGCACGGCGTAAGCGCCGCCGAAAGTAAGCAGGGCGGCCTTGGTAAAGAACCAGCCCATCTGGGTGAGGGTGCCTTCCCAGCCGTAGAGCGCGAGCAGCGCCGCCATGGCGCCGCTCCATAACAGCAGGGCCGCGACGCAGATTCTGGTGAATCGCGGCCATCTGAACAATGCGTGCCCGGGCGTCGGCGTATCGTCGTCGATGAGCGCTGCGCCGAAATGCTTGTCGGCGGCGCCGTGGCTGCCGCCGGTGCCGAATTTGTCGGGTGCGACGCGGCCACCGATGTAGCCGATGACGCCGGCGCTGATCACGATCAACGGGAACGGGACCTTGAGCGCGAATATGGCGATAAACGCTGCAGCGGCGATGGCCCACAGCGCGCTGTTCTTCAGAGCGCGCGAGCCGATGCGATAGGCGGCGAACACCACGATGGCGGTGACCGCCGGCTTGATGCCATAGAGGATGCCAGCGACCGCGGGCACGCTGCCGAACGCCATGTAGATCCAGGACAGCGCAACCAGGATGAATAGCGAAGGCAGGACGAACAGGCCACCGGCGATAATGCCGCCCCAGGTCCTGTGCATCAACCAGCCGATGTAGGTCGCAAGCTGCTGCGCCTCGGGGCCGGGCAGCACCATGCAGTAGTTGAGCGCGTGCAGGAAGCGGCGCTCGGAAATCCAGCGCTTACGCTCGACCAGGTCCTGGTGCATGATCGAGATTTGCCCGGCGGGGCCGCCGAAGCTGATAAATCCCAGCCTGAGCCAGTACCAGAATGCTTCGCTAAACGTGACCGGCGCGGGAGGTTCATCGTGTCGGCTGTTACTTGTCATCGGATGCCTGCTCCTGGTAAGCGCCGTGGATGAAATCGAAAATTTTCAGGGATTCGGCAAGCAGCTGGTCGTCGCTCCTGCAGTAGCTTTGCGCGCCGCGCAGAATGGTATTGAGGCCTTTGGCGTCTTCCGCCGGGAGGCCGCCGGCATCGAGGTAATGCACTACCGTTGCCAGGCGCGACAACACGGCGTCGGCATCCAGGCCGAAGGTGAGCAGCAGCACTTCGAAAGTCACGTGATTTCCGACATGGGTGAATGCCGCGCCGTCAAAATCGAACCCGACCGCATGCGCCGGACAGTCGCCCGGTTTGTCGAGCCACGTGAATTTGGCATGGTGGTCGATGAAACGCTTGATCAGCCACGCGCTTGCCAGCCGATCGACCCAGGGCCGTTTGCGCGTTGCCCAAGTGCGTCGCCGGAAATCAGATTTGCGCAGGCGGGGAATGGCGCGCGTCACGGCGCGCGGCTCGTCCGGCGCCAGGAGCAATTGCACTTTCTGCTCGGTTTCCTCGAGTAAAAGCCGCGTTTGATCGCGTGCCGCGCCCGCGAAAAAATCGATTGCGCTGATTTCTTCAAAGCCGCGCCGCAGGCTGGAAGCCTTGCGCACCAGCGCACCGGCAGATCCGGGTTTGGACGGGACTTTGAGAGCGCGCAATTCGCGTGCCAGCCGTGTGTAGTCGGCGGTGCGGTCGAACAGTTTGCTCCACGACGATGCCTGCGGATCGGTGGCATTGATTTCCACGAGGTGGGCGGTCCCGCCGGCCGCGGCCACTTCCTGCGCCTGGCGCAGCAGCGCCTGCTGCGCGCCGTCACAGCGCGGCAGCAGATAGACGCCGTCGCGCAGCACGCCGCAACCCAGCGCCTTCAGCCCGCGCCAGATGCGCATGCGCGCCGTAGCGTTGCGCGTAGGGAGGCTGGTGATCAGCGCCAGCCAGCCCTGATTTACTGAATTCATGTAGGTTATCCTACATAAATGTAGAAATTACTACAATAATATTTGCATTGCGATGGGTTCGGGCTGCTAGAAGAAGCTTGGCGTGTCGCGACGCCGTGTGGGCCGGAACCAACGCCACTTGCATGGCGTTTTTTTTGCCTCGTTCTTTAGTTTTTTCATGTTAGGAGTTTGTCGGGGCCAAGTCCGACAAACTCCTAAGGCGGCCGATTTTTGAGAAACCGTGGAAAGATTGGCTTTCATGCTATTGTGTTTTTTGGGATATTGTCTGTCCCAAATTGGCCGGCAGCAGCCTCGAAATGCAAAAAATCGGCAAATACGAAATCGTCAGGGAACTTGGCAAAGGCGCGACCAGTGTGGTCTATGAAGCAATCGATCCGTTCCAGGACCGCCGGGTCGCGATCAAGGCGGTGTTTCCCGAGGCGCTCGGGGACAAGGAGCACGGCAAGCGTTACCGCAAGCTGTTCCTGACCGAAGCTTCACTCGCCGGCAAGCTGTCACATCCCCATATCGCGGCGATTTTCGACGCCGTGGCCGACGACGAAGCGAGCTACATCGTGATGGAATACGTCGACGGCACAACGCTGGAAAAATACACGCGCGTAGAAAATCTGCTGCCCATTCAACGGGTCGTCGAGATCATCTTCAAATGCGCCCGCGCGCTCGACTATGCGGCGCGCCAGGGCGTGATACACCGCGACATCAAGCCCGCCAATATCCTGTTGGCCGGCGAAGCCGACATCAAGATCTCGGATTTCGGCGCCGCCCTGACTTTGACTGCGGAAACCACCCAGGTAATGGGCATTGGTTCGCCGGCGTATATGTCGCCGGAACAGGTCAGGGAACAGGCGCTCACGCATCAGACGGATATTTTCTCGCTGGGTATCGTGATGTATCAGTTGCTTAGCGGCAAACTGCCTTTTCACGGCACTAACAACTACAGCATGATCTACCAGACCATCAACGTCGATCCGCCTCCGCCGGGCGAGTTCCGTGCCGAAGTGACATCACAGATCAATGCGATCGTGATGCGTGCTTTGCAGAAGAATACGGTGAACCGCTACCAAACCTGGGAGGAGTTCACCCATGATCTGGTATCGGCGCTCGGCGTGCAGCAGATGCCGCGGCAGGGCATGCCGGAGAGCGAAAAATTCGACACATTGCGCAAATTCGGGTTTTTTCGCTACTTCAGCGATGTCGAATTGTGGGAGGTGCTGCGTCTTGCGACCTGGCGCATGCACGTGTGCGATACGGTACTGATACAGGAAGGCGATGTCGGCTCGTCGTTTTTCATCCTCGCCGCGGGCGAGGTCAAGATCATCAAGCAGGAGCGCTTGCTCAACGTGCTGAAGGTCGGCGAATGTTTCGGCGAGATGGCGTACCTCGGCAAACGGAAATTTCAGCGCTCGGCGAGCGTGGTATCGATTTCCGACGTTACGGTGATCGAGATCCGGGCCGAGTCGCTTTCCCAGGCCTCAGAACTGTGCCGGCATCACTTTCATGGCGCGTTCCTCGAACTTCTGGTCGACCGTCTGGAAACGGCCAACACGAGGCTGTCGCAGCTCCTGGCGGACCGCAATATCAGCATTTTTTGATGCCATTATTTGCCGAGTCGCGGTGAACTCGAGTAGTGCGCCATTACGACGCGGTCGCGCCACGTCTTTTCGTCAAGCAAGGGCCCCGGCACAGCGTAACGCCGGTTCGGCTCGACTTCCTTTGCCAAAACGATTTTCAGTATTTCGGGGTAAGTGATCTTACGCAGCAGCCCGTCGGCGCCGGTGAGGCGTGCCACCAGAAAACTGTCGAAAACACGGTAGACATAGATGTTCGCCGGCTGCACCTTGCCGTCAGGATCGCGCCAGGTGATCGTATAGCGGGTGTCGGGTTTGAAGTCGTTTTTGTCCATTGCTTTCCAATTCGCGGCATGACGAATAACCCTATGAGCCATAGGGCTGCCTATTTGTTGTTTGGCGCCACTGCCGTGCGTATGCGTTTATAATCAAATCGAGTTGCAGGAAAACGCTTGCTGCCATGGCCGGTAAGATTTCTATGCTGCGTTGTTGGGCAGGTGACTTTTATGATGACAGATCAGATGTCTTGCGACTTGAATTTATTCACAGTATATTAGAGTTTAATGGAAAACTAATCTACAGAGCGAGGTATTCATGCAGTTCGATAAGGAATTAGACGCGCGGGGCCTGAATTGTCCGCTTCCCATCCTGAGAACCAAAAAGGCGTTGACCGATATGACGTCCGGGCAGGTATTGAAAATCGTCGCCACCGATCCCGGCTCAGTGAAGGATTTTCAGGCGTTTTCCAAACAGACCGGCAACGAATTGCTGTCTTCGGATACGGCCGACAAGGAATTCATCTTCTTCATGAAGCGGAAATAACACGCCCGCAGGCTGACCTGGGCTTTACCATGGCGACTTACGCGGAAATGCAGGAGATCTTCGAGGATATCAAGAGCGATCTCCGCTACGACCACGAGCTGAACGGATGCCTGAACTGCGGCATTTGCACGGCGACCTGTCCGTCGGCGCATTTCTACGACTACAGCCCGCGCGAGATCGTGCAGTTGCTGTGGACCGAGAACGTCGAGCAGATCTACGACGCGATGCAGGAGAAGATCTGGGCCTGCGCCCAGTGCATGACCTGCGCCGCGCGTTGCCCGTTCAAGAATTCGCCGGGCGGCCTGGTGGCGATCATGCGCGAAGTTGCGATCAAGCATGGACTGCAGTCGGCGAAAGACGTGCTGCGCCCGTTCGGGCGCGTGATGCTGAAGCTCATCACCACCGGCAATCAGCTCTCGCCCGACATGATCCAGCCCGACCATTTCCCCGACTGGGGCCCCAATATCCAGAAGGTCGAAGGCAACCTCAAGACGCTGCGCAAGGCCATCCCGATACGCACGCTGCAGACCACCGATACCGCATGGGAAGTTTCGCTCAAGACTTCGGTCGAGATGTACACCATCTGGGAAATGACCGGGGTGCTGAAGTCGCTGGAGATAATGGACGAGAATTTGTACGATGTCATCGAGGATTTCATCGATGAAAAGCGGGAAGAGTACGAGGAGTTGCTGGCGAAACAAGAGGACAAGGAAGAGTAGCCTAGGCCTCCCGCTATCAGCAAAGGCTTAACCATAAAGCAGCGGCCCGAAACAACAGGCAAACAGGACGGCCAGACTCGTCCGGAGGAGTTACCATGACGACCCAACAGTATCCCAGCGACGGCACCGGCATCTCCGGCCACGGCAGTTTTTTTCAGCCCACCAATCTGGCGCCGGAAGAAGCGGCGAAGGCGACGGAGTGGGTGCGCAAGCACGTCGACCGCCGCACCCTCGATCTCAGCGAACGCATGGACGATGTGCGCGACCACATGTGGGCGCTTGAAAAAGAGGGCGAGATCATCGTCCACCGCATCACCGACGCGCATCAGCCGGTCGGCGTGCAGACCCTGTTTGGCTGGAACAAGAAGATTCCGACCATGCAGCTGTGGCACCACAAGTCGTGCGGCCAGTGCGGCAATATCCCCGGCTATCCGACCGCGCTCCTGTGGACCATGAACAAGCTGGGCATGGTTCCGGGCAAGGACTACCTGGACGAGACCGACCAGACTTCGTGCACGGCGTGGAATTACCATGGATCGGGCATCGGCAATCTCGAGTCGCTCGCCGCGGTGTTCCTGCGCAACTTTCATCAGGCTTACGTTTCGGGCAGGCAGCACGGGCATGACACCGGGCACTTCTTCCCGCTGGTGCATTGCGGCACGTCCTACGGCAACTACAAGGAAGTCCGCAAGTATCTGATCGAGTCGCCCGAGCTGCGCGAAAAGGTAAGAAAAATCCTGGGCAAACTCGGGCGTCTGGTCGACGGCAAACTGGTGATCCCGGAGGAGATCGTGCATTACTCGGAGTGGGTGCACGTGATGCGCAACCGCATCGCTTCCGAATTGCAGACAATAGACGTCTCCAAAATCCGGGCCACGGTGCATACCGCGTGCCATTACTACAAGATGGTGCACGAGGATGCGATTTATGATCCGACCGTGCTGGGCGGCAACCGCACCGCGGTCGGCACCTCGGTGGCGCAGGCGTTGGGCGCCCAGGTGATCGACTACTCGACCTGGTACGACTGCTGCGGTTTCGGTTTCCGCCACATCATTTCCGAGCGTGAGTTCACGCGTTCCTTCACCATGGACCGCAAGATCAAGGTTGCGCGCGTGGAGGCCAACGCCGATGTGATGCTCGGCATCGATACCGGCTGCATCACCACCATGGACAAGAACCAGTGGATCGGCAAGGCGCACGAGCAGAACTACTCGGTGCCCATCATGGCCGATATCCAGTTTTCCGCGCTGGCCTGCGGCGCAGACCCGTTCAAGATCGTGCAGTTGCAGTGGCACGCCAGCCCGTGCGAGGAAGTGGTCGAGAAAATGGGCATTTCCTGGACCGAGTCGAAGAAGCGTTTCGAGGCGTATCTGAAGGAAGTCGAGGCCGGGAACATCGAGTATCTGTACGATCCGGCGCTGGCAATTAGTCGGTGAGAAGCGAGGGGTGAGGGGTGAGGCGTAGAGCCTCAGCGGTGTTGAACCTCCTCACGCCTCACGCCTTCCACCTCCCATCTCACGGAGAGAAGCATGAACGAAACGGTATTGGTCGTCGGCGCGGGGCCGACCGGCCTGTCGGCTGCGGCGGGCGTGGCCTCGGTCGGCAAGAAGGTGGTGCTGGTCGAGAAAGAAAACCGGCTGGGCGGCGCGCCCATTCTCTCGGGCTATGCCAAGCTCGTGCCCTCGGGCGAGTGGGCGCGGGATGCGATCGGCCGCATGGTCAAGCGTGTCGAGGACGACGCGCAAATCACCATCCACAAGGGCACGAAAGTCACCCGTGTCGACGGCGATTTCGGCAATTTCACGGCCACGCTGTCCAATGGCCAGACCGTCAATGCCGGCGCCATCATTCTCGGCACCGGCTTCACCCATTTCGATTCCATCAACAAGCCCGAGTGGGGTTTCGGCACGTATGAGGATGTCGTGACCACCACCCAGGTCGAGCAGATGGTGGTCGCAGGCAAGATCGCCTGTCCCTCGGATGGGCGGGTGCCGGAGCGAGTGTGCATACTGCTGTGCGTCGGGTCGCGGGACCGCCAGATCGGGCGCGAGTGGTGCTCGAAAATCTGCTGCACGGTCTCGACCAATCTGGCGATGGAAATCAAGGAGCTGTCGCCCAAGACCGACGTCTTCATCTATTACATGGATATCCGCACCTTCGGGTTGTACGAGGACAAATACTACTGGCGGGCACAGGAGGAATACCGCACCAAGTTTGTGAAGGCGCGTATCGCCGAGGTGACGCAGGGCCCGGACAAGCGGCTGCTGGTCAAGGGCGAGGATACGCTGGTCAAACGCCCGATCGTGATCCCGATGGATCTCGTGGTGCATGCGATCGGCATGGATCCCAACCTCGACAATCCGGAAATAGCAAAGGTATTCGGCGTCGGCCTCGAAAAACACGGTTTCCTGGACCGCGGCGAGCATTACACCTCGAGCTTTTCCAGCACGCGGCGCGGCATTTACGTCGGTGGCGCAGCGCTCGCCCCGGAAGACATCGATTCAAGCATTTCGCACGGCCTGGCGATGGCAATGCGCTCGGTCGGCGATTTGAATGGCATGGCGCAAAAAGCGGCCTGATGCTCTGGTTCAAAAAACAGCCTGTGGCGGCATTGCCTGCGGCTACCGATCAGATCGGCCCGGCAGAATTGCCGGTCGCGCTCGATCGCGAACTGTTTAAGCTCTACTTCACCCGGATGCTCGCGACGGTCGAGCAGGACGGCGGTATAGAAGCTTATTTGGCGAGCCTGGGTGCCAAGCACCACGCTTATGCCGAATTGCTCGAGCGGTCCCGGATCGAGCGGCTGACGATGGCCGATCTCGAGTTGCTGCTTGGCCGTGTTTTCACTGCGCGCCGCCGTGTGTTCCCGGCATTGGAGTCGCTGGGCGCGACGCGTGCCGCCGGCCTGGTCGGGGAATTGTTGCATGGCACGGCGCCGCTGGGCCAGCGCATCCAGAGCCTTGTCGATGCCATGCCGGGTGCTGAAGGCATGGGCCGGGACCGCATTAATGCGGCAGCCAAGGTGAGGCGCGCGGCATGGGATTTTGCCGCAGAACTGATGCATTTCAGCGATCCGGTGAAGTATCCGCTGATGTCACGCTGGGTATGGGATCAAAGCACGCAAAGCGGGGCGCTGCGCGAATTCATCCGCGGCGCCGATGCCATGGGGGAAATCCCCTTCAGCAACACGCCTGAATTGTTCGAAGGCGGACGCCGGTGGCTGGCGGAGCAGATTGCGGAACAAGGCATTTACCGCGACATCCATTTCTGGATCGACCTGGTGCTGGCCGAGGCTTACACCACCTATTTCCGCTCGGTCACGGAAGGCAGCCTGGGCGCCGATTTCGGCCGCGGCGGGCCGCCATATGAACAACTGAGAAAACTGCTGGGGATAGACATGCCCCGCGGTGAAGGACACTCACGAGTGAAAAAGGCGGGGCATGAGGCATTAGGCGCGAGGCGGTAATGATCCACGTTTTTGCTGCGCACCCCTTACTCCTTACTCCTGACGCCTCACGAGGTTTTGCATATGGCCATACATGAAAAATCGCTGATCTCGCCCGATCAACTGATGACCAGCGACAAGCTGGTGGTGGACGGCGTCGATGTGTCCGGGCACTGGAACACCATGATCAAGCCGCGTTATATCAGTGATTATGATCCGGATTTCTACAAGACCATCCAGGGCTACGGCGGCGGCGAGAACGTGCACCGCTGCTGGCAGTGCGGCTCGTGCACCAATTCATGCGCCATGTACGCGATCAACACCGATTTCAACCCGCGCTATTGGATTTATCTCGTCAATCTCGGCATGAAGGACGAACTGCTCAAGGACAAGGACATCATCTGGCAGTGCGTGTCGTGCAACAAGTGCACCAACATCTGTCCCAAGGACGTGCGGCCGGAGGGCGTGATGAAGGCGCTGCAGCACTGGCTGGAAGACGAGGGGCATGTGCCGAAATCGAACTCGACGCTGTTCGACGAGGAGTTCGCGCGCCAGTGCCTGGATCGCGGCCGCATCGAGGATACCGAGGTCATCGGCAATTTCTTCAAGAAAAGCGGGCAGGACATCGTCGAACTCGTGAGGAACGGCTGGCTCGGCATCATGGTCGCGCGCATGAACAAGTGGCCGCTGCTGAAGGAGGGCAAGATCGGAAAATTCCTCGCGCGCATGCCGATCACCGGGCCCGTCAAGATGGGGCTGATGATGATATTCAAGCCGCGCACCAGGTCATGGGGCACGACCGGCGCAGTGCTGCGGCAGTATGTCGAGGAACAAAAGCGCAAAGCAACGGCACATTAAATGGACAGGATTGACAGGATTCAGCAAGGATTAACAGGATCAAGTCTTGTTATTTCCATGAATTCGATCCAATCCTGTCAATCCTCAAAAATCCTGTAAATCCCGTCTAAAAGAAATCATGGCAAAAGTGGCTTATTACCCCGGTTGCGCGCTCGAAGGTTCGGGCGGCCCGTACGACCGCTCCACGCGCGCGCTGGTCAAGGCGCTCGATCTCGAGATGACGAATCTCGCCGACTGGAACTGCTGCGGCGCGATGGAAGTCAAGAACATCCACCCCATGCT
>Ga0299912_10003799_pt1 | contig 12330 bp, 10 predicted proteins | sample RVTome_2_FD_207667 | JGI IMG/M metagenome (GOLD analysis project Ga0299912, IMG submission 207667) | Soil microbial communities from uranium-contaminated site in the Upper Colorado River Basin, Wyoming, United States - RVT95D214 (version 2) ... | reverse complement strand
TAAGGGAACGCGGGTAAAAACAACACATCCGCGATGGGGGAATATAGAGGATCGAAAGCAACACCTAATATTACCCGGCAGTGCCGCCGGGAGGTGAATCGAACCTGGGGGATACTGAACTGTGGTCACGGAAAGACTAAAAACCATTCAAGCTAACGCGTTACGCGCTAGCACATTGCTCAAAGCCATGAGCAACCAGCACCGACTGATGATCTTGTGTCAATTGGTGCCTGGGGAAAAATGCGTCAGCGATCTAGAAGAAATTATTGGACTGAGCCAATCTGCGCTGTCCCAGCATCTTGCGCGCTTGCGTCGCGACAATCTGGTGCAAACCCGGCGCGAGGCACAGACCATTTTTTATTCTCTGTCCGGTGAAGAGGCCAGTGGCGTAATCGAAACGCTCTATAGCCTGTATTGCGGCCAAGACGCCAAGTTGATCGTCAACGACGCTGAAGGCCCTAAGGTCAAAGCCATCTGATCCTCACCCTTGCGAGCATAACAATTAACGGGCGGGAGTTATTTCGCCCGTTAATTATTGCCCCGATAATTGTTGCATTACCAATGGGTATTGGGTGTTGATCGTCGAAAGCGATTAATGAATGCCATGTCTGTTGGCGACGGCGCCTCGGCCTGTCGTCTTTTTTTCCGCCTGCTTTTTCTGACGCTCATGCGACACGATCCACCGCAGCTCTTCTTGCAGCACGTCGATGTGGCGGCTTTCCGGAGCCTTGGCGACGGCCTGAATGATGCCCTGGCGCGTCGGCAACGGAAAACTGTTGAAGTGTTCCAGCATCAAGAACTTGATCCCTGGACGCACGGTTTCCGAAAGCAACAGGCTGGTCACCAGCTTTTGGCGCACATCGCTGCGCAGATTGCCGGCTTCGGTCAACTGGATGAACTGGCCGACGAATTCACTCGGGGGCATTTCGCCATCCAACAGCGCGCGCAACAACGCCTTCAACGCGTTGGCATATTGCTTGCGCGTTTCGACGATGAATAAGCTGGTACGGGTGCGGACAAAGGCGATGGCTTTGGGGTTGAAATCGTTTTCGCGCACCACGTCGATACAGCGTTTAACCAGCGGATGACGGGTTTTTTCCCCCACCAACTGGTATACGCCGGTGATTAAATCCTTATGACAGGCCTTGGGCGAAAGACGCGTGGCGGCAGCAAGCGCCATGGGAGATTCCGGATCGCGCGTGGCCATCATCGCCAACGGCAATGGGTCTTCGAATTGAACCAAGTCCAGATCGGTGTTGATCAAATGTTCGGGAAGCAAAATGCGCGTAGGATCGCCCGGCACACAAATGGGATTCCCCGTGCGATAGCTTTCTTTAATCACGTGTGCGGCGCTGATGCCGTCGCGTGAAATGCCGATTTTTTCGCTCATGTTTCAACCCTCATGTTTTGGTCTTTTTGTTGCGGCCCCATGCCACCTTTATCGTGCCGCAACGAACCGTTTTTCCTGTAACCGTTTGGCCGCCCCGGAGGACCACCACATGCGAAACAACTGCGCGCCCTCCCGGACATCGCCAACCGCCAATTCCCGGTTCAGCACGTCCTGATAAACCAAGTAGGCCTTAGCCGCGTCCAACCTCGCGTTCCAATCATCGTCTGCGACCTCTGCTCCAGCCGATTGCATCTCCATCGTCTGGGCATCATCCAAAAGGTGCGCCAAAACCAAGGTAACAAAGGCCAGCCGCTCACCGGGAATGCGCACTTTTCCGCTGCGCCATTTGCTGACCGTCGGCGGCGTTACGCCAGCGAACTCAGCAACGTCCCGGCCCGTTAGGCCCAGTTCATTTAGCGCAGCGAACACCGGAAGGTGCGACGATGCGCCTAAGCGAACATCCCCTTCTGTGGCGTGTTCCCGGTCGGATTCTCCGTGGGGTACCTGACGGGCAAGCGATCCGGCGAACGAATCGTTGGCATGTGTCACGGCTACCTCTCCCTTTTAAGCCCAATGGGTTAGCAAACCCTTATCATTCCAGTGACCTGCGGATTTTTTTCAAAGTGCCATTCAAACATGCACTGTTCCGCTTGATGGTGGAAAACAATCCCACACGCCACAATTTATAGGGCCATTCTGGCATTATCGGCACTAGATGTAGTGACTGGTGGCGTATTCTACGCTGAGCACGATGACTTGGGTTTGACTTACGAAATATTGTATAGCCCCCTAAATACAGTGCACGCTCCATTGACACTACACTCTATCTATTATAGTTAATTTATAGTTTACGAGCCTCAGATTCGGGGGCTTTAAGCCGAAATAATCGGCAAATTGAGGGAAGTTCGATCTCACCCGGTTGCAGTATTTGATCGCGGTGTATGAAAATAGTTTCCAAGCCAGGGGGGCTTGCCGGTGAAAACTTCTTTTGAACGCTCAACGCTTGCCAGCTTGGCGGAAGTCGATGCCAAGTCTCAAGAAAAACGATTTACCGTGACCTTGATCCGTCCCGGTGATTCAGAAGAAATATCAATGGAAATGATTTCCGCGCCAGGTCTCAGCGCAGCCTTCATGAAGGCGCAACAGGTCTTTCCCGGCGCACGCATTCTGTCCGTCGAGGCAGTGCCGGACCCATTGCCGGTACGCGCAGCGCGGGACAAATGCTCCAACGGCCCCGGCGCACGCTTTATCCGCGGTATGTTCCGCCCCGCCCTGTTCAACGACGAATTTGAGCTGACCGAACTCGGCGAATGACGCCACCTCATCTAGCGCACGACAAGAGGCCCCTCATGCGGATCGGCATCGACCTGGGCGGCACCAAAATCGAAGGTCTGCTGCTGACGTCGGATGGCAGCGAAGCCAAACGTGTCCGCGTTCTCACCCCGCAAGGGGACTATGACGCCACGGTTCTAGCTATAGCAGACCTGGTGCGACAGCTTGAACAGGGAACCGAATCTCCCGCCAGTGTCGGCATCGGTATCCCCGGCACGATCTCTCCGCAAACGGGTCTGGTAAAAAACGCAAACTCGGTATGCCTGATCGGTCGCCCTCTGGATCAAGACATCGCCAAGGCCATTGGCCGGGATGTACGCTTGGCCAACGACGCCAACTGTTTTGCCGTTTCCGAAGCCCACGATGGCGCGGCAGCCGGGGCGCATGTCGTGTTTGGCGTCATTCTTGGCACCGGCGTGGGCGGCGGCATCGCCATTGACGGTCGCGCGCTGGTCGGCGCCAACGCCATTGGCGGAGAATGGGGACACAATCCCCTACCCTGGCCACAAATTTTGGACGACGATGACGAACGCCCAGGCCCCGCGTGCTATTGTGGCCAGCACGGCTGTATCGAAACGTTTCTTTCCGGACCAGGCCTGAGCACGGATCACAAAGCCCATGGCGGCGGGGAGATAAGCGCGGAAGCAATCGCCACCCTAGCCCGCGACGGAGACGATGCCTGTGCGGCCACACTGAACCGTTTTGAGCGTCGTCTGGCGCGTGCGCTGGCCACAATCGTCAATGTCATCGACCCGGACGTGATCGTGCTGGGCGGTGGCCTGTCAAACATCGAACGGCTCTATAAAACCGTCCCCCAACTTTGGGACGCCTGGGTATTTTCCGATCACATCACCACGCGCTTGATGAAAAACGTTCACGGCGATAGTTCCGGCGTGCGCGGCGCGGCGCGGCTGTGGGATTGATATAACTCCTCTGACGGTTCTCGGAATCCGATTCCTCCTGCCCGGCAATATGTGCCGGATCGGCAATTTTTGCCTAGTGCATGACATTGCTAACCCGCTGATTATAAACAAATTATAAATTGGCACAGGCGTTGCCTCTACCTTTATGCAACCTCATGAGAATCATGGGGTCCAAATGACTAAAGGGATGGCCAGAACGGCTGGGAAGACCAGGGACATGAACAACGTACTGAGATTTCCGATGAACGCGCCAATGAACATTTTGAGCATGGCCCAAGCCAGTAAATTCCTGGCAAATGGCAAAAACGGAAGTTCCAATGCGGGACAATCCGCTGGAACATATCCCGTTGATGATAGCCTGCTCGCGACCTTGTCGTTCGTGCGTGAATGCCTGCACGGCGGGAAAGATGGATTGGATGCGCGAACTCAACGTTTGTGCTTGGAAGCGGTGGAAAGCGCACTGAGCTCAGCCATAAGTTTAGAGCGCACGGTACTTAACCAGACCCTTTACATCGAAGACATGGCTCGTGTTGCCTGCACCGATCAATTAACCGGTGCCTACAATCGCCGCGGCTTCGAGCAAGAGTTCCACCGCACCCTGGCGGCCGCTACACGTTACGACGAAACTGGCGTATTGGTATTTGTCGACCTGGACGGTTTCAAACCCATTAACGACACCTACGGCCACGCAGCGGGCGATCAGGTCTTGATCGAAGTGACCCGCACGTTGCAAGAAAACATCCGCCCCCAAGACATGGTGGCGCGCATCGGCGGCGACGAATTCACCGTATTGCTGACGCGCACCGATTGGGAAAACGGCCTAGCGCGTGCCGAATATCTTAAACACTTGCTCAACACCCTGTATGTGCGCTGGAACGGCAAGAACATTGCCGTGCGCGCCAGCTTGGGCTTTCAGCGCTATAGCGCAAGCGATGACGCCGAGCTGCTGCTCAAAAAGGCCGACACCGCCATGTATGAAGCCAAGCGGTTGCGCAGCAGTTCGCGCGGCGCGGATGTTTAAGAACGAGACAACACCGATCAATGACCCACGATTTACGTTCCGAATTTCAAGATCAACCATTTCAAGGAAAAACGAGTTTGCTTCTCCATGACCACTCTCCCTCAAGCCCAAACTTACGTCCCGCGCCACTTCGGTGGCCGGGGCGACTTTTTCCTTGAAGGAAGCATCGCGCCCGAAACATTGAGGCGCATATCATGAAGGTCGACCTCAAACTGCCGCCCTCCCCCACGCACGGTCTTTCCTCCCCCAGCCCGACCGTGCCCGCCACCGAGCCCATGCCTTCCCCCGGGCGCAGCTTGGTGGCGGTAGAGGATGCGCTGGCGCCCGAAGTGGTTCCTGGGTCGGGGCGAACCTTCATCGAAAGCCCGTTGAAGCAAATCCTGTTGGACATTAACGCGCGGGCTATTTCACCGCGCGCCATTCATGCACTGAGCGAAGACCTTTATGCGGGAGGCGTGCTGACCTGGGACGAACACGCCGAACTGTCGTTCCAAGTCGAACTGCACCCCGATTTCAGCCGCACCATCGGCGCGCTGACGGGTGAAAAACCCCGCCCCGACCGACCTCGCGATTATGTCAAAGAATGGGAAAGTCGCCTGGATTTTGAACGCCGTCATTTTCCAGAAGGCCCCGAACGCGAACGCGCCCTGCACATCCTGTCGGTGCTCAGGCGGATCGAAAAACCCACCGACTTAAAGGCCTAGGCAACCCAACGCCTCACACATCAGCATTCGCAGCTTTCGCCCGGATCATGCGGCAAAAACAAGGTGATGGCGGTGCCTTTATTGGGTTCGCTGGAAATGGTTAAGCTGCCCCCATGTTGCTCCATAATTTGCCGACTTAAGGAAAGACCTAAGCCCGTGCCCTGATAACGCCGCGCCAACGATGTGCCGTGAACTTGTCGGAACGGCATCAAGGCAATCTCAATTTGTTCCGGCGACATGCCGATGCCCGTATCGGTTACGACGATATAGTGCCCCACCGAGTCGCAACGATTGGCTACCTTAACGCTGCCGACGTCGGTAAATTTAATGGCGTTGCCGATAACGTTGAGCAAAACCTGTTTAATGCGCATGGGATCAATAACGAGATGATGGGTCGTATGCAGCGCGTTTTCCAGCACGATCCCCTTTTGCTCAGCCTGAACGCTAATCAACTTCACCGCATCGTCAATCAAGTCTCCGATGTCGGTACGCTCTATGTGCAGTTCGAAAATTCCCGCCTCGATCTTGGCAAGATCAAGGATGCCATTAACCGTTTCCAGCAATAACTGACCGCTATGGATGATTAACTTACAGTACTCTTTATAAGATTCCGGCAACGGACCCTTGATTTCGTAATTCATCATTTCGGAAAACCCGATAATGGAATTAAGCGGGGTGCGCAGCTCATGGCTCATATTGGCGAGAAATTCAGACTTGGCGCTATTAGCCACCCACAAGTCATTCAATCGTTTGAGATAAAGCCACAACAGAAACGACAAAACCGCCGCCAGCAACAGCATCATCGAAATCATGGGCATGCCTACGCCATAATCGCCGGGCGTGGAGCGAAGGGGCGCAATGTGCAACGTCCAATTCTTATCCCCAACTGAAAAATCGAATTGGGAGGAAAATTTCATGTCATTTTTTACGCTGGCGCTGCGGTAGACAAGCACATCGCCGCTCGTCACTTCAAAGGCTCGGTTCAAGCCGAGCGTTTTAGTCAGGGCCTCTTCGATGACGACCGAAGTGCGAAACACCGCCGTAATAACCCCGTCGAATTTGCTATTTTTTTGCAACGGAAAATATCCGACGATCCCCGTCCCCCCTTGCATCAATGCTAAAGGCGCTGTGACATGGTATTCCATGCTTTGACGAACGGCTTCAAAGACGGGCGCCGCAGCCGAAATGTTCAAAATATTGTTGCCTTTAGTGTTCGAGTTTTCCGATTCAGGCACCACCCATTGAACTTCGCCGCTGGCATCAACCCAGTTGATGGCTTGAAAGCCCTTAAACAACCCCTGCACAGCCATGACTTCATCGACAAAATGGCTTTCATCGCTGGAGATTACATCTTCCCATTCCATCGACAGATGGGCGACCACCTGAAAGCGGGTGTCAAAAAAATCCTCCAACCGATAGGCCGCCTGTTCGGCAAGGATATATGTTTCTTGAAGTTGGAATTCCGCTTCATTTTGAGCGACATACCGATCTGCCTGCCACAGCAATATTAGCAGCGCTACAAACAGCATTACGGGTGCCCCATGAAGCACGATGGGGTTCGTCAGCGATGGGGGACGGGGGGTGTTTATCGTCAACATTCACCCAATATGCAGATCACTTCGTCATGCGATCTTATCTTAATTTTTAGGTTGGTTTTAATTTTTTCTATCGTCATTTTGGAACGTCTCGAAGCTTGGCGTTGCGCCTTCCATTGCGTCGAAATAGCATTTTTTCCAATTCCACCAAGAACAACACGCTAGACGACACCCATACGATGAGCAGCCAATCCAGCCAACCGATGCCGATGGTGCCGAACAACGTTTGGAACAAAGGCAAATAGGTGAACCCCATCTGCAAGACAATCAACACCCCGATCGCCATCAGAACGAATTTATTGCCGAACAAACCTTCCAAGGTAAATACCGTCGCAGTGATATAGCGCGAATTGAATAGATAGAAAATTTCACAGCAAATTAGCGCATTAACGGCGATGGTATGCGCCCTCTCAACGCTTGCGCCCTGCTGCGTTTCCCACAAAAACAGCCCAAACGTAACCGCCAACAAAATCGCCGACACAAAGGCGGTGCGCCACAAAAATACAGGCGCCAAAACCGCTTCCTGGCGGCGGCGGGGCTGACGCTGCATGACGTCGCACTCCGAGGGCTCGAACGCCAGCGACAGCGCCAAAGTGACCGCCGTGATCATGTTCACCCACAAGATCTGCAATGGCGTCAGCGGCAGTTCCGGCATCCCCATCAACACGGCGGCAATGATGATCAACGCCTCGCCAATATTGGTGGGTAAAATGAACAAGATTGCCTTGCGGATGTTGTCGAAGGCCGTGCGCCCTTCTTCCACGGCATGAACGATGGAAGCGAAGTTATCATCGGCCAGCACCATTTCCGATGCTTCCTTGGCGGCCTCGGTGCCCTTGTTGCCCATGGAAATGCCGACGTCTGCACGTTTTAAGGCTGGGGCATCATTGACCCCGTCTCCGGTCATGGCGATGGTCAGGCCAAGGTCTTGCAATAGAGTGACCAGACGCAGTTTGTGCTCCGGGCTGACGCGCGCAAACACGTTGACCTGCTGCACCCGTTCACGCAACGCCTCATCGTCCATAATTTCCAATTCATGACCCATCAATGCGGTATCTGGGTTAACCAAATGCAATTGGCGGGCAATCGCGCATGCCGTGGCGTGATGGTCGCCGGTAATCATCTTAACCGCAATACCCGCACCCTGACATTGCTGCACGGCGATAATCGCCTCTTCACGCGGCGGATCGATGAATCCAAAAAGCCCCAACAATACCATGCCGTTTTCAACGTCGTCGAAATTCAGCTCGGTCTGATCGCTGCGGCAGGGTTTGTAGGCCACGGCCAACACCCGCTGCCCCTGCGCGGCCAAAGTTTCGATGCGAGCTTGCCAGAGCGCCGCATCCAGCGGCTGATCGCCCGCTGAAGTGCGCACCGTGGCGCACGTCTCCACCACCCGTTCCGGCGCGCCTTTTTGCACGATGAATGCTTCCCCCGCATGGCTGTGATGCAAGGTCGCCATGAATTTGTGTTCGGATTCAAAGGGGATCAAATCGGTGCGCGGAAATTGCAAATGCACGCCATCGGCTTCCACCCCTGCTTTGATGCCTGCAATCAGCAAAGCGCCTTCCATAGGATCGCCATGCACGCGCCAGTCGCCTTCACGCTGTTCAAGCTGGGTATCGTTGCACAGCACCGCTGCGCGCACCGCTTCCAACACCGTCGCATGGTTCACGAACATAATGTCGCGGCCATCGACTTGAAAGCCTCCGTGGGGATCGTAACCGGTCCCCGAAACATCATATTGCGCATCGGCGGTAACGATGGTGCGCACGGTCATTTCATTGCGCGTCAACGTACCCGTTTTATCCGAACAGATGACGTTCACTTCTCCCAAGGTTTCAACGGCGGGCAACCGGCGCACAATGGCGTTGCGCGACGCCATACGCTGCACGCCGACGGCCAACGTAATGGTGACGATTGCCGGTAGGCCTTCGGGAATGGCGGCAACCGCCAAGCTGACCGCAGCCAGAAACATCTGCGCAACGGTATAGTGCTGCACCAGCACGCCAAACACGGCCGTCGCAACCGCGACGCCTAAGATCACGCCGCTCAACCACCGTCCGAACTGCGCCATCTTGTTCATCAACGGCGTGGTGAGCTGGTCCACTTTCGCGACCAGGGTGCTGATCCGACCGAGCTCGGTTTGGGGACCGGTGGCGACCACCACTCCAAAGCCTTGGCCGCTGGTCACCAAGGTGCCCGAATAGGCCATGCACAGGCGGTCCGCCAGCGCCGTTTGGGGGGGCAGCGAAGCGGTCTCTTTATCCACCGCCACCGATTCACCGGTCAGCGCCGCTTCTTGTATCCGCAGCCCCTTAACGCGCAACAGCCGCATATCGGCGGGAACCCGATCGCCCGATTGCAGCATCACCACATCGCCCGGCACGATGTTCGAGGCATCCACCGTGATGCGCCGCCCATCGCGCAAGGCCATCGCTTGCGGCGACAGCATCTTGCGGATGGCCTGCAAGGCATCTTCGGCCTTGCCTTCCTGGATAAAGCCGATGAAGGCGTTGATCACCACCACGCCGAAAATGACCGAGGTATCGATCCAATGCCCCATCACCGCAGTGGTCGCGCCGGAAGCCAGCAGAACGTAGATCAATACGTTGTGAAACTGGCGCAAAAACCGCATCAGCGGCCCGGTCGGCTTGGATTCAGGCAACATATTGGGCCCGAACCGATCCAACCGAGACAGCGCAGCCCCAGCGCTCAAGCCCTGATCCGAGACATCCAAACGTCCCAAGACTTCGGCGACATCCCCCGTGTGCCAAGGCGCCGTGGGAGCATCTTCAATGGGCCGGGTCTTGGGAGCGTGTTCGGACATGCAACGTCTCCGCCAAAGAAGGAACCCGTTAAGCTTTGCTTTCGCCCTCTTTATCGCCACCCTTTTCCGCTTTGGGCAGAGGCGCCAGCTTGATGTGCAGTTCGCGCAGACGTTCGGGTTCCGCCACCGCCGGAGCGCCCATCAGCAAATCCTGGGCCTGCTGGTTCATGGGGAAGGCGATGATTTCGCGGATATTGGGTTCGTCGGCCAGCAACATCACCATGCGGTCGATGCCCGGCGCAGAACCGCCGTGGGGCGGCGCACCGAACTTGAACGCACTCAACATACCGCCGAACTTTGCCTCCACCACGTCCGCCGAATATCCGGCAAGGGCGAAGGCCTTATACATGATTTCCGGCAAGTGATTACGGATCGCGCCCGACGACAGTTCGATGCCGTTGCACACGATGTCGTATTGATAGGCCAAGATGTCCAGCGGGTTCATCGTTTCCAACGCCTTCATGCCGCCCTGAGGCATGGAGAACGGGTTGTGCGAAAACTCGATCTTGCCAGTATCTTCGTCCAGTTCGTACATGGGGAAATCGACCACCCAGCAGAACTTGAACGTGCCGGTTTCGCGCAGACCCAATTCGTCGCACACCTTGTTGCGCGCAAAGCCCGCATACTTGGCGGCGGCGGCTTCGACCTGGCAGACAAAGAACACCGCGTCGCCATCGTTCGCGCCGACGGCGGCCTTGATGGCGGCGACGCGCTCGGCGTCTAAGTTCTTGGCGATGGGGCCTTTGGCTTCGCCATCGGCGCCAAAAATGATATAACCCAAACCGCCCATGCCTTCTTCACGCGCCCAATCATTGAGCTTGTCGAAGAAACTGCGCGGACGATCCGCGGCACCGGGGGCGGGAATGGCGCGCACCACCGAGCCGCTGTCGATGTTCTTGGCGAACAGGCCGAAACCGCCGCCCCGGAAGTGTTCGGTGACGTCGGTGATGATCAGCGGGTTGCGCAGGTCCGGTTTATCGCAGCCGTACTTGAGCATGGATTCCCGATACGCAATGCGCGGGAACGGATAATCGGTGACGGTGCGGCCCTTGCCGAATTCGGTGAAGATGCCGTGCAGCACCGGCTCGATGGCGGCGAACACGTCTTCTTGGGTGCAAAACGCCATTTCGAAATCGAGCTGATAGAACTCGCCCGGCGAACGGTCGGCGCGCGCGTCTTCATCGCGGAAACACGGCGCGATCTGGAAATAACGATCGAATCCCGACACCATCAGCAATTGCTTGAACTGCTGCGGAGCCTGGGGCAACGCATAAAACTGGCCGGGGTGAATGCGCGACGGCACCAGATAATCGCGCGCACCCTCGGGCGACGACGCGGTGAGGATCGGCGTCTGCATTTCCAAGAAACCTTGCTCGACCATGCGGTTGCGGATCGACGCGATGACGCGCGAGCGCAGCACGATGTTGGCGTGGACCTTTTCGCGGCGCAGATCGAGGTAACGGTGGGTGAGGCGCATTTCGTCGGAATAGTCTTCGCTGCCCGCCACCTGCATGGGCAACACGGCGGCGGCGCTTTCCAGATGGAAGTGTTCCACCACCAATTCGATCTCGCCGGTAGGCAGATCGGCATTGATGGTATCGACAGAGCGTTTGACCACGCGCCCGGTCAGGGTGACGACGCTTTCGGGACGGGCCGCTTCGATGGCCTTGAACATCTCGCTCGATTGATCGATCACCGCCTGGGTGACGCCGTAATGATCGCGCAGATCGACGAACAGCAACCCGCCATGATCGCGTTTGCGATGCACCCAGCCGGAAAGGCGGACTTCCAAGCCCGCATGGTCGGCGCGCAGCGCGCCACAGGTGTGTGTACGGTAGGGGTGCATGGGTGATCCTTTGAGGTCCATTAGGCTTATTGGTTTGGTCAATTCAAGGCTAGGCAGAATATCGTAAAAGTGGCGCAAAAGCACAACTTTGCGGGCGCTTTGTCAAGAACGGACTGAATACGGCCCAAACTTAACCGCGCCCAAGGGTGAATAGCGCACAAACCACCCCTTCTTCAACGCCGCAAAATAAAAAAAGTGACGGAACGAAGCCAAACTCTCCTTTGTTTTCAAGGGGTGGTTATTCGCGTATGCAGCCAAACCGCCCCACCTCATTGTCCAATAGCCAACGCAAGCCCAACCGCGCCACGCCACGGCGGCGTAGGGACCTTACGATCCAATATAGGAATATATAGCATATTTGGGAAAAATTATCAATGTTTTCCCGCAGGGAGAGCCGCCATTCTATTCCAGTCCACTGAAGGCTCAAAATAAAGACCAGATAAATTTCAATAACATATTGAAATACATTTCTTTTCCACTTTTATGAACGATACGTATCGATTGAGTGGAAAAGTATTTAAAATCAAAGCAATATTATCTATGATGATTATCAACCATATAAAAATATTGACCTTTCCACTTAATGTAACTATTTTGTACGCATGAGTGGAAAACATCCATATATTAAAGAGATAAGCGGAGAGCAACGGCGGCAGCTTATTGATGCGCGGCAAGTGTTTGAAGCGTAT
>Ga0299912_10003798_pt1:2500-12331 | contig 12331 bp, 7 predicted proteins | sample RVTome_2_FD_207667 | JGI IMG/M metagenome (GOLD analysis project Ga0299912, IMG submission 207667) | Soil microbial communities from uranium-contaminated site in the Upper Colorado River Basin, Wyoming, United States - RVT95D214 (version 2) ... | reverse complement strand
CGCCCCTGCGCGCACTGAAGGCGTTGGTCAAGTCGGCGGCCAAGCATGACGTGCCGCTGACCCTGTGCGGCGAGATGGCGGGGCGGCCGATCGAGGCGCTTGCCCTCATCGCGCTGGGCTTCCGCTCCCTTTCCATGGCGCCGGCCTCGATCGGTCCGGTGAAGACCATGATCCTCTCGCTCGATGTCGCCCGCGCCACCAAAGTGGTCGAGGACATGTTGAAAAAAGAGACGCGTGATATTCGCGCGCAGCTCGCTTCCTTTGCCAAGGCCGAAGGCATCGAAGTGTGACCGGAAAGCCGCTCCTGGGCCTTTGACAAGCGATCGCTTTTGCCGGACGATAGCTGTCGGGGGAACATCAGTTCCGATTGTCATTTGTGGCGTTGGTCATGCGTAAAGGCTACGAGCCGGCAAGACCGTATTCCGCCGTGCGCCCTCAAGGTGCACGCGCTTCGGCTGCGCCTCGTGCCGCGCATCACGCGGCCGGACCCGCAGCGGCGATCGCCCACGAAGTCGCCCGTTTCTTCCAGGATCTGAGACGCGCATTCCGCATTTCGCAGGCCCAGGCCGCGCAGCGGCTGGCGACGCGCGTCGATATCGTAGCTGCGCTGGAGGCTGGACAGATCGGCGGCCTGCCACCGTGGCCGGAGACATGCCGCATCGTCCGGACATACGCCGGCCTCGCGGGCCTCGATCCGCGCCCCGTCCTGCATTCCATGGAGATGCTGTTCACGATGACGCCGCGGCCGCCGGTGTCGGCGCGGCAAAATCTGCTGCCGCGCCTCGGTCGCCAGGGCGCGCCGCTGCTCGCGGCGCTGGGAACAGGACGCAAAGCTGCCCTTAACGCCGCAGCGCGGGGCGTGACAGTGATGCAGCAGCGGAACGGACGCACAGGCCTTGCGCTTTCTGCCGCCACCGTTTTCGTCGCCCTCGTCGTCCTCGTCACGCAGACGTCTGTGCTCGAGGCGGCGGTGTCGCAGCTCCCACCGTCGGTCGCCCGTATCGTGCGGGGCGCCCACGATTACGTGATTGTCCGCATGGCGCCCGTCCGCGACGGCCTGCGCTGGATCGACGTTTCCGATCCGCGGAGCCGGCGTAGCGACAAATTGCAGACGACGGCCCGATCGGATTAGATGCAGCGCGCCGCGGCGTCGCCCATATCTCTCCTCAACCGTCTGGGAGCGAGCGCCCGGCGCTAGAACGCCCGGCGCCAGTGGGCGTCATCCTCATTGCATCAGGTCTCAAGTCGTTAAACATGAGCACGATTCCAAAAGTGAAGCTGGACACTCTGGTCGGCCGCTGGAATGCGATCCAGGCGGAGCTGAATGCCGGCGTCACCCAGGCTGCTCGCACCAAGCTTACGAAGGAATTTTCCGCTCTCAACCCGATCGTGGCGACGATCAACGCCTTGAGCGCGTCTGAGAAGGAATACGCTGAGCTCCATGCTCTGATTGACGATCCTGGCTCTGACAAGGAGATGGTGGCGCTGGCGCGCAGCGAGCTGGAGATGCTCGGGTCGCGCCGGGAGGAGCTGGAGCGCCAGCTCCAGCTGCAGCTGCTGCCGAAGGATTCCGCCGACGAGCGCAGCGCCATCCTCGAGGTGCGCGCTGGCACCGGCGGCGATGAGGCGGCGCTATTTGCCGCCGATCTTTTCCGCATGTACAGCCGCTATGCCGAGCTGCGGGGGTGGCGCACGGAGATCATCTCCGTCTCCGAGAACGATCTAGGCGGCTACAAGGAGATCATTGCTTCGATCTCCGGTGAAGGCGTCTTTGCCCGCCTGAAGTTTGAATCGGGTGTGCATCGTGTGCAGCGCATTCCGGCGACCGAGACGGGCGGGCGCATCCATACGTCCGCTGCCACGGTTGCGGTGCTGCCCGAGGCCGAGGAGATCGACGTCGACATCCGCCCGGAGGATATCCGTATCGACACGATGCGTGCGGGCGGCGCCGGCGGCCAGCACGTCAACAAGACGGATTCGGCGGTGCGCATGACGCACCTGCCGACGGGCATCGTCGTCGTGTCGGCAGAAAAGTCGCAACACCAGAACCGGCGCCTCGCCATGCAGGTGCTGCGCTCACGCGTCTATGAGCTGGAGCGTGAGCGGGTGGACTCGGCGCGGTCGGCGGCCCGCAAGGGCCAGATCGGGTCCGGCGACCGCTCGCAGCGCATCCGCACCTACAACTTTCCGCAGGGGCGCGTCACCGATCATCGCATCAACCTGACCCTGCACAAGCTGGACGCCGTGCTCGAAGGGTCGGCGCTGGACGAGATAATCGATGCGCTGATCACCGATCATCAGGCGAGCCAGCTTGCAGCGATGGCAAGTCATGCCAGCGCCTGACGCCACTGGCACGGCGGAGCTTGAGACGCTGGGCGGCATCACCCGCGCATGCCAGCAGGCACTCGCTGCGGCCGGCGTCGAGACGCCGGCCCTCGATGCGCGCCTATTGGTGGCGGCGGCTATGGGGCTAAGCGCGGCGGATTTTCTAGCCCGGCCAGATAGATGCGTCTCTGAAGCCGAGCGCCGGAGCATAGATGCGCTTATCAGGCGCCGCTGTGCGCGCGAGCCGGTGTCGCGCATTCTCGGTGCGCGTGAGTTCTTCGGCCGTTCCTTTGCCCTCTCGCCGGCGACGCTTGACCCGCGCCCCGACAGTGAGACGCTGATCGAGACAGCGCTCGCGATTGCCGACGGGGAGGGCTGGCGTGGGCGCCCGATCCGCATTCTCGACGTGGGCACAGGATCGGGCTGCCTGCTGGTGACGCTGCTCGCCGAGTTGCCACTGGCGACCGGCGTCGGAACCGACGTGAGCGCCGAGGCACTGGGAACGGCTATGAGCAATGCCGTCATGCACGGCGTGGCCGAGCGGGCGACGTTCGCGCGCCACGATGCACTCGACGGCGTAGTGGGCCCGTTCGATCTCGTCGTTTGCAATCCGCCCTATATCCCGTCGGGCGAGATCGCGACGCTGGCGGCTGAGGTGCGCGACTATGACCCCCTCGCGGCCCTTGACGGCGGAGCCGATGGGCTCGACATATATCGTCGGATCATCCCTGAGCTCCGACGTGTGGCACCCTGCGGCTGGGTCGTGCTGGAGGTCGGAGCCGGACAGGCCGAAGCTGTTGCCAAGCTGCTTCTACAAGCTTGCGGCAAGACACGGCAGGGCGAAGTCCTCCATAGAACCGATCTCGGCGGCCACATCCGGTCTGTGGCAATGAGGATACAGTTATGAATGTGTCGCAAATAAAGAGTTTGATTTGCCCGGGTTCCGCGCTACTGTAGCGGCCAGCCGAATGATCGTGCGTCGCGCTTTTGGGGTTGGAGCCCCGCCGGTCCGCACGAGCTGGTATTGCGAAGCACGGGGACTCGGCGCGCGAGCGCAAACATCCTCAGGCTGCCGCTGAAACAGCGATCGCTAGCGGCTTGGCGTGCAACGCCCCATTTCCGATTGGATGTAGCGACTGCCGTTTAAGCGTCACGAGAAGAGACCAATATGCGCGCGCGCGACGCCGCATGAGACTGGGAATGTCAGCGCCTGCCCTTAGGCACTAGCGGCACGACTACGCTGACGATGGGGGGCGCACGCCTCCACTTTTTCATCACGATCGAGAACGGAGCCAATGAGGCAAGGACAGCAGAACCGCAGGGGCCGCGGGCGTAACCGCAAGGGACAGAGCCCGCTCACACGCAGCTTCGAGAGCACGGGACCGGATGTGAAAATCCGCGGAACGCCGTCGCATATTGCCGAGAAGTACATGGCGCTCGCGCGCGATGCCTCCTCCTCCGGCGATCCGGTGCTGGCCGAGAACTATCTGCAGCACGCCGAGCATTACAATCGCATCATCATGGCCTTCCGCGACCAGCAGATTAGCCAGGGTGGCGGCGAGGGGGTGAGCGGCGGCATGTCGCACAACCGGTTCGGCGACCCCATGGAGCCGGGTGACGAGTTCGGCGACGACGATGGCGACGAGGGTGATGCGCAGCCCGTGCCGCCCATGCGCCAGCACGATCATCAACCCCGTTTCGACGGGCAGCGCAGCAATCATGAGCAGAATCGCTACCGCGACCGCAATGATCGCCACCAGCGCCATGATCGGCCCGATCGGCCCGATCGGCAAGACCGCCCAGGCGGCGATCAGCGCGGTCCGTCGCAGCCGCGTCCGCAAATTGCGGAGGCGGCCAGCGGCGAGGCACCTGCCGGACAGTCCAATGGTCCCGAGGGCCAGTTCCGTCGCCGCGACCGCTTCCCGCCGACACAGACGCACGAGCAGCCGGAGTTTTTGCGCCGCCCGGTACGCCGTCCGCGGCGCGACGGTAACGGAGCTCCGGGCGAGGCCAACGGATCTATCACCGACGACAGCGATCGCGACTGAACCTTGCCGCCAGGTCGCTCTGGGTTCGGCCCCATGATCGGGGTCAGGTGATGAGCGTATCGCCCAGTGCGAGCTCCCCATCCTGCACGACACGTGCATAGACACCTAAGTCGCTGTGCCCGCGCATGCGCTGCAGCGCGGCGGGGATCGCCATGTCGCGCTTGCCCGTTTCCGGATCGACATTGGTCGCCGCGCAGCGCTCCGTGCGCTTGAACACCTCAAGCCACGTTCCTCCGGCTGCGAAGCACTTGCCGATCCAATTGAATTCCTCCCACGGATCAGCCCCGTCGATCACCACGTTTGGGCGAAAGCGTAGCGGATCGACCGGCCTGCCCACCACCCGCTCCAGCTCGCGCACGGTCGCCAGGTTGACGATGTGCAGGCACTTGGCAGCGACATCGGAAAAGCTGTGACCCTTCGCGAAGACGATTCGCGGTGCGCCTCGCAGTTCGTCCTGCATGTAGGCCGCCAGGAATTGCTCGATCATCTTGCGGCTGATCGGGGTCGTCAGATCTCCGCGCGCCACCTGCTTGCCGCTTCGCCGGATGGTCAGGGTCTGCGTCGCGTCGTCGAACGCGGTGGCGAGCGTCGCTAGGCGTTCATTGCGCATCAGCATGAGAAAATTGATTTTCGGCAGATGCTGCGGATTTCCCGGGTCGAAGCGGCCGGGTCCGTTCTCAATCGCGTACGCGCGATCGAACGGTGCCGTCTCACCGACCCGCAGCGGCATACGCTCGAGCGGCTCGGGGGACAGCCCTTTGACGGGATAGCGATAGAGACCGCGGACGCCGGGTCCGCCTTGCAAGGCCATCGTTGATGCAACTCAAAGCGCGGCGGATCGAGCCGGCGTAAGCCCCTCTTGCCTGGTTATGAGCGCACTATATCACCTGTTGGAAAGGTTTCCGCCCGATGCTTCCCACTGCCAGTGAGAGGTCGGCGGAGCCACGATCATCCTGACGTAGAAGGTGCCGGTCCGTGCCGTTGGGGCGGACAGGTGCGCTGAGGAGGGACCATGAATATCGAAATGTTTACGGACCGCGCCCGCGGCTTCGTCCAATCGGCGCAGAGCCTCGCCCTGCGCGAAGGCCATCAGCAGTTTTCTCCCGACCATCTTTTGAAGGTGCTGCTCGACGATCCCGAGGGGCTCGCCGCGGGACTCATTCGCAAAGCGGGAGGCGACCCCAAGGCTGCCCTTGCCGCCGTCGAGCAGGCACTGGCCAAGCGGCCGAGGGTTTCGGGCGGCGGTGCAGGCCAGCTGTACATGGCGACCGAGCTCGCGCGCGTCCTCGATGCCGCCGAGAAGATCGCCGAGAAGGCCGGCGACAAGTACGTCACCGCCGAGCGGCTGTTGCTCGCCCTGGCGTTGGAAAAGGGCACCGACTCTGCAAAGTTCCTCGCCGATGCCGGCGTGACACCGCAGGGGCTCAATACGGCGATCAACGATTTGCGCAAAGGGCGCACCGCGGATACGGCAGGAGCCGAGCAAGGATACGATGCACTTAAGCGCTATGCGCGCGACCTGACGGAGGCAGCTGCGGCCGGCAAGCTCGATCCGGTGATCGGCCGTGACGAGGAGATCCGCCGCACCATCCAGGTGCTGTCGCGGCGTACCAAGAACAATCCGGTGCTGATCGGCGAGCCGGGTGTCGGCAAAACGGCGATCGCCGAGGGGCTCGCGCTGCGCATCATCAAGGGTGACGTTCCCGACAGCCTAAAGGACAAAAAGCTGCTCTCGCTCGACATGGGGGCGCTGATCGCCGGCGCGAAGTACCGCGGCGAGTTCGAGGAGCGCCTCAAAGCGGTGCTGTCCGAGGTGCAGGCCGAAGGCGGCCGCATCATCTTGTTCATCGACGAGCTGCACACCATCGTCGGCGCCGGCAAGACCGAGGGCTCCATGGATGCCGGCAATCTGCTGAAGCCGGCCTTGGCGCGCGGCGAGCTGCACTGCATCGGCGCGACCACGCTCGACGAATATCGCAAGCACATCGAGAAGGACGCAGCGTTGGCGCGGCGCTTCCAGCCCGTGTTCATCAACGAGCCGTCGGTCGAGGATACGATCTCGATCTTGCGCGGCTTGAAGGAGAAATACGAGCTGCACCATGGCGTGCGCATCACCGACTCGGCGCTGGTAGCGGCGGCGACGCTGTCTAACCGCTACATCGCCGACCGCTTCCTGCCCGACAAGGCGATCGACCTCGTCGACGAGGCCGCCTCGCGTCTCAAGATGCAGATCGATTCCAAGCCGGAGGCGCTCGACGCCATCGATCGCGAGCTGATGCAGCTCAAGATCGAGCGCGAGGCACTGCGCAAGGAGAACGACGCAGCATCCAAGGACCGGCTGGCGCGGCTCGAGAAGGAGATCGCAGACCTCGAGGAGAAGAGCAAGGTTCTGACGCAGAACTGGGAGGCCGAGCGCGAAAAGCTCGGCAGCGCTCAGAAGCTCAAGGAGGAGCTCGACCACGCCCGCACGGAGCTCGATCAGGCGCAGCGGCGCGGAGACCTCGCGCGCGCCGGCGAGCTTGCCTATGGCCGCATTCCCGAGCTCGAAAAGAAGCTAAAGGGCATCGAGGCGCAGGAAGCCAAAGGCGCCATGGTCGAGGAGGCCGTGACCCCCAACCAGATCGCCGGCGTCGTTTCGCGCTGGACGGGCATCCCGGTCGACAGGATGCTCGAGGGAGAGCGCGAGAAGCTTTTGCAGATGGAGGATGCGCTGTCGAAGCGCGTCGTCGGCCAGCGCGAGGCCGTTGATGCGGTTTCGACGGCGGTGCGCCGCGCGCGTGCCGGTCTGCAGGATCCCAATCGGCCGATCGGTTCGTTCATGTTCTTGGGCCCGACGGGCGTCGGCAAGACCGAGCTGTCGAAGGCGCTCGCCGCGTTCCTGTTCGACGATGAGTCGGCGCTGCTGCGCGTCGACATGAGCGAATACATGGAGAAGCACTCGGTCGCGCGCCTCATCGGCGCGCCGCCGGGCTACGTCGGTTACGAGGAAGGCGGCTCGTTGACCGAAGCCGTGCGGCGTCGGCCCTACCAGGTGATCCTGTTCGACGAGATCGAGAAAGCGCACCCCGACGTCTTCAACGTGCTCCTGCAGGTGCTGGACGACGGACGGCTGACCGATGGTCAGGGCCGCACGGTCGACTTCCGCAACACGCTCATCATTCTCACTTCGAACCTCGGCTCAGAGTATCTCGTCAACCAGAAGGAGGGCGAGGACACCGAGGCGGTGCGTGATCTCGTGATGGCCGAGGTGCGCCAGAAGTTCCGGCCCGAGTTCCTCAACCGGCTGGACGACATCATCCTCTTCCACCGCCTGCAGCGGTCGGAGATGGGCAAGATTGTCGATATCCAACTGGAGCGCCTGCGCAAGCTCCTGGCCGATCGCAAGATCAAGATCGAGCTCGATGACAATGCGCGCACGTGGCTCGCCAACCGCGGTTACGATCCCGCGTACGGCGCGCGTCCCTTGAAACGCGTCATCCAGCGCCACGTGCAAGATCCGCTCGCCGAGCAGATCCTCGCGGGGCGCATCAAGGATGGCGATATGGTGCGCGTCAGCGTGCGCGATGGCGAGCTTTCGCTCAACGGCGAGCCGGTGAAGGTGAAGGCGGCAGCCTGACGTTCTGGATCAGGAAAGCCCGGCGCGGCGCGCGCCGGGCTACTTGCTGGCTGTCATCACCGGCGCCAGGTGGCGCAGATCGTCGATGCGCGAACGTTCCTTCTGGAACTCGGCGAGCTGTCGCCCACCGAGCTCCCGCTCGCGCGGCACCTGAATGCCCAGCGGATCGACGTAGCGGCTGTTGATCAGAACCTCGTAGTGCAAGTGCGGACCCGAGGCGAGGCCGGTCGAGCCGACGTAGCCGATGATCTCGCCCTGGCGCACCTTGACGCCGGCCGCGACGCCCTTGCGGAAGCGCAGCATGTGGCCGTATGCGGTGTGATAGCCGTTGGGATGGCGGATGCGGATGTAGTTGCCGTACTGGCCCTTGCGCCCGGCCTCCTCGATGACGCCCGTTCCCGCCGCCAGCACCGGTGTGCCGGGTGACGTCGCCCAATCGACGCCGGTATGCATGCGCCGCTCGTTCAGCAGCGGGTGAAAGCGCATACCGAAACCGGAGGCGAGTCGCACGTCGCCGCGCACGGGGCGGCGCATCAAGAACTTTTTCGAGTTGCTACCCTTCTCGTCGTAATAATCGACGAGCCCGTCGGGCGTGCGGTATCGGTAGAACCGGTACGTCTCTCCACCGCTGGTGATAGCCGTATAGAGCAGCTCCCCGGGCGGCGCGTCGGCCTTGGGATCGTCCTTCATGTCGAAGAAGAACTCGACGGCGTCGCCGGGCCGCAAGCGTCGGCGGAAATCGGTTTCGGAAGCGTGGATCTTCATGATCTTCATGATCGTGTCGGGCTGCACGTGCTGCAGGAGGCCGGCGTAGTAAACGCTTGCATAAATGCTCGACGTCGAGGCGCGATCACTGTCGCCGAGCGCAGCGTTGGCAATCTCCTCCTCAATCGCGGGCGACTTGCTGGCTACGAACTCGCCGGCGGCGTTACGCATGACGCTGACGAGGTGATCGTGGCCGGCCGAAAAGACACTGAAGCGCGCCGGCTCCTTGCTGTTCTTGCGGGTGAGCGAGGGTACGAGCGTGATGCGCACCTCCTGGCCTTCGCTGAGGCTCGATTCGGGAAAAATGTTGCGCGCCGCTTCGATCATGCCGCGCGCCTGCCAACTGTCGGCGCCGGCGCGGATCAGAATTTTGCGTAGGCTGTCGTTGTCGCCGACCTTGACCACCTGCGTCTCGCGGCCTTCGAGGTCGGCAAGCGTGTCCTCGGCATCTTGCGTCGGCTTCGTGAGCACAGTGGTGTTGGGGGCCGCAGCGTTGGCGCGATCGGCGCCGAGCGCATCCACTGCATCGTCTCCCGGGGCGCGGTTGGCCTCGGCCTCGGCGCCGGCGCGGATCAGCTCGGCCTCCGTCTCGGCTTCCTTCGCCTGCTCGACGTGCAGGGTAACCTCCGCATCATCGAGCTCCTGGCCGTCCTCTTCGGGCAGGATGCCGCCCAAAAGCTCGATGACGTTGACCGACACGTTGCCCTGGTCGGGCGTGTCGGTTTCGCTGTCCTCGCCGGGGTTCACGGGCTGCGTAACGGCGTAAAGCTTGAGCGGATTGAAGGGCGGGATACCGTCCTGGTAGTCCGAAGGCACCGGAGCCAAGCGGGCGACGATGCGCACATACGGCTTGGCGTGGATGTAATCGCGACCGGCGCGGCGTTGCTTCAGCGATTCGTTGACCAGATAGCGAACCGTTACGGCGCCGCTGGTGATGTTCAAACGATCGCTCTTAGGGGCCGACCATTTGAGCCCTTCGCTCGTGCGCAGGAAGGGGATGCCGCGCCCTCCCAGATCCGCCTCGCCGAGTTGCGTGAGCGCCGGCAGAAAGCCGCCGCGGCTTTCACGCTGGTCGGC
>Ga0299912_10003797_pt1 | contig 12332 bp, 10 predicted proteins | sample RVTome_2_FD_207667 | JGI IMG/M metagenome (GOLD analysis project Ga0299912, IMG submission 207667) | Soil microbial communities from uranium-contaminated site in the Upper Colorado River Basin, Wyoming, United States - RVT95D214 (version 2) ... | reverse complement strand
GAAAAGGTCTCCCTTTTAGAAGCCTTGGGAAGGGTGATCGCAGAAGATGTCCATGCCCCCCGTGATCTTCCTCCCTATGATAACTCGGGGATGGATGGTTATGCTGTGAGACACGAGGATATTCAGAATGCCTCTTCGGACCATCCCATTCGATTAGAAGTTATCGCAGATCTTCCAGCTGGTTTTATCTCATCAAAGACAATTGAGAAAGGGCAAGCCATTCGGATTATGACAGGTGCTCCCATTCCAAAGGGGGCAGATACTGTCATTCCAATCGAAGATACACAGAAAGAGGATAAGGAGGTTTTGATTTTGAGACCTGCCGCATTTGGGATATATATTCGTAGGGCTGGTGAGGATGTAAAGAAAGGAGACAAAGTCATTTCAATAGGAGACCTGATCCGGCCAGCAGAGGTTGGGATGCTTGCTTCTGTTGGACGCTCCTCTATCTCTGTTTACCAAAGGCCATTGGTGGCGATCCTTTGCACCGGAGAGGAATTGGTTGATGTAGATGAAGGAATGGATGAAGTTAAAATCATATCCAGTAATTCCTATACCCTTGCCGCTCAGGTAAAGGAATGTGGGGCGATCCCAATCCAATTGGGCATTGCCAAGGATCGCAAAGAAGAAATCCAGGAAAAACTTCAGGAGGGAATCCGGGCTGATGTTCTCATCTCTTCGGCAGGGATTTCAGTTGGTGATTATGATTTTGTTAAAGATGCCCTAAGCGATTTGGGCATGAAGATGGTTTTCTGGAAAGTGGCCATGAAACCAGGAAAGCCCGTGGCCTTCTGGACGATGGATGGAAAGCCTGTTTTTAGCCTTCCTGGGAATCCGGTCTCATCCATGGTCTCTTTTGAGCAGTTTGTGAGGCCTTCGCTTCTCAAAATGATGGGCTATCGCCAAATCTTTCGACCTGTCATTGAAGCTATCTTGAAAGAGGATATTCGAAAGGAACCAGGAAGAAGGCATTTTATCAGGGCCTTCGTCTCTTTTGAGAAAGAACATTATGTTGCAACGACGACAGGAGATCAAGGCTCAGGCATATTGAGATCCATGGTAAAAGCCAATGGCTTAATCATCATCCCAGAAGATGAGGGGATTGTTAAGGCAGGCGAAAAGGTTAGAGTTCAATTGTTGGATAGGATTTTCTAATAGGATTCAAGAGGAATGGGGCTCAGGGATTCAAGTGATAGGAAACATTTAAAAAATGCTTAAAGGACTTATAAAAATAGAGTAGAGACACTTGAACCCTTGACTCCTTGAATCCTAGAATCCTTTTTAGGGGGATTAGATGATACCAATTATTTCAATTGTTGGAAAATCGGATAGTGGAAAGACGACGCTGATTGAAAAATTGATACCTGAGTTGACCCGACGTGGTTATCGAATTGCCACGGTGAAACATGATATCCATGGCTTCGAGGTAGATCGGGAAGGAAAAGATAGCTGGCGGCACAAAAAGGCAGGAGCCCATACGGTTATCATCTCCTCACCTCAGAGGTTGGCTTTGATCCGGGATGTTGAAAAGGACCTAACCCTGGAAGAGATACGAGAGAAGTTGGTTCAGGACGTGGACCTCATCATTTCAGAGGGATATAAGAAGGATGCTCAGCCTAAAATAGAGGTGTTCAGGAAAGAGAAGCATCAGGAACTCCTTTGTACTAAGAAAGACAACCTTGCCGCAGTCGTTACTAATCAGTCCTTCGATATCGATGTTCCGTGTTTCGATTTGGAGGATATGAAGGGTCTTGCCGACTTTATTGGGAAGAGTTTTCTCCCGTCGAAAACAAATGAAAATGTTTCCCTAAAAGTTGATGGGAAGGAAATCCCTCTGAACCGTTTCGTCAGAGGTTTATTAAGCAATACCATCAAGGGGATAGCCACCTCGCTCAAAGGTTGTGAGACGGCTGGGCGCATTGAAATTCACATTAAGGGGAAAGGTTAATTTGGCGGAGAGATACTGGAGGGCAATGAATTTATTACGACCGCACCTGAAAACCCCGCCCTGTGGGTGGGGTTCTTTACTTATAACTTTCACTAAAAATACAATTTGTTATTGTTTGAATTGGTTTTTGATAGAGGTAACTATCGTACTAGCTATTTTCTCTTGGAATCCATTCTGTTTAAGCAAGCGCTCATCCTCTTTATTGGTGATGAATGCGATCTCGAATAATGCCGAAGGAATGTCTGGAGCCCTTAAAACAATAAAATTGGCCTGTCGGTAGGAAGAGTATTTTAGGTGGTTCACCGCCTTGATATTCGTCAGAAGGGATTCGGCAAACCGAAAGCTCTCTCTCATTGTGTTGTTCTGAGTGAGGTCAAGCAATATCTGGTTTAAATCATCTTTTGTGTTGGTGACAGGCCTGGAGGTAACACCACCCAAGACATTTGACAAATTTTCCTGGTCAGCTAAGATCTTAGCGGCCTCGTCTGTTGCACCAGAAAGAGAAAGACAATAAACAGAAGCCCCTCTGGTTTGGGGGGTGAAACTTCCATCCGTGTGGAGGCTGACAAAAAGGTCCGCATCGTACTCCCTCGCTATCTTGATTCTTTCTTGAAGCTCGATAAAATAATCGCCCTTTCGCGTGAGGAAAGCTTGAAACTCCTTGTTCTGATTGAGAAGATGAACTACTTTCTGCCCAACAGATAAGACAATATTTTTCTCCATCGTTTTTCTGGGACCGATGGCACCAGGATCTTCTCCACCGTGACCTGGATCAATGACGATAACCTTTGTTCCCTTAGGCCTTATCTCTTTCTGTTTTTTCCTATCTTCCTGCTCCTTCTTCTCTTGCTCGGGATCAATTAAGTCGATGACGAGGCGATGGGTTTTATCGAGATAAGGTTTGAGCTGGAAGATCGTAACGTTTAAAGGCCTCTTTTGGTAAAAGGTCAGTTTGACCTTGCCTTTCCTCAAATCGGTAAAGCTCATTTTCTTAAGAAATGGATCATTGATTTCAACCTCTCGCTTGCGAGTCTGAAGGGTTACGTCATTCAATTCAAGATGAAATTGTGAGGGACTTTCCCGAGAGGAACTTTCATACTGAATCGATTCTGTGAGATCTAAAACTACTCGGGTGTGATCAGGGGCAGACCAGAACCTAATATCCGTGATGCCCGCTGTCATAGCGGGAATGGGACGAAGAAGAATGAAAAATATTCCTAAAGAGATTAATAAATTAATTGTTTGAAATCTATTTCTCATCTTCTTACGCTTTCGATACCATATCCATAGGGAGTTGTCAAACGATACACTGACTGAACTTCTTGTGATGCGGTTTGTCTATTTCTGTATTTAGGTAATAAAAAATGTTAACATTCAAAAAGCAAGAGGATTAGAAAGGAGGAAGAGGTGAATCTTGGCACTCTGTTCAGACCTAAAACCCTGGCTGTGATTGGTGTTTCCCTCACCAATGAAAAACATCCGGCCAATGTCATTTACAATAAGAACAACTTTCGTTTACAGGCCAAGGTGTTTCCGGTCAATGATCGTGGCGGTATCTACCAAGGGGAAAAGGTTTACGCCAGTATCCTGGAGATTCCTGAGAAGATTGATTTAGCTGTGATTGCAACACGAGCTGAGGTAGTCCCAAAGATGATAACCGAATGTATCCAAGCCGGAGCTGCAGGAGCTGTAGTGATTTCTGGAGGATTTGCCGAACGGGGGAGAAAGGATTTACAGGACCGTATGGTGGCAATTGCGAAGGAGGCGGAATTTCCATTTATCGGACCGAATTGTCTGGGAATTTATTCCCCTCCCTATGTGGACACCTTTTTTATTCCGAGTGAAAGAATGGTGAGGCCAGAGAAGGGCAGGGTGGGTCTGATTAGTCAAAGCGGGGGAATCCTGGTAGATCATATGATCAAATTGGCAGGAGAAGGCATTGGTCTATCCAAAGCCGTTAGTATCGGGAACAAGGCCTTGATCCGGGAACTGGACCTCCTTAATTATTTTTTAGATGATCCTGAGATAAATGTGATTGCTTTCTATATTGAGGGTTTTGAGGGAAGAGAGGGTAGAGAATTTGTCTTAAGGGCCGGGTCATGCCCAAAGCCTGTTGTGGTATTAAAGTCTGGGAAGACGTCATTGGGGGTTCAAGCCGTGTCAAGCCACACAGCATCTATGGCAGGGGATTACGAGGTATTTTCTGCGGTACTTGCTCAGCATGGAGTGGTAGAGGCCAAAGATCAATTCGAATTGATTTCTTTCTGTGAAGCATTCTCTTGTTACCAAAAACCGATTGATGGTAGAATAGGGATTATCACTGGGAGCGGGGGACACGGTACGATTGCGGTTGATGCATGTATTTCCCACGGTTTTTCTGTACCCAGCTTGTCAGACCAGGATCAATGGGAGATCAGGAAAAGAGTTTCACCACGTATCCAGACCATCGCTTCTTTCAATAATCCGATTGATTTAACGGGAAGCGCTGTCGATGACGATTTCATCGAAGCGGCGAAGTTTTTAAGCAAAAAAGAGGAATTTGACTGTATCATGATTCTGCTTCTTCCTCATATCCCAGGGATTACTTCGGATTCGGCAGCCAGGTTGAGTCAAATTTATTGGCAAGAAGGGAAACCAATTATTGCTTATGTGCCTCATGTTGATAAATACCTTATGTTCGTCGAAGGATTTCAGCTCAACAAGATACCCGTGGCTCATTCGATTGAAGAGGCTGTCCACATGGCTGAGGCGTTGAGGAGGCACCAACCATGCTGAAAAAGGAGATCATAGAAATCCTCGCATCTTCAAAAACAATAGGCTGGGTCTTGGAGCCGGAAGCCAAGCGACTTCTCTCTTTGGCTGGAATGGATACCCCTCGATTCATTTGGGCTAAAGAGGTAGGCCAGGCAATCAGGTTTGCTGAAGAGATCGGTTACCCCGTTGTGGCTAAAGTAATCTCTCCAAAGGTTCTGCATAAATCGGAGAGAAATGGCGTGGTGGCCAACATTAACAGCAGTGATACACTGACCCAAACTTTCAATCGATTTTGCCAGTTTGAAGAGTTTGCCGGCATGCTGGTCGAAGAAATGGTTGCAGGGATTGAATTAATCGTCGGAGCGAAGATTGATTTTCAGTTTGGTCCAGTTATCCTTTTGGGTATTGGCGGGACCGGGGTTGAGATTTATCGGGACATTACGCTGAGGATGGCGCCTCTTGTCCAAAGGGATATGGAATCAATGATTAAATGCCTAAAAGCCCACCAGATTCTTGAAGGGTACCGGGGATCGAAGCCTATTAGCTTAATCGAATTAAATAGGCTACTCGCCACTTTCTCTGGGTTGGTGATGGATCTTGAAGAGTCGATCGAATCAGTCGATCTTAATCCCGTCATTTGTTCCTCGGAGAGGTGTATGGTAGCTGACGCAAGGATCATGCTGAAAAAAGAATAAAAGTCCGGATGAAAGATGGTAAGAATTTCTGCGATTCTTCTTGGGGCAGGTGAATCGAAACGAATGGGGGCTAACAAATTACTCCTCCCCTGGGGGAAGAAGATAGTCCTTACACACTGTGTCGACACTCTGCTCCAATCGACAGTCAAAGAGGTGATCGTTATTCTCGGTGATCGAACCAAAGGAATAGAAAGTCAGTTGAGAGGGCGAAAGATAAAGGTTGTCATGAATCCCCAATACCGAAAAGGGATGAGCACTTCCATCCAAAAAGGTATTCGGGCTATCGATCCAAATAGCCATGGGATTCTCATTGCGCTTGGGGACATGCCTTTCCTCAGATCGAGGACGGTTAATTCCTTGATCCGGGCGTTTAGTCAAGGGAAAGGAACAATCGTTGTCCCCTCTTTTCGGAGAAGGAAGGGACATCCTGTCATTTTCCATAAGAGATATAAGAAGGAGTTGCTACAATTGAAGGAGGATGTTGGAGGAAAATCAATCATTGAAAGGCATCCAGAGGAAGTACGATTGGTACAGATAAGGTCAGAAGGTGTTGTAAAGGACATCGATACTTGGAAAGATTACAAAAAAAGAGGGTTCAAGGGGGCAAGGATTCAAGGATTCGAGTAAAATTCTTAAGAATTACGGAGAGTAAAAAATAGTTAAAAGTCTTGTTGAAAGGGTTCCAGATCAAGGAGCTATTAAGAGGAGCATATTATAGTTTATATTACCCCCAGTAGGTCATTGCGAGGAGCAATAGCGACGAAGCAATCTAAGGGCGAGATTGCCACGCCCTTCGGTCTCGCAATGACAGCTTTTTATGATTCCAAATGTAAACTATTTCATGCTCTTGTTAATAAATAGTCAAGGTTTTCACTCGAATCCTCGGCCCCTCGAATCCTTGAACCCTAATGAGAGATGGAGATGAAAAAGAATATTCAGAACAAATCGAAAAGAAGAATAGAAGATTTGATTGTTTTAATTCGAGGCGCAGGGGAAGTGGCTAGCGGTGTGGCACACCGACTTCACCGTTCTCACTTTAAGATCTGTATGTTGGAAATCCCTCATCCCATTGCCGTGAGGAGGGAGGTTTCTTTTTGTGATGCGGTTTATAATGGTGAGAAAGAGGTTGAAGGAATTCGGGCAAAATTTATCTCTACGCAGGAGGAGATCTCTTCCGTATGGAAGAAAGAGAAGATTCCAATCCTTGTTGATCCTGATGGCCAGGAGACACTGCATTTTTTGAAACCTGACGTTCTGATTGATGCCATTATGGCCAAAAGGAACTTGGGAATTCAGATCAACGATGCTCCTTTAATCATTGGTCTAGGCCCGGGATTTACTGCGGGAAAAGATGTGCATGTCGTGATTGAAACCAATCGGGGGCACAATCTCGGTAAGGTCATCTTGAATGGCATGGCTGAATCTGACACAGGCATCCCTGGAGAGATTGGAGGGTATGCGGTTGAGAGGGTCCTCCGGACGATGAAGAAAGGGATTTTCCATCCGCATAAATCGATCGGTGAACGGGTTAACAAGGGTTCGGTTGTAGCAGTGGTAGATGATTTTCCTGTGATCGCCAGGATCAGTGGGGTGGTGCGGGGCCTTCTTAGTGAAGGGATTGAGGCAAAAAAGGGGATGAAGGTAGGCGATATTGACCCAAGGGGGAAAAAAGAACACTGCTTTACCATCTCTGACAAGTCAAGGGCTATTGGTGGAGGAGTGCTTGAAGCTATTTTATATTGGTTTAGCTGATAGAAATAGTTTTTGGGATTGGGTGATGAAGCCCGTTTCTTACTATGAACGATGGACAATGAACAATGAACAAAAAAGATAATGCACTATTCATCGTTTATCGTTTAATGTTCATCGTTCCTAAATGATACGGGCATCCTTACCCTTACCGTGGGGCGAAACCTATTTTCTGAGCAATTATGGATACTAATCTTAAAGTCATCCATTCCATCAACGAACGCGCTGTAAACGAAAGAGAGGGGAAAGGGAGCGGTTGCCTGGAGGAATCATTGGGTCTGGAAGCGAAGGAATTGATCAGTCTGGTGGGAGCAGGTGGAAAGACCACATTGATGTTTCGCCTTGCTAAGGATTTGGTCGCCGAAGGGAAGAAGGTCGTGACGACCACAACGACGAAGATCTTAGAGCCATCTCCAGGAGAGACAGCTTTTCTTTTTGTCAATCGAAATGAAGAGAAGCTTAAGCAATCTGTATTCAACCACATCAAAAAATACAAACATGTTACGATCGCAAGTGAGCGACTTGGATTAGGGAAGTTGAAAGGGGTTTCGTCAGACCTTGTCAATGACCTTTGGAATTCACATGAAATTGACTATCTAATCATAGAGGCTGATGGTGCTTCAGGTCGTCCAATCAAGGCCCCGAGGGAGAAAGAACCGGTAATTCCTTCAAACACAACTTTGGTGGTAGCCATTTTGGGTGTTGATGGGGTTGGGATAGAGTTGAATGAGAAAAATGCATTTCAAACAGAGCTTATTTCGAAAATAACAGGAATTTCAGTTGGGGAGAAGATGACCGATGAGGCAATGGCAGTCCTGATCACCGAGCCAGGGGGGATCTTCAAGGGAGCACCACCTTCGTCAAGGGTGATTGCCTTTCTCAATAAGGTGGACATACCGGATGGTGAGGCGAAGGCCAAGGGAGTGGCGCAAAAGATCTTAGAGAAGAAACACCCCCAGATCGAAAGGATCGTTTTTGGACAATTAAGAAATGAGTCTGCTATAGCAGAAGTCATTATGAACGACAGATTCATTGCTTTCAAACAATAGAAATCCCTCCTTCATCCACCTTTAGTAAAAGGAGGATAAGGGATTTGAAAGCTTTTTTCTAATTATACACAACGACATAAGTCTTTTCCTGTTTGTCATTCCGGGCTTGACCCGGAATCCAGATCCAGTGTTTTCCTGGGTTCCCGCCTTCGCGGGAATGACATGTTTTGCTGCAATTAATGACGCTGTGTATAATTCTTCAATTAATGAACATCAATATAGGGAGAAATGAAATGAAATATCTCAGGGGATTCTTAGGATTGATGATTCTAATTTTTTATCTGCCTTCTTTTAGTTATGCCGAGGACTATGATCTCCGTTACTTTTTAGCAAAGATCTCATTGAAGACAAATGAGCTTTTTAAGAATGAGACGGCAGAATTATTGGATCGAATTGAAGGAGTCATTGAACGAGCCCAACGGATTCGCATGAAATTAGTCGAGGGCATCCAGACAGGGGAGATGGACATTCGATATCAAGATGGGAAATTTTGGATATCCAGATTAGAGAATGATCAGGAGTCGATCGAGACAGGAATTCAACAAATTAAGTTGTTGAGGGAGAAACCTACTCATCTCGTTGCTGCAATCAACCTTTTTAAGTCTTTGAAAGACCTTTCATCGAATTTCAACGCTTATAACAATATGCCAAGTTTTTCTGCCTTTGTTGGAGATGTGGCGCCTGAAATAGAGCTTTGGGCTGATCCGGTCTTTTATAAACTTTTCCTTATGCCCCTTGCTCAATCAAAGAATATAGAAAAGGCGCCTCCCCAGAAAGAGAAGAAGCCGGTCCCCAAAGGGAAGAAACCATAGGCGATTATTAATCAGTACATAATTGTATGGACACTGAAGACTGAATTTCCTTGCCGTTCGTGCTGAGCTTGTCGAAGCATGAATGGCGTGACGACGCCCTTTGACAAGCCTGCCCTGAGCGAACCACTCCCCCTTCGACAGGCTCAGGGCGAACGGTGATAAACTAACTAGACAGTATTGGGGTGGGATTTTCCGAAGAATTTGTCTAATCAATTATGGACTCCTTAGTATAAGAATTCGAGGGGTCAAGGGTTCGAGGATTCGAGTGGCACGAAGTGATGAACGAAGTGAATAAATACTTAGGAACAACAGAAAACTAAAAGTTGGGCAACAGTCTTATTGAAAGGGTTCCAGGAATAGTGAAACAGGGTTCGGCTGCTGGTATTGCGGATTTGTTTCGAGCGATTGCCAAACCATCGGTGATCTTGATTGCCATTCTGGCCCTAACTTTCTACCTCCGCCTCCTCTATTTCGGACAGTATATTGATGGGGACGTAGGAAACATAGGCTATCAAGCTTGGCGGATGGCTGAAGGAGAGGTCCTGATCGATCTCGAAGGCCCAGGGAAACCGCCCCTCTATCCGATGCTCTACGCTTTGTTCATTCGCCTTTTCGGCCCCTCTGTCATAGGACTCAAGATGTTTGGGGCGGTTTTTGTCCTCATGGCGGTCCTTGCAGTCTACTGGTTGGCGAACCAAGCCTACGGGAAGAAGGTGGGACTATTAGCGGCATTCATGTTTGGAATCTTTTCATCCGGGCCGATGGTAGAAGGTGGAACCGTGAACATGGAGACGGTCTTGTACCTCCCCTATATCCTGGCTATCGGTCTTTTCCTCAAAGCCACGACGTCTGGGCGACAGCGGTGGTACTTCCTTGCAGGCCTTAGTGCTGCATTTGCTACGCTCGTAAAACAGGTTGGTGGAGTACTCTTCTTTGTATTCCTGTGCTATGGAATCAACGAGTGGTGGAGCAAGAAGGACCCGCTTTTGCGAAAACAGTGCCTTCACCCCGTTAGAAAGCCCCGCCATTTTTGGCGGGGATGGGGAAAAAAAAGTTCTTTCCTTATTGAGGGTGGGGTTCAAAGCCCAGCCCTTTCTAACGGGGTTCACCGCTATATCCTGCTATGTGCAGGGGCTTTGCTACCAGTGATCGGTGTGATTAGTTTCTATCACTTTCATGGATACACCTTATACCAACTCTACGACTCTATGGTGGGAAGCAATCTCCGCTATATTCAAAGAGGGTACGAGTATACGGATTTCCTGATGTTTTTTTCTTCAATTCTGAAAGTCATGCTTCCAGAGAATGGTCTCCTCTGGGTCGGTACTGCATTTACCACGGTTTACCTGGGTTGGAGGATTTGGCGTGGCGAGGGTCAGACGAGCGACCGAATACTGCTTTGGTGGGCTTTCTGGTCCTTTGCGGTTCTTTGGATCACCGGGACTTTCTTCTTCCATTACTTTCTTCAGATCATTCCGGCTTTCTCCATACTCACCGCTTATGGAATCGTAACATCCTGGAAATTGGCAAAATCGCTTCCTCCTTTGTCCCGGCTTGTTGCGCAAGGGGGATGGACGATACTTCTCATGGTCATGGTTATCATTTTCATAAAAAACGACTATCAATATTTTTTTTCCTATACACCTTTTGAGCAGACAGTGTTCCAGCATAAAGTTTCAAAGAACGTGTTTGATCTCTATGGGACTTATAACGTCGTTCAACATCGAATTGCCCATTACATTCGCGCCAACACGGATCCTTCCGAGACCATCTATGTGTGGGGGATATCTCCGCAGATCTATTTTTTGGCACAACGTAAAGCAACCACCCGATTTCGAAACAATTATAACATGAGCATGCTCGTTACGGGCAACCCGGTAAAGGAACTGGCGGTTTATGCTTCTACGGTGATGGAAGATATAAGTAAGTCTCCTCCTGCTTTTATTGTTCAAATCTTCCCCCTGGAAAGCTTCCCCGAGCTTCTAAGCTTTCTTCGAGATCGATACACGGTAGACAAGAATGTGGAGTTTGTTATGCCACCCTACAGGATCCAGCTTTACCGAAGGCATCTTGATTAACAGGTAGTTCCGAATCCGGGTGATACGTTGAGGTGAGGGGAACTCTCTGCGGATTGCTAAGAGACTTCTTAGGTTAGAGGATTTGATCATGCAGGACATTTACTCCGAAATCGTGAAAGCGCTTGAGAAGAAGGAGAAGTTGACACTTGCCACACTGATCAGCCGCACAGGTTCTGCCCCGAGAGCGGTAGGTGCGAAATATTTGGTCAAAGGAGATGGGACATCTGTTGGCTCCATTGGCGGAGGATGTGTCGAGGCAGAGGTTTGGCAAGAGGCCCAAAAGGTCATCGAAAAAGAAAAGGGAGGAATCCTCCATTTTAACCTTACCTCTGAACAATTGGCAGAAGGTGGACTTATCTGTGGTGGGAATATCGATATCTTCTTAGAACCGCTCAAAGAGGGATTCGTAAGAATCTATCAGGAGGTAGTGAAGATTAAGCAAAAAGGGGGTTCTGCCATCCTTGCAACCTTGATTTCAGTTAACAATGATTTTCCTAAAGTTGAGGGCTTAAAAGTATTAATTAAACCTTCTGGAGAGAAGATTGGATTTCTTTTTGACGGAGAGGAATTGGAAAAGAAGGTTTTGGAAGAAGGCAAAATATTAATAAAGGAGGGGATCCCAAAGTTACTGGTATTGAATTCAGAGAAAGAGGGTTCTTTGTGGACAAGGGCGGAGGTACTGTTAGAACCAATTTTTGGCGAACCAAAGGTCTTTATATTTGGAGCAGGACATGTTTCTCAACAATTGGCTCCTCTTGCCAAACAAGTTCATTTCAAGGTTGTAGTGATCGATGACAGAGAAATGTTTGCAAATCGAGAGCGTTTTCCAGAAGTGGATGACGTTATCGTTTCAGAATTTGAGAAATGTTTTGATCACCTCAATATCGATGATTCCTCATATCTTGTCATCGTCACCCGGGGACATCTCTATGATGGCTTTGTATTGGAAAAGGCAGTAAAAACCGATGCCCGTTATATTGGCATGATTGGTTCAAAAAAGAAGATCCACACCCTCTACCGGCATTTGATGGAGAAGGGGATTCCAAAAGAGACCCTGAATCGGGTCTATGCTCCGATTGGCCTGGATATCAATTCAGAGACCCCTGAGGAGATTGCAGTCAGCATCGTAGCTCAGTTAATCAAAGTGAGGGGAGAGGCTCCTTCTGTGTCTTAAAACCGTCTTCTTTGTAATTGCTCATGGTGGAGCACCCACCTCGAATTCCACTCCTGGGGGGAAAATGGTCAGG
>Ga0299912_10003796_pt1 | contig 12335 bp, 11 predicted proteins | sample RVTome_2_FD_207667 | JGI IMG/M metagenome (GOLD analysis project Ga0299912, IMG submission 207667) | Soil microbial communities from uranium-contaminated site in the Upper Colorado River Basin, Wyoming, United States - RVT95D214 (version 2) ... | reverse complement strand
ACCCGATTTTGTTACTGTTATGGCTGATGCAGCAGAAAATGTCCTGGAAATTGATGTAAGTAGGGCGGATGCTGCCAAAAGACGAGCAGAAGAAATCCTTAAACAGGGATTACCTCCAGATTCAGATGCATACCTGAAGATTGAATCAGCTCTACGCAGGTCTAATCTTCGTTTGGAAGCAGTCAAACGATTCCGGGGACAAAGAAATCGATTCCCTGGCATCAGTGAAGAAAGCCAAAAGTAAAATATGGCAATATTTTCAAAAGATCTTGGAATTGATCTTGGGACAAACAATACGAGAGCTGCTGAAGGTAGTCAGCTAATTCTTGATGAACCGACTGTGGCAGCTATTATTATTGCTGAGCAAAAGATGGTATCCTGGGGAAAAGAAGCTCAGGATATGCTTGGAAGGGTCCCTGACTCAATTGAAGTAATCCGACCTTTAAGGAATGGCGTTATAGCGGATTATGAAGTGGCGGAATATATCCTGCGCGATATTTTGCGTAAGCTCAGCGGTCCACTGCAATTTTTTAGACCACAAGTCATGATCACAGTGCCAAATGGCATCACCAGTGTTGAACGTCGTGCGGTCCACGAAGCTGCACTTCAAGCCGGAAGTCGTGATGTAGCATTAATTCAGCAACCTCTGGCTGCTGCGATTGGGGTTGATCTTCCCATCGGTACTCCATCAGGAAATCTAATCCTGTGTTTAGGTGGTGGTACTACCCAGGTGGCAGTCATCGCGATGTATGGTATCGTCGCTGGAGAGACCTTACGCGCAGGTGGTGCATCACTCGATGAAGCAATAGTGGGTTATATACGCAAAAAATATGGTTTGATCATCGGTCAGTTAACAGCAGAGCAGATTAAGATAAAAATTGGAGCTGCGGTTCCTCAAGAAGAAGAACAAAGTGTTGAAATCCAGGGGCAGGACCAAGTAACTGGATTACCCCGTCCAGTAACAATAACAACCGGAGAAGTAATTGATGCTGTAGAGGAACCGTTACATGCAATCGTGGAGACAGCCAGACATGTGCTTGAGAAAACACCACCTGAATTAGTTTCAGATATTATTGATCGTGGAATAGCTTTATGTGGTGGTGGTGCGTTACTACGTGGGATTGATCGCTTATTTACCAAAGAATTGGGAGTGCCTGCATATCTTGTAGACAACCCAACTACATGCATCGTCCAAGGCGCAGCTCGGGCAATTAAAATGCATGACGTATTAAAACGAAATTTAATCGCTGTTTAATCATGCATACGAAGAAATTAAAAGAGGCTGACTCAAAAGCAACCAGAGTCAGCCCTTTTTGTTCAATTGAGGCACAAAAGTAGACAGCAAAATAAAAACTGGCGGCTATTGGACCGCCAGTTTGGCCATATTCTGAGCAATACAGAGCAAACCGAACTCCGTTTTCACCTTCTCCATTCCCCGCAGCAGGAACCTTCGGAAGCCCCAATCTTCCTTGAGCCTCCCAAATACGCTCTCGACCTCCACACCCCGTTGGGAGCGCAGCTTCTTGCCTGCTTCGCTAGTCAGGTTCTGGCTGGCCTGCTGTCTCCAGGCTTTCAACTGCAAACCCAGATAGACCTTACGATTACCCTTAGCTTTCGTGCACTGCTCTTTGAGAGGACAACCATTGCAGTCTTTGGCTTCATAGCAGCGTCTCTCTCCCTGATAGCCATTGTCGGATTTCCGATGTGAGCTGTACTGGTAGGACAAGCGTTTCCCTGCCGGGCAGATCAACTCATCTTTCTCGGCGTCGTACTCCATTTGGTCGGCTCCAAAGGGATTGGATTTGTAACGGGCTCGCTGTTCCTTACCGAAGGTATTGTACTTGACGTAATTCCCCACCTGCTCTCCATTGAGGTAAGCATAGTTCTCTTCACTCCCATAGCCACTGTCCGCAATGACATTTTTCGGCAACCGTCCCAGTTTCTCTTTGACCCCCTTCAAATGCGGTACCAGGCAGCCCGGGTCTCCCGGTCGCTGGTGCACGCTAAAGCCCACCACAAACTTGCCTTCCGTTCCCATCTGCAGGTTATAACCGGGCTTGAGTTGCCCATTCTTCATGTAGTCGTCCTTCATTCTCATGAAAGTCGCATCCACATCGGTTTTCGAGTAGCTGTTGCGTCCCGCCAGCTTATGCTCCTGGTCTTCATACTTCTTCTGGCGAGGCAGGCAGTCTTCTTCCAGCTTCTTCAAGGCATCCTGGGCTTTTTCTAGCTTCGATTTCCCCCTTCGACATCGTTTCTTCTTCTGTTTGGGGGGGCTCCTGTCCTGATTGGAATGGCTCTTCCGGCTTGGCTTCTTCTACCTGTGGCTCTTGTTGTTTGTCGGATTGGGCTTTCAGACGCTGGTTGAGCTCCTGGATCTTTTGCTCTAGCTTGTGACTGTCTAGCGGCTCATCAGGCCCCATCTCTTCCAGGTCCCGGTCCCCATACTCGGCATTCTCGGCTGCATTCGCCCGCTCGATCTGCAGGATCAATTCCTTTACCGTCTCCTGTAGCTTCTGTTTATACCGCCGGGTGCTCTTGCCCCACACCCAACTGTACTTGTTGGCATTGGCTTCTATTTTCGTCCCATCCAGAAAGTAGTTCTCCAGTTTGACATATCCTTCTCCGATCAGCAGTTCCATTACCGAGGTGTAGATATCTTCGATCACATCTCTCACCACTTCGGAACGAAAGCGGTTGATGGTACGAAAATCAGGCTGCTGGTTGCCCGAAAGCCACATGAAGTAAATATTCTCGCGCAACGCCTTTGCGATCTTGCGGGACGAGTACAATTGTTGAGTGTAGGCATATACCAGCACTTTCAAGAGCATCTTCGGATGGTAACTGGATGTACCACCCCCTTTGTATTGGCTCAGCAAAACACTCAGATCCATCTTCTCAATGGTTGCATTCACAATCCGAACCAAGTGATTGGGTGGAATTTGGGCTTCTAAATCGGTGGCCAGCAGAACTACCTGCCCCTGTGTATATTCTTTGAATACCGGTGGGGAGCTTTTTCGTTTCATCCCCCCATTGAATCACGGTTCGTTAAAAAAGAAAAGGGGCTATCCTTTACTTTTGGGACAGCCCCTTTTTTATTAATCAAGGTAGTATGTCATCCTTTGGAGATGCAAAACAGGATCAATATATTGGACACGTACCCCAGATGGCACTGAGATGTTTATCGGTGCATAATTCAAGATTGACTTTACACCCGCTTCAACTAGCAAATTAGTCACTATCTGTGCCTGGTCAACTGGGACAGATAACATGGCAATTTGAACACTAGCTGCTTGAATCTGGGCAACCAGTGTCGATATATCTTGAATGACAAATTCGTCCACTTTCGTACCAATTTTTAGCGGGCTATTATCAAACAAGAGGACAATCCTAAATCCACGATTTGAAAATCCCTGATAACGTGCCAGCGCGTGACCTACATCACCTATCCCGACCACGGTTACATCCCATACTTTATTTACGTGCAAAATGTGACGGAGCTGATCTGTTAGAAAATCGATATTATATCCAGTACCTTGTTTACCAAATTCACCAAATTGTGAGAGGTCTTTCCGTATTTGAGCAGCTGAAATCCCTAATCTCTCACCCAATTCTTGAGAGGATGTCACCCTTCTGCCTTCCTGACTCATCAGTTGTAGAGTGCGTAAATACAAAGGTAATCGACCAACGACAATATTGGGAACAAATTTGTCTTCCATGTGGCCTCCTTAGTTTCGGTCTCATTAAAATTTACCACAGATTGTGATATAGTGCAATTCTCCACAATGATATTACAAATATTAGACTATTATTGAACAACTATCACACAATAACGCGGTAAAAATCGGAATGGTATAATCCATTAAGAATTTAACTGTTGTGTAAAGATCAATGTTCATCGATGAAGCAACCCTCTTTATAAAATCTGGAAAAGGTGGGAATGGTGTTGTCCATTTTCGCCGAGAAAAGTATATTCCAAGAGGTGGACCGGATGGAGGTGATGGAGGTCGGGGTGGGAATGTAGTTCTAAAAGTTTCACAAACTTTGAATACTTTGTATGAATTTCACCATAAACAGAGACTCGTTGCTCCTGATGGAGAAAGGGGTGGGAAAAGTAATCGGACTGGACGTTCAGCCGAAGACTTAATTATTTATGTCCCACCTGGAACATTGGTCTATAACACTGAAAGTGATGAGCTAATTGCTGATCTGGTGGTTAAAGACCAGGAATTAATGATATGTAAGGGAGGCAGAGGCGGGAGAGGAAATGCCCGTTTTGCAAACTCGCGTGATCAGGCGCCTCGGATAGCCGAAAGAGGTGAGCCTGGTCAGGAATTAATGGTTAAGCTTGAATTGAAATTAATTGCTGATGTTGGGATCATCGGTGTACCGAATGCTGGAAAGTCCACACTTCTGGCAGCAGTTACGAAGGCAAAACCAAAAATTGCCGAATACCCATTTACCACAATCGAACCCAACCTGGGGGTGGTAAAGTTGGATGATGAGACCACCCTTGTACTGGCAGATATCCCCGGATTAATTGAAGGTGCGCATTTAGGAATCGGACTTGGATTTGAATTTCTACGACACATACAAAGGACGAAGGTGTTAATTCATTTATTAGATGGATTGGCTGATAATCCTATTTTAGATTATGCACAAATAAATTCTGAATTATCCTTATTTGATCCAGAATTAGCTAAGAAACCCCAGATTGTTGCGGTGAATAAAATAGATTTACCAGATGTGCAGGAGCGGTGGAATGTTATCGAAACAGGATTAAAGAAAAAGGGAATCTCGCCATTACAAATATCTGCTGCGACAGGATCAAATTTAACTTCGCTTCTCTACAAAGCATCTGAACTGCTACACAACATTCCTGATTTAGATCGTGGGCCGATAATTCCTGTATATCATCCACGTAGTGATCCAAGGCAGTATGAAATAAATCGAGTGCCTAAGGGCTGGCGGATTATAGGAGAATCCATCGAACGAGCTGCTGCTATGACATATTGGGAAAATGATGAATCAATTCGAAGGTTTCAGAGAATTTTGGAAACCTTGGGGATTGACGATGGACTACGCAAGGCTGGGGTTAAAGATGGGGATATGGTTGAGATTGGAGACTACGAATTGGAGTGGAAAGATTAGTAAAGTAGGTATGAGAATTGGAATCCTCGGGGGCACCTTTGATCCCCCACATATTGGTCACCAAATAATAGCTGCAGAAGCTTTAGACCAACTTAATCTAGACCAAGTGCTATGGGTGCTGACACCATTTCCACCTCATAAGGAGTTTCAAATAATAACGCCGATTGCGCATAGGCTAAAAATGGTTGAACTGGTGGTCGAAGGAAATCCAAAATTTAGCTTGTCCAAAGTGGATATCGATCGACAACCACCTCATTATGCTGTAGATACAATGTCGTTATTACGTGAACAGGCACCTAACAATGATTTTTATTATTTGATGGGCTTGGATTCACTCAATGATTTGATCACATGGCATCGCCCTGCTGATTTTGTTAATCTTTGTTATGGTATTGTCGTAATGTTGAGGCAGCGGGAAGGTTTGGAGTCTTCCACACCGGAAAATTTAATTTCTGATCTACCTGCAAAACTGCACTACTTAAAAACACCTATTATTGAAATTTCCGCATCTGATATCCGATCACGAATAAAATATGGGAGACAATTTCGTTATTTCGTTCCAGAAAAAGTCTACCAATATATATTTGAAAACCAACTTTACAAAATCTAATCCAAAGCAATTAGAAAATCCCGTACCGCATCATTAAATATACCTGGTTGTTCCAGATTAGGTAGATGACCAGCAGCAGTTATTTTTAACAGGATTGAATTCGGAATCTGATTGGCCATTAATTCTGCTTCATTCAGCGGGATTAATTGATCATCTGTACCGTGAATTATCAATACCGGACAACTGATCTGAGTAAGCAAGGGGGTTGAGTCGATCCGTTCTCGCATCCCTTGTAACGCACCAACGATTCCCAGGACAGATGTATTTGCCATCATGTTATGGATCGTCTTCACAAGGAGGGGATTTGTAGATAGTGTCACCGGTGAAAACATCTTTTGAAGCATAGTATCAGCGATAAAGCCTGCACCAAGCTGATATACATTTTTTATCGCAGTATCACGGTTAATTTTCCCTTCAATTGAATCAGGTCCTGGTCGGGTGGAAGTAAATATCATACCTTTAAATAACTCGGGATAATTGCGATACAACGCCAGGGTCACATATCCACCCATGGAAAGACCACATACAACGACAGGCGATTTAATTTGTAAATCATCCAATAATCTCTTGCAATCATTGGCAAGTATGTCCATCGAATATATTCCTTCGAATGGAAAGGAATCTCCATGGCCACGTAAATCAATCGTGATCAATCTCGCTTGATTAGATAAAACATTAAGCTGTGGCGCCCACATCATGCGTGATAAGGGGTAGCCATGGATAAACAACAAAGGTATACCCCTACCAATAATTTCATACTCAAGGAAACCATTATCAATATAAAGCTTCATAGTCACCTCTTAAAGATCTGTTCAGTATAAACAATATGTTATTTATCGGCGATAAATAAAAAAAATGAATTCAACTCATTATAACTCCTCATAACTCCACGAGGAGTTGGAACCAGTCTCAAGTCGGGGTGATGGGAGATTAACCCAGGAGAAGCCCTTGCTCAATGTTGATCGTCGGGTATAAACTTGCACCCCAATCAAGCGCGCTAGCTGGACTGCGCTACATAACCTAGGACTGCGTGATATGATCAACAAAAATTTAGGCAGCTCCCCAATTCAAACGTAATAAAACGAATTCAAGAAGTCTCGAGAAAATTTATAATACTGTATACAGCTAGTCAATCGGACATGTGTTGCATGCACCCCTGAGGTTGTCATGCAATTCTTGCATACTGAAGGCAAATGGTTGTTGGCTGTATGGGTTTCTCTTGATGTCCATTCATCTAAGCGAACGCCTTTTCGCGCCCACTGATGGACCTGATTAATGGATCAGTGTTTGATCATGACATTCCTAAATACCAGCACTAGGGGAAGTGAGTTTTGCAGTCTGAACATGTTTGTTGGGAACCTGTAAATGGTAAAGACTATATACCATCTTATAGCAACTCCAAACTCAAGATCAAAAGTTGGGGGTCCGCTTGGATTAGTCAGTCAGAAATGCTTCCGTGAAGAACCTGATGACTCAGGTTGGTGCAGAAGAGAATGATCTATTATTAACCAAGGATCGGGGTGTTGATTGGGTTACCAATAATTCAATCCGTTTATTTATGTCGGAACTAGGTAATAAGGCAAGTATGAAGGACTGCTACACGCACCGATTCCGCTATATGTTCTGCATAGTGTGTCTGTGGACCAAGGGGATGTTTTTAACCTAATGGCAATGACCGGGCATGCCCATATGGATATATTGAAAGATTATGTCAAGTTTGCCTTGGGTGATACAGCCCGAGTCCATGAGGTTGTTATTCCTGGTGATCACTAGAGACTGAAAAAATTAGATAATTTTGGAAATATCCGAATTAACTCTGCTTCAACAATCTTCGGCGAGTATCCTAAGTAGACTTCAGGGACAGCCTTACATAAATGATATCTAGGTACAAGAGGGCTGCCATCGATAAAGCTTTCGATTAAGTAAACGCCGACGTAGAAGTCTCTTCTGATTTATTTCAAGCCTAACAAAATGAAACTGTCCAGCTATTGGTAACAGATTATCCTGAATATTTACTTAATTCAATGGTTTGTTACTGCATCACCTCCATTATAAAGCTCTCCACAGCGGAATCAGGTGAAAGTGATTGTAATGAGCTCTTCCAGTAGTCTGTCGACCTAGATTAAGCTATGGTGGTGGCACTGGTTCATATCCCAACTGAGCGAGCATCTCTACTAGTACTTGTACTCCAAGATTACTTACGTGAAAACCAACCGATCTAATATACCCCCTTTCCCTTGAGTCTTCATCATGATTCACGCCGTTATAAACATCATAGCGACTAATAAATGGGATGTGATACGCTTCGGCAGCCAGTCTTATAGCATTAGAATGATTCTCAAGACACCTGGTGCATTCTAAAAATATGTCTTTCTCATTCCAGATATTGACAATTGGGTTATACATATCCATGGTTCGCAGGATAGTTTGCTGACCATTACGCAATCTGAAGATTTCACCCCATATCCATTTCAAATCAGTTATGTATTTTTCTAAAGCTGCGGGATTGCAGTTCTTAGGCAGTGCAGAGACATGGCCACACCCATCCATATTCCATGGATTCTCTGAAATAATAGAACCAATGGGATTTCCAATAAACATCACAACAACATCTGCATCGGCTAAATCAGTTGGCAAATCTCGCAATTCATCACGAAATGCTCCCTTATGTTGCAGTACGGAGATTACATCACCAATCCTTAATCCATCAGCAACATAATCTTCAACCACGACCATGACCCCAACATCATTTTCAATCTGAGATGCAAAAGCCTCCCCAATCCGATCTATACTGGAATCGCCAATTACTACCAAATCCCAAATCTCATCGGTCGGCATCGTTACCATTGCTGATCTTTGTGGTGACAAGGCACAACCTGTAACGATGGCGATTGAGAATAAGATGTATAACATTAGCTTAAATGGTTTGCGAAACATGCTCCCTCATTCGAATCTGGGAATACCCCAAATCATTCATCTAAAATATGAGTATAACAACATATTCGGTATTGTAAATATACAGAGGTGACATTATAAAGGAGAAAAATAATTATGGTAGACTTGTCCAATCCGCTTCAATTAAGAATAGACCCCCAATTCAACCAAATTATCAAATGGTGATTAACCTAATAATATTTACGCACCGTTATCTATACTGACGCTTGTTTACTGACAGGTCCCGAGATGCCAGGATTTCAATGTTATTAGCACCCCGGGACCTATTACATAACGTTTACCCAATTCAAGCGGTCTCTGGTCGGGGCGCCGGGAGTTGAACCCGGGACCTCTTGCACCCCATGCAAGCGCGCTAGCCGGACTGCGCTACGCCCCGATAGTATAAATAGCGGGCAGATTATAGCGCGTTCAGACGGTTCTGGCAACCCCTTGTTTGATCTTGTTTAATCTATTATCTTCATTCTAGCATGTATAATATTCTGAATGAGAAGGTTCCTTTCTTTCTGTCGAGTTTTTTACTTACTTTTGTTATTGACTGCATGTCAGCAGATAACAATTAATGATATTGATGGATATACTCCGACATCATCACCGGTGACCACAATTGCCCCAGATCTTAATCCATATTTACCCATAATCCCAAGCACAATTGTGCCAAGTAATCCAACAGAAAGTAAATATATTCCATTTACACTTACTGAAATTCATACTCAAATAAACACCCCTATGCAGACTGAAATACCTTTTTCAATGTGCTCTCCTTTATTGCAGGAGACGATCTCTTCATTATGGGAGATAATAACAAATCCTTATGGCTCGCCCCCGGTTGGTCGGGAGGATCTTCATCATGGAGTAGATTTTGCTTATTATCGCAGGGGAGACCGGCTATCCGTTGAAGGGGAGATCATCCAATCAATTCTGCCTGGTACTGTAGCTGCTTCAATTCAGGATAGATTACCTTATGGGAACATGGTTATCATAGAGACGGAGCAAACCATGTTACCGAAAACATTTATAGAAAGATTTGGTCTAAAGACCGGGGAATCCTTATATAGTTTATACGCCCATATGGGTCAATCACCGTTAGTTGAATTGGGTAGAAAAATATCCTGCGGTCAAGCATTGGGAACTGTTGGATTGACTGGATATGACATCGTAAACCCACACTTACATCTTGAGATTAGAATTGGTCCCTCAGATGCGAGATTTTATGAGATGGCATTTTATGATACCAGCGCCTCGACTGAAGAAATGGATAATTATAAGCGGTGGAGGACAAGTGGAGATTTCAAACACACTGATCCAATGTTATTATTTACAGAATATATGTCTTATTTGCACCCAGGTTTCCAAACCCCGATCCCGTAAATACCAAAATTAACTTGACATTCGAATGTTATTTTGATATCCTATCCCTACCGAATGTTCGGTAGGGAGGTATCGCGTTGACCAGGGAAGGTATTCTGGAAGCTGCAGCACGCATATTTGGTGAAAAAGGATACCATGCCACGTCTATGCATGATATTGCCGAAGCAGTTAATTTACAAAAGGCAAGTTTATATTACCATTTTGAAAGCAAACAAGAAATTCTTATTGCTATACTAGATCATGCACTAGCCTTGATAAATAGCAGGCTTGAATCTGTCCTGGCACAATCACTATCACCAGATGAAAAATTACATCAGGCGATGGTTTCCTACCTGCAAACAATTGCAGAAAATCAAAACTTATCTGCGGTTCTGCTATTGGAGCTCCGTTCACTAGATCCTGAGCTTAAAGCCCGTCATGCTTCACGAAGAGAAAAATTCGAAAGTTTATGGAGGGATTTGATCGTAGAAGGAAAACAAGCGGGTGTGTTCAATAGTGTTGATCCATCCCTGACTGGACGTGCAATATTAGGGGTGATGAATTGGACTGTGACATGGTATCGTAGTGATGGACCACGGTCGGCAACAGAAATTGCCAATTTATTTGCCGACTTATTGTTAAAAGGATTAATGGTCCAGTAGATGGATATATATCAAACAACTGGTGATGCACTTATTTATCGCATTCCACTGAATGTATTCCCTGGACTTGAGGGTAATGTCTATTTGGTAATTGTGGACAAATACCGCGTACTCGTTGATACAGGTTCTGGATTTGGAGAATCAAATCAAGACCTCGAACGAGGATTGGAATCGATCAGTAACTTAAGAAGAGAAGATTGTAGCGTAAAGAATATCAATCATATTTTCATTACGCATGGACACATTGACCATTATGGAGGGCTTACTTATATAAAAAAGCAAACTAATGCAAAAATTTGTATCCACGAATTAGATCGAAGGATTGTTTCCAATCATAGAGAGCGATTATCTATGGCTGCGCATCGATTGGAGGAATTTTTAAGTGAGGCTGGAGTCATGCCTGAACAACGCGCGAAACTCCTAGAGATGTACAAAATAACCAAAAGTGTCTTCCAGTCGGTAAATATAGATCTAACTTACGAAACCATGGGTATGAAGTTGGGACCATTTAAATTTATACATGTACCCGGGCATTGCGCTGGACATGTGATCATTCAAATACATGATGTACTTTTAAGCGGTGATCACATACTCGAAAAAACAAGCCCACATCAGGCACCAGAACAAATCACACTTTCCACTGGTTTAAGCACTTACTTAAAATCCTTGGAGGTTGTCCGACACATAGCAAAGAAAGTTAAATTAACTTTGGGAGGGCATGAAGGTCCAGTTATTAACCTTAATGAACGAATTGATGAAATCCGTTCTGTGCACTATGTAAGAATACAGAAGATTTTAGAATTCTTATCTGAGCCTCACACAATTGCAGATATATCTAAGTATTTATTTGGAAGAGTGGAAGGTTACACTATATTATTAGCATTGGAAGAGACGGGGGCGCATGTAGAGTATCTTTATCAACGAGGATTTTTGGAAATCAAGAATATCAAGGATATGGAAGATAATTCAAAATTAGGTCCGATTCAATATCAATCCGTAGATTTTAAGCTAGGAAATATCTGAAAACTTAGAAAAGAAGGAGGATTTCCATGTATTCATTTGAACCTACTGAAGAGCAAAAAATGCTGATTGATACTGTCGCTCGTTTCGCCCACAGTAACCTTCGCCCAGCATCACACGATGCTGATGAGGAAGGTCAGGTGCCTCTTAACCTGATTAAAAAGGGCTGGGAATTAGGCGTCCTTCAAGCATCCACTCCTGAAGCATATGGAGGATTTGGAGAGCATTCCACAGTAACAGGTGTTTTAGCTGCAGAGGAAATGGCCTGGGGTGACCTGGCGGGGACACTGGCAGTTATGGCGCCTGGTTTATTTGCTGTCCCAATACTCTTGGTAGGCAGTGAGGAGCAAAAAAGTGAACACTTGCCACCCATTGTAGAAGGCGATTGGTCGCCATACTCGGCAGCAATAATTGAACAGCATTATGACTACGATCCAAATGAGCTAAGAACAACTGCCAAATTGGATGGTGAAACCATAATAATCACAGGAGAAAAGTCTTACGTTCCATTTGCTAATGAAACCAAAACAATGCTCGTATTCGCATTATTTAATGGACAGTCACAAGGTTTTATTGTCCCAAGTAAACTC
>Ga0299912_10003794_pt1 | contig 12338 bp, 8 predicted proteins | sample RVTome_2_FD_207667 | JGI IMG/M metagenome (GOLD analysis project Ga0299912, IMG submission 207667) | Soil microbial communities from uranium-contaminated site in the Upper Colorado River Basin, Wyoming, United States - RVT95D214 (version 2) ... | reverse complement strand
TCGAACTGCGGTTTAACAAGTGCAAGTATTTCACCTTCTTCTTTCAGAAACTTAAGAACAGTCGGGATAACCTTTGTGAGGGAGATGAATGACACATCCACTGTGGCCATGTCTATAGTGCGTTTTATAAGGTCTTCAAACTCTTGACTTCTGTCTCGTGACTCCTGACCCGTGACTACATCATCAAGATATCTTATATTAGTCCTTTCCAGGAGCACAACCCTCGGGTCTTTTCTCAGAGACCAGGCAAGCTGTCCATATCCAACATCGATGCAATATACCTTCTTCGCTCCTCTCTGTAACAAACAATCGGTAAATCCGCCTGTTGATGAACCGACATCCATAAAAACTTTATCTCTTACATCTACATGAAAAAAATCTATAGCTGCCTCAAGTTTCAGCCCTCCCCTGCTGACATAGGGGATACCGGTTTCCTTCAGGAGGATTTCGGAAGTTTCTCTGACAAGCGTCCCCGCCTTTGTCTGTCTTTCGCCGTCGACAAAAATCTTTCCTTCCATGATCAGGGCTTTAGCCATTTCCCTGCTTTTTACGAGTCCTCTTGAAACGAGAATCCTGTCCAGTCTCTCCTTCAATAGCTGTATGTCTGCTCTTTATGGATGGATAGCACAGCGAGGTAAATTCCCTCTTCATCGAGCCCGTATTTTGTCCTCAATTCGTTCTGCTGCCCCTGTTCAAGGAATATGTCCGGAATGCCTAAGCGCTTGATTCTCACATGAGGAACCCCTATGTCGTTCAGAAATTCAAGCACCGCGCTGCCGAATCCTCCCTGGAGGACATTTTCTTCAATTGTAATTATCCGTGGGACCAGGGAAACTATTGAAGATATAAGATTGCGGTCCAACGGTTTTACAAACCTTGCATTTACAACCATTGTCGTAATACCCTCTTTTTCGAGCCTCGCGGCAGCAGACAATGCTGGATACACACTATTACCCAGGGCTATGACCGCAACATCTTTCCCGTCTCTGAGGATCTCGGCTTCACCGATTTTAAACGGGACGAGTGATGCAGCATGAGGTTCGAAAGACTGAACTTTACCCCTCGGATACCTGATAGCAGAGGGTCCGTTATGATTCAGGGAAAGCTCGAACATTGCCCTGAGTTCAACATCATCCTTTGGTTCCATGACAACAAGATTCGGAATATGCCTTAAATATGAAAGGTCGAAGGCCCCGTTATGAGTCGGTCCGTCCTCTCCGACTATACCTGCCCTGTCTATTGCAAATATGACAGGGAGGTTCTGAAGACAGACATCATGGACTATCTGATCATAAGCTCTCTGGAGAAAAGTCGAATAAACTGCCACGACAGGTTTCAAACCCTGAGTAGCAAGCCCTGCTGCAAAAGTAACGGCATGCGGCTCTGCTATCCCCACATCGTAAAATCTGTCCGGATATTTCGTTGCAAAGGGCTCAAGCCCTGTTCCTTCCTTCATAGCGGCTGTAATGGCAATTATCCTCTCATCACGACCTGCCATCTCCGTTAGAAGATTGCCGAATACTTCACTGTAGGTAAGACAGCCTCTGCTTATCGGTGACCCTGTTTCGAGCTTAAAAGGGCCTATGCCATGGTACAGAGAGGGGTATTTTTCTGAAAATTCATATCCCCTTCCCTTCTTTGTAATCACATGAACGAGTGTTGGATGCTGCTCTTTCTTTATCCTGTTCAATGTACCGATCAAGAAATCGATGTTGTGTCCGTCTATTGGACCTACATAATTGAATCCGAGTTCCTCAAAGATTATTCCGGGCAGGATAAGACGCTTGAGCATTTCTTCTGTCTTCTGTGCTAACCTTGCTGCTTTACTTCCTACTTTGGGTATGTTTTCAAGAATTGATTTTGTATCTTTTTTGAATTTCTGGAATAGCTCCCCCGTCATTATCCTGTTCAGATATTCTGGAAGTGCACCGACGTTCCGTGATATGGACATCTCGTTATCGTTCAGGATGACTATGAGATCCTTCTTGAGATGACCTGCATTATTTAACCCCTCAAATGCCATCCCTCCAGTCATTGCACCGTCACCAATGACAGCGATAACCTTGAAATCTTTCTTGTTTTTATCTCTTCCCTCTATAATGCCCAGGGCGGCTGATATGGATGTGGAACTGTGTCCGGTACCGAAGGGATCATGTTCACTCTCATCTCTCTTCGGGAATCCGGATATACCTCTATACTTTCTTATGCTCGAAAATCTCCCATATCGTCCGGTCAGGATTTTATGGGGATACGCCTGATGACCGACGTCCCAGATTATCTTATCCACAGGTGAATTAAACACATAATGAAGGGCAACCGTCAGCTCAATGACACCGAGGTTCGACGCTAAATGGCCTCCGTTTTTTGAAACACGGTTGATTATCGCGTCTCTGATCTCACCTGCGAGCTTCTTCAATTCTGAGACGGTAAGTCTTTTTACATCTTGTGGCGACGTTATCTGCTCCAGATACATTAGGCCTTTCTCTTTCCCAGATACCTTGCGATCTCCCTCAGCGGGTCTGCCTCAGATAAAAAGATTCCCAGGTCGTCTAGCGCCGCTGATATCAAGGTAGTTGCCTTTTGTCTCGCACCTTCTACCCCAAATAAAGACGGGTATGTCATTTTCCTTTTCTTCCTGTCTGAACCGGCTGATTTGCCGAGCTCCTCAGTCTTCCCCTCTATATCAAGTATATCATCAATAATCTGAAAAGCGAGTCCTATGTTTTGACCATACCTTGTTAAGGCACGCAGCTTTTTTTTTCTGCTGTTTGCCAGTATTGCCCCGAGCCTTACAGATGCTGTTATAAGTGCTGCTGTTTTATGAAGATGAATAAAATCCAATGTGTCCCTGTCAGGTTCTGAATTCTCTGAAAGTAAGTCCTGGGTCTGACCTCCCACCATACCGGAGGCACCTGAAGAAAGTGCTACCTCCCTTATCACCTTAATAAGAGATGAGGGTTTAATTCTTCTATCTAAAAATTCCCCCATCCCCCCTTTATCAAAGGGGGGCTCTATATTTGTATCTCCCACTTTAGTAAAGGGGGGTAAGGGGGGATTTGTTTTGGTCATCATCAGAAATGCCTCTGTCAGAAGGGCGTCTCCTGCAAGGATAGCCATCGCCTCACCGAATACTTTATGGTTTGTGGGCTTGCCTCGCCGCAGGTTATCATTATCCATGGCAGGCAAGTCATCATGGATAAGCGAATATGTATGGATGAGTTCGATGGCTGAAGCCTGCGGTATAATCTCTTTTGGATCTTTTCCACAGGCTTCATATGAGGCAAGTGCAAGTATCGGCCGTATCCTTTTTCCACCTGCCATAAGCGAGTACTGCATTGCTTCGTGAAGAACCGGTGGAGAGGATGGGGATTCAAAATATAACTTCAGATATGAGTCGATTAACTCTCGTTTCTCTATAAGATACGTCTTTATATCCATCATTCAGTTATTAGTTGTCTGTTGCTGCCTGCTGCTTACTATTTACTATCTCTCACTCCCATTCTATCGTGCTCGGTGGCTTTGAGCTTATATCATAGACAACCCTGTTAACTCCTCTGACCTCATTTATTATCCTGTTCGATATGCTGCCCATGACATCATAAGGTACCCTTGCCCAATCAGCCGTCATTCCATCAAGACTTTTGACTGCCCTGACAGCTACGACATTTTCGTATGTCCTTTCATCACCCATAACGCCTACGCTCTTGACAGGCAAGAGTACAGCAAATGCCTGCCACAGTTTTGTATATTGGCCTGCTTTTTTTATCTCTTCCAGGACTATGGAATCCGCCTTTCTCAATATATCGCACCGATCCATTGTCACTTCACCGATAACCCTTATAGCGAGCCCTGGCCCTGGAAACGGATGACGGTTGATTATTTCTTCCGGTATGTCGAGTTCTTTACCGAGCACTCTCACCTCATCCTTGAAAAGTTCCCTGAGAGGTTCTATCAACTTCAGTTTCATCTTATCGAGGAGACCTCCTACATTATGGTGACTTTTTATTGTGGCTGACGGTCCCTTGAAAGGAACGCTCTCGATAACATCCGGATATAAGGTTCCCTGGGCAAGAAATTCGACACCTTTGATTTTCTTTGCCTCTTCTTCAAATATTCTTATAAATTCATTTCCGATAATTTTTCTCTTTCTCTCCGGGTCAGTAATGCTTTTCAACTTTTTCATGAATCTGTCAGAGGCATTAACGCAGTCGATCTTCATATGGAAATGCCTTCTGAGAGTTTTCTCGACCTTTTTTGCCTCTCCGGCCCTCAGAACCCCATTGTCCACGAAAATGCAGGTCAACTTCCTTCCTATAGCCCTGTTCACTAAAACTGCCGTCACGGTTGAATCGACTCCGCCGCTTATGCCGCAGACGACCTTTTTATTCCCTACCTTTTCCCTTATCTCCCCTGTCGTAGTCTCAATAAATGATTTCATGGTCCACATTGGACTGCATCCACATATTCTGAATAAAAAATTCTTTATGATTTTCAACCCAAGGGAGGTATGCACAACCTCGGGGTGAAACTGCAGGGCATAAAATCTGTCTTTTTTGCTCGCCATGGCAGCGATAGATGCATTGGCCGTATGTGCTATTGGTTGAAAATGCACCGGGCAACGTTCAATCTTGTCGCCGTGGCTCATCCAGACAACGGTCTTTTTCGGGATCCCTTCAAAAATATCTGTCTTGTGATCGATTATGAGGTCTGCTTTCCCGTATTCCCTTTTCCGGGCCTTTGCTACCTTTCCCTTCAGACAGTGCGCGATGAGCTGCATACCGTAACAGATCCCCAGCACAGGGACACCAAGTTTAAATATCTTCAGATCAGGAATCGGCGCACGGGGGTCGTAAACGCTTGATGGACCGCCTGAGAGAATTATCCCCTTTGGGCCGAAATTGATTATTTTCTCAATTGAGGCATTATACGGAAAGATCTCTGAATAGACCTTAGTCTCTCTGACACGTCTTGCAATGAGCTGGGTATATTGAGAGCCGAAATCGAGGACTAATATCTTTTCTTCGTGCATAATCTATTTCACTGATCTAATGAATAGCTTATAATTATTTCTGCGAACTGCCTGCTGTTTACTGTCTTCTTACCACTCGGGCCTGTAGTTCGGGGCCTCTTTTGTTATGATAACGTCATGGACGTGACTTTCTCTAAGGCCGGCATTTGTAATCCGTATGAATCTTGCTTTCTTTCTCAGCTCAACAAGATTTTTACAACCACAGTAACCCATTCCCGACCGTAATCCGCCAATTAACTGATGAACACTCTGTGCAACGGGTCCTTTATAAGGTACCCTTCCTTCTACTCCTTCAGGTACAAGTTTTATGGATTTTACACCTGCCTGGAGATACCTGTCTTTTGAACCTTGTTCCATTGCTCCGATTGAGCCCATTCCCCTGTAGACTTTATAACTGCGCCCCTGGAAAAGGACGATTTCACCCGGTGACTCGTCTGTGCCTGCAAAAAGACTCCCTATCATCACTGAATGTGCACCTACTGCAAGGGCTTTCGTTATATCACCTGAATACTTGATCCCGCCGTCAGCGATAAGGGGAATTTTATATGTCTTTGCAACATCATAACAGTTCCTTATTGCAGTAATTTGTGGGACGCCGGTGCCGGCTATTATCCGTGTAGTGCATATCGAACCTGGACCTATACCGATCTTTATGCCATCAGCACCTGCCTTGATGAGATCAAGTGTAGCCTCGGACGTAGCGATATTCCCGGCGATTATATCAACGTCAAATTTCTTTTTTAATGCCTTAAGTGTTGCAATGACCTTAGTTGTATGACCATGGGCAGTGTCAATTACAATCACATCGACTCCTGCCTTCACAAGAAGTCCTGCCCTGTATATTGAATCTTCGCCAGCTCCTATCGCAGCTCCGACGCGGAGCCTGCCTACACTGTCCTTACACGCATTGGGATATTTTTTCCTTTTCTCAATATCCTTTATTGTTATTAACCCCTTGAGCATATTATCCTTATCAACAATCGGGAGCTTTTCTATCTTATATTTATGGAGGATCTTTTGTGCCTTATCGAGGGTTGTACCTACCGAGGCTGTAATAAGCTTTTCCTTTGTCATTACAAGAGAGACTTTTTTATTGAACTGGGTCTCAAAACGCAGGTCTCTGTTGGTTATTATGCCGATAAGCCTTCCCTTTTCTGTGACAGGAACGCCGGATATTCTATATTTCTCCATCAATGCCATAGCCTCAGAGATCGGTGCATCAGGTGGAGTGGTTATGGGGTCGAGTATCATTCCGCTTTCAGATTTCTTTACCTTGTCGACCTCTGTTTTCTGTCTTTCCGGGCTCATGGCCCTGTGAACGATCCCGATACCTCCCTCCCTGGCCATGGCTATCGCCAAATCAGCCTCGGTAACGGTATCCATTGCAGCACTTACAATAGGAATATTGATAGAAATATGTCGTGTAAGCAGAGTTGACGTATCGGCTTCTTTGGGAAGGACCTCCGACTTGGCAGGCACAAGGAGTACGTCGTCAAATGTTAAACCTGTCTGTAAAATATCATCCAGCATAGTCTTACCAAATTTTAGCAGTTTAACATTTTAATACCTTATAAAGCAATCAGCGGGTTGGTATATAAGTTCATAAAGAACCTTCTGTCAGGTATAAAAGTTTTCGATTCGATTACGTGTATCCAACGTTCCTTGTTCATTTGTGATAAAATAAAAAGCTTAAATGAATACAGCTAAAAAAATACGTAATTTTTCTATCATAGCCCATATAGATCATGGGAAATCCACTCTCGCTGACAGGCTTCTTGAGTACACGGGTGCCCTGAGCGCAAGAGAAATGACCGAGCAGGTTCTGGACTCAATGGACCTGGAAAAAGAGCGGGGTATTACCATAAAGGCACATTCGGTTAGGCTCAGATATAAAGCCGAAGACGGTAATGACTACATTCTGAACCTCATAGATACGCCGGGGCATGTTGATTTCTCTTATGAGGTCTCCCGGAGTCTCGCTTCATGTGAGGGCGCATTGCTTGTAGTTGATGCATCGCAGGGTGTTGAGGCACAAACACTTGCAAATGCATATCTGGCAACAGAGCATAATCTTGAAATAATCCCTGTGATAAATAAAATTGATCTTCCTGCTGCTAACCCTGAAGAGACAAAGAAGGAAATAGAAGACGCAATCGGGATTGATTGTTCTGATGCTATCCTCGCAAGTGCTAAGGAAGGTATTGGAACAAAGGAAATCCTTGAGGCTATCGTAAAAAAAATACCTCCGCCGAAGGGTGAGGATGACAACCCGTTGAAGGCGTTGTTATTCGATTCCTGGTTTGACAATTATCAAGGCGTTATTGTCCTTGTCAGGGTATTCGATGGAATTATTAAAGCAGGGAAAAGAATTCAGCTTATGGCAACAGGTCTTGTTTTTGAAGTAGCTCAGGTCGGGATCTTTTCTCCCAAAATAGAAGCTGTAAATGAGCTGTCCTCAGGAGAAGTCGGCTATATCATAGCGGGGATAAAGAATGTCACTGACACCAAAATAGGCGATACGATAACTGATGCTGATAATCCTGCGAAAGAACCATGCCCCGGATATAAAGATATCAAACCCATGGTTTTTTGCGGCTTTTACCCAATACAGGCGCATCAGTATGAAAATCTGAGAGATGCCCTCAATAAATTAAGGCTGAATGACTCTTCTTTCATCTATGAGCCGGAGACATCCTTAGCCCTTGGCTTCGGCTTCAGATGCGGCTTCCTGGGATTGCTCCATATGGAAATCATAAAAGAAAGGCTTGAACGTGAATTTGATCTCTCGCTCTTAAGTACTGCTCCAACCGTCGTTTACAGGGTTACGAAAACAGACCATGAAATCATCCATATCGAAAACCCGTCTCTGTTACCGGAAAGTTATGAGAGGATAGAAGAGCCCTTTGTGCTTGCAACTATTTTTGTGCCTGCAGATTTTATTGGTACGATTCTTGATTTATGTCAGGAAAAAAGGGGCGTTCAGAAAAGTTTCAATTATATCGGAAAAGACAGGATTAAGGTTGAGTATGAACTGCCTTTGAATGAGATACTCTGGGACTTCTATGACAGGTTGAAGTCTATCTCTAAAGGTTATGCATCCATGGACTATGAATTCATCGGCTACAGAGAATCAGACCTCACTAAACTGAATATACTCCTTAACGGCGAGACTGTTGATGCTCTTTCCCTGATAGTGCATAAAGACAAGGCATATTATAAAGGCCGTGAATTGGCTGAAAAACTGCGGCAGATCATCCCCAGACAGATGTTCGAAGTCGTGATACAGGCTGCTATCGGAAACAAGATCATAGCGAGGGAAAGTGTAAGACCCCTCAGAAAGGATGTCATTGCCAAATGTTATGGCGGTGACATTACCCGTAAAAGAAAATTGCTCGAGAAACAGAAAGAGGGGAAGAAAAGAATGAAGCAGTTCGGAAAGGTTGAGCTTCCTCAAGAGGCTTTTTTAGCGGTTTTGAAAGTAAAATGAATGATAATTATCCAATAATCCCCCCATGCCCCCCTTTAAAAAAGTGGGGGACTTCAGAATATTTGTTCTTTTTTCATTTGCACGCTGAAAGTTTTTATCTCCCCCTTTATCAAAGGGGGATTGAGGGGGATTACTTAATAAAATAGTATCATGCCTGATTTTCTTTATATTCACATTCCATTCTGCATTCAAAAATGTATCTATTGTGACTTCTTTTCAGTTCCTTATGAAAAATCATTGGTAAAATCTTATATTGATGCTTTATGCAAAGAACTTTACTTTAAAAAAAGTTTATCTTATACACTAAAATCAATTTATATAGGTGGTGGCACACCTTCCCTTCTTCCTGATGAATGTTTTCAACAACTGTTCAAATGTCTGAAAGATAATTTCAATATTTCCCCGTCTGTTGAAATAACGGTTGAGGCGAATCCCGGAACAATAAATGAATCCGGGATCGACACGATGCTTTCGCTTGGCGTAAACAGGCTGAGCATCGGGTTACAATCATACAATGATACTGAACTGAAAACTCTCGGAAGGATTCATACTTCTGACGATTCATTGAGATCGCTTGAATTGATCAAAAAAGAAGGCATGATAAATTTTTCGATAGATTTAATGTATGGCATTCCCGGACAGACAATGGATTCATGGCAGAAGTCTATTTCCAAAGCAGTAGAATTTTCCCCTGCTCATATTTCAGCATACGAACTTACACCCGAAGAAAATACACGTTTATATGAATTGATTAAATCTGATAAGAATCATCCCCCCCAATCCTCCCCTTTAGCAAAGGGGGGATTTTCAGATAAGTTAGAGATGCTTGATGAGGATCTTATCCTTGAAATGTATAATCATGTAATAGATCGCCTAACAAACTCTGGATATGAACACTATGAAATATCAAACTTTGCACTTCCTGAATTCAGGTGCCTGCATAACCTCAATTATTGGAACAGAGGTGAGTATATCGGAGCAGGTGCAGGGGCCCACTCTTTTATCAATAATATACGATCTAAAAATATTCAAAATATACAAAAATACATTAAAACTCTGAGTAGCGGTATAATCCCTGAAATCGAATCACTGAAGATTAAACCCGATGAAGCTTTAAAAGAATTCATATTTCTCGGGTTAAGAAAGACGGAAGGCATAAACATTAGCGAAATACCTCATGTTGGAAGTACACCTTCCTTAGTAAGTGGTGAAAGAGAGGGGGGTAACAATATTATTAATGTATCAAGAGAGTTGATCGATGAGGGTTATATTGTGATCGATAATGATAACCTGAAGCTCACCAGAAAAGGTATCGTTATATCAAACGCAATAATAGTGCGGTTGTTCGAGAGATTGGGGCTTTGATGACAGTACTTGAGCTGTGGACAGCAGTCCAAAAAAAGCTTGACAACCATTCTGAATAATAGTATAAATAAATCAAGAAGAGTAAGCTTACCAAAAGTGGTGATCTTGCTCCTCTCAAACTCAGCACGAAAGTTGTAAGGTCGTAGGACGTAAGGTTGTAGACGTAAGAGTCTTAAGCTGTATGTCTCATGATGTGCAATTTGCTGAGATGCGAGGGGAAGCAGGCACCACTTTTTTATTGCTGTACCGGCTAAAGTGACTAAGATATAAAAGATTATCCATACAGTTTCTCAAGCAGCCATGCCATGTTCTGCCCCAAATCCCTGAGTGTCGACATCCCTTCCTTGTCTTTCAGTACATCACCCGGATCCCTGCCGACGGCAAGATTCCAGTAAGATGAACCCGGCATAATCATATGATTAATGCCGAAAAAATAATTTATACTGGAGGAATGACATTGAGGATAAATCTTCCATTTCCCTAAGATGACAGGCCTGTTACCCTGATAACTTCATCAACAGTCGTTATACCCTGGAGGAGTTTCCTGATGGCGTTTTCTCTCAGCGCGTTCATTCCCTGGCCCTGGGCAATCTTTTTGATATTCAGAGGTGAAGTCTTTTCATGAACTTCCCCTCTGATTTTCTCCGTCATCTCCATTACTTCAAAAATTCCTGTTCTTCCAAGATATCCGGTGCCCCTGCACTCCTCGCATCCCCTGCCGAGCGACACTTTATAATTTTTTACTTTTTCGTGATCAATTTTCAGAATAAAACATTCATCCTTTGTGAGATTGTAATCCTCTTTGCAGTGAACACAGACTTTTCTGACCAGCCTCTGTGCTATAACTCCCAGGATGGTTGCATTGATCAGAAATGGAGGGACACCGAGATCGATTAATCTCGTTATCGAACTTGGTGCATCGTTTGTGTGGAGTGTTGAGAGAACGAGATGTCCTGTTAGTGAAGCCTGTATGGCATTTTCTGCTGTCTCAAGGTCTCTTATTTCACCAACCATGATGATATCGGGGTCCTGCCTGAGAAGGTTTCTCAAGCAGTTAGCAAATGTGAAGTCAATTTGAGGATGGACAGCAATCTGATTAAACCCTTCGTAGACCATTTCGATAGGGTCTTCAATGGTAGAGACATTCACTTCAGATGTCGACAGTATTTTAAGCAGTGAATACAGTGTCGTGGTTTTGCCGCTGCCGGTCGGGCCTGTGACGAGGATAATTCCATGGGTGTTTGCAATAAAAGACTTGACCAGTTTCATTTCCTTCGGGAAGAAACCCAGATCCCCGATATCCTGCATGAGGACAACAGGATCAAAAATCCTGATAACGATTTTCTCTCCAAAAGCAACGGGGATAGATGATATGCGCAACTCTACTTCCTTGCCTTCATGCGCTGTCTTAATCCTTCCATCCTGCGGTCTCCGCTTCTCTGCAATATCCATTCTTGCCAGCATTTTAATCCGTGAGACAATGGGGGCGTGGACAGCCTTGGGGATTTTATGAATATTATGCAGAATACCGTCGATGCGGAACCGTATCAGGCTGAAGTCCCTCTTTGGTTCTATGTGAATATCTGATGCCCTGCTCGAATATGCATAGTGAAGAAGGTATTCTACAGCATTAACAATGTGCTGGTCTGTCGCCTCAAGCTCGGTAATGGTTTTCAGTTTCACGTACTGTTCAAGATTCCCGATGTCTGTCTTCGTATCCATTTCCTTATTTGCTGAAGTAATGGCAGATTTAAACCCATAAAATTCGGTTATGATTTTCATTATGTCTTCTTTGGTTGTAACAACCACATCAACCTTATACCCGGTAACCCTCTGTATCCAGTCTACAGCTTCCTTGTCAAAGGGATCAGCTGTCGCAACCGTCAGGGTGTTGTCCGACAGCGCTATCGGTACAATCTGGTGTCTGATCGCATAAGGCCTGGAAATTATCTGGGTAACGATTTCGTAGTCCAGTTTCAACGGATCAATTTTTATAAATGGTATATTAAGATGCTTTGCAACAGACATCATTATGACATCTGCTGTTACATGCTTACCGTTCGTTTTAGGGGAAGTCAGTTTCAGGGATTCTATAATATCAATCAGCGAAATCATGGACTGATCAATAATATTGATACGTATGCCCGGCGTCTTCGATTTCAGGATTTTTGACCTTTGCAGGGCTTCCTTTGATTTGATCAACTGGACCTGCTCATCATCGAGAATACCATCAGAAGATAAGATTTCTAACAATGAATCTCTACCCTTTTCCTTCATACAGTTATAATAACATGTGATAACATTGCGATGCGAAAAGATTTATGTCGTTATGTATAGTATATTTTTATATCTTTCATGATGCGTATACACACATATCGATTCGATCCTAATTATTAAGACGGCCATAAATATGAATACATAACTATGACTCCAAACGTTGTACCAGACCATTATACA
>Ga0299912_10003793_pt1 | contig 12339 bp, 13 predicted proteins | sample RVTome_2_FD_207667 | JGI IMG/M metagenome (GOLD analysis project Ga0299912, IMG submission 207667) | Soil microbial communities from uranium-contaminated site in the Upper Colorado River Basin, Wyoming, United States - RVT95D214 (version 2) ... | reverse complement strand
ATTTTATTATCCTTACCCGGACCAAGATCCGGACTGAGATTTAGACTCGGACCAAGCTCCAAATCCAGACCAAGATTTAGACCCGGACCAGGACCCGGACCAGGACCAGGACCCGGACCTGGACCTGGACCTGAAATAGAGCCAAGACCTGGACACGGACAAGGACCAGGACCTGGACCCGGACCAGGACCAGGACCTGGACCCGGACCAGGACCGCTTAAATCCCCTCATCAGAATAGCTTGGTTCATTTGATCCCTCTTCTGATTAACCGATTAACCAAAACACGCCCGGCAGGATTTGAACCTGCGACACTCGACTTAGAAGGCCGATGCTCTATCCAACTGAGCTACGGGCGTAAAAAAAATATGGCCCACAATTAAATACCAAAACACGGGGGGGATGTTCCAATATCTAAAGTGGGCCAGATCACTCCAAGTTCAATCACTCCAAGTCGTGAATCCATCACTTCCAGTCAAGCAGCTTGACGAGGTACTTATCTTCAAGCCCCTTGATTGTCTTTCTCAGACCGACGTAGTAAGCGATGGACTCTCCGCTCTTTTTGTTGAAAACTTCCGCGACAAAAGTTTCGATCATCTTCTTCTTTCTTGCCTTGAAAGTCGCTTGTGCATCCTTCTTGGATGCGTACCACGATTGAAATCTACCCATCGCCATTCTCCTTTTCTGCTTTGTGATCCTTTGTTTCGTGATTCCCTGCTTCATGATTCCCTGCTTCATGATTCCCTGCTTCATGATTCCCTGCTTCATGACTCTCCTTGTCTTCTCTTTCTTTTTGATGTGATTGATTTTGATGTAGTTGCTGATTGTTTTGTTTCACAAATGGAGGAAATAATATCGTAAGTGAAGATTTACCTATCATTAATCTATTTAATTTATCGTAAGCGAAAATGAGTTCATTTCCATTTATTACTTCTTCGGTATCGATACCGAAATCGGCCATTCTTTCCTTGACCTCCCTGTACCTGTTTCCGGGAAGTCTAGTAAGTGACTTTTCGGTATGAAGAAGAACGGATGTTTTAGATATCCCATTCGTTTCGATTTCTTGCTTGTTTCCATAACAAAAGTAATCAAATCTTTCCGCTCCAAAAAATCCAAGCGGATCATGGATTTTGAAGTGTAGACGAAAGTGATTACCCCACCAGCTTTTTATTTTCTGTCGTTCAACGGCAAAATTGTCAAAATCTATTGAGTTCATTTTTTTTACACCAGCCTCTTTACCGTTTAGTTATTCCTAATTGTTATTAAGAGAATAGTTTACTAGAATATAAATGTCAAGAGAAAAAAATTCCAGTAATTACAACAAGTTACTGGTTGTCTAATTCAGGTTATTGGTTGTCCAATTCAGGCGCTTCCTCGCTGGTCGTGTCGATCATTTCTTTCACCTGATCTTTGATGCTTATGATCTTTTTGTACATGTTTTCTTGCTGTCGTTGAAGCGAAAGTATCAATCCTTGACTTCTGAGTTCAAGGAATGCTTCACCGAACGTGACGATCCTTTTCGTGTCGAAGCTCATGGTGAGCGATAATTGTCTAGGAATCGTCAACATCGGTGGAGTTATAAACATTATTGCCTCTGTAGGCTCCGCTGGTAGTTTCTGCTTGTTTCTAACTCTTTTGAAAAATCTTCTTATCTGGAATTTCAATTCCTCGAATGATTCCTTATCGACATTTCGGAAAACCTGCAACCCTTCCGGCAGAAATTCCTGATAGTCGCCAAGAATAGAAACCAACTGCTCCATGGTTTCCATCTTCTCGATTCTTCTCATGTACTCTTTATCTATCCTATCCTCAAAAACAGTTATGTCGTTTATTTTTCTCTTGGTGAAGGATTCAGCAGTCATCATGATCATCCTTTCCTTTTACCAGATCTTCCTCTCTCACTATCTTTTTCACGTTCCCTTCGTCGTCCATGAATACTTGTAACACTCCATCGTGATCCTGATATCTATCTTTTTCCACCGAACAGAAACTTTTCGGTATTTTTCCCCATGTTCTATCGAATACATCTTTTAGCGAATATCCGCCAAGTGGATTCTTGGCCATTAATCCTTGACAAACAAGAGCCTCATATAGATATTCGTCTTCTTTGTCTGGAATAAAAACAGCTAATCCTTTGTTCATACTCGATTCGATCTTGGCGCAGTATTCCATTATTTCATTTAGTTCATCATTGACGTTCTTACCATTTTTGTTGTTTTTCTTGTAGAGTAGAACTATTATGATAAAAATAACTATCGGTAATGAAAAAATCACAGCATGTAAGTAAATCATCGATCATCTCCTAAAAATCTATCCCTTAATTGCCTGATTGTTTCCTCAATTACTGGCCCCAAAGAGGATAAATTCAATCCCAGGCTCTGTTTCATCATTTTCAAGATTTCTGGTATCCCTATCATTATCATCAATGACGGAGTTCCCGTTTCCTCGTCCATTGCAATCCTGATTCTTGACATCCTGGCTCCCTTTTTTGATGTTTCCATTGGGGTTCCCTTCGATTTGATTGGTCTGATTGGTCTGTTCCTCACTTGAGAATCCTTTGCTCTTGCGCTTGGCTTCATCTTGCTTGATTTCCTTAATCCTCTTCAGTCTCATCTTTCGTTTCTTTCTTTGATAGCTAATTCTTCTTTTCTCCAGTGCTATTCTTGCATCTTCTGGACTTATGTATCTATATCTTTCATTGCAAAAAATATGATCAAAGACATGATCGAATATCGAGAATCCATCGAACTTCCCGAATATCAATTTCTTGGCAGCTTCGTACTTGTCCCCATTTTCTACTATATATTCATCAACCGCTTCAATTATTGCATCTACCCATAATAACTGATTAGGTGTCAAGTAGATATCATCATTTAACTCCTGATCGTGATCTGGATTTGTGAGTACATTGGCAGACATCTCAATCCCCTTTCTCTTTGTCTGTCTCTTTGCTTGTCTCTTTGCTTGTCTCTTTGCTTGTCTCTTTGCTTATTTTCTTTATCTTCAAAACACTACTTCTATTAAACTGATTCTTGGCGTGATCGTACATGGCTGTAGTCTCTATTGATGAATGCCCAAGATCCGCCTGAACAGAAGTGATTGGAACACCTGACTCCAGAGCCATCGAGACAAACTTGGCTCGAAGCATGTGTGGATGTATGTTCATTTTTATCTTTGCTTTTCTCATTAATCTTTTCACTATTCTGTAAACCACTTGAACATCCATTCTTGCTCCATCATTATTTACAAATAGTGGTTCTTTTTTATTTCCGGCAGACTTTCCGGCAGACTTTCCGGCAGACTTTCCGGCAGACCCACTTACAGACCTACCTTGTGATTTCAAGTATTCATAAATTGCTTTTTGACACTCTGGATGAAGCGGAATCATTCTCAGCTTGTTTCCCTTTCCGACGAATTCTATTGCTATCCCGTCCTTTGTATCTTTTATGCTGCACAGATCCAACCTACACACTTCTGATCTTCTCAATCCATTATAGAGCATCAAGTACATGACTGACATCTCCAATGGATTCTTGATTTTATCTATCATTTTCTGTAAATCCTTATCGTTTATATCCTCCTTCATTGCTCTTTGTACTTTTGGCCTTCTCATCCCCTCAAATGGATTCTTGGATATTACATCGTTGAAGATTAGAAATTTCATGTAAGACTTTACTGACGATAGCAACCTATTCACCGTCGATGTACTAAAACTTTTCTTCAGGGCATCGACATACGCCATGACATCAATCCTGTTTATCGATGCTGGAGATTTCTTCGTGTACGCAAAAAACTGAATCACATCTCTCTTGTACGCCCTCTGAGTTTCCAAAGAGTCGAACTGAGAAATGAACTGTTCTAAACCAGTGAGAGTCATGTGATCATTCTTGGCTTCCTTAGGATTTTAATTGATTCACACATTTTAACTGTTGTTGGATGTACTTTCCATCTAACTCCAACAAATGAATGCGAAGCATTTCCTCTTGAGCAGTCCCAGTTTCTGACGATATTCAATCTTGACTTCTTGCATAGATCTATTATTTCCTTTACTGTCTCATCTGGAATATTCATTTCGTGATTAATATCATATTTGTTATCCATTACATTTATCCAGACTCCACCATTCTTTTCATCCAGTATAGAAGTAGACACCCTCATATAGATCTTAGATGTATGGCTCTTGGAATTATCACATCCAACACAAATTCCAAAATGACCCACCTGAAGTTCTCCAGTATGATCTCGCTCGATCCATTTTTTAGATCTCTTGATCAAGTTCTCTAGTTTCATTGGCTGGCCTCCGATCTAACTCAACACGAGGATTTATCCTCAGCACCCAATTTCCTCAGTGTACCTACACATGCCCCAAATCAGGAAAGCCGATCCCGCCGCGCCAATCCCAACCCAGAGGATTATTTTTCCATATCTATTCCACCACGAATTGAGAATCTCATTTTCCAGTCTTTCCGCTTTATACTTTTCAAGATAGAAATCTTTTATTTTGTCTTCCCTTGTCCTTGAAGCCTCTTTGAATACATCAAACTTCTCAATCTCTACTTTCAGATCCAGTTCCAGGTGTAGGATCTTTTCCTTGTACCCTAATATTTTTTGGGCCAACTCCATGTCGAACGGAGTTGGGATAAAAGAACCTGATCCAATCGTCAATCGCTCTCCCTGGTCCGTTACTACCTCTCCGCTTGTAATCGCTATCGCCTGAGTCAGAATTATGATCGCAATCAGCATTATTCATCCTTTCCTCCGTTAATTACCTTGAGAGATTTCCTGTTGTTCTGGTAAATCATTTCTCTTGCATACACCTTCTTCGCTTCTTCTGGAACCGTGTCTGGAAATTTTCCTGGATTCTTTTTCGATCCTGAATTCTTCTTTCTTCTCGAATAATACAACACCACAAAGAATACTCCACCTGGAATAAACAACGCAATAGAAATAATTAATAGAAGTTCTCTCATTGACCTTATTTCCCGTTCAACTCGTCATTGAATACATCGGCCGGTTTTTTCTCGCCTGAAGATAGTTCTTCCCTTTTTCTCTTTGCTTCTTCTTCTATCCTTTTTCTTTCTTCTTCTCTTTTCCTGCTGAGTCTTTCCATTTCATCATTCTGCGTTCTCTCTAACTCTGTCAAGTCCGGACTGCCATCGTCATTGGAAAACATTATCACGGCAAACTTGGCTGCTTTATAAATCACGTAAAAAATAGCTGGAACAATTAAAAAATAGTACCAGTTTTTCTTGAGCCACTTAATGAAGTTCTTGATCTTTATCATCTCGTTATCCTTATACGATGGAGGATGTTATTCAAACAAGATATCCTTGATGTCTTCTTCGCCCGAATCATCAAAAAGGACACTTGCAATCCCTTTTGGTTTCTTTGCTGGATCCTCTGTCCCCTGCCTCCACTCCCATAGGGAGCAGTTGAAACTAGAACACAAGAGCAAATTTCGGGCGTCCCGGCCTGTACATTCACTGCACCGCTCCGTAACCCTAGTCAGTAGCCAGGTAGCCCCTTTGCGGGCTTCTAATGACCCCAGGCGGGTATTCCAGAGCGAGCAGCTACTGTCCGCGCAACCCTCTGGATCGTGGTCTGCTGCGCACTCCTGACAGTGTTCCACGATTCGCCTGAGTAGTTCAGCCCTTAGTCGAGTGTTACCCATGAATTTCATTAGAGTTTTCCTTTCCTTCACCTGAATAATCACCCCTTCGCCTGAGTAGTTCAGCCCTTAGTCGAGTGTTACCCATGAATTTCATTAGAGTTTTCCTTTTTCCACCCGAACAATACACTCCAAACACCAAAAACGGGGCACCAGTAGTACAACAAAAATGCTTACGAATCAACTCAGTAACTACGGTTCAATCGCGGGTTGCCTGTAAATTTCACCAAGGTTTCCTTTTTTTCACTTTGGATTGGTTCACTTATTAATTGCGTATTACTCATGAATTTCATTACGGTTTCTCTTCTTTCACCTGAAAACAGATTCTATTTTTCAAAAAAATAGTCGTTGTAAATCAACTCAGTAACCAAAAAGTAACCGCCGGTAACCGGCCGGTAACGCCGATTCTTCAATTATATCAACGAGGTAACTCAAAGTGGATCGGTAACCGTGATGATGAGACAGCCTTAGATGTTAAATCACATCGTTTAAGGTTTTGACATTTTGTCAATGGCATTGAACTTTTTCCCCTTAAGTGATGATTACTTTAACGGTTACTAGTTACTTAACTATAACTATATATAATTAAAGGGGGTAGGTGGTTGTTTTTTTTGGGAATTTTTCGGTAACCGGATTGGTAACCGTCTGGTTACCGCAGTTACCAGGTTGATTTGTAAGCATTTTTGTTGTACTACAGGTGCCCCGTTTTTGGTGTTTTTCGTCAAGTTTGCACCTCGGACCCGGTTACTAGTTCGCTTAAAACGATTGTTTGCATACAATGATTGTTTACGAACAATGGTTGTTTGCATACAATGATTGTTTACGAACAACGTTAATAAACGAACTATGTAAAGATTGCCAATCATTATTGATCCAGATAACTCCTAATTTACATCTTTGCTTAATTTTCCAATCCAAGTAACTACGTCAAGCCAAATCTATCAAATCTTGAAGTTCCCTGTTGAACCAGTTCATTATCTGTACGGGCATCTTACTTATCCGTAATGACATACATTTATGATTTGTACTGGCGGTTTGCGAATTAACATCAGGAATCTTGTGCTGTTTCGATGAATCCACTAGACATGATAATTCCCTAAAGTGATTCATTATTGTTCTTGTGTCAGGTGCAATGTTGCCCCTTGACATTCGATATTCCTTTTCAAATGCACTTTGTAATGGGGACATCCAAATATACACGATATCTTCTTCTCTTATCAGGTGATACCATGAAATTTTGGACAGTTCCCCTTTTGACTCTATCAGTTTATCTACTGTTTCAACGAAATCCTGTAATTGTTGAGTAAAATATGGTTCATCTACATCGATACATGCCTGATCGAACGAGTCTGCGCATCCCCCATTGATTATATAATCAGGAAGTACGCTGTCTTTTGGGTTAATCAGGGTAGAATAAAATCCGCCGGTTATTGAATAGTTCTTGATCGTTCTTTCATCGAGATCTTTTCTTGACTTTCTCATTTCCGATGAATACCAATCTATTTTTTCGAATAGTTCTTTAATTGTTTCGTGACTTTTGTTTTTTATTAGATTAAATATATGTGATGATGCGGTAGACGATAGTGAGATCACTTTTTTATGGAATTCGATCTTTTTTCCTGATTGCTTCATCCGGACTGGTATAATTCTGGATCGTAAGGCTTCATCGGTCGGCAGGTGCTCGCCAGAAATGATGACTGTTCCTTTGACCGATTCTGAGAGTATTCCCTGGGTTCCCTTGACTCCAATTGAACGTCCTACGCCGTCATATGCGCTTCGCAGGGTACCCATGATTTGATTGGTTCGTTGATTGTCGTTTCTGAATTCATCCCACCAGCATGGTAGGCATGAAAAATAGGCCAGGCGTCTTGAAATCGGGACGGTGCTTGTAATTGATGGAAGTGATTCTATATCTGATTTATCCATTCCGAACATATTCATCAGGAATGACAAATATTCGGTCTTTCCGGATCTGAGTGTTCCGTACACAAATAGTATTGGAAAACATGATAACATCGGATTGGATATGATATCCCTGAAGTAAATCGATCCGCACGTAAGCGATAATCCGAAAAGAACATCCAGGCTACCGATGTTTTCAACCATCGAATCGCAAAGATTCTTCATCGTACCCCAATGCTCCACGTCGCTAGATATCAGGTTAGGAAAATGCTTGATGACATCATCACCGGATGCATCTATTGGGGTAAATGTGTATCCGTATTTCCCATTCCAGTATATGCCCCTATCGTCCGGCCGGATTACTTCTTTTCCTTTTATTGCCATGTTCTCGAAAATCCAAATTCCATAATTATGCAAGAACCCGACCTGGAAAACCTGCCTGACGATTCTGGAATCTGGATCTTGTGAGCAGACCATGTGCCAGACATCCATCAAATCCTTAAGCTCCCCCTCGAAGATGAAATCTCCACGACCGAAGCAAAATGTTCTAAAGCTCTTTGTGTCCGACATGTGGGCAGGTGACATCATTGACGGATCGGACGTTTTTCCATTTTCGCTTATTATGATCACTTCTCTCAAGATTTCATCTTCTTTTACGTACCTACAAATCAGCTTGATTGTAAAGTTAGATATCTTCTCTAACTCGGTCTTTCCGTTTTTCAGTATTTTTATCTTGTAGTATGCTCCACCGTCTTCAATAACCGTCAAGTCTTTTCCGGTATAGATTTCATACGAAGCCATCTTTGCCAGCTTCATGAAATCTTCCAATGTCTTTTTTTCTTTTATTACGTAATCGTTGAAATCTCCGTTTTCGTATTTCTCTTTATCGAGATCCAGCTTTATTATTCTTGTTTCCTTGGCGACCTTTGATATTATTTTGGCTACTGTCTTTGCGCCTATTCTTCCTTTGTCGTCTATGTCGTAACAGATGAATACTTTCTTATCCTTGAAGTAGGGAAGCATTTCCTCAAGGAAGGTTCCAGCCCCGCCAGTCACAGTGCAAGCGTTCAGGCCAATAGATATGGCGCACAGGGCATCTATTTCGCCTTCGAGTAAATATATTTCTTCTTTTTCTTTGTCGGGTTCCGGAAATACCCAAATGGGATTATGACCTAATTCCTTTGCAGGTATCTGCCGAATGTCTTTTTCTTGTCGCTCTGTCGCTCGTTTGTAGAATCGGAGGTTGTATAATTTCTCGTTTCTCCTGACAGGAAGGACAATCGTAGGTCCATAGAACGAATCCCAGAATCCTATTTTTAGCTTGCTGATGACTTCAGGTGAAACACCCCTGGATTGTAAATATTCTTTTTCTTCTTCTGGTAGATTTGCGTGCAGCTTATCAATCACTTCTTCTTCTAGTTTGGGATATTTCCCTTTTCTTTTTCGTGTTCGACTTTGACTTGCTTGGTTTGATGCCTGACTTGATGTTTGATCTATTCCTTGTGAGTCTTGATTTTGGCCTTGACCTGGGCCTTGACCTGAATCTTGATCTTGATTTTTCTTCTTACTTGGTAGTTCTATCCCGGCCTTTTCTCCCAGTTGCCTTATTGCTGTGTTGAAATCTATATTGTGGTATTTCATATGGAATGCGATGACATCCCCACCTTCTGAGCAGGAACCCATGCAAATCCATCTACCTGTATCTATTTCTACAAAGAAACTTGCTTTTTTTTCAGAATGAAATGGGCATGATGCTTTCCAGTTTTTTCCTTTTTGTTCTTGCCATTGAACGTATTCGGAATAATACGATGATATATCTATTCTGGAGATAATATCATCTTTTAGACCCATGGGAAGTTCCTGGAGTAATTTGTTTGTGAGCGACAAAGCCAATAAAATTCATGTTGTTTGTGAGTCAATGTTGTCGGTTTCTCTCCTTGAATACGCCTACCGCTTCTTCCCTTCTTTTTGCACTTGTTATTCCTCTTTCAACCGCAGCCATTATCCTTTTTTTTCTTTTGTCAGGATCTAAATATATTTTGCCGATTTTCTCTTGTTCGATTGTTTCCCGTTTCTTTTCTACTTGTTTCCTTATTTGTTTCGGCATCCACGTAGGAAAATCTTTTTTCAGTTCATTCGATCTCGGGTGCGATTCACAATTCAAATAGTCCGGGAACCTTGGTTGCAATCCAAGATGAAATTCTTGGTTAATCGGAATTAATTTTCCAAATGCCCTGAAGTACCTTATTGGTATTTTTGAATATTCTTCCAGTACCTTTTCCAGTAATGAATAATCCAATCGGTACCACTCATCCTTTTTTTTGAAAAACACGATCAAGAATGGATCGGATCCAAATTCAGATTCCCGCTTCATTGTATTCAGTTGACTGAATCTTATGTTGTCGATCAATAAGTAACTATGTTCGGTTTCTTTTACCTCGAAAGATACATAAGCTCCACCTAGCATCAATCCGCTGAAGTCCAATCCAGTGGATGATGTGAATAATCCCTTTTGAGTTCTTTTCGGATCGTTTTTTCTTATCGTTGCTATTCTTTTTCTTAGGTAATACTTGTTCGCTTCGCTGATTAGCTTTTCAGAAATCGTCATCAAAACTCCGCTGGATGCTACAAGCGTGACAAGTGTAACAAGTATGTCAAACCATAGCATCCAACGGAGCGTTAATCAACTGCTTTTCAATCTCTGCTGATGTTGTAGGCTCCTTAGTCCTTCTTTGCTGTCTTCTTCGGCCGTCCCCGCTTTCCGCCGGGTTTCTTGGCAGGCTTCTTGTCCTTGGGTTCCTTGGGTTCCTTGGGCTTCTTGGGTTGTTTCTTTTCTTCTTCCTTGATGCCGTATTTCTTCATCAATCCATCCAGCTTCAATTCGGTTTCTTCGCCAACCACCCAGCGAAGGGCCATTAGGACTCCCTGTAATCCGTAATACTGCTTGCTGTCTTTGTCGTCTGTCTTTTTCATCGCTTCGATGATCTTGAACAGTTTTTCTTTGTTGGCGCTGATTTCTTTCTTGCCTGGCATTACTGACGATCTTACCCTGGTGGCTTGATCGATTGATTTCTTCAGCGTTCTTGTTGCTTTCTTATTGCCAGAGGATTTGACAGTTGCCAGACTTTCCGCTACTGCCGACTGAACATCCTGTGGCAGCTTGGCGATCTTCTTTCCTTCGTCAAACGTGATATTGTTGTCGGCCACCTGTTTCTGGACTTCCGGATCCGCAGAAAGCAACTTCAGGGCATCGTTTACCCAGGTGATGCTTTTTCCAAGCCGCTTCGTGATCTCGTTTTTTCCGATTCCTTTGTCGAGCAACATCTGGATTCTTTTTGCCAGATCGAATCCATTCACGTCTTCGCGCTGAATGTTCTCGATCGTGTTGTCGAACAGAGCCTGGCTGATGTCCTCATATTTTTGAACGATGGCGGTAATGGTTTTGTACTTCTTTGGATCCTCTTTGCTCAACTCACGGAACGATTCCAGCCGTCTTTCCCCGGATACGAGGAAATATTTTTCACCTTCCTCGAACACCGTGATTGGACTCTTCAGTCCAGATTCCTTGATGCTGCTCATCAGGTCCTTGATGTCGTCCTTTCTGATCTTGGTTCTGATGTTCGGAACGTCTGGGTGGATCTCGATCGAATCGATCTGGATTTCCACGGTTTCGAGTTTTGGATCGAGCTTGGGATTGGTTTTTGCTGTTTCCATGACTTAGTTTCCTTTCGGTGGTTCAGTGGTTTAGCGGGTCTGTTTAGTTTCGTTTCGGTTCAGTGGTTTAGCGGGTCAGTTTCCTTTTGGTTAGAGGATGAGAGTTAACCATCAAAACGGAATATCATCATCATCGTCTTTTGCGCCTGCTTCGGGCGTGTAATCCGTGTCCAGTTCATCGCTTGATGCTGGTGGTTTTGACTGGATATCGTCGTACTCGTCCTTGCCGTATCGTTTCACCTGGTCAGCTAGTGACTTCAGGTGAAGGATTTTTTCTTTCTGTCCAACCTTGCCAGTTATTTTGGGGTCCAAGACGTAGTATCTTTTGTTTAGTTTTCCCATTTCTGATTTCAGGGTCAGGGTTGTTTCCATCATGTAGAGGGGGATGTCGAACCTCTTGCTTCCTCTTTTGATCTTCCCGAAAAAGTTTCTCTCGAAATAGTTGCCCATTGGAACAAAGGAAGATCTCTTGGAATCGAACACGAAGACTTCATCTTCATCCAAATCGTAAGCTGCAATTTTCCTGACGATTGTGCAAGCCTTTTTGACTCCTGGCTTGGCTAGACGATGGGGGCATTTCGCGCATTCCCTTAGTTCTATTTCTTCTTTTTGTGTCCATTGTCCGATCTGCATGTCGAAAGATCTGCAAACCCGGATCTTCATCCCTGTATCTTTGTTGTAGTATGAAAAATCTCTTGTCTCTTTCAATCCGAGCAGGGCGCACCGGATTGATGTTTTTTGTTCGCCTGTTTGGCAATTGTAAAAATTATCCGGTTTTACGTCGTTGCCTTGATCGTCAACCATGTCTTGATTGAACACGTAGTATGGTGGCCGACGATTTCTTTCTGTTTCTTCCAGCCCGGTTGTTTCTTGGAGGTCAGCGATTTCTTCGTCGCTGAATCCTTCGAAGATATCCATAGCGCCCGACGTGGTTGTCAGATCCGTGTCTTGGTCCTGGTCTGCGGCCTGGTCTGCGGCCTGGTCTGCGGCCTGGTCTGCGGCCTGGTCTGCGGCCTGGTCTGCGGCCTGGTCTGCGGCCTGGTCTGCGGCCTGGTCT
>Ga0299912_10003792_pt1 | contig 12340 bp, 13 predicted proteins | sample RVTome_2_FD_207667 | JGI IMG/M metagenome (GOLD analysis project Ga0299912, IMG submission 207667) | Soil microbial communities from uranium-contaminated site in the Upper Colorado River Basin, Wyoming, United States - RVT95D214 (version 2) ... | reverse complement strand
TCAACATATCCTGCCTCAATCAACGGTATCGACTGTTCTATGTTCTCGGCTACCTTGGTGATGTATTCATCATCCTCGACGCCGAAATAGGTCTCAGCTAGTTGAATGTACCTGAGTGTGTTTTTGAATGACCTATGTCCAAGTCTACGTTGTACAAATAAGATGTCTTTTATTTCATGGCACGCGCGCAAGAAGTATTATAAATTTAAATAATATACTTTCTTCATTGGAAGGAATTTCTACTTTGAAAGCACCTCATGATGATTTCTCCGAAGACGCGCGCAACAGTGATACTCCCGTGAAGTTTGCGCCGAAGACAGACAGCTTCGACTACTTCCGTCGCGAGGAGATGATCCCTATGCGCGACGGCGTGAAGCTCAAGACCATAATCCTAGTGCCAAAGGGCGCGCAGGACGCCCCGATAGTGATCACGCGCACACCCTACAACGCCTCGGGGCGCACGCTTCACTTCAACAGCCCTAACCTTTCCTCGGTCGTGCCGCAGATGAACGATACCACGTCTGCGGCGCGCTACATCATCGTGTACCAGGATGTGCGTGGGAAATACGGCTCAGAGGGCGACTACGTGATGAACAAGCCGCTAACGGGGCCCCTTAACGTGACCGGCACCGACCACTCGACCGATTGCTACGACACCATTGACTGGTTGGTGAAGAACGTGCCGGAGTCGAACGGCCGCGTGGCCGCTATGGGCGGCTCCTACGAAGGCTACACAACGTTGATGTGCACGATAAATCCGCACCCGGCATTGAAGGCCGTGGTACCCTTCGCGGCGATGGTGGACGGCTGGATCGGCGACGACTGGTTCCACTGTGGCGCGTTCCGCCAGGAGGCGTCGCTGCCATACGCCTACGACCAGGAGGTGACGCGCAAGAACGAGGCCAAGTGGTGGTCAGGGACCTACGACACCTATGACTCCTTCCTGCGCGCCGGCAACGCAGGCGCGATGGCGGCCTCGCGCGGCATGGAGAGCATCGGGTTCTGGCAGAAGCTCGCAGCGCACACGGCCTACGACTCCTTCTGGCAACAGCAGGCCGTGGACAAGTTGCTCGCTGAACGCCCGCTCACTGTGCCGATGCTGATCGTCGGCGGGCTCTTCGACCAGGAGGACATCTACGGTTCACCCAGGCTCTACAAGGCTCTTGCGCCCAAGGATCCCGATGGCAGGTTCGTGCACTTTGTGCTCGGGCCCTGGAACCACGGGCAGGGGCGGCGCGATGCACGCAGCCTCGGCCCGCTACAGTTCGAGGGCGACACTGGCGGCTGGTTCAGGCGCAATGTGATGCAGCCGTTCCTGGACCACTACCTGAGGGACGCCCCGAAGCCTGACACCCCGCGCGTGCTCGTGTACGAGACAGGCGCGAATGTATGGCACCGCTACGACGACTGGCCGCCTGCGTGCGCGGACAGCTGCGTGGCGCGATCGCGCAATCTTTATGTGCAGGAAGACGGAGGACTTGGCTTCGAAGCGCCGCCCGCCGCAAAGCAGGCCTTCGACGAGTACATATCTGATCCCGCGAAGCCCGTGCCCTACCGGCAGAGGCCGACGGTACCGAATTACGCATCGGAGTCCACTTGGGGCGAGTGGCTGGTAGACGACCAACGCCACGCCGCCTCACGCACAGACGTGCTGGTCTGGTCCACGGAGCCGCTGAAGGAGCCCGTGCGTGTCGCGGGCCAGCCTGTCGCGAGGCTGTTCGCCTCTACGAGCGGAAGCGATTCTGACTGGGTCGTGAAGATCATTGACGTCTGGCCGGACGAGGTGCCTGAGAACCCGAAGCTCGGCGGCTATCAGCAGATGCTTTCGGCCGACATCTTCCGTGGCCGGTATCGCGAGGATCTAGCGGTCGCGAAGCCGCTGGTGCCCGGTAAGGTGCTGGAGTACCGCATCCCCTTGCCGCAGGTGAGCCACACCTTCCTGCCCGGCCACCGGATCATGGTGCAGGTGCAGTCGAGCTGGTTCCCACTCTACGACCGCAACCCGCAGACCTTCGTGCCGAACATCATGTTTGCGCCGCCGGAGAGCTACCGAAAGGCGACGCAGCGCGTGTGGCGGACGGCGGAGTTCCCGACGGCGATCGAGCTACCCGTTATCTCATAGCGTATGTGCGTACTAATAACTACACTGCGTACGCTCACCCACACTGGTTACAATTTCCTCACCCATCCAGTAACTCGGTCACCTCTATGCAGCATCAGTTAACAGTTAACTCGTCGAGCTCCTTAATAGAAAAAAAGTTTCCAAAGGTCACTCATGGTAAAATAGGATGCATTCTTATTTTGTTGGTTTGCGCTGAGAAGAGCAGAGCTTCCTCTGTGCCCGAACACATATGAAGTAGGGAATGAAAAAAGAGGAAAAAAAGATGCACGGCATGTAAATCTGCGAGAAGCCCCTCAGCCCCCACAAAATCACGATTAAGAATAAAAGTGCGCGCGTACAGGGGATAAGAATTTATGACAACTTTAGGCAATACTACACGTCTTGTCTGGAAGCGTTCTAATCGTCGGCTCCGGTGTAGGCGGGGCCACCATCGCAAAGGAGTTATCAGCTCGGGGTGGAAATGTCACCATCCTTGAAGCAGGCGCCTACCCTAAGATAGGCACGGAGTGGAGGGCCACAAAGTTCTACACTGGGGGAGTCATGGGCCCGGGCGAGTTCTCTGTCGACAAAGTCGAGATACTGAGAACGATCATGGTCGGGGGCTCGTCGATGGTAACCATAGGAAATGGCGTGAGGACCCTGCAGAGCGAGTTCAGGTCCCTCGGCATAGACCTCGAAGAGGAGTTCAGGGAGGCCGAATCTGAGCTCAAAATAGTTCCATGCCCGGAGGAGAACATGGGTGAAAGGACCAAGTTACTCCGCAAGGCATCGGAGGAGCTGGGGTTCGACTGTAAGCCCATGCCCAAGTACATCGATTTCTCGAGGTGCGCTGGATGCGGTGGCTGCGCCGTCGGCTGCGTGCATGGGGCGAAGTGGTCGTCTCGCAACTATCTTGGTGAATCCCTTAAGAACGGGGCTAAGTTGAAGACGGGTAACCGGGTCTTAGAGGTCATTCACAGAGGCGGACAAGTAGAGGGGGTTAAGGCGCAGACCCCTGAGGGCGTCAAGGAAATAGAGGCAGACACCGTCATACTGTCGGCGGGAGGCATAGGGACCCCCATAATAATGCAGAACTCCGGCCTGGAGGCGGGTAGCCACCTGTTCGCCGACACGTTCGTCAACACCTTCGGCGTCATGAGAGAGGCCGCGTTTAGAAGCGAGTTGGGGATGGCCACCATCATCGACGAGTTCCACGACTCGGAGGGGTACATCCTGTCGCCCTTCATGGAGGGCCCCCTCGACCTGCTCACCGACCGGATCCCCCTAACCAGAAAACTGATCATCCCGAACCTGAAGAAAGTGATCGGGGTCATGGCTAAGACCAGGGACTCGCCGAATGGAAAGGTGAACGCTGATGGCTCAATTCTGAAGCCGGTCCCGGAGGTAGACCAGGCCAAGATAGACAAGGGCCACGAGAAATCCAGGCTCCTACTGGAGGCGGCCGGCGCGGACCCCAAAACCATCTTCAGGACCCACGTCAGGGCCGCGCATCCCGGCGGGACCGCCGCCGTCGGCCAAGTAATAGACGAGAACCTTGAGACGGAGGTCTCCGGCCTCTATGTATGCGATTGCAGCGCTTTCCCCGACACCCCTGGAAAGCCTCCGGTGTTAACGATCGTTGCATTGGCCAAGTATCTCGCGAAAAAGATGACATTGTAGAAGCCTCTCATGGCCCGCACCACTGACCTGAAGGGATCGCTAGGCTCTCTCAGCCTGGACGAGTACTGAGTGGGTCCGCGACCCGTGGCTGGACAGGGTAGGCTCGGTGGAGGTGAGGATGTCGGCCGAGCCGTTAAGCTTGACGCCTTCATCGTCGAATGCAGGCCATGCGCCCTCGTGAAGGCACATGATGCCTCTCATGATGTCTCCGGCGACGTATGTTTCAACCGCATCGACGCCCTGGGGGCTCGTGACCCTGACCACGTCGCCCTCCGATATCCATCTATTTTGGAGATGCAATTTTTCTACCTAAATCATAGGCTTTCTGCAGTAGCCTTCCGTTGGCTTGAACATCTCCTGCCTTACCCGCGCTGCCGTGGACCGCTCCCACGAGATCGGCCTTGACGTAAGCACATATGTCCTGGAAGGAGCGCAGCGCGTTGATCCCGCCTGAAGCGAACACGTCCTCATCCTCGTAGGTCAGGATCACGCCGATGTCCTTCCCCGTGAGCGCGTAGCCGTCTTCACCGTGTACAGCGTACGTTCGGTCGATGAACAGCTTCATCTGCGCGGACACGTTGAACCAGTAGACGGGGGTCGCGAATATCACTCCCTGAGCTTCACTGATCTTTTGGTACAGTGGCTGCATATCGTCCTTGATCACGCACCCTGTCTCCGGCTTCGCCCTGCAAGCGTCGCACGCGTTACAGGGGGCGATCTTCAGTTTGCCCAATGGTACTACGTCGGCTTCGCCGCCCGCGGCCTTGACCCCCTCAGCAGCCTTCAACGCCAGTATGGTGCTGTTACCGTTGTTGCGTGGGCTCGCCGTTAAAATTAAGATGCGTTTACCCGGTTTCATGCAATGATCCTGCGTCGGCAATGTATTTCAGCTTTCTTTTTGATACGAAGAAATCGCTCAGTCCACGTTTATTCTGAGCGTATGATTTAGTAGTAGAGGGAGCCGGCGGGGGCCTCCTTCACGGCGTACTTCTCCACAACGTCCCAGTCCACCTCGAAGCCCAGCCCAGGTTTATCCGGGGCCGAGACGTATCCCTTTACAGGCCTGTAAGCTGGGTCTATGAAGAACGCCTCAAGGGGGACCGCGTTTATCTCCACCCACTCGCTCCTCACGTTGCTCAGGCTCAGGTGCACCGCCGCGGGGACGCCGGGCCCGAAGAAGAAGCTGTGGGTGGCTATGCCGAGGTTCCATGCCTCCGCGAGGGCGAATATCTTCCTGCACGTCGATATGCCGCCCGTCATGATCACGTCCGGTTGGACGACGTCCACCGCGTTCTGGGTTATCAGGTTCCTGAAGCCGTGGTGGGTGTGCTCGTTCTCGCCCCCTGCGATGGGTATGCTGGTCTTCTCCCTGAGCCTCGCCAGGCTGGGGTAGTCGTCCACGGGCCAGATGGGCTCCTCCAGCCACGTGAGGTCGTACCGCTCAAGGGCCCTGGCGTTCTTAGCCGCCTCCAGGGGGGTCCACGCGCCGTTCACGTCGAGCATGACCTCCACGTCGTCGCCGACGGCGTCCCTCACCGCCCTCGTGGACTCCACCGCGTCGCTTCTCCCCTGATGTATCTTCACCGCCTTGTACCCCTCCTCGACCCACTGAACCGATATCTTACCCACCTCCTCGGGTCTGCGGTACTCCATCAGGCTCGCGTAGGCCTTGACCTTGTCCCGGCAGAGGCCGCCGATCATCTCGTATACGGGCAGCCCCCTGGCCTTCCCGATGATGTCCCAGAGGGCGACCTCGACCGCGCTCAGCGCGTAAAGCGAGATGCCCCTGATGCCGTGGCCGAAGCTCGCCCTGTACGCCTTGTCCCAGAGCCTCTCCACGTGCATGGGGTTCTCGCCCACCAGCAGGGGCTTCAGCTGCTGCTCGATGTAGCCGCCCACGGAGCCGTAGGTGTACGGGATGGACTCCCCGTACCCCGTTACGCCCTCGTCCGTGGAGACCTCGACGAGTATGTGCACCCTTCTGCGGTTTGGGTAGGCGGAGACAGGTGACCCCTCTTTCAACGGTATCTTGAGGGCTATGGTCCTGATGTCAGTGATCTTCAACCTTGCTACCTCCAACATTGTACCGGTTTAGGGGATTATAAGTTAGGGTAAAAGTCGCGGTTCATGCAGTGCTCTTATTGCCATAAACCTGTCTTCTGGTCTCCTAACACACCCCGAGCTTCAATGGGGGATCATCGTGCCAGGTACTTGTAGGCCGACAGCAGGTGGACCTTCACGACGTGCATCAGCTCCTCCACCTCCACGTACTCATCCACGGTCCCCATCCCGTGGTTCGTCGGCCCATAATAGTAGGAGGGCACACCCCGGGCGCGCCAGAACTTGAGGTCCGAGCCGCCCAGGCTCACGATTGGCTTGGGGTCAACTCCCAGCAGCCTGGCATTGCTGCGCATCGTCTCCGCCATCTCGCCGTCTGGCTGGCTCCACAGGGGCCCGTCGTACCGGATCTCCTCCACTGACGCGCCAGGGTGCCGGCCCACGATCTCAGCTACCCTCGGCATCACGTCCTCCCTGCCCAGCCCTGGAGGCAGGCGCAGGTCTACCTCGAAGCTGCACTCCCGGGGTATGACGTTGACCTTTACACCGCCCTCGATGGTGCCCACGTTGACGCTGAGCCTACACATCACGTCGGCGCCGCCGGGCCCCAGGGCCCTCTCAGCCGCGTCCCTACCCTCGTCGATGGCTCTGCGCAATTTCTCGGGGTAGTTCACGGGGGTGTTGGTCAGCTCCTCCAGGTCGGTTATCAGCTTGGCCGCGACCTTTATCGGGTTCAGGCTGGTGTGGGTGTAGGCGCCGTGGCCGCCCTGGGACCGGACCCTGACCCTGAGCCACAGTATCCCCTTCTCCCCGAAGCGGATCGTGTACGGGCTGCTGGGCTCACCGTTGATGCAGCAGTCACCCAGCACCTCGGGCACGTTACCTACGAGCCAGCCGGCGCCCAGCCTGCCCCCAGACTCCTCGTCGCTCACCACGGTAAGGGTGACGCCGCCCCTCAGCTCGTCCCGCAGCTCGCGCAGAACCATGTAGGTGTAGATGGAGGCCGTCGTCCCGGCCTTCATGTCGCATGCGCCGCGCCCGTAGACCCTGCCGTCCACGAGTTCGCCTCCCCACGGGTCGCGGCTCCAGCCCTCGCCGGAGCCCACCGGGAACACGTCCATGTGGCCGTTCAGCACCAGTCTCCTGCCCCGCCTCCGGGTCTTGAAGCCGCTGACGACGTTGGGCTTCTCGGGGTCGGGCCCAACCACATCGTACGCTATGCCCTTCGAGTCCAGGTAGTCTGTGACGTGCCTGGCGGCCTCCCTGGTGTCCCCAGGCGGGTTGGGGCTCCTGGCCCTGAGGAAGCCCCTGAGGAACCCGACTATCTCCTCCTTGTCCGCATCCACCCTGTCGATGAGCCTCTTCTGCGCCGGATTCGGTTCCATGAGGAGTATTAGTCAACGACGCGATTAAGAGGCATCCGATCAAATTCATTTACCCAGGGCTCCAATAGTACGCGGGAGGAATCCGATTTGGGGAAGCTAAAGATCACCTTGGCCTGCGGGCCCTACGACCGCACCTGGGCCCTGGCCAGCGGCCAGGTACAGCCCGAGGGCGTGGACCTGAACTACGTCGCCCTGCCGCCCGAGGAGCTATTCTGGCGCATGGCCGTGCACGGCGAGTTCGACGCATCCGAGTTCAGCCTCGGGGCCATGTCCATACTGCTGGGCAGAGGGGACCGCCGGTTCGTGGGCGTCCCCGTGTTCCCGTCACGGTTCTTCCGCCACTCATCCATCTTCGTCAACGTCCACTCCGGGATCAAGAGGCCCGAGGACATGCGGAGCAAGAGGGTGGGGGTGCCCGACTACACGATGACCGCCAACACCTGGATACGGGGCTTCCTGGAGCACGACTACGGGGTCAAACCAACCGACATGCAGTGGGTCACGGGGGGCCTCAACGAGCCGGGCCGCAGGCAGCGGGTCGCCACACGGCCCATCCCGGGGCTCAGGGTGACCCACTCGGACACATGGGTCCTCAGCGAGCTGCTGGACAGCGGCGAGATCGACGCACTCATCGGCGCAAGGGAGCCGGGCAGCTTCCGGGCCGGGTCGCCCAACGTCGCCCGCCTCTTCCCCGACTACAGGCCCGTGGAGGTGGAGTACTACCGGCGGACCCGCATCTTCCCCATAATGCACCTGATCGTCCTGAAGAGGAAGACCTACGAGAGCCACCCCTGGCTGGCGTACAGCCTACTCAAGGCGTTCGAGGAGAGCAAGAGGCTGTGCGTGGAGGAGATGTCCAAGCAGAGCGCCCTGCGCTACATGCTGCCCTGGATGATCCCGGAGCTGGAGGAGACGGTCCGGATAATGGGGGAGGACTACTGGCCCTACGGCGTCGAGGCAAACCGGCGAACCATCGAGACGTTCATAGGCTACTCGGTGGAGCAGGGGCTCGCCGAATCCCCCTTCGGCGTCGAGGACATGTTCGCCCCCGAGACGGTCAACGTGGCTAAGGTATGATCCCCCTCGCCCCCCGATTCTCCGGTTGATTGGAGCGAGGAATTTTCCGAGTCCGAGCCCACCGTAAATCATAGATACCCTCAGCCCCTCTGGGTGACTCGGAGGCACACACGTGGACTGGAAGAGGGATCTGCCTGAGATAGCCGGGAAGCTGGGCGCTGACCTGGTGCTTCTCGGCGGCAAGGTGATCACGGTTGACGACGCGGACTCTGTGGCCGAGGCCGTCGCAGTCAAGTACGGAAGGATCGCGTGCGTGGGGTCGAACAGGGACGTGAAGAGGCTCATACGGAAGAGCACCCGCGTCATCGACCTCGCGGGACGCTGCGTGACCCCCGGCTTCATCACCACCCACGAGCACTTTCTCAGGTACGGCTACAACGCGGTGTCAGGCATCGACCTCTGGTACCCCCGCGTCAAGTCCATAGCGGACATCGTGGAGGCTGTAGAGGCCAAGGTGGCTGAGACCCCTAGGGGGGAGTGGGTCTTCGGGTTCGGGTGGGACGAGAACCTCCTCGCAGACAAGAGGGCCCCAGACAGGCACGACCTGGACCCTGTCTCGCCCGACAACCCCGTCTACCTGGGCCGCGTCTACCAGATGGTGGCGGCGAACAGCCTGGCCCTGAAGATAGGGGGAGTCACAAGGGACAGCCCGGAGCCCGAGTACGGCAAGATATTCCGCGACGCCTCGAACGAGCCCACCGGCGTGTTCCTCACCATCCTCCCGAGCGCGGACCCCTTCAGGCAGGTGTTCCCCGTGGCCACCACGGAGCTGAAGGAGAGGGCCATCGTCAAGGCGTGCCACGACTACAACAGCGAGGGCATGACCATGGTCATCGACGCCACGGTGGGCAAGGCGGAGCCCAACGACCTGGTGGCGTACCAGAACGTACGTATGCGGGACGAGCTCACCATGAGGGTGTACGCCCTCTACGGGTTCGTGCGCACAGTTGATGAGGCCAGGGACACGGTCCAGAGGTTCACCACCTACGGGGACGACTGGTTCAAGCTGGGGGGCGTCAAGCTTAGCCTCGACGGCGGCGTCGTGCCCAGGACAGGGTTCTTCTACGAGCCCTACGTGGGCGAGCCCGGCAACTACGGGCGCACCAAGTGGAAGAAGGAGGACCTCATGGAGGCCGTCGAGATACTGCACAGCGCCGGGTGGCAGTGCTGCACTCACACAATCGGCGACAGGGCCATAGACTGGGTGCTGGACTGCTATGAGAACGCCATGACCAAGAACCCTCGCCTGGACCCCAGGCACCAGATAATCCACATCTACTACCCGACCGCGGAGGCCATCGACAGGGTCAGGCGGCTGGGGGTCATGGCCAACGTCCAGACCACGTTCATCCACTTCGAGGGGGACACCTACGTCAAGAACCTGGGCGAGGCCCGGGGCGGGTGCGTGAAGCCGTTGAAGACCTTCGTGGAGAAGGGGATACCCGTCGGCAACAGCCAGGACTACCCCTCAGGGCCTATACCGGCCAGCATAGGGCTCTGGGCCGCGGTGGCCAGGGAGACATTCAGCGGCGCCGTTGTCTGCCCGGAGCAGAGGCTTACCGTGCATGAGGCGCTTAGAACCTACACCATCTGGGCCGCGAAGCACGTCTTCATGGAGGACCGGCTGGGCTCGGTGGAGGTGGGGAAGTACGCCGACATGGTGGTCTGGGACAGGGACCTGTACACGGTGCCCACCGGGGAGCTCCGCAGCATCAGAGCCCAGATGACCATGGTCGAGGGCAGGATCGTCTACGAGGCGTAGAGGAGAATATGGTTCCACTCATTTTCTCTTCGCTCTCAACCGTCTGATTTTCAGTGAAAAGTCTGAAAAAGGTTTATTTGTCCGCTAAATAATATCTATTCTGGTGAATCAGAGTGGGTCTGAGCGTGGAGTCCCGCATCGGCAAGAAACACGCCATCTACCTGCCCAAAGCCATAGTCGAGGCCACTGGCCTAAAAGAAGGCGAAAAGATACTTCTAAGGGTGATGGATAAGACGGTGGTCGTGGAGCCCGTGATGGACCCACTTGAGCTCGCGTTATCCAGCGAAAAGTACGCGACAATAGATCCGGAGCAGATCGAGGCGATCAGCGTTGGGGAGCAGGAAACAAGGGTTAAAGGTTCTTCTTGACACCTCCTTCCTGCTTCCGTCGCTGGGCGTGGATGTCGGTCGGGAGGTCGCTAAGGGACTCAGGGGGCTGGCCGAGGCTGAGGCCGAGATATACTACTCACGGTTCAGCGTGCTTGAAGCGCTGTGGGTCACGGCTCGACTTCTTAGGGACGGGGCGTTCGACGGGGACAGGTTCAGCCTAGGGCTCAGAAGCATCATAGACGGCGGCAGATACAGGTTGCTGGAGGAGGACGCCCACTCATACAGTGAGGGCCTGAGGCTATACAGGCTCGGTCACAGGGATATGATCGATAACATTCTGTACGCGTCTTCGGTCAGCCACGGCCTAAGCTTCATGACCCTGGACAGGGAGCTGGGAGGGTTCATAGGAGAGATGGGGCTCAAGGATAACCTCGTGTTTCCTTGAGGGCGCTAGAGGCGGGAAAGTACGTCGGCATGGTGGTCTGGGGCAGGGGCCTGTACACGGTGCCCATCGGGGAGCTCCGCAGCATCAGGGCCCAGATGACCATGAGTGACGGCAGGATAGTCTACGGGGTAGACCCATTACACTTCTGGGGGTACGCTGTACCTGCCTCCACAGATAGAGATAAAGCCACCTGAACCTCAATGAACCCTGATGGACGACGCAGCTCAGCTCATATCGGAGGAGGATAGGCAGCTCCTCAGGCGCGTCAGCGACCTCCTCGAGGAGGTCATGGAGACCCTGGAGATAACTCAGAACCAGGAGACCATGAGGGAGATCGAGGAGGCTCGACAGGACGCCAGAGAGGGGAGAGTCCGCGACTACTCTGAGCTCAGAGAGGAGCTGAGGAAAACTGGCAAAATACGCGTTAAAGACGACTAAGGTCTTCGATAAGTCGTTAAAGCGACTAGACCCTCAAGTTGTTGATAGGATTGATGAGGCGATCATTAATCTTTCAGAGGACCCTTATCTCGGGAAGCCTCTGCGTGGAACTCTCAAAGATGAGTGGAGTCTTAGGGTAGGCGACTACCGTGTCATCTACCACGTGGATGAGATGATTAGGATGGTTACCCTTTACACTGTTGATCACAGGTCAAGGGTCTATCGATAACAAGGAGGGCCAAAGTCTCAGTAAAAAATATGTTGTTTTAATGATCTTCTCACTCGATCCTTTGGAGCTTAAAGACCACCGGCCGTAAGCCGTCGGTACAGCAGCTGACCATCTGCCCCTTCTTCTTGATCCACGGGAAGTCTCCGCCCATGGCCAGGTGGGCCACGTCGCGCTGGATGTCTGCCCAGGCCCAGGCGCAGAACCCCTCAGGAATGTTGAGGGCCTTGCTGACGTACTCGGCCCCCACCTTGAAGCGGCCGCACTCCGGCGTCACCGTGTCCGCGGCCAGCTCCTTGAAGATAGGCCCCGGCTTAAGCAGGGCCGCCACTGTGATCTTTACGTCGTTCACCAATGATTCACCAGGGCTAGTATATTGGCGGCCGTATTTAAGGGCGGTCAAGCCCCGGCCTGGATGTGCCTCAAAATATCTTTCCAGTGGTCGTCTCCGGCCAAGCCCAGGTCCAGGAACCCGTTCACCCGCCTCCACTCCCTGTGGGCGGGGTCGGCCGCCGAGGCCAGGTGCCGGGCCAGGGCCTCCTCGGACGCGAACATGCCCTTGCAGCCCTTGATAGGGCAGGGCACCGTGAGGGCGGGCGTCTCCCGCCCGGCGAGGCTCTTCCCGAGGCTGTAGGCTTCCTCCAGCTTCCCGGGGCTCTCGTTGACGTGGCTGGAGTTCGAGTTGTACCTGACTACGTGTAGGTTCATTCCGGCCCACGCCGCGATGGACCTGTACATCCTGACGGCGAGGTATACGCCGTCCGGGTCCTCGGCCACGTAGGTGACTATCAGCACCAGGGTTTTGCCGCTGAGGTTGTTGGGACCGTTGCCGTCCAGGA
>Ga0299912_10003791_pt1 | contig 12341 bp, 12 predicted proteins | sample RVTome_2_FD_207667 | JGI IMG/M metagenome (GOLD analysis project Ga0299912, IMG submission 207667) | Soil microbial communities from uranium-contaminated site in the Upper Colorado River Basin, Wyoming, United States - RVT95D214 (version 2) ... | reverse complement strand
TGGCTCCAGACGAGCGCGGGCCCCTCTCCCCGCTCCAGAACGCGCACGGCTCCGCTCCGGAGCTCAAGGCTCGACTCGCGCCAGCAGGACTTCACGCCGGGAAGAGTACCGCGCCCTCGGCGGATCGCGGATACTCGCCCTCACCGCTACGTCCCTCTCGATCCCGGTGATCGGCGGTCGCCTCGCCCTCGGGACCTGGCAGGGGATCTACCTCTGGGAGCACCGACGCTCTCGGGCAGCGGAGCGTCGTCGTCCACGTCGGCCGGTGAAATCCGCGTTATCCTCGCTTCCCCACGCGAGGAGGGATTTCCCGTGTCGCGACGCGCGCAGATCCGCATGACCGAGGACGAGGTGCGGAAGTTCCTCGAGGAGAAGAGGACGATCATCCTCTGCAGCATCGGAAAGGGCGGGCTTCCCCACCCGATGCCGATGTGGTTCGCCGTGGAGGACGACGGAGCGGTGGTCATGACCACCTTCACCAAGAGCCAGAAGATCCAGAACCTGAGGCGCGATCCGCGGGTGAGCCTGCTCGCGGAGGACGGCGAGACCTACTCGGATCTCCGCGGGGTGATGATCCAGGGCAGGGCGGAGGTCGTCACCGACGTCGAGAGCGTCTTCGCGACGCTAAGGCAAGTGAGCGTGCGGATCGGAGCGATCCGGGGCGAGGACGGCGATGCCGTGCGCGAGGGCCTGCGCGCGAGCGCGCGGAAGCGCTGCCTCGTCCGGGTCAAGCCCGAGAGGGTGGTTTCCTGGGACCACCGAAAGCTCGCCGGCGTCTACTGATCGCCCTCCAGGAGCGCGAGCGCTCGCGCGCGCGCCAGCTCGAAAGGGTCGAGGCCCGCGGGCCGATCGGCGCGCGCGGCGACTCCCCCGATCAGGAAGAAGAAGCTCTGCACCAGGAGGAAGCCCCAGATCGCGAGGGCGATCTCGAGCGGCTCGGGCCCGGCGAGGAAGCGCGAGAGCCCGAGGCCGCCGGCCAGGAGGCAGGTCTCGATCAGGAGCGCCCGGGCCGGGCGCGAGCGGTAGAGGACGCCGCTCCGGCACACGCCGATGGTCAGCGCTGCGCCCGCGGCGACCGTCGCGGCGCTCGGAGCCAGGAGGAAGACGCAGGCTCCCAGAGCCGAGGCGATCCCGAAGGCGGCGGCGGCGCGGGATCGGCGAGGGGCGAGCCCCGCCGCGTAGAGCGCGGCGATGCCGAGAAGATAGAGCGCGAGCGCCGCCGCGCGGCCCAGGACCGGGCTTGCGACGAGTTGGAAGATCGGAAAGGCCCCGGCGGCGAGCGCGGCGAAGAGGAGGCTCCGGCCGAATCCGTTCCAGCGCATCACAGGACCCCCTCGGCGCGCTCCCGGCGGCGGCGCAGCAGCTCGAGCTCCACCTCCTCGTCGGCGACCGCGGGCGGCAGCGTCCCCTCCCAGTCTTCGCCCTGGCGCGCCCCTTGCGCCAGGTGGACGCGGACTCGCTGGCGCAGGGACTCGAGCTGGCACTCCTGCTCCTCCACCCGCTCGGCGAGCTTGGCGCGGGTCTCCGCCACCTCGGCGATCTGCTCCTCGAGAGCGGCGAGCTCGCTTCGCTCGGGGAGGATCCGGCGGATCGCGAAGCGCGCCAGATCCTCCTTCTCCCCCTCGAGAGCGAGCGCGATGTCCTGGTCCAGCGCGGCCATCCGCCTGCCGCAGCGCGCGATCTCGCCCTGAAGCCTCGCCTCCTCCTCGGCGAGCGCCTGGGCGCGCGCTCGCTTCTGGAGCAGCTCGAGCTCGGCCTCGCGCAGGTGCTGCCGCAGCAGGAGCGAGCGCTCCTCCAGGGCGTCGACGACACCGTGGGCGTCCGCCTTGATCAGCGTCGCAACCCGGTCGATCCACTTCATGGCCATCTCCGTTCTCCCTTGGCTACTTGCGGTCGCCCGCGCGACCTTCGCTGTATCCGAGCGACTGCAGTTGCTTGATTTCCGCCGGCGCCATGGTCCGCCTTCCCGACGCATGGTCGTCGACCTCGTCGCCCAGACTCCTGAGCGTCTCGAGCTGCGCCGCGACGCCCGGCGACTGGATCTTCTCGTTCATCTCCTCGGTCTTGTCGCGGAAGGCTTCGATCCGCATCTTCGCCGCTTCCGCCTCGCCGGCCTTGAGCTCCGCGGCGACCTTGCGGCGCAGGTCGTTGTACTGGTCCACGGTGACGGAACGGGACCAGCTCTCCGGGTCCACCGAGGCGTAGAAGTCGTCCTGGTCGGCGACCACGGCGATGCGCGGCACCTCGCTGAAGCGCAGCGACTTCCGCTCGTCACCCTCGGTGTACTCGAGGGCGAAGCGGCCGAGTTCAAAGGTCCCTTCCGAGCGCGAGCGGGCTCGCAGCGTGACCCAGATGCGCCGATCCTGCCCCGCGAAGAGCGTCCCGGGGCGGAAGACGGTCTCGCCCTCCGCTCCCCGCTCCAGCGGGTAGCCCGCCGCGTCGACCACCTCGACCCCCGCGGACGGGAGGATCGAGACGGCGAGCCCGCGGGCGACACTCTCGCGCGCGGTCTCGAACTCGTCGGAGAAGATCCTGGCCAGGTCGTCGCCGCTCCGGATGTAGTAGTAGTTGCCGGTGCCGGCGTCGGCGAGGGTCGCCATCAGCTGCTCGTCGAAGTCTTCCCCCACCCCGATCGTGGTGAGGGTGTACTCGCCCAGCGCCGCGCGGCGGGCGCGGGCGCGGAGCCCGGAGAGCGAGGTGTCTCCCTGGTTGGCGAGCCCGTCGGAGATCAGGATCACCCGCGTCGTCCGCCCTGCCCCCCGGTTTCCGTCGGCGATCTCGAGCCCGAGGTCGAGGCCGCTCGAGAGGTTGGTGCCGCCGGCGGGGTAGATGCCCTCGACGACCGAGAGCCAGCTCTCTCTCGCCGAGTCCTCCGCCGGCGAGAGGGGGAACGCCGTGTAGGCGCCGTTCGAGTAGCAGACCAGGGCGAAGCGGTCCTCGGGGGCGAGGGCCGAGATCAGCTCTCGGATCGCGGCGCGCGCGTGGAAGATCTTCTCGCCCGCCATCGATCCCGACTGATCGAGCACCACCACCAGATCCGAGGGCATGCGCTCGGCTGCACCAGCCGCTCCGGCGCCGCCGCGGATCGCGAGCTCGATCCCGACCAGGCCGTCCCCGCCGGCGAGAACCGCCGTCCTGTCGAGCTCTCCGGAGAACCCGACGCTCCCGCCACCCGGCGCCTGGAAGCGGAGCGCGAGCCCCGGATCCTGGCCGCCGCCGCTCGAAGAGGAATGCGGTGCGATCCGGGCCGCTCCCAGCCCGATGGTCAGGATCAGCAGGCCAAGCGCGATCCAGAGCGGTGTTCGCCGCCTTCGTTCGGCTCGGTTGGGTTGCATGGCGATCTCCTTCATTCAAGGTCCGTCTCGAGCGCACCGATGCGCTCCACGTCGATATACCGAAGAACGCGCCCCGGCGTGGCAAAAGGCCTGTAAAGAGGGAGGCGGGAGTTTTACAATCGGTTTACCGAGGGCGGCTCCCGTTCTTCTACACTCCGGGGCGTGATCACGGAGGCGCAGTGGCGCAATGAGTATGGCGGAGTCCGGGGCGGCGATTCTGGTGGTGGAGGACGAGCTCGCGATCCAGCGGGGCCTCTGCGACGTGCTCGCCTTCCACGGCTACCGGCCGACCGGCGTCGGGACCGGAGAGGAGGGGCTGCGGGAGGGGCGGAGCGGCCGCTACGCGCTGGTGATCCTCGACATCATGCTTCCCGGGATCTCCGGCTTCGAGGTCTGCGAGCGGCTTCGAGCGGAGCTCCCGCGCCTGCCGATCCTGATGCTGACGGCGCTCGGAGCCGAGGACGACGTGCTGCGCGGCTTCCGCTGCGGGAGCGACGACTACGTGACCAAGCCCTTCGGGGTCTCCGAGCTGCTGGCGAGGGTCGACGCTCTGCTGCGCCGCTCGGGAAAGCTCGGCCAGCCCTGCGAAGAGGCCTTCGAGATCGGCGAGTGGCGGATCGAGGCGTCCGAGCGCGTGGCGCGCTCCGGTGAGACCGCGACGGCGCTCTCGCGCCGGGAGGTGGAGATGCTGGCGCTCTTCGCCCGGGAGAAGGGCCGGATCGTGAGCCGGCGGACCCTCCTCGCCGAGGTCTGGGGCTTCGACGCGCCCGAGCGCATCGAGACCCGCACCGTCGACATGCACGTCGCAAAGCTCAGGAAGAAGCTCGGCGAGGCGCGGGAGCTGATCGAGACGGTGCGGGGCGAGGGCTACCGGTTCTCGGGATGAGGTGCCCGTGAGGCGAATCCGCATCGTCTTTGCCGTGCTCGCGCTGGCGCTCCTGGTGCCGACCGGGCTCCTGGTGCGCCGCGCGCTCGAGAGCGTCGCGGTGGAGAGGGCAGCCCGTCACCGAACGGTGGCGGAGCGGGTCTTCGACGAGATGGAGCGCTCTCTCTCCGAGCTCCTCTCCCGCGAGGAGGAGCGCCCCTTCGGCCACTACCGCTTCTACTACGCGCCCGAGGGCGCCGCGGCCGGCGCCCTGGTGCGCTCGCCGCTCGCCGATCCGCCGGATCGCGACTTCGTGGTCGGATACTTCCAGGTCGATCCCGACGGGAGCGTTCGGAGCCCGCTTCGCCCGCCCGACGCGGCGGCGGCGAGAGCGGCCGGCGACTACCGGCCGACCCCCGCGAGCGAGAGGTCCGCCGCGGAGACCCTTCGGGTGGTGACCGCCTACCTGGGGGCGCGGCCTCGCCCCGTCGCGGAGGAGCGCACACCCGCCGAGAAGGAGCAGGCTCCCGGAACCACGCTTGCGCTGCTCGGCGAACGCGAGGAGGCGAAGCTCGCGCGCTCCCGCAAGGACGCTCACGAGGAAGGGGAGGCGAAGCCGCAGAAGGAGGAGGAATCCGCCTCGGCCTACGACGCCATCCAGTCGCTGAACCGCGGCGCGCTCGCTCGCTCCTCGCGCAGCCAGAAGGTCGAGGAGTGGGCGGGCGCTCCGACCCTGCTCGCGCGTGAGCCCGCGCCGCCGGCCCGGGACGATGTCCTGGCGGCGTCGCCCTCCGGTGTGGGCGAGACGAGTGCGCGCTCCGGCGGCGCGGAGATGCTGGCGGAGAGCGCCCCTCCGAGCTCCTCGCCGATCGGGGAGGAGGCGGGTCTCGCCTTTTCGGAGGCGCCTTCGGAGGGGGTGGCGGAGCGCGAGAGGCTCCGCGCTCTCGGCTACGAGCCCGCGGGCGCCCGCGCGCCGGGCCGGAGCGAGACGGTGCGGATCGCGCTCGATCCGCTGATCGGCCGCGCCGTGGGCGAGAGGCACCTCCTCCTCTACCGGACGGTGCTGGTCGGCGACCAGGGGTACCGCCAGGGGCTGGTCATCGAGATTTCCCGGCTGGCCGAGTTCCTTCGCCGCGAGACCCTCGGAGACGGGGCCCTTCCCGGGGCGAGCCTGCTCTTCACGACCCGGCTCGAGGATCCGCTCGCCGGCGATGCGGGAGGCGGCTACGCGTACCGCCACCGCTTCGCCGAGCCCTTCGACGACCTGGCAGCCGACCTCCTGCTCGCCCCGCTCGCGGAAGGGACGGATGGGGGGAGCGTCTATCTCCTCTCGCTCCTCCTGCTCCTGGCCGGCTCCGCCGGTCTCTTCGCCGTCTACCGCATGGTGGGCGTGACGGTGGGCTTCGCCGAGCGGCGAAACAACTTCGTCGCCGCCGTCTCCCACGAGCTCAAGACGCCGCTCACCGCGATTCGCATGTACGCCGAGATGCTACGGGACGGGATCGTCCCCTCCGAGAGCAAGCGCCGCGAGTACTACGGCACCATCACCTCGGAGTCCGAGCGCCTGAGCCGGCTCGTGAACAACGTGCTCGAGTTCTCCCGCCTCGAGAAGGGCGGCCGGCAGATGCATCTCGTGGTCGGCCCGCTCGGGCCGGTGGTGGAGGAGATGGCCGAGCTGCTGCGGCCCCACGCCGAGCGCGAGGGATTCACCCTGCAAGTGGAGTGCGACCCGGATCTCCCGCCGGCTCGCTACGACCGCGACGCGCTCCTCCAGGTGCTCTTCAACCTGGTGGACAACGCGATCAAGTACGCGCGCGACGCCCAGGAGCGACGGATCTCGCTCGAGTGCCGGCGGCGCGGCGCGGGGGTGGCGGTGCTGGTGCGCGACCGGGGCCCCGGCGTCGCGCCGCGGCATCTCCCCCGGCTCTTCGAGCCCTTCTTCCGCGGCGAGACCGAGCTCACCCGCCGCACCCAGGGAGCCGGGATCGGCCTCGCGCTGGTGAAGGGGCTGGTCGAGCGGATGGGCGCCGGGATCTCCGGCCGCAACGCCGAGGGCGGAGGCTTCGAGGTGGCGATCGAGTTCCGCGCCGCCTCCGCCTGAGGCCGGGCGGAGGCCCCTCCTCACTCCTCCGGCGCGTCGGAGCCGAGCTCGGGGAGGAGGCGATCCACCTCGCCGGAGGGGAGCTCCTCGACGCTCCTCAGGCGGCTCTCGATGCTGCGGCTCTTCTTCGAGGCCTCCCCGATGTTGCTGCTCGCCTCGTGGAGCTTCTTCTCCACCTTCTCGAGGATGCCGGTGAACTGGCCGAACTGCGTCCTCACCGCGCCGAGCAGCTTCCAGACCTCGCTCGAGCGCTTCTGGATCGCGAGGGTGCGGAACCCCATCTGCAGGCTGTTCAGCAGCGCGGCGAGCGTGGTCGGTCCGGCGATCATCACCCGGTACTGCTGCTGCATGCCCTCGGCCAGCCCCGGGCGCCGCAGCACCTCCGCGTAGAGCCCCTCGGTCGGCAGGAACATGATGGCGAAGTCGGTGGTCTGGGGCGGATTCACGTACTTGTCGCGAATCGAGCGGCCCGCCTCCTTGATTCGCGCCTCGAGCTGCCGGGAAGCCTCTTCCGCCGCCGTCGGGTCGCCGCGCTCCTGGGCATCGACCAGGCGCTGGTAGTCCTCCTGGGGAAACTTCGCGTCGACCGGGAGCCAGACGACGCTCCCCCCCTCCTCGTCGGGTCCGGGAAGCCGGATCGCGAACTCGACCCGCTCGCTTCCGCCCCGCTTGGTGGCGACGTTGCGCTCGTACTGCGCGGGCGTCAGCACCTGCTCGAGGAGGCTCCCGAGCTGGATCTCGCCCCAGGTCCCCCGCGCCTTCACGTTGGTCAGCACCTTCTTGAGATCGCCGACCCCGGCCGCGAGCGCCTGCATCTCGCCGAGCCCCTTGTGGACGGCCTCGAGGCGCTCGCTCACCTGCTGGAAGGACTCGCCGAGGCGCTTCTCGAGGGTCCCCTGGAGCTTCTCCTCCACGGTGGCCCGCATCGCGTCGAGCTTCTTCGCGCTCTCCTCCTGGATCTTCTCCAGGCGAAGATCGACCACGCCGCGCATCTCGCTCACTCGCTTCTCCACCGAATCGCTCATGCCCTTGATCGAGGCGCCCACCTCCTCGCGGAGGTGCCGTGCGTTTCCCGCGCTCTCCTCGCGGCTGCGCTTGAGCTCCTCCTGGACCAGGCGCTCCGCCCGCTCCTGACCGCCGGCGAGCGCCTCGAGCTTCGGGGCGAGCAGTGCGGCGGGATCTCGGGAGCCACGGTGCAGCAGCACGGCGAGGAGCACGATGGCGACGCCGAGCGCGATTGCGACGAGGATCAAGAGGGCTTCGACCAAGCGGATCCCCCCTTCGGCCGCATCATAGAGCGTTTTCGCCGGAGAGCAGCGCGATTCGGCGGAGCGGCAGCGGGGATCTCGGCCGCCCTCAGCTAGAGCCGCGCGCGGAGCAGGGGAACGAAGGCCACCGCGTCGTAGCCATGCTCGTCGTGGCTTCCGTCGCTGTGCTTGGTCACCACGGTGAGGCGCTGCAGTCCGCGCCCGCCGACGGGCATCACCAGTCGGCCCCCCGGCGCGAGCTGCTCGACGAGGGGGGGAGGGATCTCGTCCGCGGCGCAGGCGACCAGCACCACGTGGAAGGGCGCCGCCTCCGGCCAGCCGTTCCAGCCGTCGCCCTCGCGGACCTGAACGCTGTTCAGAGCGAGCTCCTGGAAGCGCTTCTCCGCCGCCTCGGCCAGCTCCGGAACCAGCTCGATGGCGTAGACCTCGTCGACGATCTCCGCGAGCACGGCAGTCTGGTATCCGGAGCCGCACCCGACCTCGAGAGCGCGCTGCCCGGGCGCGGCGCGGGCGAGCTGGGTCATCATCGCGACCACGTAGGGCTGGCTGATGGTCTGGCCATGGCCGATCGGAAGCGGACCGTCGTCGTAGGCGTGGTCGACGAGCTCCGGGGGAACGAAGCGGTGGCGGGGAACCGCGCGCATGGCGGCGAGGACGCGCCGGTCCGAGATCCCGCGGGTGACGAGCTGCTCGCGGACCATCGCGTCGCGGCGCTTCTCCTGGGGCGAATCGTCGTTCGACACGTCGCTTGGATACCAGAAACGGGCCGATCTCGGCCACGGAGATGAGGTGGCCTTCGGAGGGTCGAGGCGCGCCGCTGCGCCGAGATTTTCCGAGCCGGCCCCGGGCCGATCGACTACGCTCTGGAGAGTGTCGGGCCGCTGGTGGGGGGATCCCTGGTGGAAGGGCATACTGCCCTCCCCCGGGGGCCAGAGACCCCATCTTCGGTACCTCGAAGAGGAGGCGACGTGGAGATCCACTGGACGAATCTCGATAGTCTGGACGAGAGGGATCGGCAGGATGCCGAGGAGAGGTTTCGCAGGCTCGCAGAGAGTCACAACGATCTGATCGATCTCCGGATCACGGGCAAGAAGAACGGGCGCGAACCCCACGCCAGCGAGGAGGTCCGCATCGCGTGCCAGGCCCGGGGTCGGGAGATCGTCGCCGCCCGAAGCTCCCATCAGGTGGGAAAGGCCCTTCACGATGCCATCGAAGCCTTCGAAGGGGAGGTGTGGAGGCTCCGCGAGCGCCGCCGCCAGCGCCGCGGCGGCCGCGGTCGCGCCGAATCCCAGTCCGAGACGGGATAGCCGCTCGGAGGCGGAGATCTCAGATTCGGATCCGCTGCCAGGCTCCCGACTGGAAGCGATACACCAGGGTCGCGGCCAGCACGATCGCGTAGACGGTGCCGCCGATCCAGGCACCGATCAGACCTCCCGCGAGCCTCACGCCGAGCAGATAGGCGAGGGGCACGAAGAGCCCCCAGGCGAGGGCGGACTGAGCCAGGAAGGGCCAGCGCGTGTCTCCGGCACCGCGGAGCGAGCCGCTGGCCACGATCCCGAAGGCATCCAGCAGCTGGAAGAGGGCGCCGAGGCGCACCAGGGGTACACCGAGCGAGATCACCTCCGGGTCGCCGGTGAAGATGCGCAGCAGCAAGTCGGGCACGGAGAGGAAGAGCGCCGCGATCGCGCCGCCGAGGATTCCGGCGAACTTCTGCGCGGAGCGGAAGCTCCGGATCGCCGCCTGGCGATCCTCCGCACCGATGTAGCGTCCCACCAGTGTCGATGCGGCGACCGAGATCCCGATCGCCTGCATGAAGGACATCGAGAGGAGCATCACGAAGGCCTGGCTGGCCGCCATCTGGGTGTCCCCCATCCGCGCGACCAGCGTGGTGAAGACGGCGAAGGAGGCCATGTCGATCATCCACTGGCCGCCGACCGGGATTCCCATTCGCACGAGCCGGCGGATATCGGCTGGACGGGGTCCGACGAATCGCGTCGCGAAGCGCTCCGCGAGTGCGCTCCGGCCGAATGCGACGGCCAGGAAGGCCGCGTAGATCCACTCGCCGACCGCCGTCGCGGTCCCCGCGCCCGCCACCCCCCAGGCCGGGAGCCCGAGCTTGCCGAAGATCAGCCCGTAGGCCAGCACCGCGTTCACGACGTTGGCGGTGACGGCCGCATAGAGGGGCGTGCGCGTGTCGCCGACTCCGCGGAAGAAGGAGATCCACACGAAGGCGATGGCGATCCCGGTGATCCCGAAGAGCCGGGGTCTCAGGAAGCGGATCGCCGCCTCCTGGAGCTCGGCGGAAGGGCCGAGCCAGCCGAGCAGGGTCGGCGCCGCGATCCACACCGCGGCGGCGGAGAGCAGCGTGGTCGGCACGATCAGGTACAGGCCCTGCCAGGCCCAGCCGCCGCACTCCCGGCGCCTTCCGGCCCCGTCGGCCTGGGCGACGAAGGTCTGGATGCCGGAGGCGGCTCCGAAGAAGAGGCAGAAGACCGTCCAGCTCCACACGCCCGCGAAGCCCACCGCCGCGAGCTCGGTGGCGCCGAGCCGGCCCACCATCGCCGAGTCCACGATTCCCATCACCGTGGCCGAGAGCTGGGTCAGGATCACCGGGTAGGCGAGCAGCCCCACCTCGCGCAGGGTTCCGCGCGCTGCGATCGGGAGCGCCGGGGAGACGATTTCGGTGGGGTTCGCCACTTCGAAGGCTCCAAGAGGCGAAATGCCAGCGGGTGGGTGTGCCGCGGAAGCGCCGAGGCTCGATCAGCCCTCGCGCTCCGGCATCAGGATCCAGAGCACGATGTAGGCCAGGATCCCTGGAAACGCCGCCGAAAGGACCGACACCAGCACGAAGAGGACTCGCACCAGAGTCGGGTTCCAGCCCAGCCACTCGGCAATGCCTCCGCAGACGCCGGCGATCACGCGCTGCTCGCGGGAGCGCTGAAGCCCTGAACGAGGGGTGGCCAAGCGACTGTCTCCTCTGCTGCGGGACGTTACCACACATCGCCCTGAAGAAGCTCGCGGCGAGCTGGCCTTTGCCGGAAGCGGATTCCGTCTAGAACAGGTTGGAGACGATCTCGGCGCCGCCCACCCAGTTGCCCAGGATGCCGCCGAAAGTGCTGAGCAAGAAGACCAGGAAGATCCGCAGCAGCCGGCTTCTCCACCATCCGCCGAGCGATCCGACGTCCCGGGACAGCTCCTTGAACTCGCTCACCAGGGGCGGCTTCAGGTAGGCCTGGACGAAGGCGGTCACGTGGCCCACTCCGATCAACGGCGAGAGCGCGGTGATCGGCGCGGCGAGGAATGCGGCGGCGATGGTGGCGGGGTGGGCGAGGGCGAGCGCGGCACCGACGGCAGACGCAGTTCCGCTGGCGAGGATCCAGAAGAGCAGACTCGCGCCGGCCGCGGAAGCGCCCTGGCGCACGCCGATCAGCACGAGCGAGCCCAGGATCAGCGCGGGGATGCCCCATCCGACCCACTTCCAGATCGGGGAGACCGGCGGAATGGTGTCGAGGGCCTCGAGGTCCGCCCCCCGGCCCAGGGTGAGCGCCCGGCGGATCCCCTCCACGTGGCCGGCTCCCACCACGGCGACCAGTCGCTGCCCCGGGGTCCGCTTGATCCTCTCGCCGAGGAAGGCGTCCCGCTCGTCGATGAGAACGGTTTTCAAGCCCGGGAAGGCCTCGCCGAGCTCCTGCATCAGCTTCGTCATCACGTCCTGCTGCCGGAGCTCCCGAAGATCCTCCTCGGTCAGCTCGGGCTTCTCGAAGAGGACTTCCAGCAGCGAGGAGAGCAGCAGGAGCTTCCTGAACCACGAGAGCGATCGCCAGGCGCGCCGGAGGGTCACGCGGATGTCGCGGTCGCAGAGGGCCACGGGGATGCCCCGCTCCTCCGCGGTCCGCGCCGCCTCCAGGAGCTCGCTTCCCGGCTCGATGCCGAGCTCGAGTCCGAGGTGCCTCTGGTAGGCGGCCAAGAGCAGGTTGAACATCAGCGTGGCGAGCTGCCCGCTGCGGATCACCTGCTTGAGATCCAGCGATTCGAATCGCCGCTGCTGCGAGAGCGCCTGGTAGCGCCGGGAATCGAGCTCGATGCAGACGCAGTCGGGCTCTTCCCTCTCGATCACCCGTCGAACCAGGTCGACGGATTCGCGCGAGATGTGGGCGGTGCCCACCAGGATGAATTCCCGTCCCTCGAGTGCGACCACCTGGACGTCGGCGGGATCATCTCGGAGTTGCGCTCTGTCGGATTGCGGTTCGATGATGGCATCCTCGCTGTCGATGATCGGTGTCGTCGAGCGCCCTCGCGCCGCTCCGCGCGCGCGGACGATCGGACGCTCAATCCGGCTCGAGCGGGCCGGCGAATCCCAGGATCGGGCAGCTCCCCTCCTTCCCCAGGAGCAAGAAGGGGTCCGGCCCGGTCGCGCGGTACTCCATGGTGGCCTTGCCGCCCCGGCGAGCCTCGTCGCAGGCGGGGCCCGCCGGGAGCACCGCGACCGTGTCCATCGCTGCGGGCCAGCGGATCTCGAGCGCGAGCGGGAAGCGTCCCCGGACCAGCACCAGGTCCTCCCCCTCGAAGAGGGTGTGGAACTCCACCTGGACCCGGGGAGCGATCGGCGAGGAGCGCCGGCGCGGCTCACGGTCGCGCCACTCTCGGAGCGAGGCCATGCCGATCGGCTCGCATCGCCGCTTCTCGCCGTCGACGACGCTTCCGAGCGAGCCGACGCGCAGGTAACGAAGCTCGGCACCGGGGCGGAGCACGGCCAGGCAATCCGCGCTCCG
>Ga0299912_10003790_pt1 | contig 12345 bp, 11 predicted proteins | sample RVTome_2_FD_207667 | JGI IMG/M metagenome (GOLD analysis project Ga0299912, IMG submission 207667) | Soil microbial communities from uranium-contaminated site in the Upper Colorado River Basin, Wyoming, United States - RVT95D214 (version 2) ... | reverse complement strand
GCCGCCTCGCCCTCGCGCCAGCAGTCGTAGTCGGTGACCATGCAGACCGAGGCGTAGGGCAGCTCCGCCTCGCGGGCCAGCTTGGCCTCGGGCATGTTGGTCATGCCGATGACGTCGCAGCCCCACGACCGGTAGAGGTGGCTCTCGGCCCGGGTGGAGAACTGCGGCCCCTCCATGACCAGATAGGTTCCGCCCTCGAACACCGCCGCGCCGGCCGCGCGGGCGGCGTCCGAGGCCAGCCCCGCCAGACGCGGGCAGACCGGGTCGGCCATCGACACATGGGCCACCAGCCCCGGGCCAAAGAAGCTCTTCTCGCGGGCGAAGGTGCGGTCGATATACTGGTCGACGACGACGAAGGTCCCCGGCGGCCGGTCCTCGCGCAGGGAGCCGACGGCCGAGAACGACAGCAGGTCTGTGCAGCCGGCCCGCTTGAGCACATCGACGTTGGCCCGGGCGTTGATGTGGCTGGGCGGCAGGCGGTGGCCGATATCGTGGCGCGGCAGGAAGACCAGCCGGACATCGCCGATCCAGCCCTCGACCAGGTCGCCGGAGGGCACGCCGAACGGACTGGCCAGCTTGAACGTCCGGCGGTTCTCCAGCCCCTCGATGTCGTAGAGGCCCGAGCCCCCGATCACCCCCAGCGTCCAGCCCGCCATGTCCGCTCCGATCCTCAAGCCCAGGTGCGGACGAAATCCGACAGATTGGGCAGGAAGTCCACGGTCGCGTGCAGCAGGATCAGCAGGCCCAGGCTGCGGGTGCGCGCCCAGATGAAGCCGAACAGCACCGCGATCGGCGACAGCGTGCCGATTACATAGGCGAACATCTGGGTCAGGTTGGGAAGATGGTCGCCGGCGGTGTCGGGCCGCAGATAGAGGCCCGGCACGTGCGCCAGGGCGAACAGCAGGGCGCCGATGACGATGGCGCCCGCCTCGGACTTCATGAACGCCGCCAGCCGGGTCTGCAGCACCGCCCGGAACAGGAACTCCTCGGCGAAGCCGGCCTCCAGCGCCAGCCAGGCGAAGGCGCCCGGGGCGGCCCAGAGGAACACGCTCGGCGCGACCTTGAGGCCGGAAATCTCCTTCAGGGCCGGCGAGATCACCGTCAGCAGCGCGGTGAAGATCAAGGCCAGGACGATCAGCAGCGGCAGCACGCCCCTGGCGCCCAGGCGCGGCGCCAGCAGCGGCGCGACCCTGGCCCCGACCAGCTTGAGCAGCAGGATCGGGATGGCCACGTGGATGACCAGCTTCACGGCCAGCATGACCAGCTCGTAGGTCTGGCTGCCGGCGACGAAGTTCTGTTTGATGACCGTGAACAGCCAGCCCAGGCAGACGACCGCGTAGATCGCCAGCCAGATCAGAACGGCGCCCAGCTCCAGGCCCGGCCTGGCGACCAGGATGGCGGCGGGTGCGGTCTTGCGGGTCAGGGCCCAGACCAGCGGCGGCAGCAACAGGGCGAAGATCACGCCGGAGGCCAGCGAGTCGGTGGCGTCGCCGGCCTGGAGCCGCAGGAAGACCGCCCCGGCCCAGATCGCCGCATAGACACCCGCCCAGGGGGCCCATTTCATCACACTCGCGGCCTTGGCCATGACGTTGTCTCCCACCCGCCGATCCCCGCCGGCCGCGCCTGATTTCATCGAACAGCGGTCAGGGCAACTTAGCGATCGGTAACAAACGGCCGACGCGTCGGCGACGGCGCAACGAAAAAGGCCCGGGATCGCTCCCGGGCCTCATCGTCGATCAGGGATCGGAGCCGTCAGTGGCTCTCGTGGCGCCACACCCGGCGATAGCTGGCGTAGAGCAGACCCGAGAACAGGATCAGGAAGATCATCACCGACAGGCCCATCTGTTTGCGCTCTTCCAGCTTGGGTTCGGCGGCCCACATCAGGAAGGCGGCCACGTCCTGCGCCTGCTGACGGACGGTGGATTTCGTGCCGTCGTCGAACGAGACCTTGTCGTCGGCCAGCGGCGGGGCCATCGCGATTAGGCCGCCTTCGGGCGGATGCCCCTGCTTCTTCTCGTCCCAGCCCGCCGAGACGCCGCCCGGGAACGAGGCGTTATAGTGCTGTCCGGCCGGCACGATCAGGCCGGCGGGCGGCGTCAAATAGCCCTGCAGCAGCGAGGCGATATATTCCGGGCCGCCTTCACGCGCCTTGGCCATGAGCGACAGGTCGGGCGGCAGCGCGCCGCCGTTGCTGGCGCGGGCCGCGGCGTCATTGGCGAACGGCGCGGGGAAGCGGTCGGCGGGCGTGCCGGGGCGCTTGATGGCGTCGCCGGTTTCCGGGTCGATGTCGGCCACCTGCGCCTCGGCGGCCAGGGCCTTGACCACCGGATTGTCGTTGGAGGTCTTGCCGTGAGCCGGCGAGTAGGCCGGGTCATAGAACGGCCCGCCGCGGTCGCCGAGGTTGCGGAACGCGAGCAGGTTCATGCTGTGGCAGGCCGAGCAGACCTCACGGTAGATCTTGTAGCCCCGCTGCAGCTGGGCCTGATCGAAGGTCCCGAAGGGGCCCTCGAAGCTGAAGGCGATGTCCTGGGGCTCCTTGACCTTGCTGGACGCCAGGGCGGGACCGCCGATCAGGACCAGCGCCGCCGCGAGAAGGGTGACTTTGCGCAGCATTGGGGCCTCAGTCCTTCTTGTCGGCGTCGCCGAGCACCGGCGAGGAGATGGTTTCGGGAACCGGCAGCGGCTTCTCGGTCAGGCCAAGAAGCGGCATCACCACCAGGAAGTAGGCGAAGTAGTAGGCCGTGGCGAGACGCGACAGCCAGACGAAGCTGTTCAGGTCATCGCCAAACACCGGCACGGTCACCAGCCCGGGGATCACCTGGTCGCTGGGCAGCTTGGCGCCGCAGAAGCCGAGGATGATGCAGACCACCAGGAAGATCAGGAAATACGCCCTGGCCTGCGGCCGGTAGCGCATCGACTTGACCTTGGAGGTGTCCAGCCAGGGCAGGGCGAAGATGCAGGCGATGGCGCCGAACATGGCCAGCACGCCCATCAGCTTGTCCGGCAACGCGCGCAGGATGGCGTAGAAGGGCAGGAAATACCATTCGGGCACGATGTGCGCTGGCGTCACCAGCGGGTTGGCCGGCACATAGTTGTCGGCGTGGCCCAGGGCGTCGGGCATGTAGAAGACAAGGGTCGCGAAGAGGATCAGGAAGACGCTCATCCCGAACGCGTCCTTCACCGTCGCGTAGGGGGTGAACGGCAAGGTGTCGGCCTTGGACTTGGGGTCGACGCCGGTCGGATTGTTCTGGCCGACCACATGCAGCGCCCAGACGTGCAGGATGACCACGCCGGCGATCATGAACGGCAGCAGGTAGTGCAGCGAGAAGAAGCGCTTGAGGGTCGGCTCGTCGACGGCGAAGGCGCCCCAGAGCAGGGTCGTGATGGCCTCGCCGACGACCGGGAAGGCGCTGAACAGGCTGGTGATCACCACCGCGCCGTGGAAGCTCATCTGACCCCAGGGCAGCACGTAGCCCATGAAGGCGGTGGCCATCATCAGCAGGTAGATGACGCAGCCGAGGATCCACAGCACCTCGCGCGGGGCCTTGTAGGAGCCGTAGTAGACGCCGCGCAGCATGTGGATGTAGACGGCGATGAAGAACATCGAGGCGCCGTTGGCGTGCATGTAGCGCAGCAGCCAGCCGTAGTTCACGTCGCGCATGATGTGCTCGACGCTGGTGAAGGCGGCGGCCGCGCTGGGCGTGTAGTGCATGGCCAGCACGATGCCGGTGACGATCTGCACCGCCAGGCAAAGGCTGAGAATGCCGCCGAAGGTCCACCAGTAGTTCAGGTTCCGCGGCGTCGGGTAGTCGACGAAGCTGTCATGGCCCAGCCGAAGGATCGGCAGGCGGGCGTCCAGCCAGCGGGTGAAACCGGTCTTGGGTTCGTAGGTCGAATGTCCGCTCATCTGGCTCAGCCGATCTTGACCTTGGTGTCGGAAAGGAACGCGTACTCGGGCACCGCCAGGTTCTTGGGCGCCGGGCCTTTGCGGATCCGGCCGGAGGTGTCGTAGTGCGAGCCGTGGCAGGGGCAGAACCAGCCGCCGTAGTCGCCGCCGCCGACCGTGGGCACGCAGCCCAGGTGCGTGCAGGAGCCAACCAGCACCAGCCACTGGGCCTTGCCGTCCTTGTGGCGTTCGGCGTCGGTCTGCGGATCGCGCAGGCTGACATTGTCATCCTTCACCGCCGCGGCGATCTGCGCCTCGGTGCGGTAGCGGATGAACAGGGGCTTGCCCTGCCAGTTGATCACCACCTGCTGGCCCGGCTCGAGCTTGGTCAGGTCGTATTCGACGCTGGCCAGGGCCATGGTGTCGGCGGCCGGGTTCATCTGGTCGATGAACGGCCAGGCCACCGCCGCCACGCCGCCGACGGCGGCCGTGATCGCGGCGATATGGATGAAGTCGCGGCGGGACGGATCATCGCCGGCCGGATGGTTGGTTGCGTCCGCGGCGGTGTCTGCCACCTTGAGCTCACCCTTCGTAAACGCCGCCCCGAAAGCGGAAGCGGCTCGTAATTGGTCAGGAACCTCAGTCGGCGGATTGGCCGCGGACAGCCCGAATGAATCGGCCGCCGCCCCGATGACGTCCCGTGGCTGGATCGCTTAGTGCGCGTCACGCCCTTTTTCAACAGCCCTTGACCGGAAATGGCGCCGAAGACCCACATGGACGCGCGCCAAGGGCGTTGTAAAAGGCCTCCCCATGACCGACGCCGCCCTCCTCGAAGACCGCAAGATCCGCGCCCGCCAATGGTTCGAGGCCCTGCGCGACCGAATCCTCACCGCTTTCGAGGCCCTCGAGGACGAGGCGCCGGCCGATCTCTACCCCGGCGAGCCTGGACGCTTCGTTCGCAAGCCCTGGGTGCGCGAGGCCGGGGGCGGCGGCGTCATGTCGATGATGCATGGCCGCTTCTTCGAGAAGGTCGGGGTCCATACTTCGGTGGTGTCGGGAACCTTCACCCCGGAAATGGCCGCCAACATGCCCGGCGCCGCCGAGGACCCGCGCTTCTTCGCCACCGGCGTGTCGCTGATCGCCCACATGGCCAGCCCGCGCGTGCCGGCGGTGCATATGAACACCCGCTTCATCTGCACCACGAAAGGCTGGTTCGGCGGCGGCGGCGACCTGACCCCCCTCCTCGACTATCAGCGCCGGCAGGACTTCCCCGACGCCATCGCCTTCCACGCGGCCATGCAGGGGGCCTGCGACGCCCACGACCCGGCCTGGCACGCCAGATACAAGGCCTGGTGCGACGAGTATTTCTTCCTGCCGCACCGGAACGAGCCGCGCGGCGTCGGCGGCATCTTCTACGACCACCACGACAGCGGCGACTGGGACCGCGACTTCGCCTTCACCCGCGATGTCGGGGAGGCCTTCCTGGACATCTATCCGCGCATCGCCCGCGGCCGCATGGCCGAGCCCTGGACGGCGGAAGAGCGCGAGGAACAGCTGATCCGCCGCGGCCGCTACGTCGAGTTCAACCTGCTCTACGACCGCGGCACCACTTTCGGCCTGAAGACCGGCGGCAACATCGAGTCGATCCTCAGCAGCATGCCGCCGATGGTGAAGTGGCCGTAGGGGTAAGGGGCTGGGTCTTCAGCCAGACAATCCTCCCCAGCTCTGCTGGGGAGGATTGTCGCGGCCACGAATTTGAGCCCGCACCTGCATTCCTAATCCCGGTTGCGCCCGAGGCTCACGTGCGATCCGACAAGACCCTCAACAGGGCGGGGTTGATGAACAGCTTCTCCCGGCCCGCCGTCCGTTCCTCCAGCAGGCCGATTTCCACCAGGGTTTTCAGGTAGGTCGACGCCGATTGCCGCTTCACGATCCCGGCCTGGACCAGATCGCCGATGCGGCAGTAGGGCTGGACAAAGATGAGCTCTGCCAACTCGCGGCTGTAGATTTTCGGGGCCTTCGTCCGCATGTCCTCCGCGGTCTCGTCGAGGAGATCGCGGATCGCGGCGATGCGCGCGGTCGTCCATCGTGACGTCTCGCGGACGGCGGCGAGCATGAACAGGATCCACGCCTCCCATGCCCCGTCGCGGGTCACCGCCAGCAGCAGCCGGTAGTATTCCTGTTTGTTCCGGATGATGTACCGGCTGAGGTAGAGGACCGGGATGTCGAGCAGGCCCTGCTCGACCAGATACAGCAGATTGAGCACCCGTCCGGTCCGGCCGTTGCCGTCGGTGAACGGATGCACCGCCTCGAACTGGTAGTGCATGATCGCCATGCGCACGAGCGGGTCGATGTCCTCGGCTTCATGGATGAACCGCTCCCAGTTCGCCAGCATTCGCCGCAACCGGTCGGCGCCTTCGGGCGGCGTGTAGATGATCTGTCCGGTGGCTTCGTTCAGCAGCGCCGTGCCCGGCGTGGCCCGGATATCCATGTCCACGCCCTTGATCGTGCGGCAGACTTCCACGGCCATGGTCGTTGTCACCGGGCGTCGGGCCAGCATCTGGAAGCCCCGGTGGAGGGCGGTGCGGTATCGCAGCGCTTCCCTTGTCGCGGAATCCGCCTGTCCGCCGGCGGCGTTGGCGAACTGGAACAGCCGGTCGGTCGTGGTGACGATGTTTTCGATCTCGGAGCTGGCCTGGGCCTCCAGAATGGGGATGGAGTTGATCAGCACGGCCTGGTTGGGAATGAGCTGGCCGGCGATACGCACCTCGGCCAAGGCGGCGCGTGCTTCCACGCAGGCCTTCAGCACCGCACGGGTTTCAACATCCTGAGCGGGCGGCAGAGGCGGAAGTTCGTTGTGCGGGCGATCGGCGCGAAATGTCATGTGTCGATAAAATGGCCAATTCATCGACACATAAGAGAAACATGTCGATCCTATCGACACGTTGGCACGATCTGTCGATAAATTCCATTTTTATCGACACATGGTCAGGACGCGTCGATGCAGCCGACCCTTCGACTGGATCGGTCGCCGCCTAATACACCATCCCCTGGACCACCGACTTCAGCCGCTCGACGGCCGCCAGTCTGTCATCCGGGAAGTCCTGGTCGACCCACCAGTCCTCGACCTCGCGCATGACCTGGCCGACCACCGGTCCGCGCGGCGCGCCGGCGGCGATGACCTCCTCGCCGGTCAGCGGGAAGGGCGGCGGGGTCCAGGTCCCGGCCAGGGCCAGCAGGGCCCGCCACTGCATGGCGGTCGAGGGGCGGTCGGAGGCGGCCCAGGCGAGCCGGATCCGGTCGGCGAAGGTGCGCGCCCCGACGCGGTAGACCGCCCGCCGGGCCTCGCGCGGGCTCATCCAGGAGACCAGCCGGGGCTCCTTGCCGGCGGCGGCGACCAGCCGGTCCTTGAGGGCGTTGGACAGCCGCAGGCGCTCGGCCATCTCCTGCGCCACCCTGGCGTCGTCGGGGATCAGGGCCGCCAGCCGCAACTCGGGATCGTTCTCGAACATCTGCCCGGTCTCGATCTCGACCAGGTTCTCGAACCGGGTCAGGGCCTTGACCTGGGGCAGCACGGCCGACAGCACGCTGGTCGCCGCCATCAGCCGCAGGGCCCCACGGGGATCCTCGGCCGCCAGCAGCTTGAGCAGCTCCTTCTGGGTGCGCTCGGCGGCCCGGCCCGACAGCATGCCCTTCAGCGCCTTGCTGGCGGCCAGGGCGTCGTTGTCCGGCTCGCCCTTGCCGTACCAGGCGTGGAAGCGGAAGTAGCGCAGGATGCGCAGATAGTCCTCGCGGATGCGGGTCATGGCGTCGCCGACGAAGACGATCCGGCCCTCGCGCAGGTCCTTCAGGCCGAGGCCCGTGGGGTCATAGACCCGCCCCTCGCCGTCGGCGTAGAGGGCGTTGAGGCGGAAGTCGCGGCGCACGGCGTCCTCCTCCCAGCTCTGGGTGAAGGCCACCACGGCCCGGCGGCCGTCCGTCGCCACGTCGCGGCGCAGGGTGGTGATCTCGTAGGGCCGGCCCTCGCTGATCGCCGTCACCGTGCCATGGTCGACGCCGGTGGGCAGGGCCTTCAGGCCCGCCGCCTCCAGCGCCTCGGTGACCTGGTCGGGGGTCAGGGTGGTGGCGATGTCGACGTCGTCGACCGGCTGGCCAAGCAGGGTGTTGCGCACGCAGCCGCCGACGAACCGCGCGCAACCGGCGTAGCCGCGCGCCTCAAGGGCGGCGATCACCGCCTGGGTGGGTGGCGCGATCATCCAGGCGGGCGCGCCGATGGTTTCAGCTGGAACCGGAATCGTCATGCACAGCGCTTATCGCGGCGGCGGCGCCCTGCAAAGCGCCTCACGCGATCGTCACGCCGAACAGCCGGTCGGAGAGGGCCCGCAGCATGCCCGCCGTCGCCCCCCAGATCAGCTGGTTCTCCCAGTTCATGGCGTAGTAGCGCCGCCGCTGGCCGTCGGGCGTTTCGTAGTGGCGCTCCTCGTGATTGGCCTGGTCCATCAGGAAGCTGAACGGCGTCTCGAAGATGTCGGCCACCTCGGCCGGATTGGGCGTCAGCGGCAGGTCCGGCGGCAGGAAGCCGACCACGGGGGTGACCAGATAGCCGGTGCCGGTGCGGTAGGGGGTCGAGCGGCCGGCCAGCGAGACATGCGCCCGTGACAGGCCGATCTCCTCCTCCGCCTCGCGCAGGGCCGCCGCCCAGTGGGTCTCGCCCGGATCGACGCGGCCGCCGGGGAAGGCCACCTGGCCGGTGTGCTTGCGCAGGCTGTCCGAGCGCCGGGTGAGCAGCACCGACAGGCCGGACGGCCGTTCGATCAGCGGCACCAGCACCGCCGCCGGGGTCAGGGCGGCGCCGCCGGCGGGGGCCATGGCCGGGTTGAGGTCGAAGTCCGACTGGTGCGGATGGCTGGAATGTTCGGCGTCGAACGGGTCCAGCCGGCCGGCGATCCAGGTCTTCAGTTCGGCGATGGTCGAGAACCGGTTCACGGCAGATGCGCCCCGGCCGGACCGACCGGGAACCAGGCGCCGTTGGACTCGACGCCCAGGGTCGCGCCCTCGCCCGTCTGGCGCTCGGCGGCCATCTCGACCAGTTCGTAGAACACCGGCCGGGCGATCAGCGCCTCCAGCCCCCGGCGGACGTGCAGATAGGGCCGGGGCTCGCCGCTGACCGGGTCGACCTCGACGCGGATGGCGTTATCGGGGCCGGCCTCGACCGCATCGCCGACGTTGGTCAGGAACCGCAGGGCCTCGCCCTCGCGGTCGACGCGGATGGCGATGAAGGGGGCGTCCTCGACGACGATCCTCATCTTCTCCACCGGGGTGACCAGATGGAAGCCGTCGGGATCCTTGCGCAACACGGTGGAGAACAGCCGCACCAGCGCCTCGCGCCCGATCGGCGTGCCCTCGTGGAACCAGACGCCATCCTTGCGGATGCGGATGTCGATCTCGCCGCAATGGGCCGGATGCCACAGATGCACCGGCGGCAACCCGCGACCCGGCGCCTGTCTGGCGGCGGCGATGACGGAGTCGAGCGAGGCGGGTTCAGTGGTCACGGTAGCAATGTAGTGACGTGGCGGGCGGGGGGAAGGCTCTTCCCCCACGTCCACCCCACATCCGTCATGGCCCGACGGTGGAAACAGGCGCTGAAGGACCCCTCCAATCCCGGATCGCTACCCGCCCGTCACGACCCCCGCCAGCCCGTCCTCCCCGCCCTCGCGCAGGGCCTTGAGCAGCACCCGGCGCTGGTCGACCGGACCCGGCATCCGGACCGCCGCCGCCGGGCCGGCCGCGAAGCCGACCCGCTCGAAATAGGGGGCGTCGCCGACCAGCAACACCGCGCGCCAGCCGGCTTTCGCCGCCGCGTCGCAGGCCCGCTCGACCAGGGTCTGGCCGATCCGGTGCTTGCGCATCCCGGACTCGACGGCGATGGGGCCCAGAAAGACCACCGGTTCGCCGCCGATGGTCACCGGCCACAGCCGCACCGATCCGACCAGGGTCGCGCCGTCCCAGGCGGTGAACGACAGGTCCGGGATCAGACGGTTGCCCTCGCGCAGGCGGTCCGCCGCCTTCGCATGGCGGCCGGGCCCGAAGGCGCGGTCGATCAGGGCGTCGATGAGGGGCGAGTCGTCTGGGCCCTCGGGCCGGTAGCGGATGGGGGTCATGGAACTCTGGACGAAACGGGACAGGGGAACGGGCCCCGAACCTTCCGGCCGGGACAGCTAGAGCAGCGCCGCGTCGGGGCGGCGGATCGTTCGTCGGAGGTCGCGCAAGGAACCCTCCTCCCCATCGCCATCAGAGGGGGGCGACTTACGGGCGGGCGGGGCGAGCGTCAACGGCTGTTGCGAAGGCGCCCCCGGCCGGGCGATGGTGCGCCGCTCCATGACCGACTCCGACACCCCCGCCTCTTCCGTCCGCGATCTGCTTCGGCAGCGCGACTACGTGCTGTTCTGGTGCTCGCGCTGGACGGCGGTGCTGGGCGTGCAGGTGCAGGGCGTCACCCTGGGCTGGCAGATCTACGACATCGCCCGCCAGGGCATGGACGTGAAACGCGCCGCCTTCATGGTCAGCATGATCGGCCTAGTCTCCTTCGTGCCGGTGCTGTTGCTGGCCCTGCCAGCCGGCGAGACCGCCGACCGCCACGACCGCCGGCGCATCCTGCTGATCTGCTACGTGGCCGAGATCATCATCGCCGCCCTGCTGGCCGCCATGACCTTCGCCGGCCTGACCTCCATTGGCCTGCTGCTGCTGGTCGCCGCCCTGTTTGGCGCCTCCCGCGCCTATTTCGCCCCGGCCAACACGGCGCTGGGGCCGATGCTGGTGCCGCGGGCGCTGCTGCCCAGGGCCATCGCCTGGAACTCGCTGGCCTGGCAGAGCGCCTCGATCGGCGGGCCGGCGCTGGGCGGGCTGCTGGTCGCCGTCTCGCCGGGCCTGGCCTACGCCGTCTCCGCCGGACTCTACGTCGTCGCCGGACTGACCATGGTCCTGATCCGCGGCAACACCCGACCGGTGGTGCAGCCGGGCTCGCGCTGGAGCCTGATGAAGGAGGGGCTGGTCTATGTCTGGACCAACCGCATCGTCTTCGGAGCCATCTCGCTGGACCTGTTCGCGGTGATCCTGGGCGGGGCCACCGCCCTGTTGCCGGTGTTCGCCCGCGACGTGCTCAACGTGGGGGCCGAGGGTTTTGGCCTGTTGCGCGCCGCCCCGGCCATCGGGGCGGCGGCGGTGGCGATCTGGCTGGCCGGCAACCCGATCCGCGAGCGGGCCGGGATCATCATGTTCGTCTCGGTGGCGCTGTTCGGCGTCGGCACCATCGTCTTCGGCCTGTCGCAGCTGATGTGGTTGTCGGTGGCGGCGCTGATCCTGCTGGGCGGCGCCGACATGATCAGCGTCTTCGTCCGCCAGACCCTGGTGCAACTGGTCACCCCCGATCACATGCGGGGCCGGGTGGCGACGGTGTCATCGCTGTTCATCGGCGCGTCGAACGAACTGGGCGAGTTCGAGAGCGGCGTCGCCGCCCGCTTCCTGGGTCCGGTGGGCGCGGCGGTGTTCGGCGGCGTCGGGGCGCTGGTGGTCACCGGCCTGTGGGCGAAACTGTTCCCCGAGCTTCGCAAGGCCGACAGGCTTGCGTGATCGTGCGTGGTTCGTGGTTCGACACGCGCCTGCGGCGCTGCTCACCATGACGTCCGCAATTCACGTCATCCTGAGCAGCCGCGCAGCGGCGTGTCGAAGGACGCACCCTTGCCTAACGCCGCGTCCGGCGCTTAGACCGCTGGCATCTGGCAAGATTCATCCAAGGGAGACGCGTCATGGGCGTGCTTGAGGGCAAGGTTGTTCTGGTCACCGGCGGGGCCGGCGGCATCGGCAAGGAGTGCGCCCTGCTGGCGGCGCGCGAGGGCGCCAGGGTGGTGGTCAACGACCTGGGCGGCAGCGTGGCGGGCGGCGACGCCGGCGACGCCGGTCCGGCCGAACAGACCGCCGCCGAGATCCGCGCGGCGGGCGGCGAGGCCGTCTCCAACTCCGACAGCGTCACCAGCATGGACGCCGTCAAGGCCATGGTTCAGCAGGCGCTGGACACTTTCGGCGGCCTGCACGCCATCATCAATCCGGCCGGCATCCTGCGTGACGGCATGTTCCACAAGATGCCCGACGAGGACTGGGACAAGGTCATCGATGTCCATCTGCGCGGCGCCTACAATGTCTCGCGGGCGGCCGTCGAGCACTTCCGCACCCAGCAGGAGGGCTCCTACGTCCACTTCACCTCGACCAGCGGCCTGATCGGCAACATCGGCCAGGCCAACTACGCCGCAGCCAAGCTGGGGGTGATGGGCCTGTCGCGCATCCTGGCCATGGAAGGCCTGCAGAAGAACGTCCGCTCCAACATCATCGCCCCCTTCGCCTGGACGCGGATGATCGCCACCATCCCGATCAAGGACGAGGCCAGCGCCCAGCGGGTGGAGCGG
>Ga0299912_10003789_pt1 | contig 12346 bp, 12 predicted proteins | sample RVTome_2_FD_207667 | JGI IMG/M metagenome (GOLD analysis project Ga0299912, IMG submission 207667) | Soil microbial communities from uranium-contaminated site in the Upper Colorado River Basin, Wyoming, United States - RVT95D214 (version 2) ... | reverse complement strand
GGCTCTTTTGCATCTCCAATAAGATATATCTCCTTTACTGAACTCTTAAGTGAATCAAAAAGTGAATTAACCTGAACACTCCCAACAGCAACAATAACAGAATCAGCCTTCAGTTCTTTTTTGGAGCTGTTTCTATCTTCTGTTATCACTTTGTTTTCTTCAACAGCTATCACCTTACAACTCGTAACTATTGTTACTCCTTTCTCTTTGAGTCTATTGAGGAGTTCCTCTCTCGGTATGTCTTTCATTCTTTTCAAAGGTTCATCGCACAATTCGACAATTGTTACGTTTGTCGATTTTGATGCCAGGAAATCTGCTGTCTCACAACCGATATCACCACCACCGAGGATAACAATATCTGTACCAAGCTCAAGAGATGCATTTTCATACACTGATCTGACATCAAAAACGAATGAACGGTCAATCCCTGGCATATCAGGTAAATACGATCTGGAACCTGTGGCTATGATAACTGCATCAGGATTTTGGGAAAGGATCTCATCCGATGAAACAGCTTTTCCGAGTATAACTTTCGTATTAGTTTTTCCGAGAGTATGCTTCAAATATCTCTGGGCCTCGTTCATTCCTTCTTTGAATGGTGCCTTGCATGCAAGACGCAGTTGTCCGCCGAGAGATTCCTCTTTTTCATAAAGGGTAACTTCATGCCCTCTCTGGCTGGCAACGATAGAAGTCTGTACGCCTGCTGGCCCGCCTCCAACAACAACCACCCTTTTCTTTTTTAATGCAGGGGTTATCTTCAGGCGGTATTCCTGGCCGGAAAACGGATTTATTGAACAGCATCTGCCTAAACCTTTGACACCTTTATCGGCACAATCTTCAAGGTCTGATGCGCACATGCGGATATCTTCAACCATACCTGATTTTGCTTTCTCGGGCAGATAAGGGTCGGCAATAAGTGAACGGGCCATTGCAACAAAATCCGCATCTTTTTCTCTAATAACTTTATCAGCAAGTTCCGGCGTGTTGATCTTTCCAACCGCAATAACCGGGATGTCAACTGACTTCTTAATCTCCCTCGCCAGATGGACAAGAGTCCCGGGAGGAAGATAATGGGAAGGAATGGTTAATCTTTTTGTAGCCTTATTACCCCCCGAAGCAAGGATTGCATCTCCTCCTGACCGGGCTATGAGTTGAGCAATGACAGTTGTTTCTTTAAGAGTCAGTCCTCCTTCGACAAACTCATCACAGACAAGTTTTACCACTACCGGATAATCATTCCCTGCCTCTTCTTTGACAGCTTTCAATAGCGTTGTGAGAAACCTCGTACGGTTCTCAAGGCTTCCGCCATACTCATCCGTCCTCTTATTAGAGAGAGTGGAAAGCAGTTGAGAGATGAAATCACCATAACTCGCCTGAATCTCAATGCCGTTATAACCGATTTCTCTGGCACGCTTTGCACCTTTTGCCATTAAAGCCAATATGTCGCTTGCGTCCTCTGAAGTCATAATTTTAACCAGAGGTGCTACCCAAATATTTCCTTTTGGCTTTGCACCGGAAACTTCATGGTCAAAAATCCTCTCTTTTGGATAATTAAGCTGCATAAATGCCTTTGCCCCTTCTTCATGAATCACAGAGAGGAGGGATTTAATACCGTCTGCAAATTCAGGGGTATCAAAGCGTAATTCATTGGGACCTTTATATGATCCCGGGAAATCCAGACACGGGCAATCAAGGACAATCATGGCAACACCCCCCCGCGCCCTTTCACGGTAAAACTCTATCATGCGCTCGTTTACCCTGCTGTCAGTTGAGTATTTCGTCGGATACAAGGACATGATCAGCCGGTTTTTTAACAGACATGTCCCGATTTTTCCTTCCTGAAACAGATGAGGGAAATACATTTTCAACCTCCTGTAGTATATGGTTTATGAAATTATAATATAATATTTCAAGGGAGGTTGCTATTTCTTATCTTATTATTGACGGTTATAATCTGATCGGTATCCATCATAAGGATCTCAAAAAGCAGCGGGAGATACTGATTGATTCTCTTATCGCATATGCAAAAAAGAAAGGTCACAATATTACGGTAGTTTTTGACGGCTGGAGAACAGGGCAGGGACAGGAGAACCAAACGGTAACAGGCGGTATAAGGCTTATCTATTCAAGGATCGGTGATAAAGCTGATGCCGTGATAAAGCGGATAATCTCCTCAGAGAGACGAGAGTGGATTGTAGTTACATCAGACAGGGATATTGCGAATCATGCCTGGGCATCGGGTTCTGTCCCGGTATCAGCAGATGATTTTCTGAATGCTCTTGAGAGAAAAGATAAACCTTATTCGGATGAAGAGGAAAAGGAAGAGGAATACAGTGAGCCACACAGAAAAGGCAATCCGAGAAAGCCCTCAAAAAAAGAAAAAGCCATAGTGAGGGCCTTAAGCAAGCTCTGATGGGGAGGCTAATCAAGACAATATTTCAACAGAGACCGGCAGACACAGCAACCATCGCCTTCCTTATCTTCCTAGCTGTTTTGACCGTTATGTTTTATAAAACACTGCCAAAGGCGACTTCCCTGATTACTATATATTCAATCCTCATTATTGCCCAGATATTTCTTATCAGATTTAAAAATAACGGAAGGTTCTTAAGGATTTTTTATGACCTTATTTTCCCGATAATATGCGTGCTGGTGATCTTTGACAGCCTCGAATGGCTTGTGCACTACATCAATCCGGAAGACATAGATCCGGTGCTTATCAGGCTTGACTATCTGATATTCCGGAATCATCCTACTGTGATACTCGAAAGAATTATGAACCCGTTCCTGACCGATATACTTCAAATAGCCTATTCAACGTACTATTTTATTCCGATAAGTTTCGGCGTTGTCCTCTGGCTCAACAATGAAAGAGAAGAATTCAACAAAACACTTTTCATGATTCTTTTCTGTTTCTATCTGTCCTATCTCGGTTACATCCTCTTCCCGGCTCTCGGACCGAGATTTACCATAAATCATCTTCAGACGACAGAACTTCAGGGGTTTTTTATTGCCGAGCCGATACAGAATCTGCTGAACAGGCTCGAAGGGATAAAAAGAGATGCATTTCCGAGCGGACACACTGCAATAACGGTAATCGTTCTCTACCTCGCTTATACGTATAAAAGAGGATTTTTCTGGATATGCCTTCCCATGGTAACTTCCCTCATCTTTTCAACTGTCTACTGCCGCTACCACTATGTTGTCGATATCATAGCGGGGTTGGGTTTGACGCTTTTAACTATATTTCTCGGGGAATGGTATTATGCGTGGTGGAAAAAAAGACATGATTGAAATAGAACAAAATGGTATGGATATTCCTGTTGAACAATTCCTGTCAACCATGATCTTGAAGAGCCACATTCTGATAACAGACGATCCAATCGAAATAAATCTGGTACAATAAAAAAGCATGAAGACACTTATCGTCACAGTTTTTCTTATCCTTGCAATCCCCTGTGCATCAATCGGACAGTCATCCGGGATTATCGGGCAGGAGACCTCTCCGGTTGTCGTGAAGACCTGGCCTGAATCCGGTGCTGCCAATGTAGCCCCGTCACTATCAGAGATCCGTGTCACATTCAGCAGGGAAATGATGGATAACAGCTGGTCATGGGTTCAGGTGGCGCCTGACAACTTTCCAAAGCTCATAAGTAATCCACGATACACGGAAGACAAGAAGACATGCGTTGTTGATGTACAACTTGAGCCGGGGAAGACTTACATCATATGGCTGAACACGCAGAAATTCGGGAATTTCAGGGATAAGGACGGTAATCCGGCAGTACCCTATCTGCTCACTTTTGAAACGGGAAAATAGGAAGGACATTACAGACATCGGCTTCAGAACTACCGGGATTCAATATAAATCTTTACACCTTCAGATTCACCCATGGTCATGTTTGCCCAGTTGTTCCCCTGAATCATGTCACCTGCTGCCAGCAAAATAGACGGCTTTTCGTTCCGGGTATTATTAAGTTTGGCAGAGAGATATGCAACGCCTCCAAGTGTCTCATCTGAACCAAACGGTTTATATGATTCGGCAAAACCGTGGAAATCATTCATATAGAGAATGCGTATTACTACAGATTGTTCAGCGCAAACAAATGAAACAGACAGAATTATCCTGTTCATGTGACAATCATTATTTTGTTTTTATGAATCCCTGAAAAGATATAAAATAGAAAAGGTATTATTTTGAAAGGTGCTTGAGATTGCCGGAGCAGATATGAGAAAGAAGCTGACAGACAAGGAGATCCAGAGATTTTTCTGGGAAGCTGATGAGTTGCCATTTGATAACAAAGCATCATCCATGCTCGGAGATTTGACTCAGTACGGTATCAGCCGCTGTAAAAAGCTGAGAGGTGGCTGGAAGGGAGTATGGTATGAATTCGATGTTTATCGAAACGGGGATTTCCTGGTAATTCTTGCTGTCGAGCTGCCTACGGATTTCACATTGAAGGACATTGAAAAAGCTATTGACGGGTTACATGAACGCGGAGGAATGCTGGCTTCTAACGACCTGAAAACATTTCGGAAATGGAAGCGTGACGTTTTGCCGAAATACTCTTATGACCATGCAAAATATTCCGCTCTGAGATTTCTCGAGGCATTGCGGAAAACATTAATGCAGGTAAACGTATGAAGACAATACTTGGGGTTGTGGGAAGTCCGCGGAGAAAAGGGAATACCCATATTTTGGTTTCCAGAATATTGGAAGGTGCAAAGAATGAAGGTGCTGCAACAGAAATCATTTTCCTTAATGACTTGACTATACGTGAGTGCGATGGATGTCATGTCTGCTGGAAAGGCAGAAAGTGCAGTAAAAAAGATGACATGAATAATATTTACCCGAAGATTATACAGAGTGATGTAATTATTTTTGGTACCCCAGTATATTGGTATGGACCGACTGCCCTGATGAAAGGTTTCATTGATCGCCTCGTCTACTTTAATTGCCCAGAGAACCGGGAAAAAATTAAAGGCAAAACCGCGGTGATAGCAGTTCCTTTCGAAGAAGAGGATCCTAAGACGGCCGAGCTTCTTGTAAAGTTCTTTGAAAAGTGTCTTCAATACTTGCAAATGAACCTGACAAGTAAAATGCTGGTCCCCGGGGTTAGCAGAAAAGGGGAAATATTAAAGAAATCGGAATACCTGGAAAAGGGTTATGAACTTGGAAGAAGGCTGGCTGACCAGAAAGCTGTGGACACTGTCCACGATAAATAATGCTCTGCATATTCGGAGTGTCGGCACCGGACAGATGAGATGTTTCACCTGATGAAAGGCATTCGATACTCCTTTTGTGGTATTTCCTGACATTAAAGGACAAGGGAATGGAACCGGCTGAAAGTCATTTCAGAAAGAGTGGAGGTGAGCTGAATTATTCCCCGGTGATACGGCTGAAGTTCTCGAAAAGTCTATGCGGCTTTCTGTTCGACAATGACAGAGAAAAGGAAAAGCAGTTTCTGCATGAGTGGAAAAAACTTCTTTAACCTTAAAGAAAAAGGTAAAATAAGGTAAATTATATCTGTGATCTGCTGGAAGATATATTATGAAACCGTCAGGTCTACCTGTCATGTTGTAAATTATGAAAGGAATATAATATTTTGGAAGCACTCATCATCATTGGAATGATAATTATTCTCTTTGTCGTATTTCCAAAGATAAAAAAGAGAATAAGAAAAGCAAAAAAATAATAAAACGATAAAGAATATCAGAAAAATTTGACCACCAAGAACCTATTCCTATTGCCTACGAATAGTTCCGAAAGAAAGCGCATGATAATCTTAACTAATCAATTGAAGATCCAATAGAGCTTTTTTTATGTTCATTATCTTTTTCGACCAAAACTCCGGGTCAGAAGTATTTTAAGAAATATGCGCCAAAATAATATAAACAATATTGAGGATTCAGACCTGGCGAAGGAATCAGAAATTTTCTTGATGAAAACGGTAAGTTTGGCTTTGGAAAATTATGAGATAAGGCCTTCGCAAATTGAGATGATGAACTCATGCTCAAGAAATATTGAGAACCACGGAACTCTCATGGTAGAGGCTGGCACAGGCACGGGGAAGACATTTGCCTATCTTGTCCCAATTATTATTTCTGGGAAGAAAGCCATTATCTCTACAAAAACGATCAACCTTCAGGAACAGCTTGTTACAAAAGACTTAAAGTTCCTCTCCGGATTAAAAGAATTTTCATATGCGATAGCAAAGGGGAGGGGGAACTACCTCTGCCCCAGACGACTCAACGCTTTCAGGTCCGGGGATCAGAATGAATCAGAAGAATACAGGAAAATGGTGATCTGGGCGTCAAATACAGATACAGGTGATCTGGAAGACCTTGATATGAAGAGAACCCGTATATGGGAGAAAATCTGCTCTGATGCAGATGCCTGCAAAGGGATCAAATGCAGTCATTACAGGCAGTGTTTCTATTTCAGGGCAAGACTGAGGTGGGAAAAAGCTCAGATCATAGTGGCCAATCATGCATTGATTGGTATAAATGGCATGCTCGTGGAAAACTCCAGGATATTACCTGAGTCAGAGGTCATGATCATAGATGAAGCGCATGCGTTGGACCACGTCCTCTCAGAAGTCATCGGAAGCACTCTATCAAACAAAGGGTTTGAGCACATATTGAATAGGCTTCTGAAAATGGATGAGCGGGGTCATTATAAAGGTCTCCTCTCAAAATCACCTCGCCTGTTTACCATTCTTGAATCGCTCAGGTCGGAGATGGGATTGCTCTGGACAGTGTTGAGGAATGAATACAAAGACAAGGACATGATAAAGGGTAGTTTTACATATTCAGACATGATGATTGGCATTTCAGAGGCGATTCAGTCTCTTATTGCAGATATAAAGATATCGGTAAAAGGGCTTTTCGAGGAAGACGAAGAGATTGAATTGGTTGCTGCGCTGGTAAAGCTCAAGGCATTCTCAGATGGAATTGAGGAATTTACCCAGGGTTTGGAAGGCTATGTGAGATGGATTGAGATAGATAACGGAAGGATTGCGCTGCGGATATGCCCAATATATCCCCGGGATTTCGTCCTTAACAGCATCGTACCGAATTATCAGTCAATCATCCTCACCTCTGCGACACTTTCTGTTGCTGGAGATTTCAGATATATCACGCAGGTGCTTGGATTGAATGAGTCCGGGCAAATAGCACTTCCATCACCTTTTGATCTCAGAGACCAGGTTGCTATAGATATAAAACGGGGGATAGACCTGAAGGAAACGGATGGACCTTCAAAACTTTCCGAAGTCATCATTGATGAGGCCTCCATGAAAGACGGAGGGATGCTTGTACTCTTCACATCCCGGGAAGTAATGAAGAAGACTTGGGAACTTTGCTTGAATGAATTGAAGGACATGGGTCTTAATCCCATGATTCAGGGTGAACAGCCAAGCAGGAAAATGCTTCAGACCATGCGGGAAAGTGAAAACAGTGTCATATTTGGACTGGATTCTTTCTGGGAGGGTGTTGATGTCAAAGGGGATTCTCTTAAATGTCTCATAATCACAAAACTGCCCTTCGAAGTCCCAACTGAACCGGTAGTTATGGCAAGAACAGAAATGATCGAAAGGGAAGGGGGCAACCCGTTTTATGAATATAGTCTTCCCCGGGCTGTGCTTAAATTCAAACAGGGATTCGGAAGATTGATAAGATCAAAAACTGACAGAGGCAGGATTATTATCTGTGATGAGAGGATTGAGACAAAAAAATACGGACATATGTTCCAGAAGAGTCTATTCTGATGCATCTCCACAGAATTTAAATCTGCGAAAAAAATAAAAGGGGTCGGGTCTCAATATTTGACATAAATTGAATTATTGTGTTAATCTTTCGGCATGGCGAGACCGCTAAGACTATCCTTTGAGAATGCAGTCTACCATATCACGTCAAGGGGCAACCGGCGAGAACAGATTTTCTATAATGATGAGGATAGGAAAAGATTCCTTGAGAAGATCAATGAGACCTGTTTGAAATATTCTTTTATCTGTTTTGCCTATTGTCTTATGGACAATCATTACCATCTCTTTCTTCAAACCCTTCTTCCCAATCTCTCCGAGGGCATGCACTATCTCAACACTTCATATACTAACTGGTTCAAGGCACGGCATAAGATTGTGGGTGTAGTTTTTCAGGGAAGATACAAGTCTCTTATTGTCGATGAGAACAGTTACGGTGTTTATCTCTCTGCGTATATCCATTTAAATCCTTATAGAGCAGGTATTGTAAAGGATCTAAGAGAATATCTATGGAGCAGTTACTTGGATTATGTGGATGGCGAGAAAACATCGGTAAGACTGGATACCAGTCTTATTTTAAAACACTTTGACAATGATCTGGAAACGGCACGGAGAAAATACGAAGCCTATGTGATAGAAAATCACATGATGGAAAATCCCCTGAAAGACTCTTATAAAGGCATTGTTCTTGGCGGAAATGCATTTATTCAATCAATAAAAGAGCGGGTAGGGAAAATAGGGAACAAGCGAGAGGTCCCAGAAACAAAATCCCTAACAGCGTATACAACAGAGGAAATCATTCAAAAAGTCATGGCTGAGTTTTCTATAAGCAGAGAAGAGATATTTAACAAGAAGAGGGGAAATTTCTTTCGTCAAATGACACTATATTTGCTCAAACAGGGTACCTTGATGAGCCTTAAAGAAATCGGGGAACTGTTCCAGATGGATTATGCGGCAGTCTCACAAGCATGTAAGCGGTATGAAGAAAAGATTAAAAATCGAAGTGAAGGTATTAGGTCGAGAGGCGAATAAGTATTTAATATTGAGACCTGACCCCTTTTTACACCCCCTTTTTTACAAGGCCATTAAAACCATTACCATCTGGCGGCCTTCCATCTTCGGCTGTATTTCTACTTTTGCGATATCCTCCAGTTCTAACACCAACCTGTTCAGAACCTTCTCACCCAGTTCCTGGTAATTTAATTCTCGCCCTCTAAAACGGATTGTTACTTTAACCTTGTCTCCATGTTCGATAAACTTCCGCGCATTACGCTTCTTGAACTCGTAATCATGGGTATCGATCAACGGGCGCATCCTGATTTCTTTGAGGGTCTGCGTCGCCTGTTTTTTTCTGGACTTCTGAAGTTTCTTGCTATTATCGAACTTGAACTTCCGGTAGTCCATGATCTTACAGACCGGCGGATCAGCATCGGGGCTGACTTCCACAAGATCCAGATCTCGTTCCCCAGCCAACTTCAATGCCGATTCAATGTCCATGATGCCGATTTGCCCCTCATCGGCAACGACCCGTATCTGTTTGGCTTTAATCAGCCTGATCTGGTTGTTTACACGAGTACGATCTACGACTCTGCCGGGCGATAGTTGTCTTCGATTAGCTATTGTTTATTTCTCCTTTTTGCTCAGTATTTTTTGCGGGTAGGAGCCTAGAACAGACCATGCTACAGGCCCTGAAGGCGACAATATCCGCGGTAGTGTAACATGTTAACGGGGAAAGATTATTTATATGCCTTTTAGAACCTTATCAGGATCTTCTATATCTCTGAGCCTTCGCCCTTTTCTTGCGTGCCTCTGAGCGTTTTCGTTTTTCTTTTACTGAAGGCTTTTCATAAGCACTTCTCGTCTTGATTTCTTTGAGAAGACCTTCAATCTGAACTTTGCGTTTCAGGATTTTAATGGCTTTTTCTATATCATTGCCGACTACTTTTATCTCTATGATAATTTATCTCCTGCCTCTTCCATAACCTGATCCCCTTCCTTGTCCGAAACCGCCCCTGCCTCCACCGAAACCTCTCTTTTCCCTTGGTTGCTGGGGTCTCGCTTCATTAACGATCAAAGCACGGTCCATAAATTTTGTGTTGTTTAATTGTTCTATAGCTTTTTTAGCATCCTCTTCGGATGACATTTCAATAAAGCCAAAGCCCTTAGAACGCCCTGTGTCCATATCGGTTATTATTTTCACCGATTCAACCTCTCCAATACTTGAAAAGAGCTCTCGGAGAGATTCCTCTGTTGCATTGAAAGAGATACTTCCTACATACAGTTTCTTACCCATAATTTAACCCCGCTTGATAAAATAAAAAGTCCCTAAGTCTTTAAAGCTTTGAGGCTTCTCTAACTTTCAGGTTTATATACTATACCATATTTTCATATCTTTAAAATAAAAAAATAAATGTGTCTAATCCAACACCTTTAATTACTTTCTTCGTCTCTCTGCGGATCTTTTTCTTTGATGTTGTTTGATTTCCCCATGGCAAGCTTCAGAACATGTTTGCCTCCGTCATCCCTCACTAAAGCCCAACTGCTCTGCAATGATGAAGTGCTTTCTTGAGGTTCCTTCATTAGTGGTTCTTCTTGAGCGGGATGACTCAGTAAAACTTTTTCAAGAACTTTGTTTCTTGCTTCTCTTTGCGATTGATCTGTACCTGCTTTAACAGAATTTCTCAAATAATGATAGGCATTATAATAAGGGCTTTTCTCATTTTCTTTTAACAATTTATTCATATCATTTGCTTCCGACAAAGTTACTACTTTTTCCATAAATTCAAAATACCGCTCAGATGTTATTTCTGGAAGTTCCATATGACTTTGATTTAGAGCAACGAAAGCCCATAAGCTGTAAAAATTGCTGAGTCCTTTTGCATATTTCGTAACAGCACAATTGTGAGCATCCATTCTTAAAATATAGTCTTTTGCAAATTCTAATTTCTTCTTAAAACCTTCCTCGTCAAAATTCAGCAACGTTTCATGTGGCGAATCATACTCGGCGTATATATTGTCGAGAGTATCCTGATCATAACCAGGAATACGATTTTTCAGTAAGATAATTATAAGCTCGGATATGCTTTGAACATCCTTCATTCTTCTCATTCTTGCCTTGGTAACAACCCCTAATCGCTCCCATTCTTCCTTTTCCGCCTCTGCTTCAGCAGTCTTGATAAACCAACCATCATACTTGGCATGCCTCAATTCTTGACGTTCAAGTTTCCTTGAAGTCCTGTTGAGGCGATCAAACACTTCATTAATAACAATACTATCATCTGTACCTATAAACTCAATTGGTAATACATAATTATAAAAATGTATCTTTAACTCCGGATCATTTTCTATGCTTTTCCATTTTTTGCCATTTAACCGCACATCTCCATATTCTTTGTCAATTGCTATATTATTCTGGGTGAAAAGAATAATGGTTTCAAGGCGCTGTTTACCGTCAACAACATGGTACTTCATCTTTACTAATTCCTTATCTAACTCTTTATGTATGAAAATAGCGGGAGATGGATAATTCCGGAATATTGTATCAAGAAAATATCTTCTATCTTTTAAGGTCCATACGCTTCTTCGCTGATATGAAGGATCTAAATCTAATTGACCATCGTGATAGAGATCAAGAAACCATCTAATACTTTGCTTCATTTTACCCCTCGCTGTTAAAAATATTTATAGAAAGGAATGAACTATATTAAGGATCACATACAATATAGTCAATGCTCTTTCAAAAGTAAAAAACCAGAGGGTTATGGGGAGGATGGAGGTGAATATTACCTGTTACACCCAACTCGATATACTCTAGCCATTTATTTCCTTTCGTTGGACAGATCATGTTTATTTTTTTTAAAATGGGGAATGGTTGTAAAAAAACGGTCTTATGGGATTATTCTTTTCATTTTTACTGTGTCTTTATTCCTGACATTTGCGGTTTCTGTGGAGAATTATGCTTCTAATCAGCCTGGCTATCCGGATATTAGCAAGTTCATTCAAAAACGGATCTTAGAAGCTGGTTCTTCACCGACGATCAAACTAAAAGGGGAACGGTTACACGCTTTAGAGTTGCTTAAGGATTTTTATAGGAAGCGGAATTATCAACCTGCATGGGTTAGCATTGTAGGACCATCTGCACGGGTTGAATACTTGATCGATACAATTACAGAAACTGACCTTGAAGGGCTAAAACCCTCTTATTATCATTTACAGACAATAATAACGCTGATGGGGGAAGTTCTTGAGACCCGGGAAAAAGGAACAGAACCATTTGCAAACACTCTTGCTGACCTTGAAATTCTGCTTTCAGATGCCTATCTATTACTAGGTTGTCATTTTACGGCTGGATGTGTTAACCCGATCACGTTAGAAGCTGAATGGTTTGCAAAACCAAAAGAGTTAGACGTTACCTCTGTTTTGGAGAGAGCTTTAAAAGAAAACCGTATAAAGGAATCATTACGTGACCTTCTCCCACCACAGGTTATATACGGAAAACTCCGGAAGAAACTTACGTACTACAGGGAATTAGCTGCTAAGGGTGGCTGGCCGACTATTGCGAAAGGCAAACCTTTGAAAAAAGG
>Ga0299912_10003788_pt1 | contig 12346 bp, 11 predicted proteins | sample RVTome_2_FD_207667 | JGI IMG/M metagenome (GOLD analysis project Ga0299912, IMG submission 207667) | Soil microbial communities from uranium-contaminated site in the Upper Colorado River Basin, Wyoming, United States - RVT95D214 (version 2) ... | reverse complement strand
GGATGCCAGATCGATATGCCCAATTGGCGGATCGATTGGTCCGGGAACTCAATGCCTCCGTTCTTTTTACCTGGGGCGAAGGGGAACTCGAATGGGTAGAAGGCATTCGAAAAGAGATGAAGGAGCCGTCTCTATTAGGGCCGAAAACCGAATCTTTAACCCAGCTGGGAGAGGTATATAGACAATGCAATCTTTATATCGGAGGAGATACTGGACCAATGCACATCGCTTCGCTCATGAGAATTCCTGCTGTTGTTATTTATGGACCGACAGACCCGATTGAAAATGAACCTTTTAAAAAGCACATCAAAGTGAGAAAAGAAGTGGGGTGCAATCCGTGTCATGAATATTCCTGCAAGAAACTTGTCTGCCTGAAAGCTATCTCAGCCGAGGAGGTTTTCAAAGCGACGGAAGAGATTTTGGGTCTCACTCATTGAAAATATTTTATTGTTGATTTTACGGGCTTCATGCCATACTATTTCTAACTTGATTGAGGAACGATGTTTTGAAGCACGATCTAAGCCAAGTCAATCGCATATTGGTAAGAGGAGTAAATTGGGTGGGGGATACTGTCCTTAGTTATCCAACAGTTCAACAATTGAAAATCCTCTTTCCTAAATCTCACTTGGCTATCCTGATTCCGGGCTATCTCGTCGATTTATGGAAAACTTTTCCTTATGTTGATGAGATTATTCCTTTTCAGAAGAAAAAAGGGATTGGATCGATCTGGGAAGATTTGAACCTCAGCCAATCTCTAAAAGAGAGGAATTTCGATCTCGCTGTCATTCTGCCACGGTCTTTCCGTTCTGCTTTTCATATTTATCTGGCTCGAATTCCAATCCGAATTGGCTATCAATCTGAGGGGCGTTCACTCTTTCTTACCCATGGAATTCGTCGAACCAAAGAGGTTCTTCATGGCCACCGAATTCATTATTACCTGAAACTGATTGAACCGTTAGGGAAGATAGAAAATCCTCCTTCTCCTCAGATATTTCTCAGGGAGGAAGACCGAAGGTGGGCAGATCGAGCATTAAAAGACCTGAGGATTCCCGAAGGAGAACCACTGATCGGTATGAATCCTGGTGCCACTTATGGTTTAGCCAAATGTTGGTATCCAGATCGATTCGGGGAGTTGGGAAAGAGGCTTGCGGAGAAATGGCAAGCGAAGGTCCTTCTCTTTGGGAAGGAGGAAGAACATCCGATCGTCCACGAGATTCTACGCCATTTGGGAACAAAAGGAATAGATTTGACCGGAAAGACGGGTTTACTTCAACTGGCCGGACTTCTGGAACGTTGTATTCTCCTTGTGACCAATGATACCGGGACAATGCATGTGGCCGCGGCTGTCGGCACTCCTGTCGCTGCTCTCTTCGGATCAACGCCCCCTCTCGCCACAGGGCCGTGGGGGAAGGAGCATGTGGTTGTGAGAAAGGATGTCCCTTGCAGTCCTTGTTGGAAGAGGATTTGTCCAACAGATCATCAGTGTATGGAACTGATCACGGTGGATGAAGTCGAGGAGATTGTTGATAGAAAATTGGAAGAACTCAATAACAAACGATGAACTATAGACGATGAACCATGAACGATGAACGAGGGACGATGGGAAAGATTTCGGTTTCTGTATATGTCCTTACCACCAACAATCGCCGGACGATTGAACGATGTCTGAAGAGCCTCTCCTGGGCTGCGGAGCTGGTGGTCGTTGACTCCTTCAGCCAGGACGGGACCTACGATATCTGTAAACAATATACCGATAAAATATTTCAGAGGACATGGACAGGGCATCGCGATCAGTATCAGTATGCCGCCGATCTCACGACCCAGGATTGGATCATGTTTGTGGATGCCGATGAAGAAATTCCTCCAGAGCTGGCCGAAGAGATTCGAATGGAGTTGAATGGAGGGGCAAAAGATTTAGATGGATATTTTGTTTATCGGCGTACTTATTACTTGGGAAGATGGATTCGATTCGGGGGGTGGTATCCGGACGGTGAGATTCGGCTTTATCGAAAGGATAAAGGGAGATGGGAGGGGGGACTTCATGCCAAATTGGTGGTGGATGGAAAGGTGAGAGTTCTAAAAAATCAGTATCATCATTATACCTATGGAAGCATTTCAGATCAGATTCAAACGATAGATCAGTATTCCAAGATTGCAGCCGCCGATCTGTTTCAGAGCGGAGAAAAGTTTAGCGTTTTCAAACTTCTCTTTCACCCTACGTTTCGATTCATCAAAGAGTATCTTTTTAAGTCAGGATTCAGGGATGGGTTGCCAGGCTTCATCATCATCGTCTGCACCATGTTCTATGTTTTTATCAAATATGCAAAACTATGGGAGTTGACCCGTTCGGCAACCCCAATCCTATCCTTTGAGGACGGGGTAGAGAAGCCCCACTCAGGGTCAACCCTGAGCGATCAGGCCGAGACTTCGCCGAATTCAGTCGAGCCGCATAGGCCGAAGGGTTGATGATTTCCAAAAAGGAGAAAGAGAATGGCCCCTGATAAAAAGGCTTTCAGAGGAAAGAAGGTGTTAGTGACAGGTGGACTGGGTTTTATTGGATCCAATCTGTCGGACAGATTGATTGAATTGGGGGCAAAGGTGACGATTGTGGATAATATGATGCCCCGTCTGGGAGGAAACCTCTTCAACGTGAAAGAGATCGCCGATCGCATCCATATCAACTTCACTGATGTGAGGGATGGTCATTCCATGGATTATTTAGTGAAAGGGCAGGAGATCATTTTTCATCTCGCTGGACAGGTGAATCATGTGGACAGTATCCGGAATCCGATTCAGGACCTGGATATCAACTGTCGGGGGACATTGGTCCTCCTTGAATCCTGCCGAAAAAACAATCAAGGGGTAAAGATCATTTTTGCAGGGACGCGTGGGGAGTATGGTTCCAGCGTGAGCTTACCGGTGGGGGAAGATCATCCGACAAATCCCAAGGGAATTTACGCGGTGACCAATTTATCGGCGGAGAAGATGGTTCTGGTCTATCACGATGTTCACAAAATTCAGGGAACCTGTCTCCGGATTACGAACACCTATGGCCCCCGACACCAGATGGCCCATGATGAATATGGTGTTCTCAATTGGTTTATCCGAAAAGCCATCGATAATGAAGTGATTCCTGTCTTTGGAGACGGCCGGATATTGAGAGATTTTCTCTATGTGGATGATCTGGTTGGTTGTTTTTTACAAGTGGCCGTTTGTGATCAGGCTTATGGAGAGGTCTTTAATGTGGGGACCGGCATTCCCATCAACTTCATCGACTTGGCAAAAAAGATTGTAAAGATTGCCGGGACCGGTAAGGCGGCTTTTACCGAGTTTACTCAAGAGAGAAAGGAAGTCGAACCAGGAGATTATTATACCAATATCTCCAAGATCAAACGCATGGTGGGCTGGGAGCCGAAGACCGGTTTGGAGGAAGGGCTACAAAGGACGATCAAATACTACAGAAAATATAAAAAAGAGTATTGGGGCTAAAAAAGTCAAGGGTTCGGAGTTTAGAGTTCGGAGACTAGAAACATCGACTCATACAAACCCAATAAATAAAATGTCCTTGCGAGGAGTGAAATGACGAGTCTCACAGTTACAGAAGGAGATTGCCACGCTCTCCCCCTAAGGCGGGATCGCTCGCAATGACGCGTAAAGGGAATTGGTGCATTTGTATTAAATACTCCGAACTCCGAACTAATTACTCCGAACTTATTTGGGGGTAATGTGGTTCCTTTTTTCGATTTAACCAGGCAGTACAAAAAGATTAAGGGCGAAATCCTTTCGGCGACCCAACGGGTCTATGAAAAAGGTTACTTCATTCTGGGAGAGGAAGTCTCTGCTTTTGAGAAGGAATTTTCCCATTATTGCGGGGTTCGGTATGGGGTTGGGGTAGGCTCCGGGACAGATGCCCTCTGTTTGGCCTTGAAAGCAGCCGGTGTTGGGGAGGGAGATGAAGTTGTCACCGTGGCGAATTCTTTTATTGCCACAGCCCTCGCCATCTCTTTTACAGGGGCAAAACCCCGCTTCGTCGATATCGATCCCAGAACTTATACGATGGATCCCAATAGCTTGGAGCTTCTTTTGAAACGCCGAAGGGCAAAAGAAGGTGGGCGAAAGATCAAGGCCGTCCTTCCTGTCCATCTTTATGGCCATCCGGCGGATATGGATTCAATCATGGACATTGCAAACCGTTATGATCTCATCGTGATAGAAGATGGCTGCCAAGCCCACGGGGCAAAATATGGAAGACGGAAGGTGGGTTCCTTTGGAGCTATGGGTTGTTTCAGTTTCTATCCGACCAAGAACTTAGGGGGATACGGAGATGGCGGGATGGTGGTGACCGACCATAAAAGGTATGATCAGAACCTCAGGCTCCTTCGATGTTACGGAGAGAGAAAAAAATATCATCACATTCTGAAGGGGCATAACAGTCGATTGGATGAAATCCAGGCAGCGATCCTTCGCGTCAAATTAAAATACTTGGATCAATGGAATGAGGAGAGGAGGAGAAAGGCTGAAATCTACACTGAACAACTCTCTCCTCTTGGTGTGATATGTCCCTTAGAGAAAAAGGGGGCGAAACATGTCTTTCACCTTTATGCCATCCAGACGAAGAAGAGGGACTCTCTTCAGGCTTTTTTAAAGAAGAAGGGCATCGATACACTTATTCATTACCCCATCCCCATTCCTCTTCAAAAGGCATATCAAGAACTTCGGTATCAAAAAGGGGGTCTTCCGGTTACAGAGAGGTTTGCAAGAGATTTTTTATCTCTCCCTCTTTTTTCTGGATTAACCAATGAAGAAATGGAGGAAGTAGTCAAAACGATTCGAGAATTCATCGAAGGAAGGATTTAAGACAAATTTGGTTTAATGGCAACGAAAAAAATAAACGAATAGGGCGAATGGCACAAAATATGCAAAATATTATTTATTCTAATATTCTGGTGGTGAAACTTATAAACAAATTTATTTTCCTTAAACAGGTATTGACGCCAAAAAAAATCTATAATCTTCTGCTGAAAGAAATTCAATCCGCATTAGGTAATTCACGATTATTCTATTATCCTAACAAACTTACAATTGATATTGGAAATATCTGTAATTTAAGATGTCCCCTTTGCCCAACAGGTAGTGGAGATGAGGGGGCTTCTAAGGGAATGATGAAGACTGAAGTTTTTAAAAAAGTGATTAATGAATTAGGAAGTTATCTGACTAAATTGGAATTGCATAATTGGGGGGAACCCCTTTTGCATAAAGATTTGATAGGAATGATTCTATATGCAAAGGGGAAAAATATTCCTGTTTCAATAAGTACAAACTTAATGCTGCTGGATCAATCAATGGCAGAAGCTCTCATTTCCACACATATCGATAAAATATTTATCTCTTGCGATGGAGCGAGTCCAGAAACTTATGTCAAATATCGTGTAGGAGGAGATTTTTATAAAATTTTATATAATATCCATCTTTTGTTGGAGGCAAAGAGGAAATTGAATAATCGATATACACGCCTCATCCTCCTTTTCCATGTCTTCAGGCATAATGAGCATGAGATTGAAAAAATCAGAAAGTTGACTAAAGAACTTAGGATAGAGCTTCGGATTAATAAAATGAGAACTGATATGGGGAAAGAGATATTTGAAAAAGTGGAGAATTCCATCGAGAGAGATAAAGATTGGATTCCAGAGAACCCGAAATACAGTGCTTTTGATATTGATAGAAAAGAAAAAAAAATTCAGATGAGATGCAAACAACTCTGGACAACTAGCGTAATTAATTGGGATGGATCCGTACTTCCTTGTTGCGCAGTGTACGGAGAACAGTATGCCTTTGGAAATGTTTCTAAGGAACCTTTTGTATTAGTTTGGAATAATCAGAATTATAGATTGGCAAGAAAAGAGGTTTTAAATAAAATTAAGGAAAGTCCTACGATTTGTCATATTTGTAAAGAAAATGGCTTTCTGCATTTTTAGATGACCGCGTGCTGCAGAAGTCATTGTTATAATAGAAAAGGAGAGATCTAATTTATGTCGGTAATAAAGAATATCGCTGCTTTTAAAAATTGGCCTACGTTTTACGCAGGACGTTATGGCCTTTTACACAATGAATTTGAAATTATCCATCGCAGCGGCATTAGGATAATGGTGCGACCACATACAGATGATTTGAGGATTGTTAAATCAAATTGGGTGACCCGCCATTATATTAGAGATTTTATTCCTATTAAAAAGGATTCAATCGTAGTGGATGTTGGAGCCCATATTGGATCCTTTACGATCATTGCTGCAACACTGGCCTCCAGGGTGATAGCATACGAACCTGTCGCAAGTAATTATGAAATGCTTACGAAAAATGTTAAGTTAAACGGTTTGCAGAACGTCTCCATCTTTGAGATGGCTGTTTCCGAGGTTAGTGGGTTCAGTGACATTTATATCTATGACGATGCCTCGACAGGAACTCATACTTTATATAAGACGAGTAATACAAGCCTGACAAAACGAATCCAAACCATTTCACTCGATGAGATCATTACAAAAGAAAGCCTACCCACCATTGATTTTTTAAAATTAGATTGCGAAGGTGCGGAGCACGAAATTTTGAAAAATATAAGTCAAGAGACTGCAATTAAAATAAGGTCCATCGTGATGGAGACACATCGTATTAATTTCAAATCTTCCATTGATATTATTGCAAGATTGAGAGAACTTGGGTTTGAAGTGAGGGTAGAACATGGAGGCGGATATGTATATGCTAGGAAAATTCTCCAATAAAGAGAATGCACATTAAAGGGAAGAGGAAACCATGATCTGAGGGAAGATTTATGAAGTTAGGGAAAATATCGATTTTTCTGTAGTTTACACGTACATGGAGCTATCTGATCATCCTCGTAAATTAAAAATTGCTATTATCTTAGATCGATTTCAGCCTTCGAGAGGTGGGGAAAGTTATTTTTCCTGGTTGGCTCAAGAACTTTCTAAGAGAGGGCATGAAGTCCATATTTTTTCAAGAGTCACGGAAGAGATGGATAGGATGGATTATCAAATCCACCGCATACCCGTTTGGAAATACCCACGGAGCTTGAGAATGCTTTCTTTCCTCATCAATACTGCTCGTGTAGTTCAACTTTTTGATTTCGACATCATTCATGGCGTAGAAGGAACTCTTACCATGAGTATTTTCAATCCCCACGAAGGTGTAGAGAAAGCCTATCTCAGGCAGGAGTTTCGTTCAATTCCCAACAGAGTCTATTATCTCTATAAAATCTTAAAGAGGTATCTTTCACCTTCTCATTATCTCAAGCTCTGGATCCAGAAAAAACAATATTTGAGCAGAAGGGTAAAAAGAATCATAGCTATCTCGAAAATGGTGAAGGAAGATATTATTCGATATTATGGGGTTCCCGAGGAGAAGATTACAGTCATTATTAATTGTGTTGATGCTAATCGATTTCACCCTAAAAATAGGGATCGGTATCGAAATGAGATACGGGAGCAGTTGGGAATCGATACAAATGATATGGTGCTCCTGTTTGTTGGGAATAATTATCGCCTCAAGGGTGTGGAGCCACTGTTACGTGCTAAGGCCTTGCTTAGGAGGCGATTCCCTAAAACACCAATTTGTTTGTTGATAGTTGGTCGGGGGCAGAGTTGGTATTATAAACGATTGACTAAGCGAATAGGTCTTTTGGATCATACTTTTTTTCTCGGTTCAGTCAAAGAAATCGAACGGTACTATTCAGCAAGCGATATTTATGTGCATCCCACTTTTTATGATTCGTGTTCTTTGACAGTATTAGAAGCCATGGCTAGCGGGTTACCCGTCATCACTTCGCGGTTTAATGGCGCAGCCGATATGATCCTTTCAGATGAGGGAGGAAGAGTTCTTGAAGACCCTCGAGATATTGAGAAATTGGCCGATTCGATAGCCTGTTTTTTCAATGAAGAACAACGCAAAAATGCACAAATTGTGACGAGACAGTGGGTGGAGAGATATTCACCCACTTATCATATTGAGGAGATATTGCGGGTTTATTATGAGGTTGCCGAGGAATCAAATTTTGAATTTAAGAAGAGGGAAAATGAGACTTGACGATCTATGAAACTCGTTCTCTTAACGTGCTGGAAGCCTTAGCCAGTGGTCTTACGGTGATCACCACTTCTACGAATGGGGCAAGTGGAATTCTTAGTCATGGAGAGGATGGTTGGATCGTTGGGATCCTAAAGGTAGAGACGAATTGAAGCAGGCGATTCGATATTTTTTTGAAGAAAGAAATCGAGAAAGAGCTTCCGTCTGGAGCAGAGAAAAAGCAGAAGCCCATTCCGAAAAAGTCAATTTCAATCAGATCACGGCAGCTTTCAAGGAAATCATTCAATCTTCCCGTTCCCGACACGGGCAGGGATAGAAAAAAAATAGCATGACCACCGGGAGTGAATTGGTCGATGGTTGGGGTTGGAGGGGGCACAGAAGTTAAGAAGTAATTCTGGAGAAATAGATTGATATGGATTGGGGTGAACAGGTTCAGTGGCGCGAAAAAGTACATCAGCAATACCCTGATATCTGGGATATGGGAATTGTGAAAAAGCGTCTCCCATTCATTCTCAAATATTTAAAGGATGGGGAATCTGTTCTTGAAATCGGGGCGCATGATCGTAAATTGGGAGATCGAATTAAAAAGCACTTTCCCCATGTCCTTTACAAAAGTTTGGATATCGATCCTTCTTACAGTCACGACTATACCTCCATGGATGAGGTTAAAGAAGAATTCAATATGGTCCTTCTTTTTGAACTCATCGAGCATCTTGATCGGGAGACCGGGAGGAAGGTGGTGACAAGAATTTTTGAGATCTTGAAGCCAGGAGGCAGGGTGATTCTAACCACCCCCAATATTTATACTCCTGGCCAGTATTGGAAGGATGTCAGCCACCTTACACCCTATCACTATGAGGAACTGGGAGGATTGTTTTTAAGCGGGCGGTTTGAGTCGGTTGATCTCTTCCGGTACTTCAATGCACCTTTCCTGCAATATGTGATGAAAGTTTATCTGTTTTCCCCGGTTTTTCGTTTCTTCGGGATCGATTTTACAAAATCGATCCTGTTGATGGCGAAAAAGGTATAAAAGAATGAAAGTGGCTTTTTTGATTCACAGTCTCGAGGTCAACAGCTGCCGTTATCGGGTCCTTCAATACATCCCTTATCTAAAAGAAAAGGGGATAGATGTGTCCATCCATTTCTACAAACGAAATTGGCTGGATAAAATGAAATTTTATAATACGCTGGGCCGATACGATATCCTTTATATCCATCGAAGGCTCTTTCCCCCCATGGAATTTTGGTATATTCGGAAAAAGGCAAGAAAAATCATCTACGATTTTGATGATGCACTGATGTATCGAAGTTCCGGTTCGAAAAGTCCTTACTCCTCCTCACGACGGGTAAGATTTGCCTATATGATGAAGCGTGTCGATTTTGTCATTGCTGGAAATCAGTTTTTGCAATCAGAGGTCCTCCCTTATACTGCAAATGTGGAAGTCATTCCGACCTCCATCGATCTCTCCCGTTATTCTTTAAAAGCAGGCTTCCGTCAGGAGAGGCCCATGATTATCGGTTGGCTGGGAAGCAGCAGCACGTTAAAATATTTAAAATCCCTCCTCCCGACTTTTGAAGAACTCTATCAAGAATATCCTCACTTCCAACTCAAGATGGTTTGCGATCATTTTTTGGAAAGTAAGTATGTCCCGATGATTAAGAAGAGATGGTTATCCGAGGAGGAAGAATCGGATCTTAAGAGTTTTGATGTCGGGATCATGCCTTTATCCGATGATCTCTGGTCCCAAGGAAAATGTGGATTGAAGATCCTTCAATACTATAGTGTGGGTGTTCCGGTCGTCTGCACCCCTGTCGGAGTGAATCGAGACTTGGTCGAGGATGGGGTGAATGGTTTTTGGGCCTGTAATGGAAAAGAGTGGGAAAAAGGCCTATTGAGATTGATGAAGGAGGAAGGATTGCGGAAAGAGATGGGGATGAAAGGAAGGAAGACCGTTGAGAGGGCCTATTCACTCAAGGTCAACGCCCCCCGAATTCTTGACGTCCTTTCAAAAGTTTCCACTCTGTGAGGTTGATCAGATTGAAATGGCTTTTGTTCAAGGTGGCATTCTTCTATCCAAGGATCTTTGCCTTTTCCAGTTATTGGCGGAAAAAGCAAAAGAGGAGAGAATACGAAGACAAGGTTCTTTTCTTCTACCCCGAACAGGAGAAGGACCCCAAAAGGGTTAAGAAGATCGTGAAGGGGGTATTCGAATTAAGGGGGGTGAGGAAGGTCATGCGGTATCTTATCCCTCTGATGGATAATTCTTTTATTAGACGGTTTGTGGAGGTAGAGGGTCTTCACCACTTGGATGGGGCCTTAAAAGAGGGAAGGGGGGTGGTTTTGATCGCAGGCCATATTGGAATTCCACACCTCTCCTTTAACGCATTGAGGGTAATGGGATATGATCTGATCCTCATCAGTGGAGTGACCCCCAAACATCCGAAGCATCCAAAGATACGATATTACGATACTCAGGATAACACCATTTTTGTTCATGATCCCAGCCTTTCAGAGACTTATAAAAAAAGGATATTGGAGACACTTCAGGGTCACAAACTCATCTATTATGACGGGGATGCCGGGGAAGGGCGAGCCAAGGAAAAGATTTGTTTCTTTGGAAAGGAGATGGATTTTCCAACGGGGATGGTCTCTCTGGCCCATCGAGCCAATGCTGCGATCATTCCCTTTATTCATCTCTACCGGAGAGGCAAAATCACATTGATATTCAAGGAGCCCATTGATCGCCATTGGAAAGAGGGAAGAGGGGGCTACAGACGAATCCTTGAGGAATTTGCAAAATTGCTCGAATCCTATATCGTGATCCATCCAGAGCAGTATATGGGGATTTACGGGCCCACGGTCTTACCTTATTATTATCAGTCCCATCGAAAGGAGGAGTTTTCTCAAGGAGAAAAATGAGGGAAGCGGTGATTCAATATGTGAAATGGGCCATCGAACGGTTTCCTTTTCAGGAACCTATCCTCGATACCTGTGCCGGATGGGAGCCCAATTTTTACCAGCCTCTCTTTTCAGGGAAAAAGTACATCAAACAAGACATGCAGGACTTTGATCCGCCCTGCATTGACCTGATCTGTGATGTTGCGAGCATGGAAGCGATTACCAATGAAAGCATCGGATTGGTGTTAAACCTTGAATCCCTTGAGCACCTTCCCCATCCTCAGAACGCGATCGATGAGATTCATCGTGTGCTTCGCCCAAATGGACTTCTCATCCTGACCACCGTCATGCACTTTAAGATTCATCGTACCCCTAAGGATTATTGGAGATTTACGCCGGATGGGCTTGAGCTTTTACTAAGTCGATTCAAAATTTTAGATTGTACTCTGGAGGGAGATTTAAAAAGACCGAAAGGGATCTGGGTCACGGCTGAGAAGACCTCTCACCCCGAGGAATGGGGTAAACTTCCCTTGCCGAGAATAGTCCAGAGTGACGAGGGGGCCATCCAAAAACTGAGGAGAAAGATGAAGCGGTGGAAGGAAGGATGAGGAAAGAATAGAAGTCCTTCTTGTGCAGGCGGGCTCGAAGAGAAATGGTGAAGGGCGAAGATATCTGATCATTAGTAGCCGAGGATTGGTTTGATTCATGACGTACATTGCTTGTGAAGTGTGTGGGTCCAATCAACATCGGTTTCTTTTTGAGGGATGGGATCGGCTATTTTGGACTCCTGGTACATTTAAGATTGTGGAATGCAAGGAATGCGGTCTCATATTTATCAACCCACAACCGGAACTTGAAACATTGAGAAAATATTATCCAAAGGATTACTATACTCCCCATTTTTCCCATTACCGAGAATATTCATGGTTGAGAAGAAAGGTGCTGGAGGCCTATTGGGGATACGGGCGTTGTTCAAATTCACCAAGGAGCCAAAATTTATTAAAAAAAATGATCCTGATTCCATTTCGAATAAAATACCGGCATGCCATCCCTTTTGTCGAGAATGGAAGACTATTAGATATCGGCTGCGGAAATGGGACGGAACTCTATAAGTTGAAATCGATGGGGTGGGAAGTGTATGGAGTCGAGATCGATACCGATGCATCAGCAAGAGCGAGGTCAAAAGGTATACCCGTTTTTACAGGAGATCTTTTTGAAGCGAATTATCCCGATCATTTCTTTGATGTGATCAGAATGAGTTTTGTATTGGAGCATTTACCCAACCCTAAAGAGGTCCTTCGTGAAATTCACAGGATCCTCGTGCCGGGAGGTAAGATTTATATCTCCATCCAGAACGCG
>Ga0299912_10003786_pt1 | contig 12347 bp, 10 predicted proteins | sample RVTome_2_FD_207667 | JGI IMG/M metagenome (GOLD analysis project Ga0299912, IMG submission 207667) | Soil microbial communities from uranium-contaminated site in the Upper Colorado River Basin, Wyoming, United States - RVT95D214 (version 2) ... | reverse complement strand
CTGATGACCGGTCCGGTCCTCGCGATCTTCGGCGGCGCCGACAAGGGTATCCCCGCGGAGGCCGTGGAGACGTTCGCCGACGCTCTCGCGGCGACCGGGATCCGCCACGACGTCGTGAGCTATCCGACGGCGCCGCACTCCTTCTTCGACCGCAAGGCCGGGGACTACGCCGACGCTTCGGCCGACGCCTGGGAGCGGGTGCTCGCCTTCATCCGGACGAACACGCCGGCCTGACCAGCCCGGCCCCTACGAGCCCAGCGGCTGCTCCACGCGGGCGCCCGTGTTGCGCGGCGCGACCAGCTCCACGCGTCCCGGCAGGTCCAGGTCGGCCGCGGCCGCCCGGAGCGCGCCCTCGATCCGGGTCAGCACGGACAGCGAGTCGGCGAAGGCGATGATCGTGGAGCCCGCCCCGGACAGGCACGCGCCCAGCGCCCCCGCGTCGCGGGCCGCGGCCACGAGGGCGGGGAGCTGGGGGAAGACGGCCGCGCGATACGGCTCGTGGAGGCGGTCGATCGTCAGGTGGCGGAGCCCGTCGGCGCTGCCCCCGGCGAGGCCGGCGACGCCGAGCGCCACCTGCTGGAGGTTGGCCACCGCGTCGGCCAGCGGCACGAGCTCCGGCAGCGCCGCCCGCATGTCGCGGGTGGCGAGGCGCAGGTCGGGGATGAAGAGGATCGTCCGCAGGTCCCGCGGCACGTCGAAGCGGATCGCCGTCGGCGTCCCGCCGTGGGCCGCGATCGTGAACCCGCCGAGCAGGGCCGCGGCCGCGTTGTCGGGGTGGCCCTCGATCTCGGTCGCGAGGGCGAGCGCCCGCTCCACCCCCAGCGATTCCCCGGCCAGCGCGGCCCCCGCCAGCAACCCCCCGACCGTGGCGGCCGCCGACGACCCGAGGCCCCGGGCCAGCGGGATCCGGTTGTGCATCTGGATCCGCCACCCCAGCTCGCCGGACCCCTCGCCGCGGACCTCGGCCAGGCCGCGCTCGAGCGCGACCACGAACGTATTCGAGCGGTCCTCGGGCAGCTCGCCGGCGCCCTCGCCCTCCACCGCGATCTCGACGCCGGCGCCCGGCCGGGCCAGGCACTCGACCTCGACGCGATCGACGATCTCCAGGGCGACCGCGAGGCAGTCGTAGCCGGCGCCGAGGTTGGCGCTCGTGGCCGGAACCTCGACCGCGATCCAGCGCCCGTCCAGGTCCGCGAAATGGCTCATCGACACGGGACGAACCCCGCCGAAGGAACCGGCGCCGCGCCCGCGGCCAGCTCGCTCATCGCCATCCGATCGCCTCCATCACGGCCGGCAGCGTCGCGTCGGCCTCCAGCGGTGGCTCCACCAGGCGGGCCCCGCTGTCGGGGTCCTTCAGGCCGTGCCCGGTCAGCACGCAGACGACCGTCGCGTCGGGGTCGAGCCGCCCCTCCGCGCGGTGCTTCCGCACGCCGGCCAGGCTCGCCGCGGACGCCGGCTCGCAGAAGATGCCGGCCAACCGGGCAACGTCCCGGTACGCGGCGAAGATCTCGTCGTCCGTCACGGCCTCGATCAACCCGCCGGATTCGTCGCGGGCGGCGGTCGCCTTCTCCCACGACGCCGGGTTGCCGATCCGGATCGCCGTTGCGAACGTCTCCGGGTGCGCGATGGGGTGCCCCGCCACGATCGGCGCGGCGCCGGCAGCCTGGAAGCCCCACATCGCCGGCAGGCGATCGATCACCCCGGCCGCGTGGTACGCCCGGAAGCCCAGCCAGTAGGCGCTGATGTTGCCCGCGTTGCCCACCGGGATGGCGAGGATGTCGGGCGGGCCGCCGAGGTCGTCGCAGACCTCCAGGGCGGCTGTCTTCTGGCCCTCCAGGCGATGCGGGTTGACCGAGTTCACGAGGGTGATCGGGCGCTCGTCCTGGTCGGCCAGCTCGCGGACCACCATCAGGGCGGCGTCGAAGTTGCCGCGGACCGCGACCACCTTCGCTCCCGCGGCCTGGGCCTGCAGGAGCTTGCCGGCGGCGATCTTCCCGGCCGGCAGGACGACCACGACCTCCAGCCCGGCGGCGGCGCCGTAGGCCGCGGCGGAGGCGGACGTGTTGCCGGTGGAGGCGCAGACGATCGAGCGGGCGCCCTGCTCGAGCGCCTTCGCCACGGCCATCACCATGCCGCGGTCCTTGAAGGAGCCCGTCGGGTTGGATCCCTCGAGCTTGAGGTGGAGGTTGCGGAGGCCCCAGGCCGCCCCGAGGCGGTCGGCGCGGACCAGGGGCGTGGCGCCCTCGCCGAGGCCGAGGCGCGGGGTCGCGTCGGTGAGCGGAAGGTACCGCGCGTAGCGGTCGAGGAGGCGTGGGCGCGCCAGCGACCGGGCACCGGCGTGCGCGGAGGCCGCTCCTGTGTGGTCCGCCATCAATCGGTGACCGGGTAGAGCGTGACGTCCACGCCTTCGGGCAGGTGGGGCGCGATCGCGGCCCGGACCCGATCCAGGGGGAGCGGACCGGTCCGGACCACGGTGCCGCCCTCGATCTCCTCGACCGCGGCCGTCTCGCCCAGCTCGACGCGCTCGGGCGCGATGCCGGGCAGGAAGGCGAACCAGGGGCGGGCGACCGCGAACGGGTCGGCGACGTTGGCGACGACCGGCGTCTCGTCGGCGGGCGCGAGGCCGGCCCAGGTGCTGCCGCCGTGGCGGGCGATCGCCAGGAGGTCGCCCAGGACGGCGCTGCTCGTCGGGTCGCCGCCGGCGCCGGGACCGGAGAAGGCCACGCTGCCGACCGGCTCGGCCCGGATCTCGACCCGGTTCAGGACGCCGTCCGTGCCGCCAAGGGCCCCGTTCTCCGGGACCGCGGTGGGGAGAACGGTGGCGACCAGGGTCCCGGCCGGGCCGGGCTCGGTGACCGCCAGGAGCTTGATGTCCAGGCCCAGGAAGCCCGCGCCCTCCATCTCCTCCGAGGTGACGCCGGTGATCCCCGGTCTGCCCCGGCCACGGACCGAGGGCGGCGTCCGCAGGACGCTGGCCGGCTCCAGCCACGATCCGAAGGCGAGGCGGGCGAGGAGGACGAGCTTGTTGACGGCGTCGTCACCCTCGACGTCGCCACGGGGGTCGGCCTCCGCGTAGCCGTTCGCCTGCGCCTCGGCCAGCACCTCGTCGTAGGACTGGCCGAGCTCGCCCATCGCCGTGAGGATGAAGTTGGTCGTCCCATTCACGATGCCCCGGACGCGGGAGACGGTGTTCACGGCCAGGTCCGCGGCGAGCGGCGAGAGGATCGGGATCCCGCCGGCGACCGCGGCCTCGAAGCGGAGCGCGCCGCCGGTCCGGCGCGCGATCGCCTCCAGCTCCGGCCCGTGGTGGGCGATGACGTGCTTGTTCGCGGTCACCACCTGCTTGCCGGCGCCGAGCGCCGCCGCGACAAGGGTGTGGGCCGGCTCGTCGCCGCCCATCAGCTCCACGATCACGTCGATCTCGGGGTCGGCGACGAGGTGGGCCGGGGCGTCGGTCAGGAGCTCCGCCGGGATCCCGCGGCCCTTCGCCTTCGCCAGGTCGCGGACGGCGACGCCGGCGAGGACCAGGCGGGCGCCGTCGAAGGGCGCGAGCTTCTCGGGACGCTCGAGGAAGGCGCGCACGACGGAGCCGCCGACGGTGCCGGCCCCGAGCACCGCGACGCGGAGGGGGGTTCGCGTGGACATCGCGGAGATCGTAGCCGACGCGCGCCCCCCTCGGGCCGCCCGGTACACTGCCCGGCGATGACCAGCACGCTTCCCTCGAAGGTCCGCTGCTTCAGCGGGATCCAGCCGTCCGGCGCGCCGCACGTCGGCAACGACCTGGGCGCGATCCGCAACTACGTCGCCCTGCAGGACATCTACGAGTCGATCTACTGCATCGTCGACTTGCACGCCCTCACGACCGTCCACGACCCCGACCGCCTGCGGCGCCAGACGCGGGAGATGGCGGCGGCGCTCCTGGCGCTCGGCCTCGACCCGGCGCGCTGCACCCTCTTCGTCCAGAGCCATCGGCCGGAGGTGGCGGAGCTGATGTGGCTCTTCTCCACCGTGACGCCGGTGAGCTGGCTGCTGCGGACGCCCACGTACAAGGAGAAGCGGGCCAACCAGCCCGACGACGTCAACCACGGCCTGCTCACCTACCCGGTCCTCCAGGCGGCCGACATCGTCCTCTACAAGGCGTCGGTGGTGCCGGTCGGGAAGGACCAGGCGGCGCACCTCGAGCTCTCCCGCGAGATCGCCCGGGCGTTCAACACCCGCTACGGGGAGACGTTCCCGGAGCCCCGGGCAGTCCACACGGAGGCGCCCGTCGTCCTGGGTACCGACGGCGCGAAGAAGATGTCGAAGTCGATGGGGAACACGATCGAGATCTTCGCTCCCGAGGACGAGATCCGGCGCCAGGTCATGGGAATGGTCACCGACACGCTGCGCGTGAAGCGGACCGACCCCGGCCACCCGGAGCGCTGCAACGTCTGCCAGCTCCACCGCTTCTTCGGCGACGACTATGCCGAGATCTGGGAGGGCGAGCGAACGGCACGCACGGGCTGCGTCGACACGAAGAACCTCCTCGTGGAGCGGCTGCTCCGCTTCTACGCCGACGCGCGCGAGCGCTACGCCGAGCTGGTCGCCCACCCGGCGCGGGTCGACGGGATCCTCGACGAGGGCGCGGCGCGCCTGAAGCCGATCGCGGACGCGACGCTCGCCGAGGTCCACGACAAGATGGGCCTGCGGTAGGATCGCCGCAGGCCGGGCCCGCCGGGCCCGCGAGATCGGCAGCGATGGACCACCTCGAGCCGCGCCCCGAACCGCAGCCCCCGCAGGTCCCCGCGCCCGCCGCGCCCGCGCCCGCCGCGCCCGCGCCCGCCGCGCCGTCGGTCGCGGCAACGCCCGCGCCGCAGCCCCCCGCGCCGCAGGTCCCCGCGCCCGCCCTGACGCCGCGCGAACACCGCTGGCTGGCGATCGTCCTGACGCTCGGCTCGATCGCCCTCTTCTTTGTCGTGGTCGGCCAGCTCGCGGGCGTCTGGGCCGTCTTCTCCGACCTGATCCTCACCTTCTTCTTCGCCTGGCTCCTGGGGTTCATCCTCGAGCCGATCGCGGCGTGGCTGGCGCGGTTCATGCCCCGGGTCATCGCGGTCGCGATCGCCTACGGGGCGGTCGCGGTTGCGGCCTTCGCCCTCGTGGTGGTGGCGGCCTCCGCCCTCTTCACCTCCATCTCCGACTTCCTCGGCAACCTGGACCAGTTCCGGGTCGACCTGCTGGCCCTCATCCGGCCCATCTCGGACTGGCTCGCCTCGCTCGGGTTCGAGAGCGTCGACCTGGGGGCGCAGGTCGAGGCGCTCCTGGGCACGCTGGCCGCGCAGGCCCAGAACCTGCTCGGCCCTCTGCAGGACGTGGCCGTCGCGAGCATCGGCTTCGTGGGGAACGTCCTGATCGTCTTCTTCCTCGCGGTCTTCATCTCGATCGACCGGGCGGCCATCGGGAGCTTTCTGCTGCGGCTGGTCCCGCCCGCCTACAGCGACGAGGCGCACCTGCTCACCGAGAGCGTCGGCCGGTCCTTCGGCGGGTTCATCCGGGGGATGGTGGTGATCGGCGGGTCGTACGCGCTCGTCGCCCTCCTGTGCAACCTGGTCCTCGGGCTGGACTACGGCGCCCTGACCACCTCCACCTCGGGCGTCCTCATGGCGATCCCGTTCTTCGGTCCGTTCGTCGCCTGGGCGCCGCCGGTCATCGTGGCCGCGGTGACGAAGCCCGACGCTCTCCTGCCGGCGCTCGCGATCATGGGCGTGGGCTGGTTCGTCAACCAGAACATCCTCCAGCCGCGCGTCCTGGCGGGAGCCGTGGGCCTCCATCCGGTCGTCGTCCTCGCCTCGGTGCTGATCGGGTCGAAGCTCTTCGGGATCCCCGGGGCACTCTTCGGGCTGCCGGTGGCCGCGGTCATCTCGTCGTTCTTCTTCTACTTCATCCGCCGGACCGCGAACCCGGACGAGCGGTCGGTGGCGGCGCGGGCCGCCCGGCGCCTCGCGGAGCGCGACGGGCGGCCGAAGCGGGTGCTGCGCGAGCCGCGGCCCGGCGAGGCCGAAGAGATCGACGACGACGCCGACACGGGCGGCCCTGCCGGAACTGCCAGCGGCCCAGCGGGCTCCGCGGGCGGCCCTCCCGGCCCTGCCGGAACTGCCAGCGGCCCAGCGGGCGGCCCTCCCGGCCCTGCCGGCGACCCGCCGCGGGCGCAGGGATGACCGCCCGGCCCCGGATCCTCGTCACCAACGACGACGGGATCGAGTCGCGCGGGCTTCTCGCCCTCAAGCAGGCGCTGGAGCCGCTCGGGGAGGTGCTCGTGATCGCGCCCGAGACGAACCAGAGCGCGGTGGGCCACTCGCGGACCATGTGGCGTCCGCTCCGCGTCCGGGAGCGGACGCTGGCCGACGGCTCGCCGGCCTGGTCCATCGACGGCTCGCCGTCCGACGCGGTCGGCCTCGTCTTCCTCGGCCTCCTCCCGGGCCCGATCGACCTCGTGGCGAGCGGCATCAACCACGGCGCGAACCTGGGCAACGACATCACCTACTCCGGGACGGTGAGCGCGGCGATGGAGGCGGTGCTCAACGGCTGCCCCGCCTTCGCGATCAGCCACGACGACTTCGCCCCCGACGACTTCGAGCTCGCGATGGCCGCGGCGCGGGTCGTCGCCCGCGCCATCCTGGCCCGGGGCCTGGAGCCGGAGCAGCTCCTCAACGTGAACGTCCCGGCCATCCCCCTGGCCGCGTGCGCCGGCTTCGAGGTTGCGCGCCTCGGCAAGCGGACCTACCAGGACGAGCTGATCCGGCGCGAGGACCCCCGCGGCGTGCCCTACTACTGGGTGGGCGGCTCGCCGCCGACGGGCCAGGCCATCCCCGGCACGGACGTCGACGCGGTGCTGCGCAACATGGTGGCGATCACGCCGATCCAGCTCGATCTCACGGCGGACCGCTTCCTCGAGCGCCTCCGCGGCTGGGAGCTGACGCTCGCGGAATAACGACGCCCCCCGCGAGGCCGGCGGCCGGGCTACCGCCGCTTCCTGCGGTCGGCCAGGATCTCCTTCACGGCGTTGTGCGCGGGCGCTCCCGTGACGCCGCCGCCCGGATGGGCGCCCGGGCCGACGAGGTAGAGCCCCGCGACCGGCATCCGGTAGCGGGCCCAGCCGGCGAGCGGCCGCCAGGCAAACCAGGCGTCGAGACCCGGCTCCTGGTGGTAGGGGTGCCCGCCGGTCAGGCCGTACTCGGCCTCGAGATCGGCCGGCGTGAGCACCTCGCGCGCCGTGACGAGCGACCCGATGCCGGGCGCCACCTCCTCGAGCGCACCGACGACCTTCTCGCCGAGCGAGGCCCGGGCCGCGTCGTCCCAGGCACCCTCGCGGAGCCGGTACGGCACGTACTGGGCGATGACGCTCACCACGTGACCGCCGTCGCGCGCGGCGAGCGACGGGTCCACGAGCGTGGGGATCGTCGCCTCCAGGACGAGCCGGTCCGAGACGCGCCCATACTTCGAGGCGTCGAAGGCGCGCTCCAGGTCGTCGATCCCCGTTGCGCCGACGAGGATCCGGCCCCGGAGCCGCTTTGCGCCCTCGTCGCCGTCGCCGGCCGCGGGGAAGCGCGGCAGCGCGGAGAGCGCCAGGTTCACCTTCGCCACGGTGCCCGGCTGCCGGATGTTGCCGGCCCGCCAGCGCAGGTGCGGCCCGAGGTCCAGGGGCCCGAGGAGCTCCAGGAGCGTCCGCTTCGGGTCCAGGCCCGACGCGACAACCTGCGCCGCGATCTCCTCGCCCGAGGCGAGGGCCACGCCCGTGACGCGCCCGTCGGCGGTGGTGACGGCGACCACCTCCGACCCGGTCCGCAGCTCCGCCCCGAAGGTCCGGGCCGCGGCGGCCAGCGCGTCGCTCAGCGCCCCCGGGCCGCCCCTGGCGAAAACGGCCTGGCCCGCGCCGCCGCCGTCATTGCCGGCGGAATCGGCAAGGAGCGCCGCCGTGGTCCCCATCGACCAGGCGCCCAGGCCGGTGAACAGGAGTGCTCGTGCGGCGACCGCCGCCCGGACCGTGTCGGTCTCGAACCACTCGCCCACGAAGTCGGCCACGGCCATGGGGAGGACGCGGAGCAGGTTGCGCGCGTCGTCCCTCGACAGCTTCTTGAAGGCCCGGCCCAGCAGCAGGCCGCTGATCGCATCGCCCAGGCCGGGCCCCGTCGTGGCCGGCGGCGTCTGCTCGCCGAGTGAGGCGAGGAAGCCGGCCAGCGCCCGTACCCCCCGGTCGAACGCGGACCAGGAGAGGGCGTCGGCGCCGGACCAGGTCGCAAGCTCGGTCTCGGTCCGCTCGGCGTCGGCCCAGAGCGTGACGGCGCGGCCGTCGGGCTGCGGCGCGAAGGCCCGCACCTCCGGCGCCACGAGGGCGAGGCCCCGGGCGCCCAGGTCTAGCTCGCGATAGACGGCGGGGCGCAGGCGCCCGACCGTGTGGAAGAGGCCGGGAGCGCGGGACCCGTCGTCGAGGGTCCGCGTCTCGACGGTCCCGCCGAGCGTCGCCCGCCGCTCCAGGAGGAGCGTGCGCAGCCCGCCCCTGGCGAGGTAGGCCGCCGCCACGAGGCCGTTGTGGCCGCCGCCGACGACGATGGCGTCGTGGCCGGCGGAGGGCTGCGCGGCCATCTACGCCACCTTCCCCTTCTTCGCCTTCAGGAGCTCCAGCGCGGCGAGACGCCCGTTCGCGGCCATGATCCCGCCGCCCGGGTGGGTAGAGGAGCCGGCCATCCAGTAGTCCTGGATCGGCGTCCGGTAGCGCGACCAGCCGGGGATCGGCCGGCTGAAGAAGAGCTGCTCGAGCGAGAGCTCGCCGTGGAAGATGTTCCCCTCGCTGAGGCCCCACTCCTTCTCCATGTCCCAGGGCGTGACGACGTTCGCCTCGACGATCACGTCCCGCAGGTTCGGGGCGTACTCGCTGATCGTGTCGATGACGGTGTTGCCGAAGGCCTCGCGCTGGTTCTCCCAGTCGGCCGGCCCCTCGGCCAGGTTGTACGGCGCGTACTGGACGAAGCAGCTCATCACGTGCTTGCCGGGCGGCGCCACGGACGGGTCCACGAGCGAGGGGATGACGATGTCGACGTACGGCCGGCGGCTGAAGCGGCCGTACTTGGCGTCGTCGTAGGCGCGCTCCATGTACTCGACCGCCGGGCTGATGCTGACGGCGCCGCGGAGGTACTCCGTGCCGCCGGGGTTCGCGGTGAAGGTCGGGAGGGCGTCGAGAGCGAGGTTGACCTTGCCGGAGCTTCCCCGGAACTTGAAGCGCCGCACGGCGGCCTCGAAGTCCTCGGGCAGGACGCCCGGCTCCAGGAGCTGCAGGAAGGTCCGCCGGACGTCGGCCGACGAGACGACCACGCCGGCGTTGATCTCCTCGCCGCTCTCGAGCACCACGCCGGTGGCCCGGTCGCCCGAGGAGGAGAGCCTCACCTGGGCCACGCCGGCATCCGTCCGGATCTCGGCGCCCAGGGCACGCGCGGCGCTGGCGATCGCGGAGGCGATGGCACCCGTGCCGCCCTTGTGGAGGCCCCAGGCGCGGAACGCGCCGTCGATCTCGCCCATGTAGTGGTGGAGGAGGACGTACGCCGTGCCCGGCGAGCGGACGCCGAGGAAGGTCCCGATGATCCCCGACGCCGACATCGTGGCCTTGAGCGGATCCGTCTCGAACCACTGGTCCAGGAAGTCGGCGGCGCTCATCGTCATGAGCCCGATGAAGGCGGCCTGCTGACGCTCGGGGAGCCGGGCGAAGTCCCGGGCCAGGCCCATGACGCCCAGCCAGTCGCGCGGGTCGATCGAGGTCGGGTCGGGCGGCACGATGCCGAGGATCGGCTTGATGAAGCGGGCCATGTCCGCCATCAGCTGGCCGTACTCCTCGTAGGCGTCGGCGTCGCTCTTCGACCAGCGGCGGATCTCCCGCATCGTCGCGGCGTGGTCGTCGCGGCGCCAGAGGTAGTCGCCGGGCACAGCGGTGTAGGTCCCGTCGAGGGGCAGGATGTCCAGGCCGTGCCGGGGCAGCTCGAGCTCGCGGATGATCTCCGGGCGCAGCAGGCTGACCACGTAGGAGAGGACGCTGAACGTGTAGCCGGGGACGATCTCGTCGCTCGTCGTCGCGCCGCCCAGGATGTGGCGCTTCTCGAGGACCAGCGTCTTCCAGCCGGCCTTCGCGAGGTAGGCGGCGGTCGTCAGGCCGTTGTGGCCCCCGCCGATGATCACCGCGTCGTAGCGCTCGGCCACCCGCGTCTCCTTCTGTCGCTCTGGGTTCGGATGCGGTTCGGGTTCGGTCGGGCGGCCCGCTACGCGCGTTTGCGGGGCGGGTCGAAGAAGGGCAGGTCCACGACCGTCGCCGAGACGAGCCTGCGCTTCGCCTCCACGGTCCACTCGACCTGGACGCGGCTCCCGGACCCGGCGTGGGCCACGCCGACGGAGGCCAGGGCGATCATCTTCTTGAGGAGCGGGCTCCAGCCGGTGCTCGTCACGCGGCCCACCTGGCGCCCGCCCGCTTGCAGAGGGACGGGGGCGCGGCTAACGGTGGGCGGCGCGTACGGCGCCAGGCCCTCGGCGGCGTAGAGGGCCTCGATGTCCGTCCAGGCGATGTCGAGCCCCACGAGGCGTCGCGCCGGTCCGCCGGCCGCGACCTCGGCGAGGAGGGCGCGCTTCCCGACGTAGTCCGCCTTCGCCAGGTCCACGAGCCGGCCCATCCCGATCTCGTACGGGCTGAAGTTCTGGGCGGGGATGTGGGAGTGGACCGCGCTCGTGTAATCCACCTCGATGAGGACGAGGCCGGCCTCGAGGCGGGTCACGTCGAGCGCGAGCATCCCCGCGGGCCGGATCCGGTACGGCTCGCCCGCCGCGACAAGCGCGTCCCAGGCCTTGACGGCGCGCTTCGCGGGGATCCAGAGCTCGTAGCCGAGGTCACCCGTGTAGCCCGTCCGCGAGACGTCGATCGCGATCCCCGCCAGGCGCGCGACCCTGCGGCGGAAGTAGCCCAGGCCGGCGAAGTCCTCGCCCGTGGCGGCCTCCAGCACCTTGCGGGCAAGGGGCCCCTGCAGGGCGATCGCCGCGTCGCGCTCGGTCACGTCCGCGATGTCGACGTCGAGACCGTGGGCGTTCATGCGGAGCCAGCGGTACTGCGGGTCGGCGGCGGTCCAGCGGATCACCTGGCCGCCGTCGGCGTCGTCGAGGCGATGGATCGTGCCGTCGTCGACGACCTTGCCGTGCTCGTCGCACCACGGCGTGTAGAAGACCCGGCCGGGGGTCAGCTTCGTCGCGTCGCGGGTGATCAGGCGATCGACGAGGCGCAGGGCGTCGGGGCCGCGCAGCTCGTACTTGAAGAGCGGGCTGACGTCGATGAGGGCGGCCGCCTCGCGGATCGCGTTGTACTCGATGACGTGGCTGTCGTGGTACTCGCTGGCGGCGAAGAAGCCGGACCACTCGCGCCACTGCATCTTCGCGTTGAGAGGCGCGGTCCGCGGGTGGAAGGCGGTCCCGACCGTCACGACACATGCTCCTCCGCTGGGGGCCGGCGCACGGCCGGATCGTCTGGGGTGTCGGCCGTCATTGTGCACGAAGCCCATGCCAGGCTGGATGAGAGCGCGGGCCGGCGGCTGCCCGGCGTCCCGGCGCGCCTGGCTTCAGGCGGGCGCGTCCGCCTCGTACGCGAGCACCGGCACGCCCATCCGCACGAAGTCGTCCGGGTTGCGGGTCACCACGGTGGCCCCCAGCGACCACGCCACGCCGGCGATGAGCGCGTCGCCGAGGGTTCGCGGACTGGTCCGCCCGCCGCGACGGCGGGTCTCGCCGGCCCAGCGGGCCGCGTCCGAATGTGTCGATACGTACTCCAGCGCCTCGATCATCACACCGACCGCCGCGAGCTCCTCGTCGTTGCCCCGCGAGCAGGCCTCGGCCACCACGGCGTCGCAAGTGAAGAGGTCAGCGGTCTCCGCGAACAGGCGCTGCACCAGGGCGACGGCGCCCGGCCGGGCGGCCGCGTGATCGATCAGCAGCGTCGTGTCCAGCAGGTACGGCATCCAACTCCCTCGCGTGGTTCGGCGTTTCCAGGTTCGGCCGGTCCCACGAGCGGCGGACCTCGCGGAGGATCTCGAGCGTCTCCTCCGCCGTTCGGCCCCAGGCGGTCGACCCCTTCAGTGCACCCCGATTCTCCTCCCACACCTTCTTCATCCGGTCGCGCTTCGCCTGCTTCAGCAGCACCGCGGCGATGTAGGCGCTGCGGCCGCGCGGGCCGGCGACCTCGTCGATGATCGCCAGGGTCTCTGCCGGGAGGGTGATGTTCGTGCGGACGAGCGGCATGGCAGGTGTCTCATGTGCGGAGAAGTGTGCAACGTCGTGTGCCGACCCTAGCA
>Ga0299912_10003785_pt1 | contig 12348 bp, 13 predicted proteins | sample RVTome_2_FD_207667 | JGI IMG/M metagenome (GOLD analysis project Ga0299912, IMG submission 207667) | Soil microbial communities from uranium-contaminated site in the Upper Colorado River Basin, Wyoming, United States - RVT95D214 (version 2) ... | reverse complement strand
TGAGCAGTCATGGCCGGGTTACTTTCCGGAGTATCAGCTAAAATACATCCCGCCGCAAACATTAAGTGCCTGGCCGGTGATTTCCTTGCCTTCTTCCGAGACTAAAAAGACAACCGCATTCCCGATATCCTCCGGTTTCTGAAAGGTTTTGAAAGGTATCGATGTCTGAACCACCATATCCATGGCATCTTTGGGGGCTATCCCTGATCCGGCGAACAGGGGGTGGGCCTGGATCAGGACTTGGGCCCCTCTTTCCCAGATGGGGGTATAGATGATGCCCGGGCAAACCGCGTTCACATTTACATGGTGCGGTGCCATTTGCAAGGCCATACTTTGGGTAAAATTGATGACAGCAGCTTTACTGGCGGCATAGGCCGGTAAAAAATCAGATCCCTTTCGACCGGCGACCGAGGAGATGTTGACGATCCGACCCTGGTTCTTGCTGCGGAAAATAGGGGCCACGGCCCGATTACAAAGAAACACTCCTTTAGTATTCACGTCAAAGGTCTCTTCCCACAGGGCCACAGGGAGGTCATCGATTTTGAGGCTGAAGGCCTCCCGATTGGCGTAGCCGGAAACCCCGGCACAGCACACCAGAATATCAAGGTCACCCATCTCATTGACCGTTTGATCCACCATCTTTTTAACATCGTCTTCCCGGCTGACATCTGTTTTAACAGCCATAGATCTTGAACCTTTCTCCCGGACTTTTATAGCCACGGCATCGGCCAGTTGCTGGTTAATGTCACTGACCACCACGTCAGCGCCTTCCTGCGCCAAACAGAGGCAAATCCCTTCGCCCAACCCGCCGCCACCACCGGTGACTATGGCGATTTTGCCTTTCAGTTTCATAAAACCTCCCTCATATTCAATTCATTGTCCGGGTTCGATACCCGATAGTGAAATGATCCTAGCAAAGAAAAAAATTAATGAAAATTTAATGCCTTAAAATGAAGTTTTGAAAATTTAACTCAACACATCGACTCTACAGATGAATCGCAGCCAGTTCGATCCCTTCAATGACGGGTTTCATCCGGTCCAAAAGCACTCCCAGCAATCGTATGGCATTGGGGTCCTTTTCCACCTCTATACCGCCGATGATAATCAACCAGATACGTATAGCGAGAAAGAGGCCGAAGGGATAATCGGACATGCATTCATCAAGACTGTAAGTGCTGACGCCCCCTTCCACCAGGCCCTGATGGTATATCGTAATCAACTCTTCAACCTCTTTTCTGTTAAGTGGACTGTTGCAGTTATTCAATAAGAAAAAGCAGGGATCAAACAAACCCATTGCCGGGCAGCAGCCCTGCCAGTCAATGACAACGATCTGATTTTTTTGGCGGTCGAAAAAGATGTTATCCAATCTAAAATCCTCGTGAATAAGGGTATGGGGACGGGTTTTGCTGTAGGCATCCAGCTGATTGTTATTTTTCTTTATCCAGTCAAACACCGTCTGCATCTTTTGGCTGATCTTTCCCGGGTAGGTTTTTTTTATAACGGGCTGCCACCGGTTCGACAAAAAACTCATCATATTACTGAAATCGCCGTGGTCCTTGAGCCAGTATTTTTCGAGTTGCGGACTATCCCAAAGGCTGGCGTGAGCAATACCCAGCGGTCTCATGACCATTTTGGCATCTTCCAAGGAACAACCCTCCAAATGGGTGATCTGTTCGATATTATTGATATCCTCCAGCAGAAGAATATATCGTCTCTTCATTCGCAGGTTCCGAAAGCCGGCATAGAGAAAGTAAAGTCCAACCAGACTTTGGGGGAGACTGGCATATCGTCCATAGACCCTGTTCATCCATTTCTCCCCTTTCCCCTGGTCAAAATCCGAATAGTAACATTTCGGTGTCCGTAGGGGGAGGTGGGGAAGGATCTCTTCATACATGCGGTTTTCCCGTTCGTAATTCCAGAAAGCCTCCAAGAGCAATTTGCTTTTCTGCACCTGTGTAGGAATCTTGGCGATCATGGTTGCCGGCAAGGTATTATCCGGCTGTTCATACTCTATGGACAATCGTGCCAGAGTGCCCACATAACCCTTTCCTTCCCCGATGATGTTACGATCTAAGGTTCGGATGGAATTATTTTTAAGAACTCCGGATTTAGAGAGCGCACCATTCAGCCAGTCGGTCGTAATCTCCGCAATAGAGGTAGGGATAAGTCTGTTTTCCATAAATCCTCCTTATAACCCGACCCGATCCATCAGGTCGGCATATCGGGGCCCTTTGACATCGCCTCCTGTAAATGGGAAACATCATTAAACCGGCGAACCATTATCATACCATTGTGAATGACGATGTGACTGATTGAACCATTGTCAGAATATACGAAGGCCAAAGGGCGGGCCCCTGTCGCCTGGGAAAGGATTTGCCCGATCACCCCACCATGAACCACCGCCACCACCAATTGGTCAGAATGATTGGCCGCAATATTATTCAAGCCCCGCTGTATGCGCTCATGAAAAGCGTCATTAGGTTCAGCACCAGGGATGACATCCCAGCGCTGTTCCTGCTTCAGCCGAATATACAGTGGGTCATTTTCTGCAGCTTTGATGCGGAAAAGCCCCCCTTCCCAATCGCCAAGATGTACTTCGTGCAGGTTGGGCTCTATGATCGGTTCAATGCCCAGATGCTTGCAGAGTGGTGCTGCTGTTTCCTGAGTGCGTCTAAGTTTGGTTACATAAACGGCAGCGATTGGAAGATGACGCAATCTTTCTCCAACATACACAGCTTGTTCCCTGCCCGCCACTCCAAGTTCCGGATCACCGTGTCCATCGACCAGCGGAAAGGGAGTATCAGAGCTTACCGGTCTTGATTCACCATGACGCACTAACAGGATTTCGGTAGCGCCCGGCGGGCGCTGAAATCGATACTGGCGGTATTCTTTTTCTGCCAAAACTGCCTCCAATAGGAGTAAAAACTATTTTTCAGGGACAATATAGTCTGGACCAAATAAAACCACAATAATTAACTGTCGATAAAATTAATTTATCCAAAATCCTTTTTAAAGGTCGGTCTCTTCATGAAATAAACGACAGGTACAACCCATTTCCAAGGCTTTTTCAATATCCACCACCCAAGGCCCTGCCGGATTAATCCGGACCGACCAGTTTTCTCCCGGGCGGATGGCGAACTCCCGCTCACCATCGAGGGCGATCATAGCCGGGCTGCTCTGGATGGGTATTTTTTCATCGGCTCCAAATTTTCGAAAGGAGGCGATGGAGACCCAACAAATATGCCCGGGAGCGATGGCCGATTTGACCCGCTTCTGGCCATTCCCCAGAACCAGGTGAACCCCAAGACCGCTATTGAGCGGCAGGGGACAAACATACCCTCCAATCGCTGAAAATCCGATAGCTGAGGGTTTTGACCGGGCCAGAAAGATTTCTTTGACCTTGTTCACATCCCAAACAGCACGAACCCCGGTAAAAAGATCGTCGGTAACGACCATATCAACCAACGCTACGTCTTTCGGCTTACCGTCTCGAAGTATCTCCAGCATGGGCGTACGGATACAGACGTCTGTTAATTTGACCTGACTGGCGGCCACCAACCCCGCTGCCAGACCGGCCACGGTGCCTTCCACCATGTAAGGGAATACGTTGTTGGTCCCACACGATATGGGAACAAGGGGGATATCACCACAGGCCTTGGCCACCACCCGATTGGTGCCGTCTCCACCCAAAGTGATCAGGCAGCCCACACCCATTCTCGCCAAGAGAGCGGCCGCCCTGGTCGAATCGTTCTGGGTCCCGTCAGCCTCCATATCCAGCAAAGAGACTTGAAGCGACAAGTTAAGGTCTTCCAGAGCCCTGAATCCCATGCCAGAAAATTCAGGCATAATAAAAACCTGGTCTACCCCAACCTCGTTCAGGGCCATGAGCACCCTCCGAATGATGTGGATCTTTTCCTGGTTGTCAAAGACCGAACCATGAGCCACCAAACGCCGAATGTCGCGGCCCGAAGCGGGATTAGCTATGATCCCTACGGATTTGTTCAATGAATCACCTATAGAAAACCCATTTAAAGATATTTGAAATATTTTTGAGGGGATCTTAACAAAAAAATAAAATGAAAGGTATTTTTTTCTGCTGTTGCTTTTTATCAAATTTCCTTGACTCATCTTAAGGCTAATCCTATATTATTTAATCATTCATAACATAGGGTTTAGAGTTGATGAACCGTAAAATGCGAAAATCAAGTCTTTGCTTATTTTTTTTATCGATATTCTCCCCCCTAAGGGGAAACAGTATGATTAGTAACCCGCTTCAGAAATAAAATTCCTCCGGACTATTTGGAATGTAAAATGGGCTATAGGCTCACCCAACAAATTTTATTGAGTCTATTTTTATTAGTAATTAAGGAGAAAAAATGGAAGGCTGGAAAGAGGAAGAGATTAAAGACAGGGCCTTAATGGCTCCCTGCGGGTTATACTGCGGGGCTTGCGGCATTTATATCGCCACCAGGGACGGTAACGAGAAATTCAAGGCCACTATGGGGAATCTTTATGGGACAACGCCTGAAGAAACCGAATGTCTGGGTTGTATGCAGTCCGATCCCCCGGAAAAACTTTATAAATACTGCAAAACCTGTACGATAAGGGATTGTTTGAAAGCCAAGGGATACTATTCCTGCCATCAATGCCGGGAGTGGCCCTGCAGTCTTATAGAAAATTTCGGATTGGCCACAGGCAAAAGAGTGATGAAAAGGACCATTCCTATTTGGCGGGCTTACGTCGCGGAATACGGTGATGAAAAAGGCAGCATCGAGTGGGCCCGTTCGGAATGCCAACGGTATTACTGTTCTTCCTGCGGGAAACCCCTGTTTAGAGGGGCCCAGCGCTGCAGATCCTGTAAGAAGCCTGTGGCTGATGAATTGGATGGATCGCTCTAAATAATATTAGCAAAAAATTGCGGGAAAGAGGAATCGATCTTTGTCTTAAATTGACTGAACACCAATTAACCATCGAGAGGAAAAAATGAGCATACCCAATCTGTCGTTGGAAGGAAAAACAGCTCTGGTCACCGGAAGCAGAAGGGGACTAGGCAAAGCGATCGCTCTGGCTATGGCCGAAGCAGGCGCCCATGTGGCTGTTTGCGATCGAATCGAGGAAGCAGGCGATCTGACCGGAGTGTTTGAGGCCATCCGTGGGTTTGGACGCCTTTCCCTGGCTGTTCGGGTCGATCTGACCCAAAAAGCCGATGTTGAGAATCTCATTCGTCAGGTCCAAGAGGAGATAGGTGGACTTGACATCCTGGTCAATAACGCCGGCGGAAGGGCCGGTCTTTCCCCCTTGCTTCATGAAACATCCGAAGAGGATTGGCAAATGGTCATGGACAACAATCTTAAGGCTGCTTTTCTCTGTTCCCAGGCTGCGGTCAAGGGGATGATCGAGCGAAAAAAGGGTAATATATTGAATATGGCCTCGGCCGCCGGAATGAAGGCCTTTACCAAAAGAGGCTCTTACAATATTGCCAAGGCCGGCATTATTATGCTGACCCGAAATCTGGCCTGGGATCTGGGTAAATACAATATCCGGGTTAATGCCCTGGCCCCCTCCCAGGCCCTGACCGAGCGGGTGCGGGCGAGGATGGACCCGGAGACCCGAAAAAAGGCCGAGAGAAGCTATCCCTTACGCCGACTGGCCAGTGTGGAAGAGGTGCTCGGACCGGTCCTCTTTTTAGTCTCGGATGCTTCCAGTTATATTACCGGACATACCCTGGTTATGGACGGGGGCTTACTGGCTTGATAGACCTTGGGGTCATGGGGGGCAATCAACAATAAATTTAACGGTAAAAAAGGAGGGCAACATGAAAAAGAATCTGGGTATGGTTGACCGAGTGATAAGGTTTGTATTGGTGATCGTGCTCCTCATCCTGTATTTAACCGGGGTAATTTCAGGAGTGGCAGCCATTGTTCTGGGGGTGCTGGCCCTGATTATCCTGGTGACCAGTTTCGTTGGCTTTTGTCCGCTCTATTTGCTTTTCAAATGGTCCACGCGGAAGGATTAGTTGGGTATGCTGTTCATCAGGAAGCCATCTTGAATCTAATTTTTGATCTGGGCGGGGTCGTATTCACCTGGGAGCCGGAAGAAATTATCAACAGAGTATTCGCCGATCCGGCCGTTCAAACCCTGGTAAGAACTCAAATTTTTAATCATGCCGATTGGAGCCGATTGGATCGGGGAACGCTTTTGTATCCCGAGGCCATAGTCCGTGCGGCGGAAAGAACCGGCTTGCCGGCATCGGCCGTTGCCCGACTCTTCCGTCAAATCCCTCTGTCATTAGTGGGCCTACCGGAAAGCGTAGCCCTTTTGCGACGTCTGAAGATGAAAGGTCACCGGTTGTTTTATTTGTCAAATATGCATGTGGCCTCCATGAAATATATTGAGAGGGCCTACACCTTTTGGGATGTCTTTGAGGGCGGGGTAATGTCCTGCCGGGTTCACTTAATCAAGCCGGAACCGAAAATTTTTAATTATCTAACAGAACAGTTTGGGTTAAACGGAACACAGACGATCTTTATTGATGATATGACCGCCAATCTTGAACCGGCAGAAAGGATTGGGATTCAAACTATAAAGTTTGATAATCCAATTCAATGTGAATACCAACTGGAGGTCTTGGGCTGCGTTTAAGCATTGCTCAGCCGGATTAAACACTCGAAAAAAAGGCAGGAAAGAAAATGGGCAACTTTTACTTTTGGCAAAGATGGCTGCTGGTTGTTGGAATCATCGTTTCTCTTTTCGGCCTTTTTATATCGTTTTTCAGTGGAACGGCTCTGTTTGCCCTGTTCGACAGCCTCATCAACCCTGTATTCTGGGGGGCCGGCCCTCTTCCGGACGATGCCAAAGCATTTCAAAAATGGATTTATGGCGCCTGGGGAGCCACGGTGGCCGGATGGGGAATCTTCATTATTTTTCTTGCCAGGAATCCTTTTAAGAAAAAAGAGAAATGGTCATGGCATTGTTTATGGTCCGGCCTCTTACTCTGGTTCATTGTTGATACAGGATTTTCAGCCTATTTTAGGGTCTATATGAATGTCATCCTGAACACCTTTTTATTCCTGGCCGTGTTGATCCCTGTTTTTTTCACCAGGAAACAATTCGTTAGGTCGCCCCGTAACTGTGAAGCCCCGACAACAGAAAATTGACCCCGAAATAGGTGAACAGCACACAGGCGAACCCGATGATCGATAGCCAGGCGATCCGGGTCCCGTACCAGCCTTTCACCATCCGGGCATGCAACAAGGCGGCATAAAGCAGCCAGGTGATCAGGGACCAGGTTTCTTTTGGATCCCAGCTCCAATAAGTCCCCCAGGCCGAATGAGCCCATATCGCACCCGTGGCAATACCCACCGTCAGCAATAAAAAACCGATGATAATCGTCTGATAAACCAATTCATCCAGCACCGGGATACCGGGGAAAAAAGACAAAAGCCCCTGATTATCTTTTTTTTTGCCGGTCCGGGGTTTCTTGATCAGATACATGATGCTCAGACTGCAAGAAACGGCAAAGGCTGCATACCCCAAGAAACAGGTAATGACGTGGGCGATCAGCCAATTGCTTTGCAAGGCCGGCAGCAGAGGCTGAATCCGGGTATTCATATTGGGGGAAAAAGAGGCATAAGCCATGGCCAGAAAAGCAAAAGGGGTGGCAAAAACACCGATGGCCCTGGATTTTGTTTTCCATTCGATCCAGATATAAATCAAAGCGATGGTCCAGGAAAAAAAGATCAGGGACTCGTATAGGTTGGATAGCGGGGCATGACCGATCTCCATTTGATAGGATTCGACCCAGCGCAGGATAATGGCCCCGGTTTGGGTAAGGAAAAAAATCCGGATGATCCAACCGGCTACTTGGCCGATCCCCTGTTTTTTTAAAACCAGGGAAATCAGATAAAAAAGGGCTGAAAAAAAGTAGCCGAAGGTTACCCAACTCAGCAATAAAGAACTGTTCATCTCAAGTTACCCGCACCTTCTTGGTTAATTGTTCCATCTTTCGGACAAAGGCCCCCCGGTTCTTGTGGGCCGTCCCGCCTATCAGGATTTCGGTCTGGTCCGCTCCGCTGGAATCTTTTTTCCCCCGGATCCAGATCCAGACCTGTTGATGGGAAAAATAAAAAGCAACGACAAATCCGATGAGCATCAGCGAAGAACCGATCCAGATAAACCAGACCCCTGGGTCTTGATTGACCTGCAACCCGGAGATATACTGGGTTTTGATATCCTTGACCTTTAATTGGAATTCTCCCAGCCGGTTCCCGTGGAATTCTGGATGGTCGGCCAGAACCCAGCCCTGATCGACTTCTTCCTGATCTTTAAACAGAATCATACCCAACGCCGGTCCCAGGTTGGCCATATTGTTAACATATCGGACCGCCAGCAAAGAAAAAGGGGTTCCGGGCACGGCGACCCTTTCTTCCATTTTAATCCCAACTTCCGACTCCTGCCCTCCTTTTTTTAAAGACAGTTTGATGGAGGTCGGAAACTGATCCCAGGAAGACTGATAAAAAGTAACCCCTTTATAGGTAAAAGGGTCATTAACCCGGAGATGGGCTCTCTCCTTTTCCTGTCCATTTTCCCGGAAACTCAGATCGGACCGGTATTCCCTGGGCATCCCGTTGGGGTAAAAAGCCATAGTAAATCGATCCAATCTGACAGAAAATCCGAGTTTTTTTAAAGCATGAGGGCCTTTGATGAAAATTTGATCCCGGCTTTCCCCTTCTTTGATCTCCAAAAAACCCTTAAAACCATATAGGGAACCGATAATGGCCCCCATAAAAATAACCAATACGCTCGAATGAACCAGATACACCCCAAAGCGGCTGAATCGGCCTTTCTCAAAATAGAAGGCCGTTCCCTGATTAAGGGAAAGGGGGGTTAGTTTTCCAAAATGCCGGCCCAACAGGGATTGAACCCAGACCCGGGAGTCCATGGGCGGTTCTTTGAGAGAGAACTTCTGGTTGAAAGGCAGGGTTTCAAACAGATGCTCGGAAACAGACCGCGGAGAGGCCGTGACCACCTTCCAGGTGGAAGAAAAGCGTTTCAGGGAACAAACAATCAGATTAACGGTTAATAAAAGCAAAAGCCATTGAAACCACCAGGAATGATACATGTCATAGAGTTGTAAAAAACCGATCAGCTTGCCCGACCAAGGGGTATAAAGCTGCCTATAAAACGCTAAAGGTTCCCCTTGAGGGAGTATAGTCCCCAGGATGGAGGTTATGGCCAGGGTAATGAGAAGGACCAGGGCCATCTTAACCGAGGCGAAAAAATCCAAGATTTCAGACAAGAGGCTGATAGAAGTTTGTGCTTTTGACATGTTGGATTGCTATCATATTTACAAAGAAGGAACAAGTTTTTTTAAATTCTCCTTGACCTTCCTGCCCTTTCTATTTTAAATTCGTTATGTTAAAAAATTAAATCATATAAACTACTCGGTTTCACTTCAGTCGAAGTCTAATGACAAGTTCTATTCCTGTATTCGTGGGGGTGGATGTCGGGGCGTCGAGGGCCAAGGCCGTCGTCCTCGATAGGGACAGGCATTTGCTCGGATTTGCCGTGGAAAAATCGGGTACGGATTTTACCCTGGTTGCCGATCACTGTCTGACGGCCTCCCTGGAAATGGCCGGGGTTTCCAAAAACAGTATTGTTAAAACGATTTCAACCGGATATGGCCGGAAGAATGTTTCTTTTGCTCAGGAAAACAAAACGGAAATCGGGTGTCATTCCAAGGGATGCTTTCTTTATTTCCCCAGGCCTATCACCATTATCGATATCGGAGGGCAGGACAATAAAATTATTAAGCTGGATGAAAAAGGCAGGCGGACCGGCTTTAAGATGAACCGAAAATGCGCCGCCGGGACCGGTGCCTTTCTGGAAGAAATGTCCCTGCGGCTGAATATCCCTATTGAGGAGATGGATGCCCTGGCCCGGCAATCGGAAGACATGGTCAAGCTGGGCAGCTTTTGTACGGTTTTTTCAGCCACAGAGGTTCTGGAGAATATCCGACAGGGGAAAAAGGTAACCGATATCATTAAAGGGTTGTTTTTCTCTGTCATCAAAAGGGTCCTGGAAATGGATGCCTTGACCGAACAGGTGGTCATGACCGGCGGGGTGGTGGCCCACAATTCCTTTCTGGTCACCATGACCGAGGAAATCATCGGAAGAAGGATTTTGGTCCCTGAATATCCCCAGTTGACCGGGGCCATTGGTGCCGCCCTTTATGCCATGGAAGAAGGGGGATAAACAAAAAAATGGCTATGAATGAACAGAAAAAAACAGTAAGGAAGAAAATTGAAGCCACCGGTGTTATGAACCGGATCATGTCCGACTATTTTTACCAGCTGGATCAGGCCTCAAAGACCGGAGAGCAAAAAATTGCCTGGTGTACCAGTGTCGGGCCGGCGGAAATTTTAAGAGCCCTGGGTTTCCTGGTCCACTTTCCTGAAAACCACGGGGCCATGCTGGGATCCACCCGGCTGGCCACGGACTTTATCCCCGAAGCCAATGCCATCGGTTATTCTCCGGATATCTGTTCATACCTGACCGCCGATATCGGGGCCTTTCTCAAGGGGGTAACACCCTTATCCAAGGCCTATAAGGGCATTGAAAAAGTCCCTAAACCGGACGTCCTGGTCTTCAATACCAATCAATGCCGGGATGTGCAGGACTGGTTTTCCTGGTATGCCCGGAAGCTCAAGGTCCCAATATTGGGAATTACCACCCACTGCGGGGTGAATGAGGTGACTGAAGCCCATGTGGACTCCATTGCCCGACAAATGAAACAGCTCATCGAACCCTTGTCTGAAATTTCCGGGAAAAAGTTTGACATGGACGAAATGAAACAGGTCCTGGCCTTATCCCGGGAATGTTCCGACCTGTGGAAGAAAGTGCTTGATACGGCCTCGGCCGTTCCCTCTCCCATCACCTTTTTTGACGGGACCATTCACATGGGACCGGCGGTGGTCTTAAGAGGAACGAGGCAGGCCGTCGATTATTACCAAGTATTACTGACCGAGCTCAGGGAACGAATCAAAAACGGCGTGGCCGCCATTGAGAATGAAAAATTCAGACTGTATTGGGATGGTATGCCGGTTTGGGGCAGGTTGAGTGCCCACTCCAATCTTTTTGCCGAACTTCAAACCAATGTGCTAGCCTCCACCTATTGTAACAGCTGGATCTTTTCCGCCTTCGAACCGGAGGATCCTTTTAACAGCATGGCCAGGGCCTATACGGAATTATTTATCGTCCGCTCCGACCCTTTTAAAGAGATCTATATCAAAACCATGATGGATTTTTTTAAGGTGGACGGGATTATCTTTCATGATGCCAAAACATGCCCCAACAATTCCAATTGCCGTTACGGAATGCCCCAAAGAATCGAAGCGGCTACCGGGCTCCCCAGCCTTGTGATCAATGGGGACTTAAACGATCTGCGTCTTGTTTCGGATGAACAGACCAAGACCAATATCGAGGCCTTTATCGAGCAACTGGAAGAGAATCGCTGACCGAACCTTTCGTCCTGGAGGCCTCGGCGTTAATCGCTTTTTTCATGGATTGATAAAATCGTAAATCCCTTGCCCCGGCAAACTCCGTTATTTCCCTTTTTATAGACATCCGACTTAAAAAAATGGGAACTGTTGTCCTTAAAGGTTCTCTTCCCTTCCTATCGGAAAAGCCTGGGCATACCAAATGATGACTGTCTTAGGCGGATTGGATAGACCTTGAAAATTCTGTTGATTTAACCGAAATTTCAAGGTAATTAATAATCATGCTTGACCGAAATCATTAACTCAAAAAGCTAAGTTTTCTTCTGAACCGCTACCCTGTTGTCGGCATCATAGGTGCACGGCAGGTAGGAAAAACAACGCTGGCCCGTTCCCTCTAGTCAAAGGGACGTCCATGAAATTACAACTTCAATCATTTACCAATTTAAGATTCGTCTCTTTCGCTATCTGCTCCCATCCCAATACTGACTTGCCTTCTCCGGTCTGTAAGAGCTTTAATCCTTTTGCAACGACGTTGCCGTTTGAAGGGAAAATAGGGAAAGCGCGCCCGATTTATTTTGAACTCCAAGGATTCCGATAAAAGCTCCCTACCAGGCCCCGGTGACCGGGTTATCACCGGTCATACCAAATCCTATACAGATGTCCGTGGTGCAGTCATCAAACTGTCCGTTGCCGTTATAATCCAGGACCCAGAGTCCATCTCGGAAGATGCCGATCTTGGCCGTACCGCTGCCGTCCCAATCCCCGACCACCGGAGTATCGCCGGGCATCCCAAAACCGAGGCAATGGTCGGTCGTGCAATCATCGAACTGCTCATTGCCGTTATAATCCA
>Ga0299912_10003784_pt1 | contig 12349 bp, 8 predicted proteins | sample RVTome_2_FD_207667 | JGI IMG/M metagenome (GOLD analysis project Ga0299912, IMG submission 207667) | Soil microbial communities from uranium-contaminated site in the Upper Colorado River Basin, Wyoming, United States - RVT95D214 (version 2) ... | reverse complement strand
TCCAACGGCATCCGTGACAGACTTAGGTGCCACTCCAGGGATAAAGATCAAACTGATTGGTCATGGGGAGGCAGTTTCTAAGATGAGGGAAAAATATGGGCCGATCTATATAAAATGGAACATTCCTGCAAAGACCTATCCTGGACAGGAGGGGGAGGTTCCGATTGCGGTGGTATGGAATATTCTGGTTTGTCACGAAAAGATGAAAGGGGATTTGGCTTATGATATCGTCAGGAACCTGTTTGATCATAAACCGGAGTTAGTTGCCGTCCATCGAGAAGCACGGTTCTTATCCTTGGAGACCCAGCCGGGTGGGGCATCTCCGATTCCATTCCATCCAGGAGTGATTCGATATTTTAGGGAAAAAGGATTGAAGATTAATTAATTGAAGTCGAAACGATTGCCCCTCCTGATATGGATTGGCATATTGATCGTAGCAGGAGGGGTTTTTATATTCAAAAAAGTGACCCTGCTTCATATCGAGAATATGGATCGCCCCAAGGCGATCCATATTCGGATTAGGCCCTCTGAAACATTTTCCATGTTCTACATTCATTCGATCTACAAGGAGCCTGTTGCCGAAGAATTCCAGGCTGGAAAAGAGGCAATTATTCTTAAAGGAGTGAGGGCAAAGAGCCCTGCGGTCATGGAATACTATGGGTTTGAAGATACGACGGGATTCCATCAGATGAATCGGAGGCTGGGTGCCATCTATTTTAAGTGGGGAACAGGAGAGGGACAGGGATTGATTGTAAGAGATAGAAAGATCTACTTGAGTGAGATCGGAGAAAGAGGGGATCGAATTCAATTGAGAGTTGAATCGGTCTCTTTGGGGAAATATCTTCTTTCTATGGTATTTAAGAGTATTCATTAAAAAAAGGTCATTGCGAGGCTGGTAAAACCAGCCGAAGCAATCCCAAGATAGGCTCGGGACAGGCCCGCAATCTCATAAGAAACGAGATTGCCACGCCCTTCGCCCTGAACACTATGCGGTGCAGGGCTTCGGGCTCGCAATGACAATAGGGGAGGCTATGAAAGAGGAAAGAGAGAGACAAAACCAGGAAGTTGTTATATCAGAAGAGGCTTTGAAAGAAGCTGAAAAGTATATTGAAGAGGAAGAAGGCCCTTCTCGCCGGCTGACAGGAAAGATGGACACGTTCATCACTGCGGTGGCGGTCTTGATGTCTCTCATTCACCTCTATGCTGCTGTCGGCATCATCATGACTCAGGTTCTAAGAGGTATTCATGTCATGTTCGTTCTTTTTCTTTCCTTTTTAGTCTTTCCATCCTTTAAGCGTTTTAAGAATCGGATTGTCTGGTATGACTTTCTTCTTGCCCTTCTCGGCATTGCCGCGATCGTCTATATGCTGATCGACTTTGATGACTTTATCTACCGCTCTGTTGTTCCCAATTTCTGGGATAAGCTCTTTGGAGTGATATTGATTCTGTTGATACTGGAGGCTACTCGGAGAACAACGGGCTGGGTCATGCCTGCCATTGTCACCGCCTTTATTGTTTATGCATTCGTTGGGCCACAACTCCCAGCTCCCTGGACCCACCGGGGATACGACATTGACCGCATTGTCGGGCATATGTATATGACCCTCGAAGGGATCTTCGGAGTTCCGATCGATGTCTCATCGACCTTCATCATCCTCTTTACCATCTGGGGTGCTTTTTTAGAGTTCTCAGGCGCTGGAAAGTTCTTTATCGACTTTTCCTTTGCGGCAATGGGAGGAAAATCGAGCAGTGCGGGTCGAACGGTGACATTAGCCTCTTTTCTTCTGGGGGGTCCTTCTGGAAGCGGTGTAGCGACAACGGTTACTTTAGGTTCTGTTGCCTATCCCATGCTGGCCAAGGCAGGCTATAGTAAAGATGCAGCGGGGGGGCTACTCTCTGCAGGAGGCATTGGAGCAATCCTCTCCCCTCCTGTCCTGGGAGCCGCTGCCTTTCTCATCGCCGAGTTTTTAAAGATCTCCTACTTAGATGTGATCGTCATGGCGTGTATCCCTACGTGCCTTTATTATTGGTCCATCTTTTTGATGGTGGAGCTGGACGCTAAAAAGTTCGGGGTTAAGGAGATCGAATTCGATAAAACCTATAGTTTGTGGCAGCTCACCTACCTCTACGGATTTCACTTCCTCTCTCTCATCGCCATTGTGGGGATTATGGTTTTGGGCTTTACGCCCATCTATGCAGTCTTTTGGGCAACCGTGATCACCTTTGCACTCAGTTTTATTAGGAGGGATACGGGTCTTTATCCCAAGAAGTTAGTGAAGGCCTTGAGAGGAGGTTCGATCGGGGTATTGAGCGTCGCCTCCACCTGTGCCGCCGCTGGAATCATTGTGGGTGTGGTGACCCTGACCGGACTGGGATTAAAATTTAGTTCGATTATCATCCAATATGCTGGGGGAAGTATTTTTTTTACAGCCGTCTTTACAGCGCTCATCGTTTGGGTGATTGGGCTTGCCGTCCCCGTCACAGCTTCCTATATCATTTCAGCGGTCATCGCTGCACCGGCAATGATTCAGCTTGGGGTTCCTGATTTTGCTGCCCACATGTTTGTCTTCTATTACGCCATTCTTTCAGAAGTTTCTCCACCCACGGCTCTCTCATGCTTTGCGGCTGCGGCTCTCACAAAAGGGAATCCTTATAAGACGACGATGTATGCCTGGAAATATACCCTTCCTGCCTTTATCGTGCCCTTTATGTTCACCCTTGACCCCAAAGGAGTTGGCATTTTGCTCAAAGGGCCGGTAGTCGACGTCATCTGGACAACCTTCACCGCCTTTATCGGGATTGCTGCCCTGGCAGGAGGAGTGGAGAACTGGTTTTTTAAGAAGACAACAATTTATGAACGAATCATGCTCATTGGGGCAGGGTTACTGTTGGTCTACTCCGTCCCGTTATACGACATCATCGGGTTCGGGTTGGTGGCCGTGGTGATTATTTTGCAAAAGTTAAAAAAGGATGAACCAATTTTACTCACAGGTGGACGCTGAACTCCCCCACTTTAGGATTGACCAATCGAGCGTAGTCGCTCTATTTGATTTTCAATGTTTCCACATGACTTCTTGCCTGGGAAACGATCCATGAGGACTTTTTTATTCCTCACATTCATATCCTTTTCTTTGACAGGTTGTGGGAACCTGTTCTATCTCTCAAAGCTGGGATGGCATCAATCCTTCATCACTTTTCATAGTGTCCCGGTTCAAGAGGTTTTAGAACAGGAAGGGGTCGAGGACGAAGCCAAAGAGAAGATCCGTTTCGTCCAGGAGGTAAAGCGCTACGGTGAAGAGAAGCTGGGTCTCGCGAAAACCAAAAGTTATTCAAAATATTTCGAAGTCAGTGGTCCTGTTCTTCACGTCATTAGCGCCTCCGAGAAGGATCGCCTCCAACCCTATCATTGGGACTTTCCCATCACCGGCAAGGTGACCTATAAAAGCTTTTTTACGAGGGAGGATGTTCTAAAGGAGAAACGATTTCTCGAAATGAAGGGGTACGACACGTTTATCCAGATAGCCGGGGTCTATAGCACGCTCGGATGGCTGAAAGACCCCATCTTTTCTTCCATGCTCCAATGGGATGAGGCTACCCTCGCCAATCTCATCCTCCATGAGATGACCCATGCCACGGTCTATTTTAAGGGCCAGACCGACCTCAATGAACAGATAGCCACTTTTGTGGGAAATCAGGGGGCGATCGATTTCTTAAGAGAGAAGTATGGGAGTGGATCGCAGGAAGTGGCGGAGGCTATCCACTGCCAAGAGGATGACCTTCTTTTTTCTCAGTGGATCGACCAGGCCTGTCAACGTCTGTCGCATTTTTATTCGAGAGAGATTTCAAGGGATGAGAAATTAAGAGAGAGAGAAGAATTCTTTCAGCGTTTAAAAGAAGACTTTAGGGGGAAGATGGCATCCTTTAAAACAGAGGGCTACAAGAATTTCGAAAAAGTGGACATCAATAATGCGGTGCTATTAGCCTATCGTCGATACATCCATCGCCTCGACAAATTTCAAGCCCTTTATGAACAATTCGGAAAGGATATCCGAAGGGTTCTGGAGTATTTCAAGGCCATCCAGGCTTCAGGGGATAAGGTTGTCTTGAAATCTTTTTTTGAATGAACTTCTTTTATCAATCTGCAATCTAAAATCTGAAATGATTAGCGTTCCCGCTTCCCTTGGATGAACTCCTCCACCATGGCCTTGGCCTCATTGTCAGGGAATTGAGTGATGGGATGTTTCATCGTATAGGCGGAGATAGAAAGAAGAGGGCCTCCGATCCCACGTTCACGGGCGAGTTGGCAACATCGGATGGCGTCAATAGTCATCCCACCGCTATTGGGAGAATCTTCCACAGAAAGTCTCATTTCGAGGTTGAGGGGGACCTCTCCAAACCCCCTTCCTTCCATTCGTAGAAAACAGACCTTGTTGTCATTCTGCCAAGGAACATAATCGGAGGGGCCGATATGAATATTTTCCGGTTCTAATGGAACACCGAGTTGGGACTGAATCGCTTCGGTCTTGGAGATCCGCTTATTCTTCAGGCGATGTCGATTGAGCATATTAAGGAAGTCGGTATTTCCGCCTGTGTTAATCTGGTAGGTTCGGTCTAAACGCACCCCTCGATCTTCGAAGAGTTTTGCCAACACCCGATGGATGATGGTAGCTCCCATTTGGGATTTGACGTCGTCTCCCACCACTGGAATTCCTTTCTCTTCGAACCGTCTTGCCCACCGAGGATCGGAGGCGATGAAACTGGGGATGCAGTTGATTAAACTTACCTCTGCACTTAAACAGGCCTCCGCATAAAACTGAGTGGCTTGATCTGACCCCACAGGAAGGTAGTTGAGGAGGATTTCCACTCCAGAATCCTTAAGAACCTTCTCCACGTGGCAAGGTTTTTGATTGGCGACGAGGAAGATACGATCTTCAGGGTAATCATTCATATGTTCCGAGACCCCGTCCAACACCTCCCCCATGGAGACCGTCACGGCAGAATCATTGAAGTTCGGAAAAATAATTTTGGTGCAATTGGGCTTGGCGAAGAGGGCTTCTCTGAGGGGTTTCCCCACTTTTCTTCGATCGATATCAAAGGCCGCACCCACCTCAATATTCCAAGGTTTGTAGCCTCCGATATCCAGGTGCATTAAGCCAAGGGATTCAAATTTCGGATTTTTCTGGCTACTGGCTCGATAAAATTCAATCCCCTGGATGAGGGCGCTGGCGCAATTTCCGGCGCCCACAATGGCAATTCGAATCGGCTTTTTCTCCATAGAAGAGTCCGACCTTTCTAAAGAATATCCTCATCCTTTCTCAAGTCAATTTAATTATCGTATTTCATTCCAAATGTCAAGCCATTTGGGACAAAAGATGAATCATTTTCCTTGACTTCTTTGTTTTTATTTGATAATTTCCGCAAGAATTCATTTACTTGACGATAAAGATGAAAAAAAGGAAATCCAAATTTCTTCGACAACCTGTCCAGCATTTAGATATTAAAAAAACGAAAAACCTTCTCGATCTTGTTCAAGCCTTCCAGCATACCTCTTTTCAAAGCCGAAATGTCTTTAAATGTTTTGAAGTCTTTCGAAAAATGCTCGATGATCCTGCCTGCATCATCTTTTTGGGGCTGTCCGGGGCGATGATCCCCGGCGGGATGCGCAGAGTGATCCACGAAATGATCAAGATGAAATTGGTCGATGTGATCGTCTCCACCGGTGCTAACATCTTTCATGATATTTTCGAGAGCTTTGGATATCGACATTATGTCGGGTCCGAGGAAGGCGATGACGATGCCCTGCGGAGACATCGTATCGTACGAGTTTATGATGCACTAATGGATGACCATGAAATCAATCAGGTGATTCGCCTTCTCTCAAAGGTTCCGGAAAAGTTGGAGGAGAGGGTCGTTTCCTCAAGGCGATATTTGGAGGTTTTGGGGAGCACCCTCAAAGATGAGGGATCCATTCTCAAGACTGCCTCCCGCTATGGGGTTCCTGTCTTTATTCCTGCCTTGAGTGACAGTTCCATCGGAATCGGTCTGACCTTTCTCCACCTTCGAAAGAGAGTTCCCTCGGAAGGACTCCTTATCGATCAGATTCGGGACGGTTTCGAAATCGCTCAATTGAAGAAAATGGCCTCCGTCACCGGAGCAATTTACATTGGAGGAGGAGTCCCCAAGAATTATATTCAACAATTAGGGCCTGTCAGTGAACTTCTGTTCCAAAAGGAGAGCGGCCATCGGTATGCCTTCCAGGTCACCACCGATGACCCAAAATGGGGAGGGCTCTCTGGCTGTACCTTTGAAGAAGCGAAGTCTTGGGGGAAGATCGAGAAGGGGTCGAACTATGCAGTCGTCTATATGGACGCGACCGTCGCTCTTCCCTTATTGGCCGGCGCCATCCTTCAGGAAGGAAAAGTCTATCGGAAACGGAAAAGACGCCGCTTTCGTTGGGAGGGAGATAGACTGAAATCCGTCCAATTTGTTTAACCCGCATTCATCTCTTCATTTCCTTCTTGGCAAGGCCAGGGTCCCCGCCTGTAAATCAATGAGTACAATGAGTTGAAAAATACTGCAGCAATGGTTATATTAAAGGGAGTAAATAATTGGAAAAAAAGGAGTTTGATCTCAATGAAAGATTCTGATTCGAAGGTTCCAGATCAGAAAGAGCTGGAAAAGGAATTGAACGATTACTTAGGTAAAAAATACGGAGACCGAATCCGGCTGGTCGTGCCCATGCTCTTCCCGAAGCCCCAGACAGAAGAAGTTTCGAAAGAAGAGAAAGAGCTGGGCGAAGGAAAAAAGAAGCTTCATTTTGAACTAAAACCGGAGGAGTTGGAAGCCTTTTTGAATGATTACATCATCCGGCAGGATGAGGCCAAAGAGATCCTGGCCACCAAAATCTGCACACACTTTAATCGGATCAAATTCACCGAAATGACCAAGGGGCGCAATCGATACGAAGGGGTCGGCCATATCAAGAACAATATCCTGATGATTGGTCCCACCGGTGTGGGGAAGACCTACCTGATCAAATTGATTGCCAAGAAGATTGGAGTCCCCTTTGTGAAAGGGGATGCGACGAAATTCAGCGAAACCGGTTATGTGGGTGGCGATGTGGAGGATCTCGTCCGGGATCTCGTTTACGAAGCCAACGGAGATATTGATCTGGCTCAGTATGGAATCATTTACGTGGATGAGATCGATAAGATCGCCTCATCGAATAACCTCATTGGTCCCGATGTATCGAGGACAGGAGTTCAACGGGCTCTGCTCAAACCGATGGAGGAGACCGAGGTGGACCTGAAAGTCCCTCATGACCCGATCTCTCAGTTAGAAGCTATCGAACATTACCGGAAGACGGGTAAAAGGGAGAAACGGACCATCAATACTAAGAACATCCTTTTTATCATGAGTGGAGCCTTCAACGGCTTGGAGGAGCTTGTCAAGAGACGTTTGAATCGGGAAGGCATTGGTTTTGGTGCCGAGATCCGTTCGCAGGACGAACGGGCCGATTACCTGAAGCAGGTGAAGGCAGAGGATTTGATCGCCTATGGGTTTGAGTCAGAATTCATCGGACGGCTTCCGGTGGCCACCGTTTTTGAAAGACTGGAGATCGGAGACCTCTATGCGATCTTGAAAAACCCGAACAATCCCATCATCCTTGGGAAGAAGAAAGATTTTAAATCCTATGGGATTGACATTCAGTTTGAAGACGGAGCCCTTTATGAACTGGCCGTGAAGGCTTATGAGGAAAAGACCGGTGCGAGAGGATTGGTCAGCGCCGTCGAGAAAGTTCTCATCAAATATGAAAAACGACTTCCGTCCACGGATATTCAGAAATTTGTTGTCACGCAAGCAGTGGTGGAAGATCCTGGGCGAGAGTTGGAGCGATTGCTTCAAGATCCCTCTGACTCGGAGATGCTGAAAAAATTTGAAGGCCTTCTTGCCGGTGAAAAGATGGCTTTGAAAGAGTCCATCCTGCAGAGAGAAGCAGAATTCAAAAAGCGTTATGGCATTGTTTTCCGGGAGGGAAGGATCGACCTGATCGTGGACCGGATGATCGAAAAAGGATTTGATGTCAACACCGTTTCAGAAGAGGTGGTGGAGATTCAACGACAGGTGGAGGAGTTTGAAAAGGATTTTCAAAGACGGACTGGCATTGATCTCGAATTTAGCGAAGAGGCCATTCACCGGATCACAGAAATCGTCCTGAATGAAGAGGGAAAAGGGACGGCGGTCTTCGCACGGCTTTCAAAAGATTATGAATATGGGTTCGAGTTGATCCGCGATAAGACGGGTCAAAGAGAGTTCATCGTTACCAAAGAGACGGTCGATGATCCGGAGGGATACCTCAACCGAATGATCCGTGAGATCTACAAACGGCAGTCAGACCAGAGACTTGAGGATAAGGAATAATGGCAGCCAAAGATTATTATAATGTTTTGGGCTTGGGCAAGAACGCCAGTGATGAGGATCTCAAGCGGGCTTATCGGAAGTTGGCGATGAAATATCATCCCGACCGGAATCCCAATAAAAAAGAGGCGGAGGAGCGTTTCAAAGAGATCAATGAGGCCTATGCCGTCCTGAGCGATAAAGAGAAGCGGAAACAATACGACACCTTTGGAGCGGAAGGGTTCCATCAACGATTTACTCAGGAAGACATCTTCCGGGGATTTGATTTTGATGAGATTTTGTCCAGCCTCTTCGGGGGAAGGGGCAGACGGGAATTCAGATCCGGAGGTCGAAGCGGCTTTGATTTTGGAGACTTTTTCGGCGGGCAAGGGGGCTACCAGGATATGGGCCGAATCCCCCGGAGGGGGGAAGACATCATCTATGAAATGGCTATTTCTTTGGAAGAAGCAGCGTCCGGCGGAGAGAAGAGGATCTCCTACCGAAAAAATGGAAAGGTTGAGGAAGTTTCTGTCAAAATTCCACGAGGCATTCCTTCTGGAAAGAAGCTCAGACTTTCTGGAAAAGGGATGGAGGGGAGAAACGGAGGTCCTGCGGGCGATCTCTACCTTCAAGTTTCTATCAGGGAGCATCCCATTTTCAGCCGGGAAGGAGACGACCTCATCGTGGAGAAAGAAATTAGCTTCTCAGAGGCTGTTCTCGGGACGACCATCGAAGTTCCCACACTCGAAGGAATGAAGAAGGTCAAGGTCCCTCCAGGAACCCAGAGCCACACCAAAATGCGGTTAAAAGGCCTTGGCATTCATCATTTTCAAGGGGAAGGCAAAGGGGACGAGTACGTCAAGGTGATCGTCAAGGTCCCCAAAAGAGTGTCCGAGAAAAACAGAGGGTTGATCCAGGAACTTGCCAAAGAAGGCATCTAATAAAGACCAAAATCAAAATTCCAAAGTTCAAACCTCAAAGAAATATTCAATGGCAAAGCTCAAAAGTCGAATCAAATCCTAGGTTCACTGAGAATGTCAAAATGGTTTAAATTGTAAACTTTGACATTCCTTTGACATTTGCCTGCCTGCGCGAAGCCGCTTCGGCGAAGGCAGGGATTTTGATATTTGTCATTTGAGCTTTTTTGTCATAATTTAAAACCTCGTTGACTTTTCTCAGGTTCTGATAGAAAATTGAAAACGAAATAAATCGTATGCTTAAGGACAAAGGGGGAGGCTATGGTCGACAAATTCTATGAAGAAGTTCCGATTGAGAAATTAAGGTGGCGTTGTGATCCAGAGGCATTGCCCTTTGAGACCACTCAAACAATCCAGGCCTGCGAGGAGATCATCGGTCAGGAGAGGGCTCAAGAGGCGATCCGGTTAGGATTGAACATCCATAGTGTTGGGTACAATATCTTTGTGACGGGCTTGACAGGAACGGGGCGTTTTACCACGATCAAATGTATCTTGGAAGAATTAAACATCCAAGGGAAGATCCCCAATGATTTTTGTTACGTCAATAATTTCAAAAACCCGGATATGCCCCATATGCTGATCCTTCCTTCAGGGCAGGGGAATGCCTTCAAGAAAGAGATGGAGACCTTGATCGAAACTCTAAAAAAGAAAATTCCCTTGATGTTCGAGAACGAGACCTATCTCAATAAAAAGAAAGAGGTGGTTGAAAAATTTCGGAACAAACAGGCGGAGATGTTCCGGGAGTTTGAAAAAAAGGTGAATAAAGAGGGTTTTGCTCTAGTTCAGGTTCAAATGGGGCCTTACTCACGTCCTGGCATCTTCCCGTTGGTCGAGGGGAATCCTGTTAATATTGAACAGTTGGAGTCCATGGTGGAGGAGGGCAAATTCTCTAAAGAAGAACTGGAAAAGCTTAAAGAAAAGCAAGCCCAATTGATCAATGAATTGGAGGAAATTTTTAAAGAGACCCGGAAAGCAGAGAAGGAGATCAAGGAAGAGCTAACCTCTTTGGACAATGAGGTGATCTCTCCAGCGGTCAAAGACTCCATTTCTGATATTAAGGAGAAGTTTAACGATAAGAAGATTCACCAATATCTGGACGAAGTTCAGGAGGATATTTTAACGAATCTCGGCCGTTTCAGAGAAAAGGAAGAAACTCCTCCTCCCATCCCCGGGTTGGTCTTGCCTCAACCGGTGGACTCATTCAGTGAATACCAGGTGAACGTGCTGGTGGATAATTCGGAGACAAAAGGAGCCCCCATCATCGTCGAGACGACCCCCAACTACCGAAATCTTTTTGGCACCATCGAGCGGGTCGTTGAGCGATCGGGAATCTGGAAGACCGACTTTCTCCATATCAAGGCAGGGTCTTTCTTAAGGGCGAACGGAGGCTATTTGATCTTCAACGCCCTCGATGCCCTCATGGAGCCGTGGGTTTGGCCAGCTTTGAAAAGGACATTGAAAAACCAGGTCATCGAGATCCAGACCTACGACCCATTTTATTTCTTTTCCACTTCGGCCCTCAAGCCAGAGCCCGTTGAGTGCAGTACAAAAGTCATCCTGATCGGAGATGCCCAGATTTATTACCTTCTTTACAGCTTGGATGATGATTTCAAAAAGATTTTCAAAATCAAAGCCGACTTCGATTCCGTGATGAACAAGGACAATGACAAGATCCAGCAGTATGCTTCCTTTATCCGGAAAATCTGTGATGAGGACAAATTAAGACCCTTCGACAGGGCGGGGATTGCAGCCGTGGTGGAACATGGAGTGAGAATTACGGGAAGGCAGAAAAAGCTTTCAACACGTTTCCACCTCATTGCTGACGTTTTGAGGGAAGCCAACTACTGGGCGGAGAAAGACGGAAGTGATACGGTGACTGAAAAACATGTCGATAAGGCAATTGACAGGAGAAATTACCGGGTGAACCTCATCGAGGAGAAGATCCAGGAGATGATCGATGATGGAACCATCCTGATTGACTCCGATGGGAAGGTGGTGGGCCAGGTCAATGGCCTCTCCGTCTATAATCTTGGCGATTATATGTTCGGAAAACCCTCCCGGATCACTGCCAAGACTTCTCTGGGGAAGGCGGGTATTATCAATATCGAAAGGGAAGCAGAGATGAGCGGCCCCATCCATAACAAGGGAGTCTATATTCTCACCGGATACCTCAGAGGAAAATATGCCCAAGATAAACCCATTACCATGAGCGCCAGCCTTTGTTTTGAACAGTCCTATAGCGGGGTGGAGGGGGACAGCGCCTCCTCGACAGAAATTTATGCATTGCTTTCAAGCATCTCTGAACTCCCTCTCCGGCAAGACATTGCAGTGACCGGTTCGGTCAATCAGAAAGGGGAGGTTCAACCCATCGGCGGTGTGAACGAAAAGATCGAAGGATTCTTCGACGTTTGTAAAGCAAAGGGATTGACCGGCAAGCAGGGCGTGATGATTCCTCATCTCAATATCGATGATCTGATGTTGAGGAAGGATGTGGTGGAAGCGGTGAAGGAGCAAAAATTCCATATCTATCCGGTGAAGACCATTGACCAGGGGATTGAGATTCTCACCGGTGTGGAGGCTGGCGAGAAATTGGAAAATGGACTTTTTAAAGAGGAAACGGTGAACGGCCTGGTAGATAAGAAACTAAGAGAACTTGGATCGAAGATCAAGGAATTTGAAGGAGGGGGAGAAGGGGCAAAAGAAGAGAAAAAGAAACGAAAAGGGAAACCCTCTTGCAATGGATAGAATTGTCCTTGATCAGAAGGTGGTGATTGGCAAAGAAGTTTTGATGATAGGGCCTCCTTTGGAGGCCCTTCGTTTTCAAGGTGGCCGTGTGGGAGGCCTCGTCACCTTGACAGACCTTAAAGGGAATGATTTCAGAGGGAGAATTCTTCGTTTCTCCGACGCGGAAGCTTCTATTTTTATTTTTGACGCCTTTCCATCACCCACAGAATCATCTTTGGAAATCGTCCTTC
>Ga0299912_10003783_pt1 | contig 12352 bp, 8 predicted proteins | sample RVTome_2_FD_207667 | JGI IMG/M metagenome (GOLD analysis project Ga0299912, IMG submission 207667) | Soil microbial communities from uranium-contaminated site in the Upper Colorado River Basin, Wyoming, United States - RVT95D214 (version 2) ... | reverse complement strand
CAATCAGGATCCCTACGGAAAGGGATGGCTGATGATGGTCAAACCCGACAACAAGCGCGCCACGGTAAAGAATCTCCTTACGGGGAAGGTGGCAACGGCATGGATGGATAAAACAGCGGATGCGCTCCGGGAGAAAATGGGAGGTGAACTCGGGACCGTGTATCAGGATGGTGGTCTCCCCGTATCAGGCATTGCCAAGGCCCTTTCCCCTGATGCATGGGACAAGATAGCAAGCGAATTCCTTCTGACCCATGAATAACTAGAGAAAGAACGCCGTAAAGAGGGGCAACCCCTCATGTTTTAAGGGGCTGCCCCTCTCATTTATTCTGTAACCTATCGATAATATGGAAAATTCCTCTGGTTAAGCAGGATATCCTTCCAGGGAGAGTCTTGTTGAACTATCACACAAAAATTGCTTGTTCAAATCGGAGAAATAGCATACAATACGGGGCCACATTCGTTGCCTCACCAGTACTCGAAGGAAGGGGAACAACCATAGGAATGGCAAGTGCCACAAGCGTGATCGTCGGTTTCGGGATAGCAGTGGGCCTCATCGTCTTGCCCACGCCATCTGCATCGCTTTCTTTCCCTTCTACACAATCAATTAGAGATGGCCTTGAGAAGCGAAAAAACTCGTTGAGCAGCAGGTGAAGGCTGCAAGGAGAAGTATATCGTGATCCCCGGCACGCAACTATGGTTGATGGCGGTGATCAGGGTGAGGCGAATGGAGACAAAGAAAGACCTGAGCGCTCTTGACACCTAGCAAGGAGGAAGACATGGATAGGAGGAAATTTCTCAAAAGTCTCGGTATCGGAATGGCAGGGATGACGTGCGGGGGTATCCTGGCGCCGGGAAGGCTCAATGCCCAAGGGGTTGTCGAGGGTAAGGAGTTTCTCGGTATCCTCATCGACACAACCCGGTGTATCGGGTGCCGCAGCTGCGAGTTGGCATGTGCAGAGACATATGGTCTTCCCATTCCCGATATCGGGGATGATTCTGTCTTTGAAAAAGAGCGGCGCACAACGGAAACTCAGTGGACAATCGTCAATCGCTATAAAACGGATAAAGGAACCGTATATGCCGTGAAGCGGTGCATGCATTGTAATCAACCCGCTTGTGTAGCAGCTTGCCCCGTGAAGGCAATGAAAAAGAGGCAGGAAGGACCTGTCACGTGGGATGAAAATTGCTTTGGCTGCAAGATGTGCGCATTTTCGTGTCCCTTTGACAAGGCGATACTCGAAGCCCACAGCACGATCCCGCGGATACGGAAGTGCTTCCTCTGCTGGGATAAGAGGCTCGTAAAGGGAGAGATCCCTGCCTGCGTTGAGGCCTGCCCGACGGAGGCCTTGCTCTTCGGCACCAGACGAGAGCTCCTTGAGGAGGCCAGGACACGCATTTATCGGCAACCCGACCGTTATGTCCACAACATTTACGGAGAAACCGAGGTCGGCGGCACGTCCATTATGTATCTTTCAGCAGTGCCTTTCGAACAGCTCGGCTTTCGTACAGACCTCGGAACTACCTCCCTTCCTGAATTAAGCACGGGCTTTTTGTACGCCGTTCCTATTATTTTCGTCTTGTGGCCCGCCTTGCTGCTCGGTGTCCACCGTGCAACACAGAAGGAAGAGGATTAATAACTACGGCCATAATATAAAAATAAGGAGACCGCGATGAGGGGTAAAAAATCATCACCAGAGAAACGGACGTTGAAGGACTTTATAGCTTTCATTATTGCCGAGTTAAAACCGCGGGGTAAGATCTTTACGCCCTTCAATATCATCTCCGCCCCCATATTGGTCCTCGGGATAATCCTGATCATCTATCGCCTCATCTATGGGTTGGGTTCGGTTGTCGCCGAGGCACCTGGCTTCCCGTGGGGGATATGGATCGGTTTCAACGTCATGGTGGGGGTAGCCTTTGCAGGGGGCGCCTATGTCCTCACCTTTGTCGTCTATATCCTCCGATCTGAGAAATATCACCCCATCATACGGGCCACAATCCTCAATGGGTTCCTCGCCTATGTCTTTTATGCCGGCGCGATCCTCCTTGATTTGGGTCGCTGGTGGAACATTGTAAACCCGCTTATCGGCAATAAATTTGGGGTCAATTCCGTCCTCTTCCTCGTGGCCTGGCACTTTCTGCTCTATATGATAGCTGAATTTATCGAATTCTCCCCGGCCTTTGCTGAGTGGCTGGGATTGAAGAGGATCAGAAAGATACTCCGTTCCTTTACCCTCGGAGCAGTGATCTTCGGCATCACGCTCTCAACCCTCCATCAGTCAGGCCTCGGGGCACTGGTTATGATGGCGAGGCCCAACATCCATCCCCTCTGGTATACAGAGTTTATCCCGGTACTGTTTTTTGTCTCCGGTATCTTTGGGGGACTTTCTATGGTCATATTTGAAGGGACCATAAGCACCAGGGTCTTCGGCGACCAACTAACCAATGACTTTCGAAGGTCCTATGACGATATCGTCCTCGGCCTCGCAAAGACATGCGCCGCAGTGATGTTCGTCTATCTCTTCTTAAAGGCTCTCGTGTTGATACACGGCGCTAACGCATCCCTGATAGCTACCCCTATGGGGTACTGGTATCTGACAGAGGTAGTTGGGCTTACCCTCATCCCCTGTATCCTTTATTTACGGGGCTTCAGAGATAGAAATATCAAGGCGATCCGTATAGCTGCCATTCTCGCCATGGCCGGGATTATCATCAACCGGTGTAATTACGTCTTCATTGCCTACAAATGGTTTGTGCCTTTAAGCGAGCGATACATCCCTTCCTGGCAGGAGGTCGTCATGGCCCTCACCATTGTCTTTGCGCATATTTGGGTATTTAGGTGGATCGCCCATAGGATGGCGGTATACCGGAAGCCGCCTGCATGGGCCGTTGAACAGGACAGGCGCGAAGAAAAAAAGGCGTTAGAAGTCACGCTATAGTCGGGGTTTAGTAAAAGACAAGAAACGTATCCATACACAAGGAGGTAAAACGATGGCGAGAGTGATTTTGGTTTTCATGTTGTTTGTGAGCATCTTCCTATTTATTGCCGTGGCATACCCTACAGACATACCCGAGACCATCACCTTGGACAGCATATCGCAAGTATATGGGCCCGTTGAATTCACACACGCACAGCATGCCGACATTGCCGGCAATTGCGCGCAATGCCACCACCATAGCGCCAAAGGATCTACCCCCGCTTGTGGAGAATGCCATGACTCCATAATCGTCTATCACTATGACGCTGCTAAGAAGGGGCCGGATTTAGGGCTCAAAGGTGCATATCATGGCCAGTGCATGGGCTGCCATAAGAAGATGGAGAGCGGCCCTCTGGGATGCACCGATTGTCATGAAAAGAAGGGAAAAAAGTAGGGCCTAAAAATTTTTTATAGCTCGCTCGTTTGATCCTTCCGGCGCTGCTCGGCTCATGACTGACATGAGCCGACGTATACCTCTGGATCCCGGCTCCTGGGATGAGCAGCAGGGACACGTTTCTTAGTAATCCATTGGCTAAACCGGAGCCGAAGGTGGCATGACGGCTACGTCACCCGCGCATCATGCCAAGGGCGGAAAAAGCATAAATCCCCCCCACCCCCCTTAAAAAAGGGGGGTGGGGGGGATTTGAACGCTTATGTTCTAAGCAATTTCCTATGACTGCTTTGTCACCCACGTTCCATGAAAATGGTATCTCCATATAGATCCCCTCTCCCCGGCCCCATTCAAGAGGGGGAGAGGACATGGCGAGAGCCTATTTTCAACATACAAGCCTCTGACCAAAGGGTCACTGGCCAAAGGGCCACCTTCGGCTCCGGCCTTTCTCTTGAGGAGAATATATGGTGGTTTTGTATAACGCTTCGATATCCCATCCCCTGTGCGCAGGCAGTGCCTATCCCGTGGACTTTAACGGGATAGTGTGATATTTTATCTTGGGAAGGATGTCGGATGCCGTATCGAAGACTGAGTGTTAAGCTCATCTTTTGGGTAGTGGCTATTACGGTCATCGTGATAGGGGTCTTCAACTATATCAGCTTAAATACGCAACGGAGACACCTGATTGACGAGGGTACGCTGGGGGCCAAGCAATTAAGCGACACGGTGAAAAAGGGCCTCAGGTTCGATATGCTGCACAACTATCGAGAGGCCCTCTACAACTCTATCGAGACCATCGGCGCGCAGGAGGGGATAGAAAAGATACGGATATTCAACAAAGAGGGCGCCATCATGTTCTCCTCCGATAAGGAAGAGATGGGGCAGATGGTGGACAAAAATGCCGAGGCCTGCTATGCATGCCACGCCGAGAAGAAACCCCTGGAGAGGTTGGCCATCCCCGAGAGGAGCAGAATCTTCAAGGCCGATGGATATCGGCTCCTGGGAATAATAAACCCTATCTACAACGAGCCCGATTGTTATAATGCCGCCTGCCATGTCCACCCCCGTGATCGGACGGTCTTGGGGGTACTGGATATCTCTCTGTCTCTGGCTGCTACCGATAAGAGGATCAAGGAGATCAGGGGCACAACCATACTGCTCATGGCCATCACCATTTTGACGGTCTCCGCTATCATCGTTCTCTTCATCCAGAGGGCGGTAGATCAGCCGGTCAAAGAGCTGGTTGCTGGCACGACCAGGGTGGCGGCGGGTGACTTTGACCATACCATCCCTTCTCGCTCCGAGGACGAGATCGGACAGCTGGCTAAATCCTTCAACACCATGACCCGGAGGCTCAAGGAGATCCAATATCAGCTCTTGCAGTCGGAGAAGCTGGCTTCCATTGGGAAGTTGGCTGCCACCATCGCCCATGAGATAAACAATCCCCTCAACGGTATTTTGACCTATACCAAGCTGATCGAGAGAAAGTTGGCCGACGGCATCCTCAAGAAGGATGAGATCCCAAAATTCCGCTCCTATCTGGCGATCATGGAGCGGGAGACAGAGCGATGCAGCACCATTGTGAGAAACCTCCTCGACTTTGCCCGTCAGAGAGAGCCCTCCTTGAAGCCTGATGTGGATATCAATGCGGTGGTGGAGGAGGCCCTCTCTCTGCTGACCAATCAGATAGCCCTGCAAGAGATCACCTTGGAAAAGAGGTTTAACCAACTCACCCCCATTATGGCCGATCCCCTGCAGTTGAGGCAGGTCTTCCTCAACATCATCCTCAACGCCTGCGAGGCCATGCACAATGAAGGTGTCTTAACCGTCACCACCGCCTTGTCAAACAAGCGAAAAAAGGCGGTGCGGGTGGAGATTGCGGACAATGGGATGGGTATTGATGAGAAGGATCTTCCCAAGATCTTCGATCCCTTCTTTACCTCGAAAGAGAAGGGGACCGGGTTGGGGCTTTCCGTGGTATATGGGATCGTCAACTCCCACCGCGGTACAATCCAGGTCAAGAGCACGGTGGGAGAGGGGACCACCGTTACCATCACGCTGCCAACGGAGGTCACGGCAACCGAAACAAACCCCTCTCTGAACGACTGAACGAAAAAAGAACGGAAGGCGACAATACTAACGATATGTTGAGGAGATGAGAGCAAGGATCCCATACATGAGATAGTCTCGGGCTGGTCTTCGGTGAACGTATGGTAATACTTAAGCCTTTATGGTATCGAAGTTTAAGCGTCAAGCTCATCTTTTGGGTGGGAACAATCACGGTCATCGTGATAGGTGTCTTCGCCTATGCGAACTTAAACAACCAACGAAAACACCTGCTCGACGAGGCCATACTGGGGGCCAAACAATTGAGTGGCACACTGATGAGGGGCCTCAGATTCGATATGCTGCACAACTATCGGGAGGCCCTCTACAACTCCATCGAGACCATCGGCGCACAAGAGGGGATAGAAAAGATACGCATATTCAACAAAGTGGGGGCCATCATGTTCTCCTCCGACAAGGAAGAGATGGGACAGATGGTGGACAAAAAGGCCGAGGCCTGCTATGCATGCCATGCCGTGGATAAGCCCTTGGAACGATTGGACATCCCCGAGAGAAGCAGGATCTTTAGGTCCGAAGGGTATCGGATCTTAGGGATGATAACCCCTATCTACAATGAGCCTGATTGCTATAACGCTGTGTGTCATTACCATCCCCGTGATCAAAGGGTCTTGGGGGTGCTCGATATCTCGCTGTCTCTGGCTGCTACCGATAAGAGGATACAGGAGATCAAGGGCAAGACTATATTGTTTTCGGTTATCACCATCTTGGCGGTTTCTCTTATCATCGGACTATTCATCCAGCGGGGGGTCTATCGGCCGGTCAGGGAGCTGGTTGCGGGGACGACCAGGGTAGCGGCAGGGGACTTTGACCATACCATCCCCTCCCGTTCCGAGGACGAGATCGGGCAGCTGGCCGAATCCTTCAACACCATGACCCAGAGGCTCAACAAGGCCGATAGGGAGATCAAATACCTGATCAAAAATTTAGAGAAAAAGGTAGCAAAGAGGACGAATGAGCTGAAGGCAGTCCAATATCAGCTCTTGCAGTCGGAGAAGCTGGCTTCCATTGGGAAGTTGGCCGCCACCATCGCCCATGAGATAAACAATCCCCTCAACGGTATTTTGACCTATACCAAGCTGATCGAGAGAAAGTTGGCCGACGGCATCCTCAAGGAGGATGAGATCCCTAAATTCCGCTCCTATCTGGCGATCATGGAGCGGGAGACAGAGAGATGCAGCACCATTGTGAGGAACCTCCTCGACTTTGCCCGTCAGAGAGAGCTCTCCTTGAAGCCTGATGTGGATATCAATGATGTGGTGGTGGAGGCCCTCTCGCTGCTGGCCAATCAGATAGCCCTGCAAGAGATCAAATTGGAGAAGAGATATGGCCAACTCCCCCCCATTATGGCCGATCCCCTGCAGTTGAGGCAGGTCTTCCTCAACATCATCCTCAACTCCTGCGAGGCCATGCACAAAGGAGGTATCTTAACCGTCACCACCGCCTTGTCAAACAAGCGAAAAAAGGCGGTGCGGGTGGAGATTGCGGACAATGGGGCGGGCATCGATGAGAAGGATCTTCCCAAGATCTTCGATCCCTTCTTTACCTCGAAAGAGAAGGGGACCGGGTTGGGGCTCTCGGTGGTATATGGGATCATCAATTCACACCAGGGCACCATCGAGGTAGAGAGCAAGGGGGGCGCGGGGACCACCGTTACCATCACGCTGCCAATGGAGGTCACGGCAAACGAAACAAGTCCCTCTCCGGAAAACAGGTGAGTATCAATAAGGAAAATTGACAGCGCATGTCAGAAAAAGGGGCAACAGGGAGATAGGGAATGAAAACAGAAGTGAACATTCTAGTCGTTGATGATGAAGAGATCGTGAGAGGATCCCTGCTCGATTGGCTGCGGGAGGACGGGTATCAAGTTGAAGCAGCTGAGGATGGTTTCAAGGCCCTGGAGAAGTTCAAGGAGCGATCATGGGACATCGCCCTTATCGATCTCAAGATGCCCAAGATGGATGGCCTGGAACTGCTGACAAAGATCAAAGAGACCCGGCCTGAGACCCAGGTGGTCATCATCACCGCCTTTGCGACGGTCAACACGGCCGTGCAAGCCATAAAGATAGGGGCCTATGACTACCTCGTCAAACCTTTCAACCCCGAAGAGTTGTCCATGCTCATCAAAAGATTGGTCGAGAGCCAATCGCTGATCAAGGAGATATCCCATCTCCGCAAGGAATTACACAAACAGTATCAATTTTACGATCTGATAAGCAAGAGCGCCGCGATGCAGAAGGTCTTCGACTTGGCCCATACCATCGCCAAGAGCAACTCCAACATCTTGATCCTCGGCGAAAGCGGAACCGGGAAGGAGCTGCTGGCACGGGCCATCCACAATGAGAGCCTGCGGGCTGCCGGCCCGTTCATCGCCGTCTCGTGCGTTGCCCTCACCGAGACCCTGCTCGAGAGCGAGCTGTTCGGACATGAGAAGGGAGCCTTCACCGACGCCATCGCACAGAAAAAAGGGAAATTTGAGCTCGCCGACCGCGGCACCATATTCCTCGACGAGATCGGAGATATCACCCCCAAGTTGCAACTCAGCCTCCTCCGGGTCCTCCAGGAAAGGGAGTTTACACGGGTGGGGGGAACAAAATCTATCAAGGTCGATGTCCGCATTATCGCCGCAACCAACCGTGACCTGAAAAAGGCGGTGGATGAGGGAAAATTCAGGGACGACCTCTACTACCGCCTGAACGTCATCTCCATAGATCTGCCCCCGCTCAGGGAGCATAAAGAAGATATCCCCCTCCTGGTCAATCACTTCATAGAGAAGTTTAACATAGAAATGGGAAGTAAGGTGGAGCGCATTGCTGAAGAGGCGCTCGACCTCTTGATGAAATATCACTGGCCGGGCAATGTGCGTGAGCTGGAGAATGCGATAGAACGCGCCATAGTCATCACCAAGGGAACCCTTATTAAGGCGGAGGATCTGCATCTATCACCTCAGGTCCTCAAAGAAAAAGGGGTTGTGCTACCATCAGATGATAAGACCATAAAATCGATTGAAAAAAAACACATAGTAAAAGTCCTCGAGGAAAATAACTGGAACATCCAAAAAACCGCTGCGCAATTGGGCATCGACCGTGTCACCCTCTACAATAAGATCAAGAAGTATAAGCTCAAACAGGGATAATCCTCGCCCTCGTCGCGCCCGCGATTGCCGTGCTTGACAAGCATCTTCATCTCCGTTAAGCTATCTCAAGCTTAACTAAACGGCAGAGGAGGTAATATTGCATAGATCTCTGACACTCATCGGCATCTTGCTCTTCTTCATCCCCGCATGCACCATCCCCTTGCTAAAAAAAGAAGCTCCTCCTCAAGAAACAGCAGCTGCCCAGGAGGGAAAGACCCCCCTCGAGATAGGCGAGGAGGGGAAAAACGCCCTTCTCGCGCTAGGTGAAGAGGAAAAAGAGATACCTCTCGAGATAGGCGAAAAGGAACGAGAGAAAGAGGTTACTTTTGATATCCCCATCGTGATCAATGGTCAAGTCGAGCGCTTCATCGAATACTTCCAGACGACCCACCGGAAGCCCTTCGCCCTCTGGCTGCAGCGATCGGGGAGATACATCCCCATGATGAAGGAGGTTCTCAAGCAACACGGACTGCCCGAGGACCTGGTCTATATGGCCTTGATCGAAAGCGGGTTCAACCCCAAGGCCTACTCTCGTCGCCGGGCCTCTGGCCCGTGGCAGTTTATCTCGCGGACAGGTAAGAGATATGGCCTGGAGGCCGATTGGTGGATCGATGAGCGGAGGGATCCCGAAAAGTCCACTATCGCCGCTGCCAGACACCTCAAAGACCTCTACGACCAGTTCAGCTGCTGGTATCTGGCAGCCGCGGGGTACAATGCTGGGGCAGGTAAGATCTCCCGGGCCATCAAACGTTATCAAACCGAAGACTTCTGGGAACTAACCAAACATAAGTACTTGAAGAGGGAGACCAAACATTACGTCCCCAAGATGATTGCCGCTGCCCTTATCGCCAAGGAACCTGAGAAATACGGCTTTACCGATATAGTGTACGACGAACCCATCCGCTATGAAAAGGTGGAGATACCCGATGCCACGGACCTCAAGGTGATTGCCCGCTGCTGCGAGGTGGATTATGAGACCATCAAGGCACTCAACCCTGAGCTGAAGATGTGGTGTACCCCGCCCCTACGCCCGGATTACCAGGTAAAGATACCTGAAGGGACACGGGAGAACTTTTTACGGAACTTCTCCCAGCTCGACCCCTCGGAGCGGATCACCTTCCGACAACATCAGGTGCGGGCAGGGGAGACCCTCTCCACCATCGCCAGACGATACGGGATAAAGAAGGAACCTATCATGCAGCTGAACAACCTCAAATCACCGAGACAGCTCCGCGCAGGCTCCTCCGTCATCATCCCCATACCTGCGGACAGGGCCCTAGCACGCGACGAGAGGGATATAGAGACCAGGGTAACCAAAAAGAGGGCCAGGGCTCCAAAGCGGGTGGTAGTTGCAGTGGCGCAGGGGCCCTTCAAGGAGATCCGCTATGTGGTCCAGGAAGGGGATACCCTCTGGGACATAGCCCTCCTGTATAATCTCAGGATCGAGGATATCCGACGCTGGAACAACCTCCGGGGGAACGTCATCCGCCCCAAGGATGAGCTCTTATTGAGGATTAGTAAGCAAGGCTAGGTGCTCAGAAAATAAATCTCCACTGCGCTCCTCTCCCCTTGAGGGGAGAGGATGGAGGTGAGGGGTGATATATAAAATATCGGCCAGAAACCCCCTCACCCTGACCCTCTCCCCAACACAATTGTGGGGGAGAGGGTAAAAAGAAGAGATTTTCATCGTTCCCAAAGCCGGAGGTGGCCCCTTGGCGAGTGGCCCTTTGACCAGCGGGTGGCGCGCTTCTTCATGATGGATTGCTCGAGGTTAAATATCCACCTTTAAGTAAAGTTCCTTTAACTGTCGTAGATCCACCGGGGCAGGGGAGCCGGTAAGGAGGCAGGTGGCCTTTTGGGTCTTGGGAAAAGGGATAACCTCCCTAATGGACTCGGCGCCGCACAGCAGCATCACCAGCCTATCGAAACCGAAGGCAATCCCTCCATGGGGCGGGGCTCCATAGTCGAGGGCCTCCAGGAGGAACCCAAACTTTGCCTCGGCCTCCTCTTTCCCAATACCCAGTACCTCGAAGAGCTGCCGCTGCATGGCCCCGTGATGGTTCCTGATGCTCCCCCCTCCGATCTCCGCGCCGTTGAGCACGCAATCATAGGCCTTAGCCCTGGCATCGAGGGGAGCATCCTTGAGTCTTGCCCAATCCTCATCCCGCGGGGCGGTGAAGGGGTGATGCATGGCCACATATCTTTTCTGCTCCGCATCGTACTCCAGCAAGGGAAAATCAACCACCCAGAGGAACTGATAGTCCCCCTGCTTGATCAATCCCTCTTCCTGCGCCAGGCGGAGGCGCAGCTGACCCAAGACCGCATTGGTAGTCTGAGCTTTATCGGCGACAAAGAGGAGGAGATCGCCCACCCTCCCCTCCATCCGGGCAGCCATCTCCTGCAGGTCTTCAAGGCGGAAGAATTTGGCAATGGGTGATTGAAACCCCTCCGACTCCACCTTCAGCCAGGCCAACCCCCCTGCCCCATAGGATTGCGCTGTTCCGACAAGCTCCTCGATCTCCTTGCGTGAGCGCCCCCCGCCCCCCCGCAGGTTGATCCCCTTGACGATCCCTCCCCCTTCTATCGCTTGGGTGAAGACCTGAAAATTCGATCGGGCGACGGCATCGGTCACATCGACTAACTCCATCCCAAAGCGCAAATCAGGACGATCCGAGCCGTACCTGGCCATCGCCTCCTGATAGCTCATCCTGGGAAAGGGCCTGGTGAGCTTAATCCCCAGGATTTCAGCGAAGACGGCCTCCAGCATCCCCTCCATGCATGCCTGGATATCCTCAGGGCCTACAAAGGACATCTCCGCATCGATCTGGGTGAACTCCGGCTGGCGATCAGCCCTCAGGTCTTCGTCGCGGAAGCACTTGACGATCTGAAAATAGCGGTCGAAGCCGGAGATCATCAAGAGTTGTTTAAAGAGTTGCGGTGACTGGGGCAGGGCGTAGAAGCTGCCCGGATTCATGCGGCTCGGAACGAGATAGTCCCTGGCCCCCTCGGGGGTGCTGCGGGTGAGCAGGGGGGTCTCGATCTCCACAAAGCCGTGGGAGGAGAGATAGTCCCGCACGACCTTAGCCGCCCGGTGCCTCAGCAGCAGGTTCTCCTGCATCCGCCGCCTGCGCAGATCCAGATACCGGTATCTGAGCCTGACGTTCTCCGCCACCTCGGCCTCGTCCTCAATGGGAAAATAGGGTGTCCGCGATTCATTGAGGATCTTTAACCCATCCACCGCCACCTCTATCTCCCCTGTGGCGATGCGAGGGTTTTCCATGTCCTTCGGCCGCCTCTCCACCCTTCCCTGAACCGCAATGACGTACTCGCTGCGCAGGGAGTGGGCCTTTTCATGGACCTGGGGGGCTCTCTCGGGATTAAAGACCACCTGGGTCACCCCATACCTGTCTCGCAGGTCCACAAAGATCAGCCCGCCGTGATCCCGCCGGGTTTGAACCCAGCCCATTACGACGACCTGGCTATCGACGTCCGTCTTTCTCAGATCACCGCAGGTATGCGTGCGCCGCCAATCACCCAGCGAATCCACCTTCGCCCCTCCCCTCTCCCTTCAAAAATCTCATAAATAACTCTATGGTGCAGATGCTTGTCCCGAGGGAACAGATCTTCATGCCTCGGCTGCGATCATCGCCATGATCCGCTCGGGTGCCTCCTTAAGGTTTACTAAGGTGACCTCACCGGACCTCCGCGCCTTGATCTCCACCT
>Ga0299912_10003782_pt1 | contig 12353 bp, 8 predicted proteins | sample RVTome_2_FD_207667 | JGI IMG/M metagenome (GOLD analysis project Ga0299912, IMG submission 207667) | Soil microbial communities from uranium-contaminated site in the Upper Colorado River Basin, Wyoming, United States - RVT95D214 (version 2) ... | reverse complement strand
CAGAAGCGTCCAAAAGATGCTCAAAACCCTCGACTGTCAAATCGCTGAACTCGACGAAATCATCCAACAACATATTAAGGCCGATGACGACTTCCGCCAAAAAGACAAAATCCTGCAAAGCGTTAAAAGCATCGGCCCGCAGACCAGCGCTATTTTGTTGTCCCAGTTGCCTGAACTTGGCCAACTCAACCGTCAGCAAATTGCCGCCCTGGTCGGTGTTGCCCCTTATGATTTCCGCTCCGGGCGTTACGCCGGGCAATCCCACATCCGGGGTGGCCGAAAAGACATTCGTTGTGCCCTGTATATGTCCGTTCTGAGTGCTATGCGTTTCAATCCAGTCATTCATCGTTTCGCTAACCGTCTCTTGGCTAAAGGCAAGCTACACAAAGTTGTATCTACTGCCTGTATCCGAAAATTGCTCACAATCCTTAACACTATGATCCGGAATAAAACCCTATGGCAGCCCGAAGAAATCTTAAAAAACCCTTGAATTCAAACACAGCCGCTTCGTGGCTGCACGTCAATTATGCAAAACAAACCCAATTTCCGAAAAACCAAAACCACTACAACCTCTTGTACTGCAAGGACTTATCCAAATATTCCTCTCCGCACCGCCCGAAAAAACAAACCCAAACAAACCCAATTTTCCCCCCCACGCAATACAACATCTGGCATCCACCATCCTGCCCTAAGCACGGCCGAACAGTCTCTCTTCACAATCTATACCTTCTCGTCGCCTTTGGTTTGAGTTTCACTCCAGTCGGCCCCCAATTGCCCACAGGCCGCACTGATGCCTCGCCCCATCCTGAAACGTATCGTCGTCTCAATCCCGGACTGCTCCAGAATCTCAGCGAAGCGCTCCAACTTTTCTGTGCTGCTGCCCGTGAATTCGCACCCCCGATGAGGGTTGTACTCAATAAGGTTCACGTTGCTTATGAATTTGCTCAGCAGTCTTGCAAGCAGCCTGGCGTGCACCGCATCGTCGTTGAGGCCTTTTATCATAACGTATTCGAATGTAACGCGATCCTTCACTTTAAGCTGATACGCTTTCACCGCAGCGAGAACGTCGGCTATCGGATATCTCTTGTTGATTGGCATAAGCCCGGTCCGCAAATTATCCGTCGGCGCGTTAAGCGATATTGCCAGGCGAGGATGCAAATCCTCGTTGGCAAGCATCTTGATCGCCGGAGCTATGCCGCACGTGCTGATGGTCAGATGCCTGATTCCGATGTTCGCGCCGGCCGGGTGATTCAGTATCCGCACCGATTTGAGCACCGCCTCGTAGTTCAGCAGCGGCTCGCCCATCCCCATATACACGACGTTACTCACTCGGTGCCGGTCTCTTTGAACGGCATAGACCTGATCGACAATTTCGCCCGCCGTCAGGTTACGCTGCAGTTTGACCTTTGCGGTGGCGCAGAATGCGCAGTCCATCGCGCAGCCCGCCTGAGTGGATACGCATAGCGTTCTTCTTCTGCCGTCAAACAGAAGCACGCTCTCGATCCGGCCGCCGTCCGCCAGCCCAAAGGTGTACTTCACCGTCCCGTCGGCGTCCGTCAGCTTCTTAACAATATCAAGGCGGGAAATGAAATAGCCTTGCCCGGCCAGCTCGCTGCGAAAGGCCTTGCTCAGCGGGCTGATTTGTGAAACATCCTCACTGCCTTTGGAGTGGACGAAACTAAAGATGTAGCCGGCTGCATATCTCTTCTGGCCCATCGCAGCCGCTATTTGTTCAATCTCACCAAGCGTCTTATCTTTGAGGTCCCCGTTCATGGCCGACAGTGTACCATATCCCGGCTCTCAAACAATATAGTAAGCAGCAGGGGCTCAGCATGACCACCCATCGAATCACGCCTGACGGAGTATCAGAAGGATGAAAAAAGATGAATGTCCGACAATCGCCCTGCGGCTGCCGCCTGATGTGGTCGGCCTTAATCAGCGTCGCCGCTGGTTGAGATATATCCTCGTTGGCCCTCGGTTATATAAGCCGGAGCGATTGAACCCGCTTGCTCTGCCGGCTCTTCTTCGGCCTGCTCCGCCTCCATCTGCTCACGTATCCGCTCATACTCCTCAAGCGTTACAACAACTTCCCGCGCCTGGCTGCCTTTATACTCGCCGAGTATCCCCGCCCCGGCCATCATCTCGATTATCCGAGACGCCCGGGCATACCCTATATTAAGCCTTCGCTGGAGCAGCGACACGCTGCCCCTGTGTGTTTCAAGCACAATCCTAACCGCCTCGTCAAACAGCTCGTCCCTTCCCATCTCCGACGTATCGACCTTCTTGAGCTGCGTAAGCTCCGGATGGAATTGCGGCTCGGCAATATCCTTCAGATGCTTGACTATCCGCTTTATCTCCGGCTCGTCGATAAACGTCCCCTGCGCACGCACCAGATCGCTCGTCCCCGGTTTTAGAAACAGCATGTCCCCCTCGCCAAGCAGCGTCTCGGCTCCGTTCTGGTCCAGAATAATTCGGCTGTCCATCCGCGCCGCAACGCGAAAACCAATCCTTGTCGGCATATTCGATTTTATCAGCCCGGTAACAACGGTCGCCTGGGGCCTCTGCGTCGCCAGGACAATATGAATCCCAACGGCCCGGCTCTTCTGAGCGAGACGAACAATATAAGCCTCTATCTCCTTCGCCGCCGTCATCATCAAATCCGCAAGCTCGTCGATCACTATCACGATATACGGCAGCCTCTTAGGAATCTTGCTCTCTTCATCCTCGCTGCTCGGCTCGAACCGCCTGATAATCTCCTCGGCGCCCAGCGTGTTATACTCGGCAATGTTCTTGACTTTCGCCTCGGCCAGAAGCGAATACCGCTCGTCCATCTTGACCGTCGCCCATTCGAGTATCTGAGTCGCCATTTGCGTCTCGGTCACTATCGGGCACATCAAATGAGGAATAGTGTTGAACGCCGTCATCTCGACCATCTTGGGGTCAATCAGAATCATCTGCACCTCGTCCGGACGCCGCGTAAGCAGTATGCTTGTGATTATGCTGTTTATGCACACGCTCTTGCCCGAACCGGTCGTGCCCGCAATGAGCAAGTGCGGCATCGACGTCAGGTCCGAAACAAGCGCCTCGCCCGATGAATCCTTACCCAAATAAAGTGGTATATGCATCTTCTGTGGCGCATCGCCGCCCAGCTCCATCATACTTTTGATGCGAACCCTCTCCTTCTCGCTGTTCGGCACCTCGATCCCAATCGTATGCTTGCCGGGCATCGGCGCCACAACGCGAACCGCACCCACACCCAGCGCCCTGGCCATATCGTTTGAAAGCGAGCTGATCTGGCTGACCTTTACCCCCGCCGCAAGCTCTAATTCGAACATCGTCACCACCGGCCCCGTATCCGCCGCCACCACGCGCGCATTGACGTTGAACTCGCTCAGCAGCTTCTCCAGCGCGCTGGCCTTGGCCTTGACGACCTTCTCCTGCACCGACGTAAAACCATATTCCGGCTCACTGAGCAGCTCCAGCGGCGGCAGCTTGTAGTCCTCGTACGTCGGCTGCACCGGCCCGGTCTTGACGGACCTGACCGGCTGGGTAGTGGGCTGCATCAGCTTCTGAGTGTTCAGAGCCTTCACTGCAATCTTCTCCGCGGGCCGTTCAGCAGGCGGCTCGCTCGGCCGGCCCACAGCGTCGGCCTCTCGCCGCGAAGCAGCGGGCACAGCCGTACGCCGCGACTGCTCACTGCGGACAACCATCGGCTTCTGCCTGGTGCTAAGCTTCTGCCATATCCCATTCACAACCGCCGACCCGCCCGCGGCGGACTTCGCCACAGACCACGCCGGCACCACAAAACCGACTATCGCCCTGGCCCCGAACCCGACATAACCCAACAGCTTCAACATAAAACTGTCGGCCAGAAGGAAGAACCCGACGGCCCAGGTGGCACAGATTAGTATCACTGTCCCCAGCCACGCAAAATTGCTCCGCAGAAACTGTGCCGCCCCGGCGCCGAGCACACCACCTGAACCTATAGGAAAGCCGAAGAACCCGTGAGGCCACAAGCACTGAAAGCTCGTCGATACCGCGACCGTCAGCAGGCCCAGGCCTATTGTCTTGAACACCGGCCCGCTCGTCGGGTGATGCGCGATCTTCGTTACAAAATAGCATATCGCCGTAGCCAATATGATGAACACCCCGGGCCCAAGGTAATACAGCATATAGTACGCACAGAATGCGCCAATCCACCCGCACCGGTTCGCCGTCGTCGCGTTGTGAGGATACACGAATTTGCTCGGCCAATCACCGATATTGAAGCTCAGACAACTGCAAAGCAGCACCAGACACAGCCCAATCCCCACGCACGCCAGCGCAGTGCGCACCCCGGAATGCGTCTTCTTGCGTTCAACACTTTTCCTGTATGATCTCTTCTTCTTCACCCCGTTAGAGTCCTTCATTTGTCTCGTGCAACTTGAATTTCTTTGTCCCCGTTACATCTTTCACCAACGGGGCCTCTATTAAGTCCTATAAGAATCTCATTCTAAAGGCACTTATACCACCTGTCCACCCTCAAACCTAACATATATCGGCAGCCCCCCGCCCTTCTCTGCAAATTTGCAGGAATGGCGCAGAAGTCACCTGGCAAGAAGCGTAGCGAACCCTTCCTTCAGGAACTCAGCAATTTCTTACTGGCGAAACATGTTGATTCTTCAATTCGCTTATGCTATCAATTGCGTATCGGACAGCTTGGAGGATAGCCAGTGGATCTCGAAAAGCTTGAACAGATCAAACGCACGGCAGTGATCGCTCTCTTCTCCGACGATGACCTGATGGACTCTCTTGTTCTCAAGGGAGGAAGCGCGTTGGACATGGTCTACAACATCGCACAACGATCTTCTCTCGATTTGGACTTCTCAATACCTACGGACTTCAGAGCCGAGACAATACCTGATGTTACGAAGAAGATTCGCAGGCTCTTGTGGGAAAATTTCCGCGACAAAGGTTATGAAGCATTCGATATAGACTTCAGGGAGGTTCCCGAGAATGCCACGACAAGCACGCCCGATTTCTGGGGAGGGTACCTTGTTGAGTTCAAAGTCATAGAGATAGGCAAATACAAAAACCTTCTGAGCGACCCTCGGGCCTTGAGGGTTAACGCTCTCGAAGCCGGGCCGGATCACCAACGAAAATTCAAAATCAGTATCAGCAAATTCGAGTATTGTGACCCGAAAAAGGAAGTGGATTTAGACGATTATACGGTTTACGTATATACGCCCGAAATGATTGTCTTTGAAAAACTACGGGCTATTTGTCAGCAGATACCCGAATACTTGCCAAATTCTACACAGACTGCCAGAGCACGCGACTTCTTTGATATATACACGGTTATGGAACACTTCACAATAGAGTTGGCATCGCCCCAGAACATAGACCTGCTCAAGAACATATTCGCTGCAAAAGAAGTGCCGCTATCGCTTATTGGCAAAATCGAGCAATACAAAGAATACCATCGAGCCGATTTCGTTTCTGTCGAGGCTACACTCAAGCCAAACACAAAACTCTACACCTTCGATTTCTATTTCAACTATGTCATAGACAAATGCAAAGCCCTAAAACCCCTTTGGGAAAAATAGTCGCCATTTCTCAGAGTATGCCGTCTCCTTCATACCGTGCATTAAATAGAAATCGTATTTGAAATCAAACTTCCGCAACAACGCTATTGAGCTTTCTTTATAGACGCCTGTTTTTTCCAAGTAGAACCCTACCACTTGATGATACGGATAAATGTAGTCGAGTTTTTTCAGTGTTGCTGCGAGTTTATTAACAGATACGCGTGGCCTCGCCAGTCTGTAGGCATTTAGAACTTCAAAAACACCGCCTGCATAAACCGGCCTAACCGTTGAGTCTATCAGAGTTCTTTCGACATCAGTTACTCTTATCATCTCCCCTTCAGGCCCCTCCATCTCGACAACCCCGAGGTTCCCGGTACACTTCCCGTTCAACAAATATACCCTCCGGTTCTCATAGTCAGTGAAGTTATTAGACATCCTCGGCGGCTGCTTCATCGCTATATCGATGCGGTCCTGCCGTAGCGCCCCCTCACCCCGAGACTTGGCGCGCTGCTCATGATTTACATAAATAGTCTTGGGAACTTGGATTGTTAGCGCGTGGAGAAACATGGCCGAATAGTGGGAAAGGTAGCAGTTCGGTTGGAGCGACATCAACAAGTCGTACAAAGCTGCTTTGCCCCAAACGTACCTTACAATCTTCCGGTTCGGAAAATCAAAGCTCACCTTTTCCAACTTGGTGTGCGCCAGCAGGAACTTCAGGAATTCATCAACAGTCATTGTTTGCCGCAAACGCCAGAAGTCCCTGTTTTGCTTTAGGAGACCGTCAATATCCGTTGCTCTCAGAGTCTTCTTCGGGAGTTCCTCGAAAGTTCTCACTATGTCCGACTTGGCGATTTTTATTCGAGCTTCCGGCACAGGATTACTACCTCCTTTTCAGGGTTGGGCGTAGTATATATACTACACCCAACAGGCCAGCACAACACAAAACTTGAGGTAAAAGCTATAAACACTAACCACCTGATCTCCCCAAAGGTCTGCTCTTGGCCGAATAACAAGGTAAACATGATCTCAGTCCTGCCATGACCAACTAATGAACCCAGCGTAGTATATATACTACGCTGGGTATATACCAGTATGAATCGTCAAATTCCTCAGACAACTTGAACCCAAAACCGGATTCCTTGCAAGTTCTGCACCTTATCATCGCAAAATCGACACCGCCATCATAAACACGGCTTGAAAACTTTGGCCCCGCAAATTTCATTAAGACTGCCACTAAATCAGTATGCGACCATCCCCTGAAAGATCGGCTTGATATGCCGCTCGTAGATGTTCGCCCTTACATTTTGTCCTATAACATCTTTGTGTTTTCTCAGTGCATCGGGGTAGGTCCGCCCCATCTCAGCGGCGAGCTTGTAGCCTACGTGCAAGAGCTGGCGAAAATCGGGATTATAGTCTTCGCACGCCTGATCGTGCCGCAGCGCCGCGGCAAATCTCCGCCCGTCCCACCTCTCAACCTCGCCGGCAATCGGCAGCTTCCCTTTATCAATATCGATGACCGTTTCGTATGGCCCGCAAAGCTCATCTATGCGTTTCAGCGCCTGTTTGTACACCTGCTTGGCGATAGCAAGTCCGTCCCCGCCGGCCGTGGCCAGCCCGATCAATTCCTCCAGCCACGTCGTCCCCGCAGTCTTTATATGCACCCCGGCATCGAATTTCTTCAGCGCCCTGTTGATCGGCCCATAAATTGAGAACTTATCGCTGCCCGAATGCACGCTCAGCTTGAGATCAGCAGGCAGAGCGAACTCTTCAACTGCAAACGCCACAACCGCAATTGTCTCTTCGAACTCTTTGGCAAACCCTTCAACCTCACCAACGTAGTCCACCCCCTTATTGAATCGCCCCGAGAACTTAGGCGCAATAGTCTGAGCAGGTATGCCCTCGTCCGCAATCGCCGCCAAAATGAAAAGCATCTCGACCGGCGTCTGCGGCTGGTCCGTCTCGTCCATAGAAACCTCGGTGACAAAATTTCCCCGCCCCTTAGCCGCCTCTATGTGTCGATAGATTCTGCCCGCCTCCTTGACCGCCAACAGATACTTGCCCGCCGCAGACCTGATCAGCTCTTTGCTGATCTCAAACCTCCGGCCAATACCGGCAACGGCGAGCGACCCGATATACTTCGAGTGCTTCTCAACAAAGGCGTCCACGTCAGTTTGCACGGAATTCTTTGCAATGAAGTCTGCAACGTCAAGCGTAAAGAAATCGCTCGCCTCGATGAACTTATCGACGTTGCCAAGACCGATATGGTCGGCGTCCACAAAGTAGGCCCCACTCCATCCGCACGCCGCAACCACATCGTTGGCCTCTCGCCGCACGTGCCCAGGCCGAGTCCCGATTATCGTATGCTCGCGGTTGGACTTGTTCCACACGGGCGTAATCTCGATACCCTCCCGTCTCGCCTTCATCACCGCTTCAAGCTGCGCCTTGCCCTGATGACCGAATCTGTCGCCAAGGCCAAATGAATACTTCCCAAGAATCATACGTTCGCTCCGTCGGAGTCTCTCCTTCTAAGGAGCATTTCCCGTTTGCGATACCGCCGTCTTCTCAACGTCCTGCCCACCTACGAGAACCTTCTCTGCGCCGCTAAAGTCGTTCCCGATGAGCACTATGCCCTCGCTTTTTGCCCCCTGCACTTCCAAAAACACGTCTGTTCCGGTCCTCGGCCTGCACCCGCGAATAAAGACATCCTTTGCATCGCTCAGTCGAATCGTCGAGCTGCCGCCGCGACAAACAGGAGCATCAAACCCGTCGATCGCCACATCTTCCACGTCGTCGAGGACAAGTGCGTGGCGCCCATCATCCTTTTCCAACTGCACCTGCACGTTGCTCAGCCTTAGACCGTTCACGTGCCGGCAGAAGAACCCATAGCCCGGCAGGCTTCCGAACATTGAATACTCCGGGTACGCCTCCGGTTTCTCAGGGACGACCCGGCCGGCCTCAGCCTTTGTTCCGCCGCCGTCAAACGATAACCTGATATTGCTCAAAGTGAGATTCTCTATTTTATTCTCAGGAAGACCGGATATGGCGCAGCCCGTCGCATTGGCGCCCTTAGTCTCGATATTGCTTATCGTGATGTTCTTCATCACCCCAACCCCCGGCTTCTCCATATCCTTCATAAAGGGCCTTGCCCGGTTGCCCAACCGCACAAATATAGGCGCCCCGACCCCGGACATCGTTACGTTCGAGACAACCACGCGGTCCATCGTCCCACCGTCAACAATTTCGAGCGCCAGCCCTGCCAGCTTCGTGTCATATACCGCACAATTCGAAATGGCGATGTTCTCAAATCCGCCGTTCGATTCGGTCCCCATCTTTAGGCCGTTGCAGATACTGCTCAAAACGCAGTTGCTCACAACGATGTTCCTGCACGGCCTGGCCGCCGTGCTCTTGAGCACAATCGCATCATCCCCCGACCATATATCACAGTCCGAAATCCTTACATTACTACAGCAGTCAATGTTTATGCCGTCGTTGTTCCCGTTGACGCGGCTCCTGACTGTCACGCCGCTTATATGGACGTCATCGCACGCCAGGTAATGCTGCACCCACATCGGCGAGTTCCTGATAGTGATGTCCTCTACCGTCACATCCCGGCATTCGATGAATCGAATGATATACGGCCGGACCTTGTACGGCCCCTTGAATGTGTCCCCATGTCCGTCGATAACGCCTCTGCCGGTGATGGCAATCCGCTCGGCCTTCTCGGCGTAAATCAGGCTCTTGTCCGTATAGTTGTCAGTGTAGGACCGCAACTCCTGCACCTTCGGCGGAAAGTCGTTCAGGTCCTCGCTGCCCGACAGCGTACACCCCGCCGCCAGCCGCAGAGTCACCCCGCTCTTGACAATTAGCGTCCCGGACACAAAAGTCCCGCTCCCCAGATACACCGTGCCGCCGCCGCCCTTTGAGCATTCGTCTATCGCCTTTTGGATGGATTCTGTGCACAGCGTTTTGCCGTCGCCCTCGGCGCCGTAGTCACGAACGTCGTATAGCTTCTCCGCCCCGAAGACCGACCCCGCCGTCATAAAACAAAAAAGGCCCGCTAACACCCACAATCGGATCCGATTCATAGCTCTTCCTTTCTCAAATGCAACCTCGCCTCTAACAGTCCGTCAGCTCACAAGTGCTTTTTCAGCCACCTTAACGTCTCTTCCCACATCTTGGGCGTGTATTCGTGTCCTACGCCCTCATAGAGCACTCCGCGAAAATTCTCAGCCTTCCCGTAGAGTCTGTAAAGGTATTCCTCGAACGCATTGATGATCCGCACCCCGTCCGCCGGCGAGCCGCCATCCTTGTCGCCCGTCAGCGTCAGGTGCGCCCGCGGCGCAATCAGGCCGATTACCGACTCGGTATCGATCTTCTCCTTCAGCATATCCGGCACATAATAGTAAATGCCGTGCTGGGCCACCTCGCCATGCGCAATAAGGTTCTGATACCGCGTCAGGCACGATACGCTAATCGCCGCCTTAATCCGCTCATCCAGCGCCGCCGCCCACCACGTCCGCGTCGAACCCATGCTCATACCCATCGCCGCAATCCGCCTGGCATCGACCTCCGGACGCGACGCCAGGTAGTTCAACGCCAGCAAGTCGTCGCGCACCATCATCCCCCATAGCGTCCGCCCCTCCCAGAGAAACGTCTTGAAAAGCGACGATTCGGTCCTGCCGCCTTCTTCATTCTTGCCCGCCGGGCCCTGGAATCGACGCTGGCCGAACGCGTAAGCATCGATGCAAAGCACCACGTAGCCCGCCCGCGCCAGCGCCTCGCCCGTTGCAAAATCCAGCTCTGGATAAGTCTTGCTTATCACCTCTTCCTTGCCCCGCTCATACATTCCACCGTGCTGGTGATGATACAGAATCGCAGGTCCCCGCCCCTTGTGTCCCGACGGTATAAGAATATAGCCATAAACGGTATCGCCAACGCCGTTATCGAATGTAAACCGCTCCAGGCGATACCCGTCTCTGGACCGTTTCTCCTCAATCGTAACCTCCGGCGTGAACAGCTCAGGCACGTCGCCGAGCAGCAGCCACAGCTTCTTGCGAAGCTCGGCCTTGCGTTTCTCCCACGACTGCGCCGACCTCGGCAGAGGAGTCTGGAAGGATGCAAACCCGCCCTTCAAAACCGCCGGCGGAAAATCCTTTGCAATACCCGGCGAAATGGACGCTAACACGATAGGCGCCACGGCAAAATTCATAATGTCCTCCCGTCCAACTCCTGACGCGACACACGACCTCTATAAGTTTAACGTCTTCCCTATAGATTTCTCCTCTGATTTCTTTGCTACTACCAGCATTTCAAAATCATCTTTCGACAATTTGTCATTTCGGCTAAAAGCCCCGAGCTTACATCCATAGATACCTATATCCCTGAAATTTAATGACTTCAGATACCATGATATTTCAGAGGGACAGTAGTATCGTTCATTGCCGCTTATTTGCCTTTCCTGGCCTGAATCATCTGTAATTTTAAATTTAAACGTTCTCCTCAATGTGCCTAAATCAAAACTGCTATTTTGGGAATTCGCATGGGGCGTCTCCCCTGTATGACAAAGCGGGAGAAATGCATTCAGGGTTGTAAAAATGAATTTGCCGTTTTCTTTCAATGCCTTTGCGGCGTTTTGCAGGATCTTAAAATTCATTTCGTCCGTTTCCATTAATGAAAACCCGCCCTCACAGAGCATAATGGCCATATCGAATTTATTTTCAAATTCCAGTTCACGAGCGTCCCTCTGTATAAATTCTATCTGCACATTCGCGTCGCCGGCCTTTTCTTTTGCCCTTTGCAATTGCGATATAGACAGATCAACTCCAGTAACTTTGTAACCACGCCTTGCTAATTCAATAGCATGCCTGCCGGTGCCGCAGCCAATGTCTAAAATATGGCTGCTTTTATTAAAACCAAGCTCCTTCTCGACAAAATCCACTTCTCCAGCAGTACCGTGTACATAACATTCAGAATCATAGCTTTTAGCGTAATTATCAAATAACGCTTCATACCATTGCTTCATCTTATAGCCTTTCGAACTCTTGTCTTTGCGATTTTAAGTTTAAGCTGGGACGGATTTCGTATGCACGGCTATACGCCCCTGCAGCAAGCCGCCACAACCAGCTTTGTCCCCTGCCTTTGCAGCCGCCCCTCACGCCCTCGCAATCAGATAAACCACGTAAATAATCGCCGCCACGCATACCCAGCCGGCAAGAAACCCAATCACCGACGTGCGGGATGGCATCCCGATTTCGAGACCCGTCTTCGGAAAGAGGTTCCGCCTCCGCGCCGCGACCGCACCGGCAGGCAATGTGCACGGCGCTTCCACCTGCTCGCCGCGCATCACCGGCGTCCGCACCAGCGCATAAAAGCTCTCAAGCTTATCCTCCGCGACCGGTCTGGTGAAAAGGCTTACGACTACCCCGACCGCTAGTCCGGCGCCCAGATAGAACACCATCTGCCACGGCAGATAGACCTCCGGCGCCCCGCCCTTGACGAAGATAAATCGCAGCGGCTCAGCCGCCGAAAGGCCGCCCAGCCACGAAATAAAAAACTGTTGCGTCGTCAACCACCACACTGCGAACGCCGTCAGGGTCGATGCCCACGCCCCCGCCGCCGTCGTCCGCCTCCAGAAAAGCCCAAGCCAGAACGCAATCCCCATCATCGACGAAATCTTCCAGAACACCTCAAGACCGCTGGCCACGCTGGGCAGCCAACAGGCAAAAGCCGCGCCGCCCGCAACCACCGCAACCGATGTTGTCCGCGCTACCAGAAGGTAGTGCTTCTGGC
>Ga0299912_10003781_pt1 | contig 12353 bp, 11 predicted proteins | sample RVTome_2_FD_207667 | JGI IMG/M metagenome (GOLD analysis project Ga0299912, IMG submission 207667) | Soil microbial communities from uranium-contaminated site in the Upper Colorado River Basin, Wyoming, United States - RVT95D214 (version 2) ... | reverse complement strand
GCCCGGGAACGAGATATACGCTATAGAACAAGGGCGGGCCTGTCAACCGAGGCCCACAGGTAACGGCGCCCGTGGCGGCCCTGACGCCCAGCGTCACGACGCTGGTCAGGACTCGAACCGACGCTCCTAACAAAATGGCTCTTCTCCCAATTTTCAAGCGAATCAGGCGACGACGAAGTCCGCCCCGATGCCCCCCGTAGCGGAGGGGGGCTCAGGGCAATCGGGGACATGTGCTTGAGGTATGTATCCCCTTTTAGCTCCTGCAGGTCTGCGGCCGCGGCGCTTGGGCCCCTGTGGGAACCGCCGGGACTGACACCGAAAGGCCTCTGCCCCGTGTCTCTCCTCAAGGACCCATGGGGCTGGCACCTAAAGGCCCCTGCCCCGCGAATCCCCTCTAGGAAGCGCGGGACCAGCTCCCGGGGGTTAGTGTCCCGGATTCCCCTCGTGGAATCTCCGGGACTGGTTCCCCGGGGTCGGGGGGAGAGGGGCGGATTTTGTCGTCGCTTTTCCTAGCCGCTTTAATAGAATTGGGAGAAGAGCCAAAAAAAGGGCGGCCCCTTTCGGAGCCGCCCCTTCGTTGTCTCGGGTCGAGGCCGGGCGGCCGGCCTCACGGCGGGCCGCGGCCGCAACGTTCCCTATTTGGGCATCTCTCCCGTCATCGGGTCGCGCAGGACGATCTTGTGGACCTTGCCTAGCTGCTCGAGCGGGCCCGGCCACTTGGCGCCGCCCTTGTTGCAGGGCTCCCAGTCGCCGACGATCATGATCGCGGCCTGGTGCGGCCGGACGTACCTATTGGCGACCTCCTGGACGCGGGCCTTGGTTACGGCCTTGATCTTGTCGCGGTACGTTTTGTAGTAGTCCATCGGCTTGCCGGTCATCTCCAGGTTGGCGAAGTTGGCCATGGTCGCCTGGGCGGATTGGAAACCGTCGGCGAAACTCTCCAGGTAGTAGTTGACGGCCGTCTCCATTTCGGCGTCGCTCACCGGTTCCCTCCGGATCCGGTCGAACTCGGCCAGGATGAGGGAGATCGCGTAGCCCACCGTTTCGGACTTGGTCTGGACGTAGCCGGAAAAGGTCCCGGGGAAGCCCCAGCGGTAGCTGAACCGGCTGCCTTGGTTGTAGGACAGCCCCTCATCCGAGCGGACCTTGGTCGTGATCCGCGAGGTGAAGCTCCCGCCGCCCAGGATGAAGTTCATGACCTGGACGGCGAAATAGTCGGGGTTCGTGTCCTCGAGGCCCAGGTGGCCCAGGCTGATATAGCCCTGGTTGATCGCCTTCTCCACGAAGTAGACGCCGGCTTCGGCGGCCGGGAAATTCTTCGGCAGGGACGGGATGGCAAGGGGTCTGTTCTTCCAGCCGGCGACAAGTTTGTTGACCTTGGCTTTGAGGTCGGCCTTGGTGAAATCACCGGATACGGCCAGGATGATGTTTTTGGGAAAGAAATTCTTGGCGTGGCCGGCGCGGAGGTCCGCCGCCGAAATCCCTTCGTAGGTGGCCTTGGTCGCCTGCCAGGTCAGGGCATTGTCTCCGTAGAGGAGCTTTTCATATTCCCGGTTGAGGACAGTACTCGGCTGGTCATTGGCCTGCCGGAGCTGCTCGACGAGCCTGGCCTTGGCCAGCTTGAGCGGGTCCTCCCGGAACTCCGGGTTCATCAGGACGTCAAAGAAGATCGCCAGGCCCTCATCGAGGTCCTTGCTCAGGACCGAGAGGGAAAGCTGGGAGGTCCTCTCGCCGACCATGAAGTTCAATGAACCGCCAAGGAAGTCGACCCGTTCCTCGATGGCCGCACCGTCGCGCGTCTTGGTCCCGCCCCGGATGAGCATGTCGCTAAGGACACGGTCCAAACCGGTCTTCTCTTGCGGAACGTAAAGGCCGCCGAAGTTGATCAGGGCCGTGATGTTGAAGAGGGGCAGGCTGTGGTCTTCCTGGATATAGGCCCGGAGGCCGTTCGCGTATTCCGTCCGGAACGCCTTGGGGTCGGGGGGCTCGTACGTGAGTTGTGGATAGCGGAGTTCCGAAGGGTGTTTCGCCTGGCCGAAGCCCAGGACGACCCCAACGAAGGCGATGAGCAGGATTGCGGAGATCGTTTTTCTCATGGTCGTCCTCCTCCCTACCGGCCCATCTTCCGCCGGTAGATGGCGGTCAGGCTGTTGTCCTTGACGAAATATTTCGCGGCGACGCGTTTGATGTCGTCATTCGTCACCTTCTTCAGCTCGTCCAAGTCCGTCAGGATCGAGCGCCAGCCGCGCATGAGCTCGGCCCGGCCGACACGCGAGGCCAAGCCCATCGTGCTTCCGAGGCTGCGGACGAACATGGCCTCGCCGCGGTTCTTGGCCTTCTGGATCTCCTCCTCGGTCAGGCCGTCCTTCTTGATCTTCTCAACCTCCGCCCAGATTTCCTTCTCCAGGTCCTCGGGCTGGACGCCCTTGTCGAGGCGCGGTGTCGCGTTGAACTGGAAGGCGCCGACATACCACTGCGGCCGGCTCATGGCCGAGGCGTTGACGGCCAGCTGCTTCTCCCGGACCAGGAGCTTGTAGAGGCGTCCGGTCCCGCCGCCCCCGCCCATGCCGCGGAATCCGCCGCCTCCTCCCGAGCCGAGGGTGCTCGCCAGGATCGAGAGAGCGGCCGTGTCCGGCTGGCCGTCGGGCGGCGTGTGGAACAACATTTGGAGGCTCGTCGGCGCGGGCCCCTCCCCGTACAGCCGCTTTTCGCTATATTGCGGGGGTTCGCCCGTCCGGATGGGCTCGAGGTCGGGCCCCTTGGGGATACGGCCGAAATATTTCTCGGCCATGGTAATGACCTCGGCCGGCTTGAAGTCGCCGACATAGATGGCCACGGCGTTGTTCGGGACATAGTAGCGGTTATGGAACTCGACCAGGTCTTCCTTGGTCATCTTCTTGAGGTCGTCCATCCAGCCGATGACGTCCCAATGATAGGGGGAAGCCGCATAGAAGGCCGCGTCGACCTGCTCGCTGAAGAAGTAGCCCGGCCGGTTTTCGCTCAGCCGGCGCTCCTCCATGATGACGTCCTTTTCGGAGTAGAACTCCCTGAAGCGGGCGTTCATCATCCGGTCGGACTCGAGGAGCATCTGGAGCTCGACCTTATTCGAGGGCAGGGTGACGTAGTAGCCGGTCGTTTCCTGGCTGGTCGAGGCGTTGAGTCCGGTGCCTCCGTTCCGCATATACTGCGTCCAGAGGTCGTCCTTGATGACGTAGGCCTTCTCGGCCCTGACCAGCTCGTCGACCTCCTTCTGCCACTGGGCGATCTTGGCGGCGTCACCGTCGCTCTTCCAGTACTTTTCGCGGTAGATGAGGGCCATGAGCCCGTCGATCTTCTGGTCGATCTCGCGGTCCTGGGCGTAGTCCGTCACGCCCATGACCTCGGTGCCCTTGAACATCAGGTGCTCGTGGACGTGGGCGCTGCCGGTGATGCCCGGCCGCTCGTTGATCGAGCCGACCTTGAAATAAACGTGACAGACAACCCGGGGCACGCCCGGCTTGGGGATCATGAGGATCTTCATCCCGTTGGCCAGGACATGCTCCTTGACGTCGAGCGTCAGGTCCGCGGCCAGCGCGCCGACCGCGAGCATGACGACGACGCTCATGAGAGCCAGAGCGCGTTTCATGAGACGATGGACCTCCTTTTCGAATTTCAGGGTTTCCGGCTTCTATAAGAACCCGACCCGTTTCCGGCGTTTGAGTTCGTCCACGACGGCCCGCACTTTCTGGTCTTTGTCCAGGCGGCAGACGAGGAGGGCATCGGCGGTGTCGATGACAACCAGGCCCTCGACCCCGACCAGGGCCGTTAACTTCCGGGGGTTATAGACAAGGCAGCCGCGGCTCTCGACGCTGATGAGCTCCCCCCGGGCCGCGTGCCCTTCCGCGCTGCGGGGCCAGACCTCGAGGAGCGAGGACCAGGCCCCGACGTCCGACCAGCCGAAATCGCCCGGCAAAACGATGACCCCCTCCGCCTTCTCCATCAGGGCGTAATCGATGGAGGTGGCGGTGACGGTCTCAAAGGCGGCCCGCAGCGCCCGGCCGTTGTTCTTACGGAGCGCGGCCACGACCGCCACCCAGAACGGGAAGAAGTCGGGGGCGAAACGTTCGAGCTTGCGAGCGAAGACGTCCGCCCGCCACAGGAACATCCCCGAATTCCAGGCATACCCGCCCTCGGCCAGGAACGCCTCAGCCTGCTCGCGGACAGGCTTCTCCTTGAACGCCAGGACCGGGAAGAACGGCTCGCCGTCGGCCTCGCGCCCCGACGTCCGGTCGAAATGGATATAGCCGTAGCCCGTGGCCGGGTGCGAGGGCGTGATGCCGAAGGTGACAATGACGTCCTCGGCGGCCGCGACCTCGGCGGCGGCGGCGAGCTTTTTCAGGAACCGCTCTTTCTCCGTGATGAGGTGGTCGGCCGGCAGGGCCGCGATGACGGCCTGCGGGTTCTTGAGCCAGACGGCCGCGGTCGCCAGGATGAGGGAAGGCGCCGTATTCCGGGCCAGCGGCTCGACCAGGAAGTTCGCTTCAGGAAGCCTCTTCAACAGCCGCCTGAGCGTCCGCGTCTGCTCCGCGTTGGCGATGGTATAAACGCGACGGCCGGGGATGAGCGGCCGGAGCCGGTCGACGGTCTCCTCGACCATGGACTTGGCGCTGACGATGTCCAGGAACTGCTTGGGCCGCCTGGCCCGGCTGAGCGGCCAGAACCGCGTGCCGCTCCCGCCGGCCATGATCACGGCCCGCAGGTCTGCGGCGTTGGTCGTCCGCCCCCGGCTCATGCCGACCCCAGCTTCTGGATCGTTCTCTCAAGAACCCCGCGGACCTCTTTCTGGATGGCCGCCAGGTCCTCCGGCGTGTCGGCCTCGAAGCGCAGGACGAGGACAGCCTGGGTGTTCGAAGCGCGGACGAGCCCCCAGCCCTTGGGGAAAATGGCCCGCACGCCGTCGATCGCGACGACGGGATACTTGGCCGCCAGCTCCCGCTTGACCTCGTCGACGATCTTGAATTTCACCTCCTCGGAGGCGTAGACGCGGATCTCCGGCGTCGTGATCGTCCGGGGCAGGTCGGCCAGCATCTCGGCCAGGCTCTTCTTCGAGCGGGCCAGGATCTCGAGCAGCCGGGCCGAGGCGTAGATCGCGTCGTCGAAACCGAACCAGCGGTCGGCGAAGAAAATATGCCCGCTCATCTCCCCGGCCAGGATGGCCTTCTCTTCCTTGATCTTCTTCTTGATCAGCGAGTGCCCTGTCTTCCACATGATCGGCTTCCCGCCCAGCCGGGCGATCTCGTCGTAGAGGACCTTGGAAGCCTTGACCTCGGAAATGACGGTGGCGCCCGGATGACGGGGCAGGAGGTCGCGGGCGAAAACGATGAGGAGCTGGTCTCCCCAGATGAGCCGTCCTTCGTTGTCCACGACCCCGATCCTGTCCGCATCGCCGTCGTAGCCGAAGCCGACGTCGGCCCCCGTCTCGCGGACGGTCCGGACGAGGTCCTGCATGGCCTCGGGCAAGGTCGGGTCGGGGTGATGATGGGGGAACCGGCCGTCCATGTCGCAATAGAGCTCTCTCACATCGCAGCCCAGCCGGCGGAAGAGCGGGACGGCCACGGCGCCTCCCGTGCCGTTCCCGGCGTCCACGACGACCCGGAGCGGCCGCTCGAGTTTGATCAGCCCGGCGACGTAATCGAGGTATTCGGGGACAGGCGCATACGAAGTCCTTTGACCCTTCCCCGTTCTGAATCTCGCCCCCGCGATGAGCTCGTAGATCTCCTTGATGGCCGGCCCGTAAAGCGTCTCCTCGCCGGACATGACCTTGAAGCCGTTATGCTCGGGCGGGTTATGGGAGCCGGTGATCATGACCCCGCCCTCTTTTTTGCGTTGGAAGACCGTAAAATAGAGGAGCGGCGTCGGGACCGTGCCGATCTCGGTCACATCGCAGCCCGCGCTCGTCAGTCCCCGGGTGAGGGCCTCGTTGAAGGCGGGCGAGCTCAGCCGGCAGTCCCGCCCGACGGCGATGTCCCGGTTGCCCCGGTTGAGGAGGTAGGCCCCGATGCCCCGGCCGAGGACCTCGACGATTTCCGGCGTCAGGTCCTGGCCGACGATGCCGCGGATGTCATATTCCCGGAAGATCGTCGGATTGATGGTCATGCCGCCCTCCCCTTCTGTCCGTGCGCCTCAGATGCGGAAGCTCTTGATCTCGTGGACGCGCGTCTTGACGTCGTCCCAGGTCCCCTGCGCCTTGAGGATGAACTCGATGAACTCCCGGACCGCGCCCCGGCCGCCCGCCGTCCGGCAGATGTAATGCGCCGAGGACTTGACGTCCGGGTGAGCGTCGGCCACGGCGCCGGCCAGGCCGGCCGCCTGCAGCACGCTCAGGTCTCCCAGGTCGTCGCCGATATAAGCGACCTTTTCCGCCGCGAGCCCATGACGGGCCAGGATCTCGTCGAGGGCCTTCTTCTTGTCGACGGCGCCCTGGGTGAGCTCGGCCAACTTGAGTCTCTTGGCCCGGGTGGCCACCGAACGGGACTCCTTGCCGGTGATGATGCCCACCCGCAGCCCGGCCATTTGGGCCAGCAGGATGCCCAGTCCGTCCGCGACATGGTAGGAGCGCAGCTCCTCGCCGTCGGGCAGGATGAGGATCGTCCCGTCGGTCAGCGTCCCGTCGACGTCCATGAGGAGCATGGCGACCCGCCGGGCCCGGTCCTCGGGCGTCATCAAAACATCTCCGTCCGCCACAGGTCATGGAGATGGATGACGCCGTCGACGCGGCCCTCTTTGTTTTTGATGACGAGCGAGGTGATGTGCCGCTGCTCCATCAAGTTGAGAGCCTCGGTCGCCAGGCCGTCCTTGTCGATCGTGACCGGGTCGGGGGTCATGCAGGCCCCGGCTGTCCGGCGCAGAACGGCCGGCCCGTGCGTTTGGACGAGCCGCCGCAGGTCGCCGTCCGTGATGATCCCCACCAGCCGGTCCTCGGCGTCCACAACGCACGTCATGCCGAGTTTTTTCGACGTCATGACCTCGATCGCTTTCGGCAGGGGGGTCTCGCGGCCCACCTTCGGGACGCGGCCGCCGCGATGCATCAGCGCCTCGACCTTGAGCAGGCGGCGTCCGAGCTGGCCCTTGGGATGGAAGGCGGCGAAATCCTTCTCGTCGAGCCCCTTTTTTTGCATCGCGGCCAGGGCCAGGGCGTCGCCGAGGGCCAGGGCCGCCGTGGACGAGGCGGTCGGGATGAGATTCCCCGGGCCCGCCTCACGCTCCACTCGGGCCTCAAGGACGATGTCGCTGTAGCGGGCGATGCGCGAGGTCCGCTGCCCGGTGATGGCGATGAGTTGCGCGCCGATCCGTTTGAGAAATCCCAGCAGGTCGACGATTTCCCGCGTTTCGCCGCTATAGGAGATCGCCAGAACGACGTCGTTTCTCTGGACCATGCCCAGGTCGCCGTGCCCCGCCTCGGCGGGGTGGATGAAGACGGCCGGGGTCCCGCAACTGGCCAGGGTGGCGGCGATCTTCCGGCCCACCAGACCCGACTTGCCCATGCCGATGACGATGACCCGCGATTTCGTCCCGGCCAGCAGGCCGACGGCCTTGACGAACTCGTCGCCCAGTCGCGGCCCCAGGTCGGTAATCGCTTTGGCTTCGGTCTCCAGGACCTTGCGGGCCGTCCGGATGATCTCGCTCTTGGTCAAGGGTTTCACCGCCTCTCCCTTCATGCCCCCTCGCCGCCGGACGCTCGCTTGAGCCGGACGAGGGAGGCGACGAGCGTCTCGAGGCCGCTCAGGCGCAAGACATTCGCCCGGTCCGAAAGGGCCTCTTCGGGCCGGTCGTGGACCTCGAGGAAAACGCCGTCCGCGCCGGCCACGACCCCGACCTTGGCCAGGAGCGGGATGAATTCGGCCTCGCCGCCCGAGCGCGCGCCCTCGCCCGCCGGCCGCTGGACGCTGTGGGAGGCGTCCATGACGACCGGATAGCCCCAGGCCTTCATGACCGGGATCGACCGCGCATCGACGACCAGGTTGTGGTAGCCGAAGAACGTCCCGCGCTCGGTGAGCATCACTTTGTGGTTGCCCGCGCCGGTCGCCTTGTCCAAGGCGAGGCGCATTTCCTCCGGCGACAGGAACTGGCCCTTCTTGATATTCACCGTCCGGCCGGTCGCCGCCGCGGCGGTGATGAGGTCCGTCTGGCGGCAGAGAAAGGCCGGGATCTGGATGACGTCCAGGACCCGGGCCGCCTTCTCGGCCTGCCACGCCTCATGGATGTCCGAAAGGACGGGGATCCCGAGCTCCTTTTTCACCGCCGCCAGGATCTCCAGCCCCTTCTCCAGCCCCGGTCCGCGGAACGAGTTCACGGAAGACCGGTTCGCCTTATCGAAAGAGGCCTTGAAGATGAGCGGCACGCCGCTCCGAACACAGATGTCCTTGACCGCCCGGGCCATGGCCAGGGTGTGCTTTTCGCTTTCGATGACGCAGGGGCCGGCGATGAGGAAGAATCCGCCCGGCCCGCCGGCCTTAACCCCGGCGGCGACCTCGAACTCTCTGGCGTCGATAGGCATGACACGCTCCGATGAAAGACTTGAAGAGCGGATGCGGCTCGATGGGCTTGGACTTGAACTCCGGGTGGAACTGGCAGCCCAGGAACCAGGGATGGTCGCGGACCTCGATGATCTCGACCAGCCCGTAATCCGGGTTTTTCCCGGAGAAGACGAGCCCGGCGCGGGCCAGGACACTTTCGTACTCAGGGTTGAATTCGAAACGGTGGCGGTGGCGCTCGTCGATCGCGAGCCGGCCGTAAACCCGGTGCGCCTTGGAGCCGGGCTTGAGCCGGCAGCGGTATTTCCCAAGCCGCATCGTCCCGCCCAAGTCGCAGTCCTTGGCCAGTTCCCGCCAGCGGACGATGACCTTGTGCGGAGGCGCCGGGTTGAACTCCGTGCTGTTCGCCCCGCGCAGCCCGGCCGCGTGGCGGGCGAACTCGATCGCCGCGCACTGCATCCCGAGACAGATCCCGAAGAAGGGGACCTTGTTCCGTCGCGCATAAGCGACGGCCCGGATCTTACCTTCGATGCCGCGGACGCCGAAACCCCCGGGGACGATGATCCCGTCCTTATCCTTCAGGATTTTCGCCGGGTTGCCCTTCTCGAGCGCTTCCGCTTCGATCCACTCGATCAGGACGCTGACGCGGTTCGCTAATCCGCCATGGATAAGCGCCTGGTTCAGGCTCATGTAAGCGTCTTGGAGCCCGGCGTATTTGCCGACCATCCCGATCCGGACCTCAGCGCGCGGGGTGCGGAGGCGGTGGACCATGGCCCGCCATTTCTCCAGCCGCTGCGTGCGCCGCCGGAGATGGAGGGACTTGAGGACGGTCGCGTCCAGGCCCTCCGCGGCGAAGTTGAGGGGGATCTCATAGACCGATTGAGCGTCCTTGGCCGTGATGACGGCCTCGAGCGGGACGTTGGTGAAGAGGGCGATCTTTTCCCGGATATCCAGGGGCAGGGTCCGACTCGTCCGGCAGAGAAGGATGTCCGGCTGGATCCCGATGGCCCGCAGCTCCTTCACGGAGTGCTGGGTCGGCTTGGTCTTGAGCTCGCCCGAAGTCCCGACTTGCGGGACGAGCGTGAGATGGATGAAGAGCGTGTTTTGCGCGCCGAGGGTCAGCCGCATCTGGCGGATCGCTTCGAGGAAAGGCTGACTTTCGATGTCGCCCACCGTGCCGCCGATCTCGACGATCACAATGTCGTTGCCGTCGGCGACGGCCTGGAGCGCGGCCTTGATCTCGTCGGTGACATGGGGAATGATCTGGACGGTCTTGCCCAGAAAATTTCCCTTGCGTTCCTTCCGGATGAGCGATTCGTAGATCTTGCCGGCCGTCCAGTTACTGGCCCGGGAGGTGCGGTTCGAGGTAAAGCGCTCGTAGTGTCCCAGGTCGAGGTCGGTCTCGGCGCCGTCGTCGGTCACGTAGACTTCGCCGTGCTGGAAGGGGCTCATCGTCCCCGGGTCCACGTTGAGGTACGGGTCGAGCTTTTGGAGCGCGATCTTGTAGCCGTGGCTTTCGAGGAGCATCCCGACCGAGGCCGCGGCGATGCCCTTGCCCAGCCCGGAAATAACCCCGCCCGTGACGAAGATATACTTGGTCATCGGCCCTTCTTGTTCAGGAAGTTTTCGACCTCGATTATATCCTGGGGCGAGTCGACGCTCAAGGCCGGGTGGCCGGTCTCGACCATCTTGATCCGCACCCCATTCTCCAGGGCGCGGAGCTGTTCAAGCCGCTCCATCCGCTCGAGCCGCGAGGGCGGCCAAGCGCAAAACTGCCGGAGAAAATCCTTCCGGTACCCGTAGATCCCGACGTGCTGGAAGAAGAAGTCCGCGGCCCCGGACGGCAGCGCCGAGCGGGAGAAATAGAGGGCCCAGCCATCCTTGTCGACGACGACCTTGACCCGGTTGGGGTTGGCGAGAAGGGCCAGATCGGCTTCCCGCCGCATGACGGAGGCCATCCGGACGGCAGGGTCCTGGAGGGCTTCGACGAGACGGTCGATGAGCCCGCCGGAGAGCAGCGGTTCGTCTCCCTGTATGTTTATAACTATATTATTATCAATTACTTGTATTGCTTCGGCGACCCGCTCAGTGCCGGACTTGAGGTCGGGTGAGGTCATGACGGCCTCGGCCCCGAACCCGCGACAAGCGGCCGCGATGCGCTCGTCATCCGTGGCGACGACGACCCGCTCGAGGAGACGCGCCTCTCGGGCGGCCTCGTAAACCCATTGGATCATGGGCCGGCCCTTGATCAAGGCCAGCGCCTTGCCTGGAAAGCGCGTGGACTTGTAGCGGGCGGGGATGACCCCGGCGGCAAGCTCCATTCTCAGCCTTCCGTCTTGAGCTTGAGGTCGGGTTGGACTGCCGTGCCGCGGCCCGTCGTCTGACAGTTGGCTTCGAGAAAGGCCCCTTCTTCGACGATGAGCTTCGGGGCCAGGATCGTGCCGAAAACGCGGCCCTTGCTATGGACCTCGACACGGTCCTTGGCTTCGATCGTCCCGCGGACCTCGCCGTTGATGACGAGCTGGCCGACCTTGACGTCAGCCTCGACCTTGCCCCGCTCGCCGACGATGAGCAGGGAATCCGAGAGGATCGTGCCCTTGAAGCTGCCTTCGATCCGGAACGACCCTTTGAACGAGAGCTCGCCCTTGAACTCGGAGCCGACGTCGATCAAGCCGGCGATCTGCGATTCCTCGAACTCACGCGGTCTATCTTTCATGACTGCGCTCCTTTCGTTTGGGTCCTCATCTCATCATATCAAAAATCCGGTTGAGGTCGTCCAGGGAGAAATAAAAGACTTTGATGACGCCCTTGTTCCTCGTCCCTTTGATCATGACCTTCGTTCCGAGCGCCTTGATCATCTCCTCCTGGAGGGCATGCAGGTCGGGATCCGCCAGATGGCGCTGGGCGCGAGGCGCCCGCTCTTTTAAGCGGGCGACCAGTTTTTCCGTCTGCCGGACCGACAGCCCCTTATCCACGACCTGGCGGCAGGCGGCCTGCTGGGCGTCCCCTTCTTCAAGGGCCAGCAGGGCCCGCGCATGGCCCATGGAGATCCGGTCGGCGGCGAGATGCTCCTGGATCTCGCCTGGAAGCTTCAGGAGCCGGATATAATTCGCCACCGACGCCCTATCCTTGCCCACCTTGTCGGCGACGTCCTGTTGGGTCAGGTTCATCTCGTCGATAAGCCTCCGATAGGCGCCCGCGATCTCGAGCGGGTTGAGGTCCTCGCGATGGATGTTTTCGATGAGCGCCAGCTCGAGCTGCTTTTGCGGAGGGATCGTCCGGATGAGGACGGGGATCTTCTTCAAGCCGGCCTTCTGGGCGGCCCGCCATCTTCGCTCTCCGACGATGATCCGGTAGTGTCCCTCCGCCGGGACGACCAGGATCGGCTGGACGACTCCGGATTCGCGGATCGAGCGGGCCAAATCGTTGAGGCCCCCCTCCTCAAAACGCAGGCGGGGCTGAAGCGGGTTCGGCCGGAGCTGGTCCACGTCGAGCTCGGCATAACGCTCGCCCTTCAGAATGCTGAATTCGTCGGGGATGAAGGCCCCGAGGCCTTTGCCCAAGGCTTTCTTCGTCATCGGCTGAGCAACTCCTCGGCCAGGTTGAGGTAGGCTTCCGCCCCTTTTGACCGGACGTCGTAGAGGACGATGGGTTTTCCGTAGCTCGGGGCTTCGGCGAGTTTGATGTTTCTCGGAATGACCGTCGAAAAGACTTTTTCCTTGAGAGACCGGCGTATCTCTTCGGCCACCTGCTTGGCGAGGTTCGTCCGCTCGTCAAACATCGTGAGAAGGACCCCCTCGATGGCCAGCTGAGGGTTGAAGTAGGTGCGAACGGTTTCCA
>Ga0299912_10003780_pt1 | contig 12353 bp, 15 predicted proteins | sample RVTome_2_FD_207667 | JGI IMG/M metagenome (GOLD analysis project Ga0299912, IMG submission 207667) | Soil microbial communities from uranium-contaminated site in the Upper Colorado River Basin, Wyoming, United States - RVT95D214 (version 2) ... | reverse complement strand
TCTATATAGAGTTGGACGGAGGGTCCGAGACGCCACAGCAGATATCCGCCCCACTCCAGGGAATTGAAGGCGCGACCGCGCAAGCCCTGTTGCTGAACAAAGTCCGCGGCGGCCACCGGATAGGCCGCCTGATAAAATCCGCCTTGGAACAACATGCCGCGACTGCCGCCCACCACCAAGGCCAGCACCAGCACGCCGGTCGTAACACCTTCGGCAATGGGCCGTGCGCGGCGGGCGGAGAAAATATTAAATCCCTGCGACAAACCGGCCGCCACATAGGGCGCGACGAGAAAAATCAGGAAGGCGAAATAGCGGAAGGCCGAGACGCTGATGGCGGCGAGGAACAAACCCAACGCAAGCCACTGCCACTGGCGCGCGCGCCACCAGCTCACCGCTGCCGCAAGCGTAGCGGCGAAAAAGCCGTAGGCCCACGCCTGCGGCCAGACGAAGCCCAGGGTGTAAATCTTCAGGGCGCTGACGTATTCGGAGGTGCGCGACTGCAACGTGCTGCCTTCCAGGTCCAACAGATAGTAGTAAGTCTTGATGCCGTTGGGGGTGAGCAGAGAAGCGATCACCACCAGCCCCCAGGCCAGCAGCCATGTCAAACGCCAACGCCCATCGGCGTCTTTTCTCAGCACCTGAAAAAAAGTCACCAGCCCCAGCAACACCACGCCGAGGATGACGCCGCCGTGGCTGTTGGCCCACAGCAGAGAGATCAACGGCAACGGAAGCAGCCAGCGCCAATCACGGCGCGCGACGGTCAGGTCCACGAACAGAAAGAACAACGCTGCGAATAGGAACGACAGTAACTGCGGCCGCTCGCCGGCGAAATCGGGGGCGTTGAGTCCCACCAGGGCCAGCACCAGCCAGAGGGCGGCCGGCGCCGCATTCAGCAACCGGGCGCGCGCATACACGAGGCCGATGCAGGCGAGCAGCACCAGCACGCGCAAGGCCAACACGCCGTCGATGCCGGATAGCGCGAAAACTTTGTACAACACCACCTGCCCCAGCCACTGGCCCTTGAGCACGGTGTCGTTGCGCACGGCGTCTCCGGCGCCGAACACGCCGAAGGGATCGGCATCGGGCAACCGCCCTTGCTGAAGGATGTCGCGGCCGCTGGCAATGTGCCACCAGAAGTCGCTATCCCACAGAGGCACGGCATAGAAGGCGGCGCAGGTCAGTAAAAACAACAGCAACAGCGCGTAGTGCCAATAGGTGTGCAAATATGGCCGCGCGCCGCCGGTCGCCGGATGTTGCGGATAGATAGTCGTTCCCCCTCGTTGCCCCGACCGTGACATCGTGCCAGGATCGGCTATTGTAGCTATTAACCCGGCATCAAAATATGCCGGGTTAATAGAGGCACAAGGATGTGCCGCCGCTGGCTGCATGCCGGCGCGAGCCCGCGAAACGCAAGAAAATTGACACACTGCGTCAGCGTTTCGCGGGCGGCGGTGAAATAGATCAGGACGATCTATTTCACCGCCGGTAAATAAAATCCACATGACAGGGACGGACGGCGATAGTGGAAATCAAACGGGCCATCATCGGATTTCATCAAGACGATCACCGCGACTGGGTTGCCGACCTGGAATGCGGCCACGCCCAGCACGTGCGGCATCGGCCACCGTGGCAGGTGCGGCCCTGGGTCACCACCGCCGAGGGGCGCGCAGGCCGCTTGGGCGCACGCCTGCGCTGCAAGAGATGCGAATTGGGCGAACCCTGTTAACCCGGCATGTTTTGATGCCGTGTGAATAGCGAGTGTTGTTTGACGAATGCTAGGTTCGTGGGAATTCACCAAGCTCTGCTATCATAGGCCGCTTTCTTGAGCACCCACGGAATGCGCACAATGAAAGTTTTGGTCATCGGCAGCGGCGGACGTGAACACGCCCTGGCCTGGAAGGCGGCACAATCACCCAAGGTCAAAACCGTCTTCGTCGCTCCCGGCAACGCCGGCACGGCCCGCGAACCCAAACTGAAAAATATCGCCCTCGGCGGGGAGGATATCTCCGGCCTGGTGACATTCGCCCGCGAAAATACTGTGGACCTCACCATCGTCGGCCCCGAGGTACCGCTGGTCATGGGCATCGTCGATGAATTCCGCAAGGCCGGGCTGCGCTGTTTCGGCCCCACGAAGGGGGCGGCACAACTGGAAGGCTCCAAGGCCTTCACCAAGGATTTCCTCGCCCGCCATCACATTCCCACCGCGGCCTATCGCAACTTCACCGACATCGACGCCGCGCTCGCCTATGTGCGCGAGCAGGGCGCGCCCATCGTCATCAAGGCCGACGGTCTGGCGGCTGGCAAAGGGGTCATCGTCGCCATATCGCTTGACGAAGCCGAGGCCGCGGTACGCGACATGCTGGCAGGTAATGCCTTTGGCGAGGCCGGTCATCGCGTAGTCATCGAAGAATTTCTGGAAGGCGAAGAGGCCAGCTTCATCTGCATGGTGGACGGCACGCACATCCTGCCCATGGCCACCTCGCAAGACCACAAGCGCGTGGGCGACGGCGACACCGGCCCCAACACCGGCGGCATGGGCGCCTACTCACCGGCGCCGGTGGTCACGCCGGAGATTCACGCCCGCATTCTGCGCGAGGTCATCGAACCCACCGTGCGCGGCATGGCCGCCGAGGGCAATCCTTACACCGGCTTTCTCTACGCGGGCCTGATGATCGGCGCGGATGGCGCGCCCAAGGTCATCGAATACAACTGCCGCTTCGGCGACCCGGAGACGCAGCCCATCATGCTGCGCCTGCGCTCGGACCTGGTGACCCTGTGCGAAGCCGCATTGGACGGCAGGCTGGACCGCGTCAGCGCCGAGTGGGATGCGCGCGCCGCGCTTGGCGTGGTGCTCGCCGCCGGTGGTTATCCCGGCGACTACGCCAAGGGCGCAGTGATTCGCGGTTTGGATGTGGCCGACACGGCGGACACCAAGATTTTTCACGCCGGCACTGCCGAGAAATCTGGCCAAGTGGTCACCAATGGCGGCCGGGTGCTGTGCGCCACTGCCCTGGGCGCCAGCGTCACCGAGGCCCAACGCAAGGCTTACGAACAAGTGAAAAAAATTTCTTGGGACGGCATGTATTGCCGCCATGACATCGGCCACCGGGCCATCGCCCGAGAAAACCTAACTCGAAAAAGTCTGTGAGGAGCCGGAAATGAGCAAACCCTTCGTCGCCATTCTGATGGGCTCGGATTCGGACCTGCCCACCATGCAGGCCACCCTGGACGTGCTGGATCAATTGCAGATTGCCTACGAGGTGAAGATCACCTCCGCTCACCGCACGCCGGAGGCCACTCACCACTACGTCACCGACGCCGACCGGCGCGGCTGCCATGTGTTCATCGGCGCCGCCGGGCTGGCTGCCCATCTCTCGGGCGTGATCGCCTCGCTGACCATCAAACCGGTCATCGGCGTGCCCATGGAGGGCGGCCCGCTCAACGGCCACGATGCGCTGCTGTCCACGGTGATGATGCCCGGCGGCATCCCCGTGGCCACCGTCGCCATCGGCAAGGCCGGCGCCAAGAACGCAGCCTACCTGGCCGCGGAGATCATGGCACTGAACGATCCAGATCTGGCCCGGCGCGTCAAGGCCGAGCGCGAGGCCAACGCCAAGGCCGTCATGGCCAAGGACGCCGAGCTGCAACAAAAGCTGGCGAAGAAGTAAGTTCCCCACTGACGCCTCGGACGTGAACCGCTGGCAATTGACCCAGGCCGTCCGAACGCTCCGCGAGGGCGGCATCATCGCCTATCCAACGGAGGCGGTCTTCGGTCTGGGCTGCAACCCATTCAATCCCGAGGCCGTGCTGCGCCTCTTGGCGCTGAAACAGCGTCCCTTGGCGAAAGGTCTCATCCTCATCGCCGCCGACCTCGATCAACTCGCCCCCTTCATGGCGCCCTTGAGTGCCGACGACCATGCCCGTCTGGAGGCAACCTGGCCCGGCCCGGTCACTTGGCTGGTGCCGGCCCGACCCGAGACTCCGGGCTGGTTGCGAGGCGAGCACGACACCATCGCCGTGCGCGTCACCAATCACCCCGTGGCGAGCATCCTGTGCCGAGCGGCCGGGCACGCCATCGTCTCCACCAGCGCCAACCCCGCGGGACGGCCGCCCGCCCGCAGCGCCTTGCAGGTGCGGCGTTATTTCGCCGACCGGCTCGATGCCTTCATCACCGGCGCGCTGGGGGATGAACCCCGCCCCACCACCATCCGCGACCTGACCAGCGGGCGCCTGCTGCGCGCTGGGTGATCATTCCCCTCATTGACTCCCGTAGCATGCGCCGTGCGCACGTAAAACTTCGGTTCGCAGTTTGCTAATTCGTGCGCACGGCGCACGCTACCTTCAGAGGTATCACCAAGGGAATAGTTGACTATATAGCTACGAATTATTATATAAGTAACAACTGATTTACTTATGAGCCTATAAAGGCAGGAGAAATCCCATGTCATTCATCCCCAACTTCCCCCACGACGGCGTGGTCACCGTCAACCGCGTCATTCTCAAACCCGGATACACCATCGACGATTTGCAGGAGCGCGTCGCCCTGCTATGCGAAAACGTCAAGACCTACCACTCGGACACCGGCTTCGTCGGCGGTCTGGTGGCGCTAAACACGGGCAACATCTCCAACGAAGGCTCCACCGTCGGCCAGGCTGTGGGAGGTTCGCTGAAGGACAAGGAGGCGCTGATCATCACCTTCTGGCGCTCCTTCGCCGAGCACGAAGAATCACACCGCAGCGCGACCTTCCAACCGCTGTTCAAGGACGTGCTCGCGCTGTGCGAAAACGGCAACGAAGAGATCGCCTATCAAATGCTGTGGTCCGGCAAGGCCTACGACGCGGAGCAAGCCGCAGCCGCCAAGGCCGCGAAACTGCGCTTCGCCGCGGCTTGATTTTCATCCCCAAAAACCTCCATCGGCCAGGGACGGCCGCCTCCCCGCTGTCGCCAAGCACGGCGAGTTTGTGTAACCTCTGCGGCTGAATTTTTTCGCGCCGAGGAGTCCCCATGAGTCAACCCGATACGCAGGCGGTCAAGGCCTTTTTGCTCGACCTGCAAGACCGCATCTGCGCCGCCCTGGAGAAAGAAGATGGTCAGGCCGCGTTTATCGAGGACGCCTGGCAGCGCGAGGGAGGTGGTGGCGGCGGACGCACCCGGGTACTGACCGAGGGCAAGGTGTTCGAACAGGCCGGGGTGAACTTCTCCCACGTGACGGGCGACAGTCTACCCCTCTCCGCCACCGCCCACCGCCCGGAGCTGGCGGGGCGCCGCTTCGAGGCCATGGGCGTCTCGTTGGTGATTCATCCACATAATCCCTATGTGCCCACGTCGCACGCCAATGTGCGCTTTTTCATCGCCGAGAAAGATGGCGCCGCCCCTATATGGTGGTTCGGCGGCGGCTTCGATCTGACGCCCTATTATGCTTTCGACGAAGACGTGCTGTTCTGGCACGAGACCGCCAAGGCCGCGTGCGATCCCTTCGGCGCCGACGTGTATCCCAAGCACAAGAAGTGGTGCGACGAGTATTTCTATCTCAAACACCGTGGCGAGACGCGCGGCGTGGGCGGGTTGTTTTTCGACGATCTAAACGAAGGCGGTTTTACGCGCTGCTTCGATTTCATGCAGAGCGTGGGCAATCACTACATCGAGGCCTATTGCCCCATCGTCGCCCGGCGCAAGGGCGAAAAATACGGCGAGCGCGAACGCGACTTCCAGCTCTACCGCCGCGGCCGCTACGTGGAGTTCAATCTTGTCTATGACCGCGGCACGCTGTTCGGACTACAAACCGGCGGGCGCACCGAGTCCATTCTCATGTCGCTGCCGCCGTTGGTGAAGTGGCGTTATAACTGGGCGCCCGCAGCCGGCACGCCGGAGGCGCGGCTGTACGCGGACTTTCTGCGGCCGCGAGATTGGCTGGGGGAATTGGGCTGAGCGCGAAGACCTCGCGCGGGCAACAAAATCGCCTGCGCATCATCGGCGGCCGTTGGCGCGGCCGCAAGCTGAGCTTCCCCGACGTGCCGGGCCTGCGGCCGACGCCGGACCGGGTGCGCGAAACCCTCTTCAACTGGCTGCAAGCGGATATCGTCGGCGCCCGTTGCCTCGACCTGTTCGCCGGCAGCGGCGCACTGGGGCTGGAGGCGCTGTCGCGCGGCGCCGCACGCGCGGTGCTGGTGGATGAATCCCGCGACGTAACCCAACAACTCGAAACCCATCTCCGCACCCTGGATTGCCGCGACGCCGTGGTGGTGAACAGCGCTGCGCAGGATTTTCTGCGCCGCGGGCCGGGTGATACGACCTATGACTTGGTCTTCCTCGATCCGCCGTTTCGCCAAGGACTCATTCCCGTCTGCGCCGCGCTTCTGGAAGAGAAGGGCTGGCTCGCCTCCAATGCCCTCATCTATCTGGAAGCGGAAAGCGAGCTGCCGGCGCTTCCCCTGCCCAACCATTGGGAGATCCTGCGGGAAAAGACCGCCGGCCAGGTCTGTTACCGTTTAGCCATCCGCCGGATTGCATGAGACAATATCTCCGTGACCAACATCGCCATCTATCCCGGCACCTTCGACCCCATCACCAATGGCCATTCGGACTTGGTAGAACGGGCCGCGCGTTTGTTCGACAAGGTCATCGTCGGCGTTGCTGTCAGCACTCATAAAAAGACGGTATTCACGCTGGACGAGCGCCTGGCACTGGCCCGCAAGGTGCTGCAAGGCCACAAAAATGTCGAGGTGTGCGCCCTCCAGGGATTGCTGGTGAAGTTCGCGCGCGAACGGCAGGCTAATATCATCATCCGCGGCCTGCGGGCAGCATCGGATTTCGAATACGAATTTCAACTGGCAGGGATGAACCGCAAGCTGGCGCCGGATATCGAAACCTTGTTCCTCACCCCGGCCGAGCAATATGCCTATATTTCTTCCAGCCTGGTGCGCGAGATCGCCGCCCTGGGTGGAGACGTGTCGCCTTTTGTCCATGCGGATGTGATGGCTGAATTGGTGAACAAACTGCGTTAAAATTTGTCGATTATCTTCAAGATTAGTTTCAAGCGAGATCCCAACATGGCTTTAATGATCACCGACGAATGCATCAACTGCGATGTGTGCGAACCCGAGTGCCCCAACGGCGCCATCTCCCAGGGCGAGGAGATCTACGTGATCAACCCCGACCTGTGCACCGAGTGCGTGGGGCATTACGAAACTTCGCAGTGCGTTGATGTCTGCCCCGTGGACTGCATTCCGCTGAACCCCGATTATCAGGAAACCCGGGAAGAACTGCTCGACAAATACAAGCGCATCACGGCCCGCTCGGAGACTGCTTAGTCAACCGCCCCCAGGTTTTAACGCGAGTCCCGTGCGTCACGGTTAGCCCGTTGAACAAGGGGTTTTTTCAGAGTGTTTTGCGCGGTTTTCTGGGCACACAATCGTGCTTGCGTGCCCCCCATCGTTTAAGTATGATCGACCCGCTTCATAATAAAACATCCTCTCTTGGGGGGAGGAGACTGAGGAGAGTATCCATGGCTATCATTGTTCCCATCGCTGTATTCGCGTTCATCGTTGTTCTCACCACTGTCGCTGGCGGCATGGCCTTAGACATCGTTGCCGAGCGCAACAAGTAACACCCAACGAGCTCACGGGCTCGAAGGCAGAGAAGCCCGGTTGATCCGGGCTTTTTTGTTCAGGGGACTCTCCAAGCAAAAAACCCCGTCCAACATCACTACCGCCGTATCGTCATTATGCAATTGCAGAAAGAACATCCGCACCTCGTCAAATATCTCGTGGTATCGACCCTGTGCTTCTTCATCGGCACCGTGCACGGCGTACTGCAAGTCATTCGCCCTATCCGGGCTTGGCTCGACTCGATCGGCAGCCCCTATGGCGGCCCGGGACATCTCATCGATCCACTGGCCCACGCCCATATCAACGTCGTCGGCGGGGTAGTCATCTTTGTGATGGGCGCCTCGTATTTCCTGCTCCCCAAAATGAGCGGCGTCGCCATCTATTCACGACGCCTGGTGGATCACACCTTCTGGTGGACCTCCCTGGGCATTGCCGGGTTTTACTCCACCTTGATGGTGTTCGGCATACTGGAAGGCCAAGCCTTGCTGAGCGGGATTCCCGGCAAAGTGGATGAAATACACCGATACTATGGGCCGACGATTTCCATCGTATCGACGGTGATGGGCATCGGTTTCTGGGTGTACTTCGCCAACGTCTTTCTCACCTTCAGGCAAATGCGCAAGACGTCATGATCCTGGACTGCGGCTGCCCCGGCAGCTACCCGGATTGGCATCAACGGGATGTGGACCTCTCCCATCACGCCGCGCACGTGCTGCCCATCCCGACCTTCCTGCACATGCCGTTGTCCTATGACCTCTACCGTCAACGCCAGCAACAAGAAATCGAGCAACTTGAACTGCGGGAAACATGGCCGGGGCTTGCACTGACCCGCACCGGCTTTTTTCGCGGACGGCTCATTCGCCTTTTGGATCGCAACGAGTCGCCGTCACGGCGTGTCGCCAACCTCGAAAGCCCGATGAAATTGTACGGCCTGCTGCATGACGGCGGCATCGGCACCATCAGCAAAACCGTTCGACAACAACAGATGACACTGCTGGACAAGGGACGCATGCCCAAGGAACTTTATCTGGCTTATCTCACCTGTCCGCGCTGCGCGGAGCAACGCGGCGGAGAAAAAATATTGGTGCTACGCCGCTGGAAGGAGAATGCGCGGCTGGCCTCCAAGGTGAAATAGGGCGATCACCCCGCCTTGCCTAGCGGAAAATAGAGAATAGTCTCCGCATCACTCCTGGATTTTCTGACCTGAACCTGTAATACATCGGCGTTGGGATCGACGACCCGCGCTGAGCGATGATACACACCGGTATAGCCATCCTGTGTGGCTTGGCGCCATTCGCCCGACTCGCCGACGCGCAATGACACAACGTATCCCACTCCGGGTCTGGAGCGTTCGCGGGTGGCGATCACGATGAATTCATTCATCCCCGTCTGCACGGGTGACGGCCGCGCTTCCACGACGAATTGGGTCTCGTTCCATTGCTGGGGTCCATAGGTAACCACACCCTCGCCGGTGCAGGCCGCCAACAACCCCATCAACACCATCAGTCCCCATCGCATTAACTACTTCTCCGATGCACTCGCATGTCGCTGAAGATATTCCAGCAGGATGCCGGCCTCTTCGGGCGACAACGTTTGCTGCGCCTTGCTCGTCATACGCATCTGCATACGCTGCAAAATGCCTGGCCAGATATTTGCACCATGGCTGGACGGCATGGGGGCCGCGTGGCAGATGCCGCATTTTTCCAGCAATACCCGCGCACCAGAAGAGCCCGGCTCGGGATAACTAAGATTTGTCGCCTTCTCGCTGTCGCACCCTGATATGAGAGACAAGGCAACAATCAACGGACTAACCAGTTTGTCCCTTGTCATTCGAAGCATTACCTTCTTCACCTTTCACCGGCTCATCGCATTTGTCGCCATCCAAACGGCCGGCGGCATTCGAACCATAAAAATTCACCATGAAATAGACAAACACACCGAACACGGCGATATACAAAATAGCCGCGCCGAAACCCCAGTTTATCCACTCCCGCTCATGACCGGGTCGATTGCCCCAGAAGGGAAAACTCAGGCCGATGGCGACCAGCAATACCGCAACGATGATTCCCAAAAACCAGCGCGGCACTCCACGTTGCGATTCCGGAATTTTTTCCACGAGTTCCCAATCTTCCAATCCTCGCTTGGCGCGCCGTTCTTCGTCGGAAGCATAACCATAGTTATCTGCCGGCAGCTCGCCCCATTTCTGCTCGCCGACGCCACTTATTGGCGGAGTCTTGTCTTTTTCAATATCATTCATGATGGTCTTTTCTCCACGAAGTGCTGAACGCGATAACTATCGCGCCAGCCGTCTTGCGATTCCACTCGTACTATAAAACTATGCAGCCCTGCGGGAAGATTCGATTCGATGTGCAGATTCAAGTCGACGCGCCCGGCGGTATCAAAAAGGACATGGGATTCCGAGAGGCGATAATCTTCTTGTTGAAGACCTTCCAGGCTGACGCTTAGCGCCGCTTTTTTGTAGAGCTTGTTGGAGATGGCGACGCGATAGTCTTGAATCGCCGAACTATGCTCGGTATCGGCTCGATACACGGCAAGGTGATAGTGTTGGTAGTCGACCAAACCCCAGACAAACATTCCCAGCCCCAGCAGGGCGAAAGGCAAGGTCCAGTTCAAACGCGCTGATATTGACGCGAGGTTTGTCGCCAACGCCCGCAGATTTCCGCTGCGATTTTTCCGTTCACCCATTTCAAAACGCAATAGCCCCGACGCGCCTTTTTTGGCTTGCAGCCGATTGCAGGCATCCACGCATTCGCCGCAATTGATGCAGCTGTCATAGATATCCGTCTTGCGGGGATCGATCCCCAGGAAACAGGACGTGTTGCAGTAATTACATTTCTCGCAACTCTCGGCCCGCGTGGAGTCATAGGCAATGTGCAGGGTCTGCCGTGTCTTGAAGCCGTGTTGCCAGACCTTGTAGATGCACATGAAGCGACACCAGAAATGGCGGATGAAGCTGATGTCGACCAGGATGACCAGCACGAAGATGGCATAAATGTAGTGCAAAGAACTCGCCAGCCGCTCGTCTTCCTGGAACGTGACGAATGACCAGATGACCTGCGGCGGATAGAAATAGAACAGCGGGATCAGCGCCATCAGCATGGATGCAATCAGCAGGAGCAGGCCGAGCAACGTCCAGTTGAACCACTTGTCCTTGCCCGTGGCAACCTTCATTTTCTCGCCGGCGATACTGACATCGGCGCGTTTGCCGAGAAGTTTGTAGGTCCAACGATTGGCCAGTTCCGACAAGGTGTTTTGCGGACATGCCCAGCCGCAAAACGCCGTTCCCACCAGGGAATACATCAGCACCAGACTGGAGGCCAGACTCAGCCATAACCCGAAGACAAGAAAGAAATCCGCCCACCAAATCTGTCGATCCAAAACCACGAATGCGCCGGCGATGGGATCGATGCGCAGCAGTCCCGAGAGGGGAATCAACACGGCGAGCAGCAGCACGGACACCTGCATGGCGCGACGCCGCCAATGGAATGTTGCCGGCGGCGTGAGTCCGGTCGCCACAATGGGAATTTGTTCGAAAGGTTGATGACTACTCATGGGGCAATGCTATCACCAATATCAATTCGCTTCAGGGCGCCCGTACGCTCGCACGCGTCCAGGTTTATTTCAGGCTCTTGTCGAGAGGACTCAGCTCGGCCAAGCGCGCCCGGTACTGCTCGGCCTTGGAAGTATTGCCCGCCTCCTGCTCCAATCTCCATAATGCCCGGATGGCATCGGTATGATCGGGGCGAATACGCAGAATCGTTTCCATGAGTTGCCGCTCAGACAGGCCTCTTTCTTTGGCCGCTGCCGGGTCCGAGAAAATGCCATCGGCGATTGCATAACCGATCCAACGGTCTTTGGGATTCGCTTGATAGGCCAGAGGCAACAACCGTTGTCCTTGATCGTTCTGCTTGGTCAGCAACGCTACCCAGCTCCGATAGGCCAAGTCGGTGGCGGCATATGCACGCTCGAAATCGGTAAAGTTCTTTTCATCGACGCGCAGCTCTTGTGCAGCCACGTTCAAGTGAGGACGCTGTGCGAGCAGCCAGCCGAGCAGTCGCGACAAATCCAGCTCACCGTTATAACGCGCGCCAGGAAGACGGTACTCGATGACGGGCGCCCACTCATCTTGCACTTGCCCCTCGTCTCGCGGAATGTGGCCCCAATATCGCCCAAGCCAGGTCCATGCGCCTTCGCCGCCGGTGGCTTGTACAGTCTGCTCATCATCCAGCCTGGCGAGGTTGGCCAGCAGAGATGCGGCCTGAAGGTCTGCGCTATTTGCCCCGACCATGGCCAAACGGAAGGCGTCCATGAATATCACGGCATCCGGAAATACTTCACGGAAGGTGCGCAGCACAATCCGCAAACTTTCCAGATCGAACTGGTTGAGCGCGAGCCATTGCACGAAGATGCCGCCTTCTTCCAACCGGTCCCGCGCCCGCTGGAATTGCTGACGTGACAACAAGGCGCTGCGGCCGGCCAGATCGGGATGGAAAAGGTCGCCGACGATCACGTCATATGTCTTATCAGTGCTTAACAAAAAGTGTCGCGCATCGTCCCTAACGATGTCTAGCTTGTCGCTGACGCCGCCATTGACCTCGGAAAAATAATTTTTCGCCGCCGCTATCGAACCCTGGGAAAGCTCTACCGCAGTGCCTTCTATTCCAGGGAACGACAGCGAGCCCGCGGCGGTGATCGCGGTTCCCAGTCCCAGAAACAATACTTTCT
>Ga0299912_10003779_pt1 | contig 12354 bp, 18 predicted proteins | sample RVTome_2_FD_207667 | JGI IMG/M metagenome (GOLD analysis project Ga0299912, IMG submission 207667) | Soil microbial communities from uranium-contaminated site in the Upper Colorado River Basin, Wyoming, United States - RVT95D214 (version 2) ... | reverse complement strand
GTGATGGGGTCCTCGTTCCACGCGACAGATCGGTTGTCGGAAACCCTATTATAAGCGGATACTCCGAATCGGATCGAAAGGAGGATCAAATGAAATCGATCCTGGTTCTCGCAGCGATATTGGCCACCTCTGCTCTGTGGCACATCCAAGCCTCACAAGCGGCGTGCCCGGAAGATCCCAACGACCAGGGCAACTGTGATACCCTGTACGTCGAGGTGCATCCGCCCGATGCGCTCTTCACGGATCCGGGTCAGCTGGTTCAAGTTCGCATCCGTTTCACCCACGATGTCACGGCATTCGACTCTCTGGGCTACTTCTTTATCCCATTGTGTTTCGAGCACAGCAATCCCGCCAAATACTGCAGCCTCAGCGCGTACTGGAACAACAGCCATTTCTATGGCGGCACCAATCTGGCGCGCAGCATCTTTCGCGACTTCGAGGAAGAGACCAACGTCATCATGGACTTGTCGAAGCGGTGTCCCAGCTTGTCCTGGTGCTGGTGGGATGCGGATCTGGATGGTGTTTCCCACGTCGGGCTTCCGCTGAATGCAGAATTCTTCTGTGCCGACTGCCCCCTCATGGGAGATATGAGCAGGTCTCTTCTGGCCACCTTGACCTTTAGAGTCGAGGACACCATGACGGTCTGCATCGACTCCTGCTATCTTCCCTCCACCGGCCATCTGGCCGTCTCTGCGGGCGGTTCCGCGTTTGTGCCCCGGGACAATATGCCGTACTGCTTCAAGATTTCCGCTCCCGCCGTCGGAGATGCCAATGCGGACGGCATCATCGATCTGGGGGACGCCATTTACGTGCTCAACTACCTTTACCGTCACGGGCCGGCGCCTTCTCTGGCTGTGGCTGACGCCAACTGCGACGGCGTGGTGAACATCGGCGACGTGGTCTATTTGCTGAATTACCTTTTCAAAGGAGGGCCACGGCCATCGTGATGGACCGAGCAATTTGAATTTCACATGAGTAGCGTTTGAGACAAGGAGGTGAAAAGAAGGGATGAGAAAACTGCCGATAATCCTGGTTCTCTCAGGCGCTTGTGTCCTTCTGAGCGCTGCCTACGCCCGGGCCCAGTGCCCGGAAGACCCGATTGACAGCGGGATATGCGACACGTTGTACGTGGAGGTGTGACGGGATGATACTCTTTTTCTCGGGGAACCGAGTCTGGTACGAGTTCCCATCCTCGTCACCCATGATCTTCCCAATCCGGTTGTCGACTCTATTGCGGGCTTTATGATTCCCCTTTGCTACACCCACACCAACCCCAGCAAGTACTGCAGTTTAAGTTCGTTCTGGAACGGGGTGTATCTGGGCTCGGTTCCCACCTACGCTGATCGAAGCATCTTTCGTCATCTGCCCGACATAGGTCATCCGGAAGAGCGCAACAGACTGTTGGATCTGTACTTGTCCAACCAGCCCGGCCTCTGGGATTTTCTATTTCTGGATCTGGGTGATGGGGTGTCGCACTTCTGGGCATCCTTCGTCCCCACCGGGGCCACGGATCAGAGCTGGTGGGAGGGAAGCCGGGTGCTCTTGGCAACCATTACCTTCCGGATGGAAGACACTGCGACCGTGTGTATTGACACCTGCTATTGGCCCCCGGGAAGTGTCCTCGCGTTCTCCAACTCGACTGCCGAGAGCTACACTCCCAGAACCAACCTGTCCTACTGCTTTTCCATGACCTGCGCCGCCCGAGGGGACTGTAATTCCGACTGCAATGTCGATTTGGAGGACGTGGTTTTCCTGCTGAACTATCTATTCAGGGCAGGTCCGGCCCCACCCCTAACTCACATGGGGGATGCCAACTCCGACGAGGTGACCGACGCGGGTGATGTGGTCTATCTGCTGAATTACATTTTCAAGGGAGGACCTTCCCCTTCTTAGGGGGATCATCTCGGGCATGCCAGAAAGGAAGGGCTGCGATTCGGCAAAAAACTCCTCGCAGTCTTGTGTCTTTCTGAGCCAGGAGTCAAATTCATCTGCCAAGAGGGCCAGGCTAGCGAACGTCGGGTGAAACTCACTACCGGCATGATCTGATGACTCAATCCAATCAGATCGTGCCGGCTCTCTTTTGTGGGGCAAGGAGATGTTTCTTCTTGACAAGGGGAAATCGGAAGTCTAACTTGAGCGGTATAGCTACTCCGCGATTCAAATGTGAATGAAGGCAGTGTTTGTGGACAGGATTTGTGTACCTCAACAACCTTTGGCCCGAAGGAGGTGAGCCATGCCGGCCAAGAAAAAAACTCTCAAGAAAACCGCCAAGAAGAAAACCGCGAAAAAAGCCGCACCCAAGAAGACCTACGTCTGCGTTCCCTGCGGAACGGAAGTAACCGTCTCCAGGGAGGGAATGGGAGTTGCCCGTCTGATATGCTGCGGCGAGGTGATGAAGCCCAAAGGAAAGCGGTAATCTGGGTTGGCTTCTGTGCGCTAATGCGTGCCGGTGAAAGGTGAGTCCGTTTGAACACGAACTCACCTTTTCGTTTTGCCGGAGTCGACCCCTCCAGGAGTGGAATGGGCGGAATGGGAGTTTCCATCGCCATGACAGAGCGAAAACGGGAAAAACCACCCCGACTAACGGAGAGATCAAATTCATGCTTTTGGGAACAAAAAAAGTTGGGAGTGGTGGAGGGGGGATACCCGATTTTGGCGTCGGGAGGTTATGATCGCTCATAACCGCACCACTCCCAAATAGGTGTTTTCACTACGCCATTCTATATACGCAACTTCCGCTTTGTTTTATAAGCAAGCGACATGCCCGCAACCCGCGCCGACTGCGCGCCCCCGGTTGGATCATGCCCCTGCGGTGAGCCGCAATGCCCGCCCGAATCTCCTGCCTCAGCTAATGTCTTCCACGAAAACGGGTTAGGTAGAGCCTCCATCGAAGCAGACGCGGATGCTTCCGGGTGATCTCGATTTCAGAAGACGCCATCCCGGCACTGTCATACGCCAGAGGAGACTTCCGCTGTGCACCCTTCTTCAGAGATTATGCAAATAAGGGTTTTCACGACCCTTTGACCCCCTTTCGGGCCAGTGCCGCTTGTGCCGCTCGGACGGCCACCTCCCGGGATACGCCGGTGATCTCCATGATCTTGTCCACCGCCTGGTCCAGCCACTTGAGAAGTTCGTTTTCGGGATACTTGGCCACCAACTGATCCGTCACCTCATCGGCTATCAGAAGTACGTATTGAGCCATCTGTTTCCTCAACTCGGTGTCCAGAAACGGAACCAGGTATCTCTTCACCATCCAACCCAGAACCAGAAGCAAGAGGGCGCCCAACGCGGCGAACGTCTTGTCGGCAAACCAGCTTCCGAAAATGAAGAATGTGCTCAGGCACATACTCTTTACCTCCCTTGAACCGTTGAACTCTTGAACCTTCGAACCCTTGAACCTTTGGACTTTTCGACCTTTTAACCCTTGAACTCATGCTCACAGATTCTGCACGCCCTTGCACACCACGGCAGCATGCCCGGTTCCATCTCTCTTGTATCTCCAACAATCGCTTGGTGTTAGAAACGACCGAGGACACCGGCACCAGCTTTGCTCAATATCTATTGGGAAACCAGAACACGAAGATGGAAGGATGTGAGAGACATGAAATTCGTCTCCAGATATTCCAGGGAAGCTCGGGCAGAGGGCAGGCCACTGCTGTCGATTTCGGCCCTGGTGGCCATTGCGATCTTGATCATCCTGGCGGTGGTCCTGCTGACCTTCGAGAATATCGACGAGCCTACCCCATTGACCAACTTGACTATGGGCGAACCGGAGTCTTTGCCCCACGCCAACCCAACGTATGACCTGAAGATGGATTCCGGAGTAAGAGTCGAATCGCAGTTGCGGACGTCTGATCTCAAAAACTAGCAGAGCCGAGAAAGCCCCAAGAGTCAGATGCTCCCCCGCGGCAAACCCCGCCCGACAGCGGGGTTTGCTTTTGAATGGAAAATTCCGGAGGCGGCCATCGGTCTCCGGCAGATATAAGGGAATTCGAAGTGAAAGGGGACGGTAATGAAAATCCGATCTTTGGTTCTCGCGGCCATCCTGGTGCTTGTCATTCCCGGTATGTCTTATGCATGGAACTACCCCCGGGATGGAAGATTCAAGCAGCTCAGTCCTTCGCGGGACGGTTGGTTCTTTGTGGACGAGGCCAACTGGGATATAAAGGCCCCGGATAAGTGGCAGCACTTCACCGGAAACTATGTGAGCCAGAAGCTGTTATCGAAGCAGGTCAACAAGTATGTCTCGGCGTTCGTGCTATTCTCTCTGGGTGTGGCGAAGGAATACGAGGACGCTTATCGGGAAGGATGGAGCGCCCGGGACTTGGCCGCGGACGCTTTCGGAATACTGACAGCCATGTATGACAGGCCCGAGGCCAGAGTTCTCTGCACCTATGATCAGGAAACGGTAATGCTGAATCTGGTGCTCCCGTTCAAGTAACAGCCTTGGAGTGTCTGTCTTCAGGCGGACCAGAAGTCTCTTGGCGGGAGACAAGCCATGCACCACACGGTCCAGGGCAGACTCCGCTGCCCATGCTCATGCCAATCGTCCGTACAATCCGTTTGATCCGTTGACCGATTCTTTTCGTGCGTTTGGCCGTCTTTGCGGTGGTCGGCGGACATCTCAAACCTTCCCCACCCTGGGCGAGAGGATCAAAGGCAACTCTCCCTGATCTCTTACCACCCACAAAGCCAGCGCCAAAGCCATCACCGCGTCGCATTCGGAGTTCCCATCCCAGTAGAAGTTTTGCAGCTCATCCTGCAAAGTCCACAGCTCCCCATCTTCCTGGATCTGTTCGATGTAGGGATAAGCTACATGGCCCAACGCGTGCACCTTTTCCAAATTGGCTATCAGCTCCGATTTGGCCTTGCCGCCTCTTTCGCCGAAATTGAACCCTTGAGGTTTGATGTCCGAAAGCTCGGATATGACCACGTCTCCCAATCCGGTGGAATCGATGATCACTGCGCCCCCATATTCCTTGTGCCTCTTTCTTATCGCAGCATAGACGTCTTTCCAGTCTCTTTGGAATCTCTCCAGTGCCACGATCTGATATGGTTTCTTGCTTATGTCCAGCGTTACGCCGACCGTGAATGTCCTCTTCCGCGCCAGATCCCAGCCGTGACAATACCGGCGGCCCTGGATTGGTTCGGACAGGCCGGTTGAGAGGCTCATCGCGCCTCGGATGTGCTCTTCTTTTATCACCTGATTGACGTCGTCTATGAAAAGTCCTTTGATGTTCTGCTCGATCTTGCTGGGCGAAAGACTCCTCAATTTTCTCTCCAGATACTCTTGGCTGATGTGCGGATGTCGCGCGAATCCCCGTTCTGAACATAGCCCAGCTTTGGATTCTTCTCTAGCTCGCAGCATTTGCGGTAGAACCAGTTCTTCCCTTTGGGAGTGGAAGTGTAGTCCAACATTCCGGCACGGTCTGCCAGCCTCATCATTATCACCTGGTTCACCACGTACTCAGGGTGCGGCTCGAATGCCACCTCGTCGAAGTTGAAATAGTCGTAATCCCTGCCCAATAGGTACTCTCCTCTTCTCTGAGTGGATCTGGCCCAGAGCACAGCCCCGTTGCCGAAGACTATGTGTGGGAAAGGGGTGAACTTCACTGTCTTGACCAGGCTTTCCAGATGAGGCTTACTCTTCACCAGGCGGAGCACGTTTTCGAAGATGATCTTGGCCTGATCCAGCGTGATGGAGGCGTTGACCGCCTCGTACTTCTTGACGTGTTTGAATCTGGAGTCTCTGATTTTGAGGATACAGCGGTGAAGAATCTTGACAGCCTGGGCTAAGCTTTTACCCCAGCGATTGCCGGTGTGGAGGGTGTTTTCCGGTCTGGTGGAATTGAGCAACCACTTCACCTGTCCCGGATGTGGCTCGATCTCCAGAAATTCACGGGCAAACAGCACCGGATCGTGTATTGCATCCCCCCAGAACCCCCGAGGCAACTTTGGCAATTGGGCATCCTTTAATCCATCTCTCAAGAAGGCGAAGACCAGAACCCAACGTAAGTTGGGTTCTGGTCTCATCCCTTTGATCCGCCTAATCCCTCGACTCTCTCATCCGTTCTTTCCGTTTCATCCGTTGACAGCCGAATCGGTCGACAGCCCAAGTCCATCTTTCCAACTCTTATTCTGTCTGATGTCTGTTATCCCGAAATGGGTTTGCCTTAGCGAAGCCCGCAGCGAGGAACTTGTTTCGAACGCGGAATTTCTACGCGAGACCTTCAAACGAAAAGCCGGCCTGGCCATGCTTGGAAGTATACCGTCTGATGCCTGCCAACTGGGTACTGCCTGGTGCTTAGCGGTTACTGCCTACTGGCTACCCTCCAACTCTCTTTTCGCCTCATCCTCCGTGATGAATCCGGCTTCTTCTTGCGAATGACGTTCTCCAATTGAATCCTTTGAGCCTCTCTTTGCTCCAGCATGCCGAAGAACTTCCGGTTGTCGAAATGATGGACGCATTCGAGGGGAATTCCGTGCAGGGCCAGCTCGATGTTGTGAATCCATTCCAAGAATCTCCTGGCGCAGCTCTGGATAGAGACGACGTTTCGCAGGATCAGCTCATACTTGCACTGAGCCCAGCTTTGGGAAGGACCGTAGGAGTAGCCCAGGATGAAGGGGTCCAAATGTACCCCCGCGCAGATGTCCTCTATCAGCGCCTTGTGGCTGATGTACCAGTGTTGTGATGACGAAACGTGCGAGGAGGGGCCAATGTATTCGATCTGCACGTCCTCCCAGGTTATGGGGTTATCCTCCGGAGCCAGTTCTCTCATCATGTCCACGGTGTCTTCGAAATATCTATTCGCGCGCGCGATAACTTTCCTCCGACTCGCCCGAAAACCTCTCCGGCTGCTTGATCTTGACATGCAGGCGATGATAGCCGGCGTTATGCATGGTCTTCTGCATGTCCTCCAGAAGCCTCTGCTCCACCCGGGCCACGAAAGGGATCGAACCAAGTATGCTCTTTCCCCGGGGATCGTCAGGATCGGGGTCCAAGCCCACGTAAAAGGTGGAATGCGGATTGAGTGCAACGATGGCGTCGTCCACCTCCTGCACCAGCTCCCAGTTTTTCTCTTCTTTGAGCTTGAACTTGACCGTAGAGGGATCGATGAAATAGAACTTGTCCACGCCGTCTCCTGACGGAGTCAAAACCAGCTCCCCGCAAACCGCCCCGTCCGTGAAAAGAGACCCGAAAAACTGCGATAGCAGCGCATCCGTGCCCCCGAACTTTTGGAAGCTGTGTTGGTAAATCCGGCGATCTAGGTGCCCGATCACCTCGCTTGCTCTGTCCAACATGGATTGGTCGTCCGTTCCTTTAAGCTCAAAGTGACCCGGAGAAGCACATATTCTGCTCCAGGTCCAGATAGCGGAATTCAATACCGGGATATTGTCCCTCAGGAATCGATAGAGTTTGATTCGGAAGGTATTGTCATAGAAGCTGGACTGCGGCAACAGAAGGTTCCGCTCGTCCAGATGAGCAATTCTCTTGGACACTGGCGATGTGGGAAACTCTCGGGCTTTCTCGTCTCTGGGTCCTGTCACAGAGAATCTTTGGCTCATGGGGACCTTGGGGCCGACACGGGAAGAAACGGAGGGGTCTCTTCTTCTGCCCTTTTTGAAGACGACCCCCTTCAGGAATTCTCTCACGCTGGATCTGGAAATCATGTCTTGTCTCGACTCCGAAATCAAGGTGGCTTCTCAAAAACCCCGTCATCATCCTAATCACCACACAAATGATGGCAAATACGCATCCGCCCCTCCATCCTCCTCCGAATGTCCTTGACATGAATTTTGAATCGCTCTTATATTAGCCTGGGTGTTGGGTTAAACCTCTACCATCCTGGGAGTCTTTTTGGCAACCGCGAAAGCCAAACCGTCGAAATCGCATCGGGTGGACTTAGTCGACTCGGTCCAATATCTCAAAGGGATCGGGCCGGAGAGAGCCAAGGCTCTCAAGACCGTGGGGGTGGAGACCGTCGAGGATCTGCTCTACCACATTCCCCGCAGATATCTGGACCGGAGCACCATCCTCCCTATGGCTAAGGTGCGGCCGGGTTCCGAGGTGACCGTCATCGGCAGGGTGGAGGCTTTCGGGAGAGCCAGAACCCGAAGACCCCAGTACCAGGTCATACTGAAGGACAAAACCGGCCTTATGCGATTGGTCTGGTTCTCCAAGTTGACCTGGGTGGCCAATCTCTTTGAGGAAAACGACTTGGTGGTCGCCTCTGGGCAAGTAAAGTTCTATGGCGGACTGCAGATGGTGCATCCCGAGTTCGAAATTCTGTCCAAGAAATCGGAGGAAGACGTTTCGGAGGACGAGCTTATCCACACCGGCCGGGTGATTCCACTTTATCCTTCCACAGCGGAACTGAAGAAGGTCTGGCTCGATAGTCGGGGATTCCGCCGGGTCCTAAAGCCGCTCTTGGAGAAAGTGCCCGATCTGGTTTGCGAATCACTGCCGGAAAATATCACTGCTGATATGAAGCTGCTCCCGCTTTCCCAGGCCCTAAAAGAGATCCATTTCCCGGATGATCTGGAGTCGGCCCAAAGAGCAAAAGACCGGCTGGCCTTCGACGAGTTGTTCTACCTGGAGTTGATGCTGGCTTTAAGGAAGACCAGAACCCGGCAGGAATCGGGTATTGTATTCGGGAAACCCGGCGACCTGGTCAGACGGCTTCTGAAGGCGCTTCCTTTCGAACTAACCGACGCTCAAAGAAAGGTCTTGCGGGAGATATCGTCCGACATGATGTCGGAAAAGAGCATGCATCGGCTGCTGCAAGGGGACGTGGGTTCGGGTAAGACCATAGTGGCCCTGGTAGCCATGCTCATGGCGGTGGAAAGCGGCTACCAGGCCGCTTTGATGGCTCCTACCGAAATACTGGCGGAGCAGCACTTCATAACCATACATCAGATGCTCGAGTCGCTCGGCGTCAAGGTGGTCTTGTTGACCAGTTCGGTGACCAAAACCGACAGAGACGTGGTTTTGTCGAGCATAAGGGACGGCCAGGCCCAGGTGGTCATTGGCACTCATGCCCTAATTCAGGAGACGGTCGAGTTTTTCAAACTGGGATTGGTGGTGGTCGACGAGCAGCACCGGTTCGGGGTGATGCAGAGAGCGAAGCTGAAGCAGAAGGGGCAATCGCCGGACGTTCTGGTGATGACCGCCACCCCCATACCCCGCAGCCTGGCTCTCACCGCCTACGGCGATCTGGACGTCTCGGTGATAGATTCCCTTCCACCCGGCAGAAAACCCATCCGGACCTCGCTGTGGATGGAGGACTCCAGATCAAGGATGCACCAGTTTCTGGAAGGCGAATTGAAAAAGGGGCATCAGGCCTATGTGGTCTATCCTCTGGTGGAGGAATCTGAAAAGGCCGATCTGAAAGCGGCCACGGAGAGCTACGAGTATCTGAAGACCGAGATCTTTCCTCACCGGAAACTGGCGCTCTTGCACGGCAGGATAAAAAGCCGGGAGAGGGAAACCGTCATGCAGGCCTTTCGTAACCGGGAATACGACATCCTGGTGGCCACCACCGTCATCGAGGTGGGGGTGGACGTTCCCAACGCCACGGTGATGGTGATCGAGCATGCGGAGAGATTCGGACTGTCGCAATTGCATCAGTTGAGAGGCAGGATCGGCAGAGGGGCGGAGCAATCCTTCTGCATTTTGATGGCCAATCCACCTTTGTCTCAGGAGGCGGAGAAAAGGCTGAAAACCATGGTGGCGACCAACGACGGGTTCAAGATATCGGAGACGGACCTAAGGCTCAGGGGGCCGGGCGAGTTCTTCGGCACCCGCCAGCACGGCCTGCCGGAGCTTAAGGTAGCCGACATTGTCACCGACGCCGGACTGCTCTACCAAGCCAGGGATTGGGCCTTCAAGACGGTGGAGGAGGATCCAAATCTGAACCAGGCCGAGAACCAGTGCGTAAGATCCACTTTCATGCGAAAACACAAAAAGAGGTTTTCATTGGTCGACATTGGATGAGAGGAGATCAGAGCGATGATCAACACCTGTCGGGATGAATTCATGCCGTCAAGGGAGGTGGAATTTAATCCCTCACTTGCCAGAGTGCGGGGCATTCAGCCCCGCACAGAGGGTCGATACGAACACGATTTTCAGATGGGATAGAGCAAGGCATTAGGCCTGGTGGAAAAGACCACCAACCGGAATTCGACGAAAGGACAAAGCCATGAGATCGCTTTTCATTAAGGATGAGATCCTGTTCACCGGAGAACAGCTCGGCTCGTTCTGGGCCTATGAACGCTTCGACGTGCTGGGGGACAACATCGTGGCCTTCATCGGACCCTGCGACGTGGAGGAAAAGTACATCGTGGGGATCGATCACTTCAAGAAGAAAACCAAGATCAGAAGCGAGCGCATGCTCCATTTTCTGGTGGAGCATTTCGATCTGGACCTGGAGAAGGCCATCTTGAGGCAGAAGCTGCTGGTGGACATACTGAAGGACAAGCTGAACCACCGGCTGAACGGCGAGGTGCTCCAAAGGTGGGGAGACGATCTGTTCGACACCGAATACAAGCTCACCGTCTCCGCCACGCTCAGAACCTCCGTTTCCACCAAGATTCACCTGGGCATAAACGTTTCCAGCAAGGATACGCCGGTGAAAAGCAAGGGACTGGACGACTACGGCATCGACCCCCATGACATCTCCCAGGCGGTCATGGATCAGTACCGGCTGGACATGCGGCTTATCGCTCAGAAGCTGTGCAAGACCAGAAGCATTCCGTAATCGGAAATCGGATTCCGGGTTGATTCGAAGAGAGCGAATTTGCCTTTATCTGGTCATCGGGTTCAAGAAAACAACGGGAGGAGTTGATGAAAACCACGGAGATGTTGGCAGAGGCTCAGGAAAAGACCGGCGATTTGGAGAAGATAGTCAAAAGGATCATCCGGGAGGTCGATGACTACGACTTGCTGCGACTTCTGAAGAAGATCGATGCCGAGTTCAAGGACGTGCAGCACAATCTGAGCATCGCCATGAAATTGGCTCAGGGTCTGGAGCAGAAACCGAAGAAGACAAAGAAAACCGGATAGGATTTCCGGTCAAGATGGGCTCATCGCGACAGCCGGCGGTTGAACCTTTCTCAGAAAGTCTGCCGCCCTCCCAAAGCGCTGAAAGGAGAAACGGAAATGTCCCCAGGCGAATCGCAGAACCGGGACGAGGCTCTTTTCATCCAGTTGGTGCTGATGTTTCAGGTCGCCGCCATGCAGCAGATGGGAAAAGTTCAAGATCCGATCACAAAGAAGGTTGAGCGTCACCTGGAACAGGCCAGATTCTCCATCGACATGTTGGAGATGATCGAGAACAGGACAAAAGGCAACCTTTCCGAAAGCGAAAAGAAATTCCTGGAGCGCGCCCTGTTCGAGCTGCGGATAAATTACGTGGACGAGGTGAAAAAGAACGAGGAGGAGAAGAGAAAGACGGCGTCCGCTCCCCAGGAACCGGAAAAACCAGAACCCGCTTCCGGCACTTCCACTGGGAAAGACGAAGCCCAAGAAGAGAAAAGCCCCCCTGATCACGAAGCTCCTGACCAGTGAGGGTGAAGGTCGCGCCGAGATCTCTGGGGAACCTGGGGGAGGTATCCATCCGCGGTGCCGTCGGTGGCCGACAGCGGCTTGATCCCCAACTCAACCCTCAAGAAGGCTCCTCTGCACATTGATGAATCTCCTGACTGCTGCGTCTCGTATACCAATATGGACCACCAGCAAGAGGAGACGATTGATGCAGAAAAAACTCTATCGTTCTCGATCCAACTCCATGATCGCGGGCGTATGCGGGGGACTGGGGGAGTATCTGAGCGTGGACCCCAATATCCTGCGCGTGGTGGCGGTGCTTCTGATCTTTGCCAAAGGCCTCGGGCTTCTGGCCTATGTCGTGGCCTGGGCAGTCGTTCCCCGGCGCCCGGAAACGGAGCCGGAGGAGGCTGCGTCTGCCAAGTCCGGAACCAATCGGCTTCTGCCGGGCCTGCTTCTGATCGCGGTAGGGTTGGTCTTCCTGCTGAACAACCTGATTCCCTGGTTCGGGTTCGGCCATCTGTGGCCGGTGTTCTTGATCGTCTTGGGGGTGGCATTGCTCTTGAAAGCCGTCAAAACGGAATCTTCCTCCTGACAATAAATCATAGGAGAAGAGAACATGAATCTGGGAAGGATACGAAGCGGGGCTATACTTCTATCCGCCGGGGTGGTGTTGCTGCTCAACACCACCGGACACACGCCCTGGCCGGTGTGGCTCAAGATATTCTCTTTGTGGCCGGTGGCCTTGATCGCCATCGGCATTGAGCTTCTGTTCAAGAAATCAAAGTTATCGTTCGTTGGCCTGCTCTCGC
>Ga0299912_10003778_pt1 | contig 12354 bp, 11 predicted proteins | sample RVTome_2_FD_207667 | JGI IMG/M metagenome (GOLD analysis project Ga0299912, IMG submission 207667) | Soil microbial communities from uranium-contaminated site in the Upper Colorado River Basin, Wyoming, United States - RVT95D214 (version 2) ... | reverse complement strand
TTATCGTCTATTTCAATTGGATTCTGATCGGGTCCCCCCTCTTCACTTTCAATACTTTTTGGGCATTCCCCTCATTAACAGAGATTTCCAGAAGCCCACTGCTCCCGATCAAGGCCAATAGGTCCCCTCTTTCAGCCTCCCAGTATCCTCTTTGAATTCCCTCGATTCTCCTTTTTCCTATCAGTATATGGAAAGGAATCCCTCTGACAAAATGGCCGAGGTTTTTCTCCTCGATGTTGGTGATGAGATTTCCAAATGAATCGATATGGACCACCTTGCCGACCATGCTCTTCTTTTCTATCAGTGGGCCCCGGAACTCCAAGGTCTTCCATGAATCAATCCTTCTTCCAAAAGCCTTGGGTGAAATGCCTAAGGTTAAATGGCCTGCTACCGGTGCGAAGAGATCTCTACCATGAAAGGTATCGCTCGCCTTCGGAAGAAAAAACCGATTCTCAGTAAGTTTAAACGCCTCTTTCACATTCTCTTTCTGGAGAACAAGGCTGAAGAGGCCGTTGTCAGGACCCACGAAGAAGAAATGGTCTGTTACAATGAGAATGGGATCCCTTGGCCCCCCTACCTCCGGGTCCACCACAGCGAGATGAATCGTCCCTTCAGGAAAGTAGGAGAAGGCATTGGCAAGAACGAAGGCCCCCTCCATGATGTCCTGCGGGTGAATGTGATGGGTGATGTCTATAACCTTACAGCGGGGATTGATCTTCAGGATCACGCCCTTCATGGAGGCCAAATAATGATCTTTTGTCCCAAAATCGGTCAGCAAGGTGACGATGGGGTCTCTCATGGCCTTCATTTCGTTTTCAGCTTTCTCAGGCTCTTTATGAAGGGTTTTCGCAGGATTCCTTTTTCCGTGATGATGGCTTCAATGAGTGAATGCGGGGTGACATCAAAAGCGGGATTGAATACTTTAACCCCTCCTGGAGTGACCCGTCTTTTACCCATATGGGTGATTTCTTCCCCTCCCCTCTCTTCAATCGGTATCTCCTGTCCGGAGGAGAGGTTGAGGTCAAACGTTGAGGTAGGAGCCGCCACATAGAAGGGGATATTATGCCAGTTTGCAAGAACGGAAAGGCTGTAGGTTCCTATCTTATTGGCTGTATCGCCGTTTCGGGCAATTCTGTCCGCCCCGACCAAAACGAGATTAATCTTTCCCTTCTCCATCAGCCAACCGGCCATGTTGTCAGTGATCACGGTACATGGTATCTTTTCCTGAATCAATTCCCAGGCCGTCAATCTGGATCCCTGTAGCAAGGGTCTGGTCTCATCCACAAAGGCATGAAATCTCTTGCCTTCAGCCCAGGCTGCCCGGAGCACCCCCAGGGCTGTCCCGTAACCAGCCGTAGCCAGACCACCGGCATTGCAATGGGTTAACACCCTGTCTCCATTCTTAATGAGGATCTTTCCGTTCTCTCCAATTTTCTGGTTGACCTCCAGGTCTTTTTCATAAATTTGAAGTGCCCCTTGGACTAAGTTTAATTTCAGATGATGAACGTCAGCAGAATGAAATTGGTCTAATATTCTCCTCATCCGATCAATAGCCCAGAAGAGGTTGATGGCGGTAGGCCGGACTTTCCCCATTTGATTGCATACTTCCTCAATCTTCTTCCTGAATATCTCCGGACGATTCGAGCGAATTTTTCTGGCGGCAAGGGCAATTCCCATAGCCGCCGCTACGCCGATAGCGGGCGCGCCCCGAATGGCCATGTTCCGTATCGCCTTTGCTACAGCGGAAGCATCCCTGCATTCAAGATAACGGATTTCTTGAGGAAGCTTCCTCTGATCAAGGAGCCTTAAATGGTCACCTTTCCATTCGATGGTTTTAAATTTCATAATGTGATTACACCGATTGCCAAGGGCCGATTACACAGATTTTGGCTCAACCTAAACCTTAACTTCGGTCTTTTAGTTTCTCGCGGAGCAGCTCATTCACCAATTTTGGATTTGCTTTCCCTTTTGTCTCCTTCATCGTTTCGCCCACGAGGAACCCGAATACTTTCTCCTTTCCATTTTGGTAGTCTTCCACCAGTTTCGGGTTGGCCTGAATCACTTTTTCGATCACCCTTTCAATCTCACCCGCATCAAGAATCTGAACCCATCCCTTCTCCTTGACGATCATGGCAGGCGGGTCTCCAGTCTGATACATCTCTTCAAAAACATCTTTTGCAATCTTTCCGCTGATCGTTCCATCCTTCAACATCTTAAGCATTTCCGCCAGATGTTTTGGGGTGACACAACATTGATCCACTTCCTTCTCATCCCGATTCAACTCCCTGAGGAGGTCCCCCATCATCCAGTTGCTCACCGTTTTAGGCTCAGGAAAGAGAGAAACACAGTCCTCAAAATAGTTGGCCATGGCCTTTGTGGAGGTTAGAATCTCGGCATCGTATTCGGGAATCTTATAATCCTTTACAAATCTCCCCTTCTTCTGGTCAGGAAGTTCGGGAAGGCTCTTTCGTATCTCTTCAATCCATTTCTCATCGATCCTCAGGGGAACGAGGTCCGGATCGGGGAAATACCGGTAATCATGAGCTTCCTCCTTCCCTCTCATCGATACAGTAATGTTCTGGTCTGTGTCCCAGAGCCTCGTCTCCTGAACGACCTTCTCCCCATCTTTTAAAGATCCAATCTGACGCTTGATCTCATACTCCAATGCCTTCTCCACATGCCGGAAGGAATTCATATTTTTCAATTCGGTCCTCGTCCCTAATTCTTTCTGACCTCTCGGTCGGACCGAGACATTGGCATCACACCGAAAAGTCCCCTTCTCCATGTCACCCGTGCAAACTTCCAGGTACTGAAGAATGGCCCGAAGCCTTCTCAGGTACTCCCCTGCTTCCTGGGGTGAACGGATATCGGGCCCGCTTACAATCTCAACTAGAGGAACCCCGGTTCGGTTGAAATCGACATAGCTGAATGGCGCTGTTTCAGGTGTCTCACCATGTTTTAACTTCCCGGCATCTTCCTCCATATGGATTCGTATGAGGCTTATCCGTTTCTTCTCTCCCTGAACGGTGACCTCAATAAAACCATGTTCCGCCAGAGGATATTCATACATCGAAATCTGATAACCCTTTGGAAGATCGGGGTAGAAATAGTTCTTCCGGGCGAATACGCTATAGGGTGCAATTCGGCAGCTTGTAGCCAGGCCTAACCTGATGGCAAATTCGACAGCCTTCCGGTTGATGACCGGAAGAGATCCGGGCTGGCCCGTGCAGACCGGACAGGCCTGGGTGTTAGGTTCTTCTCCAAATAAAGTGGAACATCCGCAAAAGATTTTTGATCGGGTCAGGAGTTGGGCATGGACTTCCAGGCCAATGACGGGTTCGTATTCCACAGTTGTCTCCTATCGTTAAATATTCGATTTAAGTTATAACAAAGGCCATTCATTGTCAAATTGAGAGCTCTGAAAAACTGCCTTTCACTCTCTGATTACACAGATTTCAAAAAAATGATTCCACAGATTTTTCTTTATTTATCAATGCATTTCTAATCTGTGTAATCGGTCCCTAATCGATGTAATCAGAGATTTCTGGACTTTTCCAGAAATCTCAAATTTCAGAATTGACAAACTAGAGGGATTCCTTTACTTTAAACCCGATGTTTAAAAATATCCCGATTCCACCCTCCTTCTCCCTGACTGAAAAAGGAGAGACCTATCTTTTCCTTCACAACGATTATAAGGATGCTCTTCTTCATCAGGGGATTGGAGATTTAGAAACTTTTTTTAAAAACCATCTTCTGACAACTATATATTTGAATGGCAGGACCCCTCACCCCTCCATACCTATTCTGGGCGGAATGAGGATCGTTTTCCGGAAATATTCCCATGGAGGCCTCCTGAGGGTTTTCAATCGATCCCTCTATCTCTTTGGAGCAAGGTCCTTTAAAGAACTTTCCTTGACTGAAGAGATTCGATCCTTGGGTATTCCAACGATCCAACCCATTGGGGCGATTCATCAAATCGTTTTCGGTCCATTCTACCAGGCTTATCTCCTCTCATTAGAGATTCCTCATGCTAAAAATCTGATCCAGTATTTTCAGGAAAATGGCTCTAAACTTTCTCGTGAAAACCTCCTCCATAAGCGAAAGACGATCCGAGCCTCAGGTCTCCTCCTACGACAATTCCATCAGAGAGGTTTTTATCATAGAGATCTTCAGATCAAAAACCTCCTGGTTGCCGGAGATCAGGTTCTGATCATCGATTTTGACCGATCCTACCGGAAAAAAGCTCTCTCTGTTAGGGATAGGGTGAAAAACCTTCTCCGCCTCAATCGTTCCGTTGAAAAGTGGACACGCTTCGGCCTGCCTATCACAATGACAGACCGTTGGCGTTTCCTCATGGCTTATGCAGGGGGTGACCAGGAAATCTTAAAAGCGATAAGGAGAGCCCTCCTGACTTATTCCATTGGTCTCTTTTTCCATCGAATTGGCTGGAGAATTCAAAACATAGTTAGGAGTTCGTAGTTAGGAGTTTGGAGTAAGAATATAAGATCGGTATTTAGTATTCAAAACTCCGAATTGAAGAATTCTCGCAGGGGCTGGACAAGGAGGTTGGCTTGATAAGAGTAGAAGTGGTCTGCTCCCTCAACGAGGGTTAAGGATTTTGGTTCATCGAGTTGTTGATACCAGTCTTCCAATCGAAGGATAGGACACCATTCATCCTTATCACCGACAACGATGAGTTTATTCTTCTTACACCCTTTCATAAAATTAAAATCGTAGATTTCCAGTGGGGGAGAGATAGCCACTACCCTTTTTACTCGCTCATCTTTGATAGCCACAGGAATGCCTGTAAATGCCCCGAAGGAGTACCCTAATAGGATGAGAGGAAGACGAGAGTCCTTCTGTTTTGAATAGAGAAATTCAATAGCCGCGCCCACATCTTCCATCTCCCCGATGCCTTCGCTATATGATCCTCCGCTATCCCCCACTCCTCTGAAGTTAAACCGTAGAGTGGAGAACCCTTCTTGATGGGCTGCCCCAAGAGCCGTGGTGATGACACGGTTATGCATATCTCCGCCGTATTGGGGATGAGGATGGCAGAGGATTACGCCCCCTTTAACAGAAAGGGCCTCGTGAATGCTCAGGAGGCCCTCCAGTTGAATTCCTCCGGATGGGAAAAATACCTTCTCTTCTTTCATCTCTTATGAACTATTACCCCAAACATTGCAATAAATTGGCAAGTTAAACTTCTTCTCCTCTCGTTTTCTTTTTCGGTTTTTTCTCTTCGGATCCAATCTGAGTATCAATCTTCTCCCCCGCCCATTCCAGAATGCTTCTTAAAATCTCTAAAAACCGGACTTCAAAGCGTGTAACATCCTCGCTTTCGATCCGTTGATTGAGGTCCTTCAGCCAAGCATCCACTTTCGTTCTCAACTGTCTCATCAGCTGGACATAATGTGAATCCTGTTCACCCTTTCCCTCCCCTCCCCTATTCTGGGCCCATACCATCCCACTTTGGATCCTCTCCGGTTTTTCCTGCCCTAATCGGTCAGAGAGATGAAGGGGACTCAAAATTAAACCTAACAGAATGATCACAAGAAAGGGTAAAATATATTTGTTTCTTTTTCTCATAAAAACCTCTCTTCAAATGAAGAATAGGAGCAAATGGTGGGCGATGCGGGAGTTGAACCCACGGCCTTTGGTTCCGGAGACCAACGCTCTATCCAACTGAGCTAATCGCCCTTTTAAGTGTTTTTATTACCACAATTGAAAGGAAACTGTCAATTTTTTCTATTGAGATTTTTTCTATTGACATCGGGTAGTTCAATTTTATAGGATGATGGACGTTTAACCTCCCCACTTGAAAAGGATAAAAACATTTCCGTTAAATTAAAAGTCAACGATATCTGTTTGAACTTCGGTGGTGTCTCCGCTCTTTCAGGGGTCAGCTTCGATGTGAGAGAGGGGGAGATGCTTGCCGTTATTGGACCCAATGGTGCAGGGAAAACCAGCATCCTCAATTGCATCAATGGATTTTATCGGCCTCAAAAAGGAGAATTGATCTTCGAAGGGCAGAACATATATCATCTTCCTCCCCACCGAATTGCACGTTTAGGCATTGGCCGAACCTTCCAGAACATTGAGCTCTTCACAGGGCTTTCGGTATTGGATAATCTGATGGCAGCCAGACACATCCACTTAAAAAGAGGAGCCCTAACAGGAGCTTTATATTTTGGTCCAGCCCGTCGTGAAGAGATTCGACACCGAGAAGTCGTTGAGGATATCATCGATCTTTTAGAAATGGAACCGTACCGGAAGAAAGTAGTGGGTCTCCTTCCCTATGGTGTACGAAAACGGGTGGAACTGGGAAGGGCTCTTGCCCTCGAACCCAAACTTCTTCTGCTTGATGAACCCATGGCTGGAATGAACCTCGAGGAGAAAGAGGATATGGCCCGTTTCATCATCGACATCCATGAACTCAAGCATATCCCCATCGTTTTAGTGGAACACGATATGGAGGTGGTGATGGATATTGCGGAAAGGCTGATCGTCCTCGACTTCGGAAAGAAGATTGCCGAAGGAAGTCCAGAGGAGATCAGACAAAACGCCCTGGTGATCCGGGCTTACCTGGGAGAGGAAGAATCTCCCGAAAGCGAAATCTATGCCTGAGGACACACTGCCGAAGCTGCTGAAAAAGAATGCTGAAAAATATGGTGATCGAAAGATTGCCATGAGGGTGAAAGATCGCGGCATCTGGCAGCGGTTTACCTGGAAAGATTATTATGAAAAGGTCAAATACTTTTCACTCGGCCTTCTTTCGCTCGGAATGGAGAGAGGAGATAAAGTTGCGATTCTGGGGGAGAATAAGCCCGAAATCTTCTGGGCTGAATTGGGGGTCCAGGCGGCTGGCGGCACAGCCGTCGACATTTATACAGACTGCACCCCCCCTGAAGTCAAATTCTTTGTGGAGGACTCGGATTCAAAATTTGTCGTGACCCATGATCAGGAACAGGTGGACAAACTCCTTCAGATCAAGGGAGGCCTTCCCTTAGTTAAAAGAGTCATCTATTGGGATCCGAAAGGATTGTGGAATTATGATGATCCAATCCTGATTAGCTTTTCAGAGGTGGTCCAGCTCGGTCAATCCTATGAAAAGGATTATCCCGGTCTTTTCGAGGAAAATATTGAAAAAGGAAAAGGGGAGGAAGTTGCGCTCCTCTCCTATACCTCCGGAACGACAGGCTTGCCCAAAGGAGCCATGATTCTAGAGAGGGGACTTGTTGCTATTGCCCAAGCCTGGCGTGATGTCGATCATTGGTCTGATCAGGATCGTTATGTCTCTTTTCTCCATCCTGCATGGATCACCGAGCAGGCGGTTGGGGTAGCTGGCCAACTGGTCTCAGGGATGGAGGTCAATTTCCCTGAAGAACCAGAAACCGTCCAGGATAATATCAGAGAGATCGGACCGACCATTCTCTTCTTCGCTCCCAGGTTATGGGAGAACATCAATCGAATGATTCAGGCGAAGATCACCGATACTTCTGTCTTGAGAAGGTGGATTTATCATATTCTCTTGCCCATTGGTTATAAAATGTCGGAATATCGTTTAGCCAAAAAAGGGTTAGGATTATTTTTGAGATTCATTCATCGCATTGCACATTGGGCCGTTTTTCGCCCCCTCAGGGATCGGGTGGGTCTTTCCCGGATTCGATGTGCTTATACTGCAGGAAGCGCCGTCAGCCCTGATATCCTCAACTATTTTCAGGCGATCGGTGTGAACATCAAGCAACTCTATGGTGGATCTGAACAGGGATTGGTCACGATCCATCTGGATGGTGAGATCAAATGTGAAACCTGCGGCCCCCCCATGCCAGGCGTGGAAGTCCGTCTCTCTCCTGAGGGTGAAATATTGGTGAAAGGCGAGAACATCTTTTCAGGATACTACAAGAATATTGAAGCCACCCAGGAGAAGATTCGCGATGGTTGGTATTATACTGGCGATTTTGGTTACATCGATGATGACCGCCATCTGGTCGTCATCGATCGCATGGAGGACCTGAAAGAATTAAAAGGCGGCCGAAAATTTTCACCCCAATATGCCGAGATCCGTTTAAGGTTCTGCCCCTATATTAAGGATGGTTTGGTAGTCGGAGGAGAGGATAGAGATTATGTCACGGCTATCATCAACATCGATCTGGAGAATGTGGGTCGATGGGCCGAAGGTAAACGCATTCCTTACACTACCTTTACCGACCTCTCGCAAAAACCAGAAGTGATCGAGCTGATCAAAAAGGATATCCAAAGAATTAATAAATCTCTTCCCGAGTGGTCCAGGATCAGGAAATTCGTCAATCTTCATAAGGAATTCGATGCGGACGAGGCAGAACTGACTCGAACCAGAAAATTGAGGAGAACATTCGTCGAAAGCCGCTATGGTGATTTGATCACAGCGCTCTATGGAAAAGATCGGGAGTATAATGTGGAAGCCTCCATCACCTATCGCGATGGCCGAAAAGGAGTGATCAAAACATCGATCCACATCAATGAGATGGAGGAGACTCAGTGAAAGAATTTCTTCAACTCGCCATTCCGGGCTTGATGATCGGCGGCCTCTATGCGATGGTGGCCGCAGCGATCGTCCTGGTCTATAAATCGACCCGCGTGGTCAGCCTGGCCCATGGCCAACTATTGGCTTTCGGGGGTCTCTTCTTCTGGATCGGTCTCGTCGCCTTAAAGCTTCCGCTTCCCATTAGCATACTGATGGCACTGGTTTGTTCAATTCTGATGGGTTGGCTTGTTGAACGGATAACCCTGCGTCCCCTCATCGGGCAACCATTGATTTCTGCCTTCCTGATGACCTTCGCCGTCTTCATGGCTCTGGATGGAGTCTTTCAACTCATCCTCAAGGGTGAATCAAAAACCTATGCCACTCTTTTATCACTCGGTGAGTTCGAAATATCAGGGGTGCCCATCCGGGTTGTGCAGTTAATCGGTTTTGGTGTGGTCCTGTTAGTTTTTCTCTCCTTGGCCCTCTTCTTTCGATTCACAAAAACAGGCCTGGGGATGCGAGCCACAGCCGAGGACCATCAGCTCTCCCAGAGCACGGGGATCAATGTCAGGACGATCTTCTCCCTCATCTGGATCATTTCTGCCATCGTCGCTTCAGTGGCAGGCATGGGGACAGCCTATGTGATGGATATTCATTTTCCACTCCCCTATATCGGCATCAAAGGATTGATCGTTGCCCTCTTCGGAGGATTGGATTCACTTCCGGGCGCCCTTTTGGCAGGACTCATCCTCGGTGTGCTCGAAAATTTAATCGCAGGTTATCTCGATCCCCTGGTGGGGGGTGGCCTGAAGGATGTTGCCGCCTATGCATTGCTTCTCATTATTTTGCTGTTGAAACCCTATGGACTTTTCGGGTTGAAGAGAATAGAAAGAGTATAGCGGTAAATATCATTGAAAAATGTTAAATGCAAAATGAAAAATGTAAAATGGCCTGCTGTAGGCAGGGAAGAGGTATCCTTAAGAACTTTGCAATTTATAATTTGAATTTTGCAATGAGGGTTTAGCATGAGGCCTTGCGGAACTTTTGATGAGCGCTACAGCCAGGACATGGCGATCTTCAGGATCAAGAGGCATTGGGCGCTTTTGATCGTGGCATTAATCTTTCTATACACCTTTCCTCTCTACGGGTCCTACTATTTTATCAGTCTGCTCAACAGCCTCAGCATTACGATCATTATCGTTCTTGGCCTTCAACTTGTCAGTGGTTACTGTGGCCAGATCTCTTTCGGGCAGGCCGCCTTCATGGCTATTGGTGCCTATACCTCAGCCATCCTTACTGGGAAACTGGGACTCTCCTTCTTCCTGGCACTCCCCATTTCAGGGATTGTAGCAGGTTTGATTGGATTGGGAGGCGGCGCTCCTTCCCTTCGCATCAAGGGCTTTTATCTCGCCATGGCGACAATTGCTATCCATTTTGTGATCATGTGGTTAATACCTCACCTTGACATCACAGGGGCGACACAGGGTCTCCATCCACCCGCCCCCCAGATCGGGAGTTTTGCCTTCGACAGCGATGAAAAGATTTACTATATCATCATAACCGTCATGTTCCTCATGACCTATGGTGCCCGAAATATCGTCCGGACCCGGGTTGGCAGGGCTTTCGTGGCCATCCGTGATAACGATTTGGCAGCTGAGGTGATGGGAATCGAACTCTATCGCTATAAACTGCTTGCCTTCTTTCTCTCCTGCTTTTATGCAGGGATTGCTGGCTCTTTGTGGGCCCACTGGATTCAGATGGTCCACCCTGAACAATTCACCCTGCTCCATGCACTCAATTACATCGGTATGCTCATTGTGGGAGGAGGAGGAAGCATTCCGGGAGTCTTTTTCGGTGTCATTTTCCTTCGCCTTCTGGAAGAGGGAGTGATGTTTGCCGCACCGCTTCTGGCTTCTGCCTTCCCCTGGATAGGAATTCATCCGGCTGCTTCCATGAGTGTTTCGGTATTCGGAATAGTCCTTATCCTTTTTTTGATCTTTGAGCCGAGGGGGCTCGCCCATCGGTGGGAAATCTTCAAGGCTTCCTACCGGCTCTACCCATTTTCACACTAATCCCCCCTACCTTTTTAGAAAGGAGAGGTGGCGGGATTGGAAAGGAGGTAAATATACATTTAATCATTAAGTGGATAAATTGGAAGGATTCCAAGGGTCAAGCCTACCTGCCCCACCCTTGGTCGGGACCGCCTGCCTGCCGGTAGGCAGGGGGCTGGCAGGCAGGGATTCAAGTGACCAAGCGGAAAAGTTGAAGATAGAACCCTCGAATCCTCGAACTCTTTTTAAAAGAAAGGAGGCAATCAAGATGAGAAAGATCTTTTTGGGAGTCATTATTTTTACTTTCCTTTTTGTCATTGGGGTGATTCCGGGTCATGCCCAAAAAGAAGTCACCTATCTGAGTCTGGCCGATTACACGGCAGCCATTGCGGGCCTCAACGTGCCCGCGGATATGGGCTGTGAGGACTACATCAAAGACTTGAATGCCAGAGGCGGTGTGGACGGTGTAAAAGTAAAGTTTATCGGGGTGGACACCCGATACGATGTCGCCAGAGGAGTTTCCGCCTACAAAAGGTACCGTACTGAGCCCAAACTTTTGGTGGTCAATGCCATTGGCACCCCTATCGGGAAGGCCGTCGCACCCCTGACGACAAAAGATAAGTTAATCACACTCGTTCCAGGAGATGGCGAATTTCAGGCTAATCTTGGTAGGATCTTTGCTTGGGGTCCAACCTACCAGGACGCTCTTGCTGCCACCGTTGACTGGCTCCTTGCAGATTGGAAGAAGAAGGGGAAAACAGGAATTCCCAAGCTCGGTTTCATCTCATGGGATAGCGCTTATGGCAGGGAACCTCTCCGAGGCGGAAAAGAGTATGCTGAGAAGATGGGGGTGGCTATGGCTCCGCCTGAGTTTTTCCCGGCAGGATCACTGGACCATACCGTATATCTCAACCGATTGGCGAAAGCAGAGGTCAATTATATATTCGTCGGCGGAGTTGATCCCACACCGACTAATGTGATTCGAGATGCCCATAAATTGGGTTTAACCAAAACCATCCAGTTCTTCTGTGACTATTGGGGTCCTACCTCCCTCGGTACCCGACTCCACCCAGAAGCCCTGGAAGGGGTGGTTATCGTCTCTTACTATCTCCGTGGAGACGATGCCAGAAAACATCCCCTGGCAAACCTTTGGACGAAGTATGGGCGGGGGAAATTGGAAGATATGAACGAGGTCTATACCATTGGGATGTCCTGGGCAATAACTTTTGAGGCGGCTTTGAAGATTGCCTTGAAACAGGTCGGTTATAAGAAGCTGGATGGTGAAGCTATCTTTCAGGCTTACCAAAAACTCACCGGTGTGGAGAGGGACGGACTTCAGGGTCCCTGTGCCTATAGCCCAACTTCACGGAGAGGTAGTCTGGAGGTCAGATTTTATCAGGTTCGAGGAGGAAAAGTTGTCTCTATATCGGGTTGGATAAAGGCTCCTGACGCCGTATCCCTTCACAAATTTTAAAGGGAAGAGAGCTCTGAAAAATGCTCTACGCTCTCTTGATTACGCACCTGCCTGCCGGTAGGCAGGGATTTCAAAGAATGATTAATCTGTATAATCGTTTCATAATCTATGTAATCAGAGATTTTTAAACTTTTTTAAAAATCTCAAGAAAGGGGGAAAAATCGATGAACTCTTTCAGAAAGATAATGATTGTTCTCAGTCTTTTAATGTTCCTTTTGCCGTTGGTGGCCTGCAGTACTCTGTTCCCACCTCCAAAACCAAAAGCTACGGTGGCCGTCACTCCTGCGCAGGTGGAGTTGGCATTTCCGGGCATCTTGAGGGTG
>Ga0299912_10003777_pt1 | contig 12355 bp, 6 predicted proteins | sample RVTome_2_FD_207667 | JGI IMG/M metagenome (GOLD analysis project Ga0299912, IMG submission 207667) | Soil microbial communities from uranium-contaminated site in the Upper Colorado River Basin, Wyoming, United States - RVT95D214 (version 2) ... | reverse complement strand
CCGGCACCGATGAGAGCAATTCCTACGGAGCAACGTTTGACCCTTCATAACGTTTCTTCTGCTGCGCAATGGTGAACCCATCACCCCAAACATGCTTCGATCCATATGGTGCATACAAGCGCAAGGACGACTGTCTCGTCCATCGAGCCTCGTGCAACGACGAGCTCGTCACCAATTCCTTACTGATATGGACGTCGAAGTGGACGATAGGGTTCATTGTTGCTCTCCAAACGGGACATTGGAAGGAATTTGACACTAGGCAGTCTGGGAAAAACAGACTACTGAGGGCATTTGTTAGGAGACAGTGTAAACTACCAGGTCAGGTAGAAAGAATCAAGAAAAACAAGGATGGTCCTGAGAATTGCTGGAAGTATTGATTGTCTGGAAAATGCGGGGGAAAAGCGATGTTTTCTGATTTAACAATTGGGTGATTGGGCGCCGGGTTGTACCCTTACCTTTTTTATGTGGCAGATTTTGGCGAATTTTGTTAGATTATGAACTTTGGAGAGGAGATTCGGAACTTATGCCTCTTTCCGATAGTTCCTATTGGTAGTAACCAGTGTAAGATCTAAGGAGGTGTACAGCAAATATTCAAATGAAAAAGATAGTTTCGACAGTTTGCCGGGACTGCGGTCATCAGTTTCGGGGTCGCGCTGGGTCATATCGATGCCCCAATTGCAGAAGAAAAGAAGCGCATTACAAAGAGCAACGTGAGAAAATGCGTCGAAGTCTTCCGTTTTACCTGAAGACCGACGTGTAATCGTTACCTGAACCAAACCACAATGCCTTCCTCGAGGAATCGAGGAAGGCATTTTTTTCTTGCAAGATCACTATGAATTCCTGCCTCCGACTCGTTTTCCCACAAGAAGTACTCAATACCGTCGAATCGGACCGACCATATTCAGCTTGTGTTAGGTTTCTGTCAACCCAGTTCGTATCTCCTCTGCCACTTTCGACCCAGCATCACGGTTTACTATCACTTCCTTTTCGGGGTATGTGTACCATTCATATGATTCGATGCAGCACGGCTCGATCACATGGGCAGTTTCTACGCCGAGGGTCTATGTTGAGAGGACCGCTGCGCAATACAGGGTGAACTCGATCCGTTCAAGTAATCTGGTCTGAACAATGGGTTTAGACTTCGCACTGCTCTTGGCACGCGGACGTAACAGGTTTGCTACCGATAATGCAATAACACCTCACCACTTAATCCAGATCCGACGATACTCCGATAGCCTCCGACGAAAGATCGTTGGTTGCGGGGTTCCGCATGTTCGGCAAAGAATGCAATGATCATTGAAAGAAAGTGAAGCGAGGGCTTGAAATAAACGTATTCATAGTCGATAAGGATGGAATCGTAAAGCCCTCGCTAATGAGCCCAGGGTTTCCGGGGGCATCTGGCAAGGACGAGGCTGTCTTAGTCTCGAAGAGACTTGGCTAGTGATCATGGATTACTCAGTGGCGCTGATGCCGATTTCGTCCAATGATAGGAATACCCCGATGTTGCGAGACTTGGAACAGTCTCGCGGAGGATAACTGCCGAGTCTTGGAGGCAGTACCAGTTCCAGTGCAGTAATTGACCTGCCGGGAACGATGGCCAGCCGGACCATCCTTGGTAGACTGGAGGTCATCCTCTTTAACTAGCAAGGATGAGAATTTCTCCCCTTGCCTTGCCGCCGTTCTGGGAGTGTGGATGATGAATGTTGTGCCTTTGTTCAGTCTGTCGAGTGCGCTTGCGATGTCGATATAACGCTAGTAACAACTTAAGGATACAGGCCTCGTGATTCCGCCCGATCAGCAACCGAAGGTGTTTGGCTCATGATATACTACTAAATAAACGGGACAAGCTTGGGGTTATCAATCCCTGGAAATTGGATCAATTGTTAGTATGACGTCCAACGAGCCCTACCTTAACCACGCACCATTTCATGAGGTTTTCTGCAGGAAAGGAGTTGAACTCCACAAGCGGTAACTCGGCACCCCGCTACCCACGGCTCATCATATGAAATCTGTCTCCTGGTATACTAAGGGTCAGTTTGACATAGTGTACCCCCCTTGGCAAGTTCGCAATACCTTTAGCAGTCTAGCAGAATTCGTCTGTCCGCAGAAAAACCCAAAAACCACTTGACAAGTTAAGAAAAATGTTGTATCCTTCCTTTGGTTGGTTAAAACAACCAACTAACCTTGCCATTTCGTTTATTCACCGGTTCAGTATCTCTTTTTCTTGATATCATTTCTCTTTCTCATTAGAAATAGTTGGTTGAAACAACCAACTAACTAAATTCAACTTTCAGACTCCCACCCATGATCTCATCAAAGCGAGCAAGACACGATCGCATCGTCAGCATAAACTCGAAAGTGGCCCGCAATATCAACCGTGCTGTTGTGCTGAACCTCATCCGCGAGAAGCAACCCATCTCACGCGTTGGCATCGCCGGACTGACGAAGCTCAACAAGAGCACGGTCTCCAGCATCGTGGAGACTCTCGTCACAGAGGATCTCATAACCGAGGAAAACAAACACGAACACGGCATCGGACGAAGACCGATCAACCTGCGGATCAAGACCGGCAAGAACTCTGTCGGTGCGCTCTATTTTGATTCCGTGAAAACTGTGGTCGCAGTTATCGATATCGACGGCAGCATCAAACGTGGCGAAGAGATAAAGACGGAACCGTCCCATCCCGCTGAGTTTGTTACGCGCTGCCTCGACAGACTCGACGCGCTTCGAAAGCAACTTCATCTTCCCTCTTTCAAGGGCATTGGCATCACAGTTGCCGGCGTTGTCGATCCCCTGCAGTCGAAGGTTCTGTATGCTCCGAACCTGGGATGGGAGGACCTGGAGCTTGGAGAAATCATCCGTAAACATTCAGCAGATGTCGAATCGATAACCATCGAGAATGATGCCAAAGCCTCAGCGCTGGCCGAGCTTTGGTTTGGAAAACACAACCTTCAGCCCACTAATTTTGTATTCCTTTCCGTCGGACCCGGTATAGGAACGGGCATCGTGATCGACAACCACATACTCAGCGGCAGTTCCCATGCTGCAGGCGAGTTCGGACATATGACAATCGTTGAAGGCGGAGAATTATGTTCCTGCGGCAACCAGGGTTGCTGGGAGGTATATGCATCGGACCGCGCAACTGCACATCGATACGCCACAGCCAAAGGATTGCCTCCAGACCAGACATCGGGGATAACGCTGATGGATATAATCGGTTTGGCAGGGATCGGAGATGTTGCCGCCAAGGAAGCGCTGCAGACGTCCGCGCACTACCTCGGACTCGGAATAGCTAACATCATTAGAACATTTGACCCGGAAGTGATCGTTATCGGAGGGTTGATCACGCACGCGTGGGATGTGATCTATCCTGAGATTATGGAAACCGTCAAGAGAAGAGGGTTCCTCGGTAAACAGAGGAATACCGTTATTCTTCCGACATCATTGTCTGCCAGCCCTCCGTTACTTGGGGCGGCCGCGTTATCAATGCGAAAGATTTTCACCGATTATAGAATAGCGTTGTAATACAACCTGGGGCCGAAAGATCGAAGAATGAACGAACGAAGTGTCACGGCAGGAGTTGATATTGGCGGCACAAACACCGTCACAGGCATCGTCGATCAACATGGTACCTGCTTGCTCAAATCAAGCTTTCTGACGACCGAGCAACGTACCGCCAAGGAATTTGTTCTCCGGTTGGCTGCAACGATCCGGGAGCTCTGCCAGAACCTGCCTCCCGAGACCAAACTCCGGGGGATCGGAATCGCGGCACCGGCTGCAAACTTCCACAAAGGCATCATCCAGAATTCGGCAAACCTGCAATGGAAAACCGTGGACATTGTGGAGATGATGAAAGAGCACTTTAATGTTCCCATAGCGGTAACGAATGATGCAAACGCAGCAGCTCTCGGCGAGATGAGGTTCGGCTCGACCAGGGGGATGAAGAACTTCATCGTCATCACCTTGGGCACGGGCCTGGGATCCGGTATTGTGGTGGATGGCCGCTTGCTCTTTGGCGAGAGCGGCGTTGCCGGCGAGCTCGGGCATGTCACCATTGATCCGAACGGACGGACCTGCGGCTGCAAGCGACGGGGCTGCGTCGAAGCTTATGTTTCTGCGACGGGGATCCGCCGAACCGTATTTGAATTGCTGGCGCGATACACGGACGATACGGAGCTGCGACATATCAGCTATCATCAGCTCACGGCGCACAAAATCCACGAGCTTGCAGTCCGAGGCGATCCCATCGCCATCGAGGCATTCGAGATTACCGGGAAACATTTGGGCCTCTTGCTCTCCAACGTTGTCGCAGCATTTGACCCGCAGGCTATCGTATTGTGCGGAGGATTGGTAAAGGCCGGAGACATGTTGCTCGCTCCCACACGCAAGTCGCTCGATAAGAATATGCTTGACCTGAACGGGCGGAAGGTGATGATCCTCCAATCGCAATTGAACGATGGCGAAGCAGCCATCCTTGGCGCCAGTTGTTTGATTACTGAAGCTGAGGCCAAGGAACCCGGGGCACCCGCCAAAACGGAGAGACCGTCCCGATGAAAGAGATGTGCATATGGACGCATGAACTCCGATCGGTTTGCGGGGAGTGGAGCACGAGAGCATACGAATGCTGAGGGACTTCGAATAAAGCATGTCGGCAATCCTTGGTGCCTCCTGTATTGTATGCGCGACACTACTCATTGCGGTGACAAGGTAGGCCGACAGTGCTGCACCAGAAATGAGCACACGGACCTCTGCATCCAGCCGGGACCCGACCTGGCTATACAGGTTATTCTTCCCGGACGGGTTACACTTTGAAGGAGAACACTATGTCACGACAGTTAATTCTCGTGTCTGCCTGGTGCATTCTGGTTCCTCTGGTCCAGGGACCATTTGCACTGTCTGCGGCATCACCAAAGATTGACGGTGTTGTGAAGGATGCGCAGACGGGTGATCCGCTCCCCGGCGCAAATATCATCCTCGTCGGAACAGGTCTCGGTACATCGGCAGATGTCAACGGCAGATACGTCATACGGAACGTACCACCGGGAACGTATACCATCCGCGCCACCTATATCGGGTACGGGCCGCTGGAGACTTCGATTCAGATCCAGGAAGGAGTAGACGGCAAACAGGATTTCAGACTGCCGCCGGTGGGTTTGGTGGGTGAAACCATTGTCGTCACGGCGCAGGCCATGGGCCAGAACGAAGCTATTAACCAGCAGCTTTCCGCACCGTCCATTGTCAACATTGTTTCATCCGCACGTATCCAGGAGCTCCCCGATGCCAACGCTGCTGAATCTGTGGGGAGACTCCCGGGGGTTTCTGTTCTGAGAAGTGGCGGAGAGGGAACTCAAGTTGTTATCCGCGGCCTCCAGCCGAAATACAACGTCATCCTGGTTGACGGAGTCCGGATGGCCTCATCAGGTTCCGGTGATCGAGGCTCTGATCTGAGCATGATTTCGCCATATATGCTCGAAGGCATTGAAGTTTCCAAAGCCGTCACCCCGGATCAGGATGCCGATGTTTTAGGAGGAACCGTGAACTTCAAGATGAGAGAAGCAGGAGGAGGGAAAGGAGAAAAAGAAGGAATAGGGCTGAGTCTCCTTGCGCAAGGGGGATATAATGGTCTGTCAAATGCCCATAACAAGTACAACAATTACAAGTACGTCGCCAGTGTCGATGGCCGATTCTTCGAAAGCCGATTCGGTGTTTTCGCACAAGCAGATTTGGAGAGGCGGAATCTGACTTCAAATGAATTCGGAGCTTCATACACCCATCTCGGCAACAGTACTATTGACTATATAACTACGGGCCTGAACCTCAACGATATCCCCAGAGACAGACAGCGGGCCAATGGAACCCTCGTGTTGGATTATAGGCTCCCCGAAGGTAAAATCAGTCTTACGAATTTTTTCAGCTCAGGGGCCACAAATGTTCAAAACCGGGGGGAATTCTATGACATTCAGAACAATCTTCACAACTATTCGCTCGCATATTCAAAGAGCACATTGAGCCTGATTACCAATACTCTCAATGCGGAGCAACAGTTGCCCATTTTCCATGCCAATGCGAAGCTGTCTCATACATATTCCGAAACCAAACTCCCCGACAATTGGACAGTAGGTTTCCAGCAGGCGTCAGCAGGTCTTGGCCAGTTTCTAAATCGAGCAAATGTGAATCCCCAGGACATTCCCAAAGCGGCCAACAACGATATCAACGCTACATATCTCGGCAGCCTTGTGACTAACAGCAGTTTTTCCAGGGAACGTGCGTTGACAGCATCGTTGGACCTGGATGCGCCTGTGAATGTATCGGATATGGTTACCGCTGTGATAAAATTCGGAGGGAAGTATCGGTACCAGACTCGATCGTATGATTATGATCAGTTCAGTGGGCAGGGCTTGGGACTTCTAAGCGCAGTATTTGTCGACAACCTCATTGCCACTCATTTCCCATCGACGGTACAGTATGCTAATACCACGAGCATACCTATCACACCTTTCACGGATCCAGGCTATAGCTACGGGAAATTTCTTAACGGCGACTATCCAATGACTGTGCCGCTGAATTTCGGCATGTTGTCGGAGATGGCGACTTTTGTGAGAAGCAACGCTGATCTCCTTGCTGCGCATAATGATATTGCCTTTTTTCACGACAATTTTAACTCGATAACAAACAATTATTCTGGGCATGAGAATCAAAGCGCATTCTATGTCATGGCTACCGTCAATATTGGCCCGGAAATCACGATCATCCCTGGAGTCCGGTATCAGGATCTTAAAACAACGTATACGTCAGCCCGTGGTATACAAAATACTGCATCCGCGGTTGGTGGTCCCTATTTCCACTACGACACGACTCTTACTGTTAGCCATGGGTACTGGCTTCCTGATGTGAATCTGCGATATAAGCCGCTGCCATGGTTCGACGTGCGTCTATCATACACGAACACGATCGCCTATCCGGACTATAACGCCATCGTGCCGAGAATCGATATGTCGACTGGAGGTGTGATTGCGTGGAACAACTACCAGTTGGTTCCGTCGCGCTCGACAAACTACGATGCGTATCTTTCCTTCTATGAAAACTCCATCGGATTGTTCACCGTGGGCGGGTTCTTGAAGCAGATTAAGGATCTGATTTATCCTTGGAGCTTTTATGTTTCGGGAAACAATGCCCTGCAGTACTTCCCCCCTAATCTGGGAGCGACGACACCCACCGGCACGTATAACGTGACCACATTTGTAAATGACTCCTATCGGATTGACGATTATGGTCTGGAGCTCGACTGGCAGACTCATTTTTGGTATTTACCCCACCCCTTCAACGGATTGGTCTTGAATCTTAATTACACGCATGTTATCTCAAAGGCCCAGTATCCATACACAGATGTCCAGAGGGTGGGTCGTGCGTTAGTATACGTTGACACATCTTTTACGGACCGGCTTCTTTACCAGCCCAATAATATCGTCAACCTTTCACTTGGATATGACTATCAAGATTTCTCCATACGTGTGTCTATGCTGTACCAGGATGATATCTTCAGAGGGCCAAATTTCTGGGAGCAATTACGGACCAGTACATCGGCGTACACGCGTTGGGACCTCTCGGTCAAGCAAACCTTACCGTGGTTTGGGCTCCAAGTTTATGGTGATGTCAACAACATCAATTCGGCAAACGATGTTTCCGTGATCGGCGGAAAAGGTGTGGCCGTCCCCCAAACGGAACAGTCCTATGGGTTGACCGCGGACCTGGGTCTTCGCTGGCAGTTTTGATCTGATAAACGACAAGAATGGAATTCACGGAGAGGAGATGCAAGGAACTACCAAATCACAAAACGAGACATTGTGTGTCCAAACAACAGCGTCAGCATCAAAGGAGGTGATAGAGCGGATCTGAGCTGAGAATTGCAGGATGTAGAACCATCAGTGAACTAAATAAATCAAACGGAGGACAATCATGAAACAGCTACTTGTTGCAGCACTTGCTGTTGCGATAGTGGTGCTTCTTATGGCACCAAGTCAATTGTTGGCTCAAGGAGATACCCTCGTTGTCTATGCAAATGGATCGCCTCTCGATAGGGTTGTCGGGGCCGATACAACTGCTGGTGGCGTCAGGCTGCACCACGTGTATAGGCTCGTCTCGACGGACACGACGTATTTGTTTGAAGGGACGATAACGGTGAATTCAGACGTTACAGTTCTCGGGGTGCCGAATCCTAACACAGAGAAACTTCCATGTATCCAGCCGGCCGTTCTGTCAGATAACTCAATTCCCGGTCTCTTGTTCACGCTCAACGGAAAGGGAACAAAGGGCGTTTTCAAGAATCTCTATCTTCTCGGAATTGCCGTTAATAATACGGTCAACTATGGCTCGGGACAGGCCATACAGATATCAGCGGATAGCATACGGCTCACGGTGGACAACGTCGTATTTGAACAGTGGTCCCAATTTGCAATCGGGTATAGCGGAAACTGGGACAAGTTCTTCATTACGAATTGTAAGTTTAGAAATATGACTACCCTACCGAACCAGTGGTATGTCGGAGAAGTCCTTCGTAATGAAAACTACATTGGTGCCTTCAAGACCGATTCGGTGGTCATAAGGTACAATACAATGCTTTGCGTGAGTGGCTATGCTACCGCCGCTACGGGGGGGATAGTGAACTATTATGATTTTTCGCACAATAACGTGGTATATACCTTCAAGAACATTTTCTTCCTCGATAGGATGGTGAATGCCAAATTCAACAACAATATATTCTATTGCACCTATGCAGGTGGCCAAAATAAGACAGAGTACAATGGGGGCTGGGATTCATTTACTGCCGGGACAGTTGCCTCGATCATCACGATGGGGCCGCTCGACTCGACAACGGCCGCGATTGTTCTCGGCCACGCTTCAACAGGTGCTGGAGATCCTGCTGCTGAATTGTTAAGAAAGGTCGAAGCCAAGAACAATGTCTATTTCTGGTCCTCGGCTCTGACGGCGTTCTGGCAGGCATGGAATGATACGGCGCATACCGATTCAATCTATACACCAGTATGGATGAACACCCAATCTGTAAATATGTTCACCGACAAGGCACATTGGCCTGGATTCGTGGAGTCTGGCAATCAAAATGTCGATCCCGGATTCGGGGCTTCAATTCCCGGAGCGTTGAATCCTGGGACCGGTGATGCCAACGGCGTTGGTCTTTTGAATTGGTTCACGGCGGTAAGAAGAGGAACTGGCACAACCGAGACTTATGGCTATCAGTTCACTCAAGTTGGTACCGCTGCTGACTGGACTCCACCTTGGCCACTTCCGGAAGCCAATGATATGCAATACAGTAATGCCTCATTGAAAACCGGCGGCACTGATGGCGGTCCCATTGGCGATCCGAATTGGTTCGGGATAGTGCTTTCTGCACCGGCGCAACCGACGTCGGTACCGCAAGAATTCGCATTGTCACAGAACTATCCCAACCCGTTCAACCCGTCGACAGAGATTCAGTTCTCGTTGCCGACGACCTCTGACGTGACATTGAAGGTGTTCAACGTGCTTGGTCAAGAAGTTGCCACTCTCGTGAGCGGTATTCTGACTGTCGGCACGCATGAGGTCTCTTTTGATGCGTCCCGCCTGGCCAGCGGCATCTATCTGTACAAACTTGTTGCCGGGAACTTTTTGAGCACCAAGAAGATGCTCCTGCTGAAGTAAAATCTCTCATGTGACTCGGACCCATCGCCGAAAGAGCGTTCAGCCTTCGTGGTGGGTCCGACCATTTTTCACTCCTGAAAAGAGAATGGCACCCGTGAACCGAGACGGTTCAATCTGGAGGGGGGCGATGCTGCTCCCAGCCACAATGCTCCTCCTTACATGCGCTGTGGAAATCGCACATCCACAAAACCGAGTGATCGGCTACTATCCTATGTGGAAGCGCGCCTCACTGCCGCCCCAGGCCGTCACGTTCAATTATCTCACCCACCTTAACCATGCTTTTTCGTGGCCATTGCCTGATGGAAGCATTCGTTCTTCAGATGCAGTTGTCGATACCGGGTTCATCAATACGACACACCGTGCGGGTCGGAAGGTGCTGCTCTCATTCGGCGGCGCGTCACAAAGTGGCAACTTCGCTTCGGTCACTGCTGATTCAGCGCTCCGACGGACATTTATCACGACTATTGTCAACCATCTTGCAACATACAATTACGACGGTGCCGACATCGATTGGGAAGGGCCGCAGAGCGTCTCGGACCGCACAAATGAACTGACATTCATCCGCGAGTTGCGAAGCGCATTCCTTGCTGCGCACCCTGATTGGCTGATCACTATGGCTGTCGGCGTAACGGACTATTCCGGAAGGTGGCACGATTTCGCTTCGTTGAAGCTATATGTCGACTGGTTCAATGCAATGGCCTACGATTTTCACGGCAGCTGGAGTAACCATGCCGGTCCGAACGCGCCGCTCTATCCCTCACCGCTGGATGCGATCGATGGGAGTGTCGACCAGGGAATCACATATCTCAACGGGACGCGTGGCATACCAGGCAGCCAGCTCACTCTCGGCATGCCTTTCTACGGCAAGCAATTTCAGGCTGCGGCCATGTACGCTCCCAAGACGGAGCCGACGATTGATCTCGTATACAGCGACGTCATAAATAGACTGGCCCAGAACTGGGTCTACACTTGGGATTCTGTGTCGCACGTTCCGTATCTCATTTCACCCTCCGGGAACGCGGTCATCACGTTTGAGGATTCGACCTCCCTATCCCGCAAGTGTGAGTATGCGAAGACAAAAAAGCTTTCGGGTGTCATGATCTGGGAAGTGTCCCAGGGTGTCATCCCGGCGGGTCAGCCATTGATGGACGCGGTAGGAAAAGCGATGACGGCACCGTCAAATGTTCCGCAATCACCGGAGATCACCCTGGCAAAGGAGTTCATCCTCTACGACAACTTCCCCAATCCCTTCAATCCGGCAACAAACATCAAATTCGAAATCCCAACCGCCAAATTGGGATTTGTTTCACTGAAGGTGTACGATCTGCTTGGTCGAGAAGTGGTGACTCTGGTGAACGAGGTGGGACGACCCGGCGTGTACACGGCGCAGTGGGACGCCGGTGAGGCGGCGAGCGGCGTCTATTTCTATCGGCTTGAAGCGGGAGCTTTTGTTCAAACAAAGAGAATGTTGTTGTTGAAATAAGAACGCCATACAGTGTACCCCGTTCACCGGAATAGTTGGCTTACGAGGGTCAAGTAATGACTATAAAAGCTTCTAAGTCAGTTCACCCCGCACGCTGGGTCCCCACTTTGTACTTCGCTGAGGGCTTGCCGTTTGTGGCTATCGGCACTGTATCGGTTCTTATGTACAAGAGCATGGGTCTTTCCGACGCCCACATAGCATTCTGGACAACACTGGTGATGTCGCCCTGGACGTTGAAACCCCTGTGGGGGCCACTCTTGGAGATGTTCAAGACAAAAAAGCACTTCGTAGTAGCGACGCAATTCATCGGTGGAATCTCATTCGGACTGTTGGCCCTCACCCTTCCGCTCGGTGGTTTCTTCAAGTATTCTCTGGCGCTTTTTGCAATCATCGCATTCAACGGAGCAACGCACGATATTGCTGCCGACGGGGTCTATATTAATGTCCTGTCGGAGAAACTGCAGGCAGAGTTCGTCGGTTGGCAGGGGGCGTCCTATAACATCGCAAAGATTTTCTCTCAGGGAGCGCTCGTTTTTCTGGCCGGGCAGCTCGAAATGAGCATGGGGGTTCTCCATGCCTGGATGATCGTCATGGGTGCGTTCGGGGGCACCCTCGTGGCACTTAGCCTTTATCATGCTAGATTTCTTCCTTCCGGTGGTGCTGCCAGCCGGGTCGAGACGGTCCGTGAAGCCCTTGCCACATTCTGGAGTGTCGTGAGAACATTCTTCCTGAAGAAATATATCATCTGGGGGATTGCCTTCATCATTCTCTATCGCTTTGCCGAAGGCCAGGCTATCAAAATTGTGCCGCTGTTTTTGAAGGCTGCCCGCGAGCATGGTGGACTCGGTCTCACGACGTCGGAAATCGGCATTTTCTACGGCACATTTGGCGCGGTTGCGTTTGTACTTGGCTCAATACTTGCGGGATACTTCATCGCAGGCCGCGGATTGAGGAAAGCCCTTTTCATCCTTTGCTGTTTCTTCAATATCCCCTTTGCGGTCTATGCCTTCCTGGCGATTGCTCAGCCGACGAATCTGTGGGTAATCGGCGCCGCTGTTGTATTTGAGTACTTCGGCTACGGGTTCGGCTTTGTCGGCTTGACCCTCTACATGATGCAGCAGATCGCCCCAGGGAAGTACAAGATGGCCCACTACGCTTTTGCGACAGGGATTATGA
>Ga0299912_10003776_pt1 | contig 12356 bp, 7 predicted proteins | sample RVTome_2_FD_207667 | JGI IMG/M metagenome (GOLD analysis project Ga0299912, IMG submission 207667) | Soil microbial communities from uranium-contaminated site in the Upper Colorado River Basin, Wyoming, United States - RVT95D214 (version 2) ... | reverse complement strand
ACCCGGAAAGCCTGGCGCGGGGCGTGATCAGGGTGGAACTGGATGGGCGCCAACTTGCCGAGCGAGTGATCCCACTGGAGTCAGAGCTGGTCAAGCACAGGGTGCGGGTGCTGATGGGTTCGGGGGGCAAGACCGCCGACGGAGGCCCGCCGGGGCCGGCCAGGTGAACGGCAATTGAAGCCTACGACATAGACGCGAGCGCCTGCCTGGTGCGCTCCACGTCCGGCGCGGCCCCCAGCGCCTCGAAGGCTTCCAGGGCCTGGCCCAAGTGTTCGAGCGCGGCCTCGTTGTCGGATCTGGCCCGGTCCAACGCCGCCAGCTCGCACAGCGTCCGCCCGACCTGCCAGCGGGCCTGCATCCCCTGGAACAGCTCCAGCGCCTGATTCAACCGTACTTCCGCCTCGGCGTACTCCCCGGCCAGCCGGTGGGCCGCTCCCCAACCTCGGTGGGCGATGGCCAGGTAGAGCCGGTGATCATCATGCATGGCCAGTTGCTCCAGCCTGGGCGCGTACTGCCGCAGCCCAGCCTCCTCCGCGCCCATCGTCGCAGCCTCTACCAGCATCATGCAGACGGCGTGCTCGTGCGCCATGGTGCCGCGCTGGACCGGTTGCCCGGACAGGTCCAGCGCCGGCTGCAGGCTATCTCTGAGCAGGGCGAACTCGCCCTGTGCCAAGAGCGGCAGCGATCTTCAGTAGAACTGGTTGCGCTGCCACTGCTCCGGCTTTCCGGAGATCGAGACCATGAAGTCATAGGACTCCTGGGCGTAAGCGCTTGCCATGCCGGGCTCGCCCCGCAGCGCATGCACGCTGGCACTGAGCGCGACCAGGAAGCAGGTTGCACCCACCCGCTCGCGGGGGTGGCGTCCTTCGAGCTCGCGCCACCTCTCCTCCAGAGCCAGCACCTCGTTCCAGCGGTCCATCCTGAACAGGCACTGGGCCCGGACGGTCAGCACGTTGGCAATCTGATCGATCGCCTGGACCCGGTTGGCCAGTCCTTCTGCTTCCTCCAGGTAGGGTAGGGCCGGTGCATACTCCCCCACATACATCAGGGCGGTCCCAACTCCCCTCAGGGCCTCCAGCGTTTCGCGCAGATCGCCGAATTCAGGCTGTCGACAGATTGCCAGACGCTGCTCGGCCAGCTGCAGGTGCTCGCGCAACCGGCTGCGGCCGTCCAGCACGTTGGCCAGAGCGCCGTGCGCCTGCGAGAGATCTACCGGGCTCTCGAGCCCCGCAGCCATGGCCACGGCGGTCTGGGCGGATCGCTGGGCCGCCTCCCAGTCCGGCGGCTCTTGAATGCGCCAGGCGTCTGTGGACAGCGCAGTCAACGCCCGCACCGTCTCCAGGTGCGGCGGCTCGCCCTTCAGGTCTTCCAGCGCGCGTTCCAGGTCGGCGCGGGAGGCCTGGCGGGCGGCATTGGCGCGCTGCAGGTTCTCCAGGCTGACCGACCATTTCAGGTCGGTGACGGCCTGCACGATCTTGCGGTGCAGTCGCACCACAACCATGCGATCCGAATCCGGCAGGCTCCGCCAAAGTGCCAGCGCCTGCTGGTATTCCTCAATCGCCCGCCAGCCGTCGCGCAGCAGGACGAAAACATCCGCGCACTCTTCGCGCAGGGTCGCGTGGATCTCATTCACTTCCCCAGGCTGGATCAGCTCCAGCGCGGCCCGCAGGTTCTGGACCGCGTCGTCGTAGGCATACAGGGCCGTGGCCTGCCTGGCCGCCTGCCGGGCGTAATGGATGGCCTTGTCCCGCTCCCCGGCGAGCGCAAAGTGGTGCCCCAGCAGGCCGTAGAGGCCCTCCAGGCGGTCCGGATAGAGCTCTTCCATGGCCTCCCCGACGCGGCGATGGAACTCGCGCCGGCGCTTGAGCAGGATCGTCTTGTAGACTGCTTCCTGGGTCAGGGGATTGCGGAAGCTGTACTCGATCTCCGGAACCCGGGCCAACTCGCGGATCATGTCCAGCCGCAGCAGCGCCCCCACGTTCTTGTCCAGGTCGGAGGTTCCATCGTCCACCGCCTGCAGCACCCGGTAGTAGAAGTTGCGTCCGATCACGGAGGCCATCTGCAGCGTGGCCCGGGTCGCCTCCTCCAGCCGGTCCATGCGCGCCGCCAACAGCGAGCGCAGGTTGTCGGGAATGGCGAAATCGGCGGCCTCGTTGGTCGAGCGCCAGTAGCGGCGCAGTTCCCCATTCACTGCCCGCTCTTCCGGGTACACCGCGCCGGTCTCAATCAGCGTGCGCACCACTTCCTCGATGAAGAACGGGTTGCCCGCCGATCGCTCCAGGATCTTGGCTCGCAGCGACTGGGAAATCTCGGCGATCGCCAGCAACCGGCTGACCAGCTCGTCGCCCTCCGCTTCGGTGAGCGGGCGTAGCGACAGCTCGGAGTAGCGGTGGGGGTAGAGTTCATCGGACTGAGTCTTGATCTTCCACGCCGGCGCTTCGCGCTCGCCGCGCAAGGCGCACAGCAGGACCAGCGGGATCTCTTCGGTGAGCGGCAGCAGTTTCAGCAGCAGTTCGATCGAGGCGGCGTCGCCCCAGTGCATGTCGTCAAATACCAGCACCGTCGGGCGAGCCCCAAAGCGGGAGCGCCACCAGTCCTGCACCGCCTCGAACAGCTCACGCCGGAAGGTCTCGCCCTCCAGCGGCAGCCCCTGCTCGTGGCCATCCACTCCAAACAGCGCTTCCAGCACCTGCGTGGCGCGAACGCGGCGCTCTTCGGCCAGCCCCTCCACCAGCGAGGCCAGCTCCTGCCGTATCCGCATCGGCGGGTCGTCGTAGGCGATCCCCTTGACCCGGCGCAGCAGTCGCTGAAACAACCCGTAGGCCTGGTTGGTTTCGTAGGAGAGGGTGGTGGTCTCAAACCAGTCCGCCTCTCCCCCGATGACCTCCTGGAAGACCTGGCGGCTCTCCTGGATGAGGCGGGTCTTGCCCAGGCCGGCGTCGCCCAGCAGACAGACGATGCGCCCCACCCCCTGCTTCAAGTCGACCAGCACCTCCCGCAGCGCCGCCATCTCGGACCGGCGCCCGACCATCTCGGCGTGCAGGCCTTCGATGCCGCGCCCCCGCCCGGCCAGCTCTTTGGCCCCCAGGGCCCGGTAGGCTGGCACCGGCTCGGCCTTGCCTTTGACTTCGATCCCGCCCAGCTCCTCGAATTCGAAGAGGGGCTTGACCAGCTTGTAGGTGTCGTGGGCCACCTGCACCGTGCCCGGTCTGGCGGTCTGCTCCATGCGCGCCGCCAGATTGATGGCGTCGCCCAGCGCGGTGTACTCCATGCGCAGATCCGAGCCTACCGCTCCCACCACCACCAGTCCGGTGTTGATGCCAACCCGTACGCCGAAGTCCACGTTGTGCTGCAGCCGGACCTGTTCCCGGTAAGGGCCGATCCCGGCCACGATCTCCAGGCCGGCCAGTATGGCTCGCTGCGGATCATCCTCGTGCGCGATCGGCGCCCCGAAGAAGGCCAGTATGCCGTCGCCCATCAGCCGGGCCACGACACCCTCATAACGGTAGACCGGTTTGATCATGAATTCAAAGCCGGCGTTGATGATCTCGCTCCACTCCTCGGGATCGAGCTGCTCGGCCGCTTCGGTGGATCCCTTGACATCGCAGAAGAGCATGGTCACCACCCGCCGCTCCCCCACCATCTCGCCGCTGGCGCGGGCTGCGTCCAGCCTGGCCTGCAGCTCCTTGGGGATGAAGCGCTGGAGGTGGGAGTCGGCTGGGACGGATTCGGTGCCGGCCAATTCGGAAGCGCCGGCGGCCCGGGAGGGGGCCTCCCCACGCGGCTCGGGCGCCCGCCATTCGAGGCCAGAGGCCTCCGCCAGCTTCAGGCCGCAGTGATCGCAGAACTGGGCAGCTTCGGGAAGCGCGGTGCCGCAGCGCGGGCAGGCCGCGAGCAGCAGATTCCCGCAGTTCTTGCAGAACTTCGCCCCGTCACGATTGGGGGTGCCGCACCTGGGACAGTCTATGGGGTTATCGCTCCACCCGATTCCTCAGAAGCGCCTGCGATGATGCTGCGCAAGGACTCGGCCTCACTCTGGAGATCCTTGAAGTATTGGCTTTCCGTGATCTCGGCGACCTTCTTCTGCTGGCGGGCTTCGTCGAGCACGATCCGCAGTTCCTTGACCTGCTGTTTCAGCTTCTCTTCGCGCAGGCGGACTTCGCGGGCCATCTTCTGGAAGACCCGAGCCAGCTGTCCCAGGGCATCCTGGCGCTGGGCCAGGTCATCCAAGGAGGTCGGCTCAAACCGGTCCTCTTCGACCGCGGCCGCGGCGCTCATGACGACTTTTACTTGCTCCAGGTAATCCAGCAGCGACTGGAGTGTCTCGCGCAGCTTGGCGGTCATGGAGTTGAAAGTGCTGGCCAGGATGCCGATCTCGTCTTCCGAACTGACCTCAGCCTGAGCCTTCAGATCGCCCGCCTGGATCTCTTGAGCGGTACCCGTGAGCCGCAGGATCGGGCGGGCGATGTCCCGCCCGATAGCCCAGGCCAGGGTCAGGCCCGCCAGGAGCACAACCAGCGCGCCGCCGATTGAAGTGACCTGCGCGCTGCTCAATTGCTGGCGGCCATGGTCCAGGTCGGCCTGCAGCAGATCCTGCTGCAGCGTGGTCTCCTGATCCAGCAGGTTCAGCATGGCATCCGCCAGCGGGACCGCCTCGGCGCGGAACAGGTACAGGTCTTCCCGGGCATGCACGCCTTCTACCGCCTCAAACATGGCTTCCGGCATCACCAGGAATGCGGCCCGAGCCTCTTGAATCCTGCCCAGACTGGCCAACTGGCTACGGACAAGCAGATCCTGGCTCTCGGTGAGCAGATCCCAGGCCTGGGTGTTGCTGTCCAGGTTGGCCTGGTACTCGAATTTGAAACTGTCCCGGCGCGTGGTCACGTAGCCCCGCAGCCCGGCGACCATGGCATAGAAGGAGGATTGAAACTCGGCCATGCTGCCCATCAATTCGATGTTCTCGGGGGTCGGTTCGCTCAACTCCTGGGTCTTGATCATGGTGGAAGAGTTCACGATGATCGTATTGATCAGCGGCGAGGCCTCCACAATCAGCATCCTGAGGGCCGGCTCGCGCCGCAGCTGATCGTCTCTGAGTTCGAACAATCCGGGGACCAGGGCCGACCATTGGCCGTAACTGGCGCGCAGGATTCCCAAGCTGCTGGCGAGCGCTCGATACTCCGGTGAATCCTGCACCCCGGGCTGGTCGATGATGGCCTGAAGCTCGGCCAGGTTGGCCTCGAACTCCGCCTGGTAGGCCGCGTAGTCTTCGCGGTATTGGGAATCCCCCAATGCGAGATAAGCCTGCAGATCGGCCACCAGCCGCAGCAGGTTGGCTTGCGCCCGCGCCGAGGCCAGCGTGGTGGGGGCGCGCAGGCTGGTGGTGCGGTCGATCTCCTGGGTCGCCTGACTGTTGGCCGAGATCCCCAGGCCATACCCAACCAGCATCAGTGCGATCAGGATCCCAAACCCGATGCTCAGCTTGGGGCCGATCCTGAGCCTGCGCCTCAGCAGCAGCAACCAACCGAAGAGTGACGGTGTATTCATGATGAGTGCCGCCGGTTATTTGTACCAATCGGCGATGTTCCAGACCTCCACATCCCAGGCCGTGAAATCCCAGCCTTTCAGTTCCACACTCACGGCAGCCGGGAGGGTCAGTTTGACCAGCGGGATCACAGCGGCGTCCTGGATGAGCAGCTCATTCATTTGCACGAACAACGCGGCCCGCCGGTCGGGATCGAGCTCCAGGGTGGCCTGTTCGAAAAGCGCGTCAAACTGCGGATTGCAGTAGCGGGCCCAGTTCGGCAGTGACCAGTCGTTGGCCTGCTGGGCTATCTCGTCGCAGGCCCAGCCCGCCATGTAGGCGGTCGGGTCGGGGCTCTTGTTGCTGAAGGCAAACTCCTCCAGGTCGGCATAGAACTGCCGCCGGGTGTCGGTGGTGTCGGTCGGCGGCCCGAAGAAGATGCTGGAATCGATCTGCTTCAGCTCGACGGCAATCCCAATCGCCTCCAGATCCTGCTTGACCTGGTCCTGGGCGCGTTGGCGCAGGGCCTGGATCGAGGTCTGAAAGACCAGGCGCAACTCCACGCCGTCCTTCTCCCGCACCCCGTCCCCATCGTTGTCCACCCACCCGGCCTGGTCCAGGAGGGCGGCGGCAGCTTGAGGGTTGTATTCGATGGATGTGTCCGGTGAGGCGAAGTACGGCGGCTCGGTCAGGATGTTGGTCGTCAACACCCCTCCGCGACCATAGGGGGCGGCGATGGCTTCCCGATTGATCGCCATGCCGATCGCCTGGCGGACGATCAGGTCTGACAGGATCGGATGCGGGAACTGGACGCTGGCCCGTTCGCCATCGGGTGTTTCGGCGTTGGGATCGGCGAAGTTGATCATGATCCGCTCAACGAACGAGGAGGCTGGCGCTACGACCAGCACGTTGCCTGCCGATTCTGCGTCAACCATCGCATCCTCGGAGACGGCAGTGTTCCAGACGAAATCCACCAGCCCTTCTTTCCCCGCCTGTACGGCGAGGTCCAGATCTCCACCACCCTGCAATTCCACTCGGTTGAAGAAGGGCTTGTCGGGATCGCGGTAGTAAGGGTTGATCTCATAGATGATCTTGTTGGTGCTCACGGCGTTTCCGCCGATGATCAAGACATCCTCATTTCGGAATTCGGAGACATAGTACGCCCCCGTGCCGATCGCCAGCAAGTTGGCGGGCGCGTCTGCGGCGTTGGGCCCGTTGTAGGCCTCGAAGAGATGTCGCGGGATGATCATTCCAAATGCACCGACATAGGGCGCGTACCACCCGGCGGTCGGCTGTTTGAAGTGGACCGTTACCGTGAAGTCATCGAGGACTTCCACGCGATCAACGTCAACGTAGGCAGAGGCGCTGGTGGCTTTGACGTCCGGGTTCGTGACGTACTCATAGGTGAACAGTACGTCATCGGCCGTGAAGGGCTCTCCGTCGGCCCATTGAACACCCGGTCTGAGTTTCCAGGTCACGGAGGTGCCCTCCGCGGCGACCCCGCCGTTCTCCAGGCTGGGGATTTCGGCCGCCAGGAAGGGAACCAGGTCGCCTTCGCCGTTAAAACTGGCCAGGGGTTCGTAGGTGATGCGGCTGGCGGAGAGATCCTTGGTCCCCGGCGAGAGATGCGGATTGACGATGGTCGGCGCCTGGAAGTAAAGCAGGCGCAGGATCCCGCCCTGCCCGCGTGCGGAGACTGCCTGGGTTGGCGCTTGGGTAGCGGCTTCAGTGGGAGCGGCGGTCGCGGCCGGCGTGGCGGGCGCGCCGCAGCCGGCTATCAACAGGGCGAGCGCAAGACCGACCGATATCAGCGTGGCTGAGGACAGTTTCGGTGAACCTGATTTGTTCTTCAAGTCTGGTCTCCTATGGGCGAAGGGATATCTCGAGCTCGAGGTCTTGGATGCCGAAAGGAAGGAGTGCCTGGCCGTCCCTGGGATCAAGCCGCACTTCCTCGACCCGCTCGTCCCTTTTCAGGAGCACGGCGGCGGGCAAAGGCCGACTGAAACCCTCCGGCGACACGGCATGGACCCAGAGTTTCAATTCTCGCCAGGCACCGGCAGGAACCTCGACCGACAACTTCCTCAGCTTCTTGAAGGAGCCGATCTCGACTTCGGTCCCCCGCAGGGACTGCTCCCCGTCCGCATAGTCCAGCCGAACGGCCGTCTCGACCGGTTTCCCGTCCGCGATTACGGCAAAGCTGGCCCGTTCATCCACGTCGGATCGTTGAACGCGCAATTCGATCACCATCCGGGGAGCGAAGGCTCCCCGCCGGATGATCAGACCGGTGACGATGACCATCAGCACGCCGACCCCGATGGCGATCGCACGTTGGATCAGGTCCTGCCAGATGATCAGGCCGTAAACGAACACCCCGCCCAGATAGAGCGTGTAGATCGCCGCCAGAACGACCGGATTGCCGAGAAACGTCAGCGAGAATCGGGGTGCATAGTCGCCCTTGCGGCGGCTGGCGGCCAACATGAGCATCGGGAAGACGCCCCCCAGAATGGGAACCAGAATCACTCCCAGAATGCCCAGCAGCCCCGAGAACGACTCGCGCCGGGTGAAGAGCAGCCATTCCGCCACGACGAAGAGCAGGAAGACCGGGGCGATGCTAATGATTAGCCGTGCGGTGCGCTTTAGGTTGGCGGGAAGGACTTCACGCGCCTGATAGTAGAGGCCATAGGAGAAATGGACCGATCCCATCCCCATCGCCAGGATCACATAGACCGCTCCAAGCACCGGAACCACCCCGCCGAGTCTCGCCGCCAGCGGTGAGATGACTGTTCCCGTTGCACCTTCCAGGACGGCGGCCGGGATGGCCCCGTTGACGGCGATCACCCACAGGCTGTAGAGGGCGATCGCGGTGGCCATCGCGGCGATGTTGCCCCAGACCAGCGATCGGCCGCCCGGGTCGCGGCGCAAGACGACCTTGGCCGCGTTCCCGGCTGAAGTGTGTCCGAAGTAGGCGGTCAGGACCACGCCGAAAACCAGCTCCAGGATCCGTGGATCAAAGGTCCGCCCCTCCCCAAACGGCAGGTTGACGTGGCGGAAATTGGCCGGATCCAGGTAGAAGAATGCCAGCACCGAGATCACGATGATGATCAGGATATTGATGATTCCGATGACCAGCGCGGAGGCCACGGTTGCGCTGAGCGATTCGCGCCGCAGGAAATAGACCGCAACCAGGAACACCAGTGCGGCCCACAACATGGGATTGGTTCCCGTGGCGTCACCCAGCGAAGTTGAGATCCCGACATAGAAGGCAGTCAGGACCAGGACATTCAGCAGCAGCAGAGCCGGCGCCAGGACGATCGATCCAGGGCGGCCCAGATAGTCGCCTACTAGCCGACCAAAATAGGCGGTTCCATAGCGCATGTTTCCATTGCGGGTGATCGCCTCGACGATACCGGCGATGGTGAGGATGTTGACCAGGCCCAGGATGACGAGCAGAACGACCCCTGGAATGGGTCCAACACCGGCCAGTGCGATGGGAAGCGCAAGTACACTCCCGCCGACGGTCTCGGTTAGGGCCAGGGAGAAGGCGGTCCAGAAGGGTGGCATTCTCTCGAGGCCGTTGGCCAGGCGAGAAAGCAGCCAGCGAATCTGCTCCGCCATCGAGGTGGTGGGCGAATAGACTGAGTCGAGGGGTTGTTGGTACATGCGCTCAAAAGCCTGTTCGACCGCCTCGGCTTCCAACCCGAGCGACCGACGCAATGCAGGAACATCCTTGAGCCGAAACCGATACTTCGCTCCCAGTGAGTGGGCAAGCGCCGCCCGCAAGTTGGCTTCCGCGGGAACCAATGTCGCCCACTCCGGCGCAAACCGCTCCAGCTCCTGGATGGTCGGCTGCAGGGGAAGATCCCGCCCCTGCGACAGGGCCGCCAGGAAGGCCTGTTCTTTCTCCTCCGCGCTCTTCTCGGTGAGGTAATTGGCCAGTGCCTGCCTGGCCTGGGAGACGAGCTGCGCAGTGCGTCCCTCGATGGCGTACAGGATGGTGCCTGTGCGGCGCGAGGGCAGGCCATCCAGCAGATCCACACCAGAGAAGAAGGAGGGTTCGTCGGGCATGCTGTCGAGCAGGACCGCCGGCGATCTACGCCAGCTGAGCTGCGATCCCCCGATACTGCTCGGCAATTGGATGGGAGGGATGGGTGAGGCTGAAAAGCCCCCGGCTGCCCAACTCCATCATTTCATCGGAATGCGGCAGGACCGCCACCACCTGACATCCGTAGGCCTGCTCGACCTGCTGAGCGAGCGCTTTCGGCTCCAGGCTGCTGGGGGCCTTGTTGACCAGCAACAGGATGCGGGGGACCTTCAGTTCCTGAGCGACCCGGACCGTGATGCCGGTGCCCTCGTAATCCTGTTGATCGGGACGCATAACGATGAGCAGAGTGTTGGAGATGACCAGCGAAAGCAGCGTTTCCTCATTGAGGCCTGGGTGGGTATCGATGAGCAGGTAGTCCAGCTTGAGCCCGGTGAGCAGGCGGCGAAGGCCTTCGGTCAATTGCCGCGCGTCATACCCCTCCCGCAGCACACGGGTGATCTCCCCCGGCTTGATGCTGGAGGGAACGAGGTAGATGGTGCCGGAGCTGGCCTTGACTTCATCGGGTGTCACGTCGATGGCCACTTCCTCGATAGCCCGACCGTGCCACAGGAAGTCGTTCAAGGACGATTTGACGCCCTCACCATCCAGGCCGAAGAGGATGTGGATGCCTGGCGACTGAATATCCGTATCGATCACGCATACCCGCTTCCCCTGTTGGGCCAACATTGCAGCCAGGTTGGCGGCCGTGTTCGACTTACCCGTCCCGCCGCGGAACGAGTGGATTGAGATAATCTCAGGCATGGGATAACCCTGTACGTCTCTGGAGGCCCGCACATTCTACCCCTTCCACCATGAGCTTTGTGGGATTTCAAAGGCCGTGGGCCGGATGAGCCAAGAACTCCTTCAGCACCGCGGTGTAGGCCTGTGGTTCGTTCACGTAGGGGAAGTGCCCGACCGCGCCGAAGGTATGGACGCAGGCGGAGGGGTATGTCTGCTTAAGCAGCTGCTGCAGCGACGGGCTGATCAGCGGATCGTTGGCCGACTCGACGATCATGACCGGAATCTCCGCGGGGTCGGGCGGCTCGAACCACTCGATCACCGCCCGGTAGCGCGCCAGGAAGCGGGCCTTGTCCATGCTGCGGTAGGTCCCCTCATCGAGATAGGCCTTGAGCAACGCCGAGCGTCCGCTGGCCGGGTAGATGCTCAGCCGGGTGTTCCAGCGCATGCCGGCCATCAGCAGCGCCTGCGGAACCAGGCGGATCAGCAGATCGGCGCCGCGGGTGCGGCGGGCCAGGATCGAGTTGGGGGGAAAGGTGTTGGCGAAGACGGCCCGCCGGATGCGCGCCGGCTGGCGGGCGATCAGGTACTGCGCCAGATAGCCGCCCAAGGAGCTGCCCACCACGCTGAAGCGATCAACCCCGGCGGCCTCCAGCACCGCGTTGATCCCGCGGCGCAGCCCCTCCAGTGTATCGACCGCCGGGTAGGTGAGACTGACAATCTGGTAGCGGTCCTGCAAGGCCTCGATCTGCTGCCACCAGATGTCATGAGCGCCGGCCATGCCGTGCAGGAAGAGCAGCGCCTGCGGGCCGTGGCCGGTATGAAAGTACTCCCAGGCGGCGCCGTCCACAAGCAACTGCGCGGGCGGATGGGCCTGGCGGAAGGCGGCCAGGGACGCGGCCGGAGGGCCCAACAGCCCCACTCCCGCTCAGTCCCCGGCGGGCGCCAACCCGGCCGCGAACGGGCGCGGCCGGCCATCGCCCTCAGGGACCTGCCGGCGGAATTGACTCATGTACAGGTTGTAGTAGAAGCCCTTGGCGGCCAGCAGCGTCTCGTGGGTGCCGCGCTCGATGATCTGCCCATGGTCGATCACCAGCACCTGGTCGGCTTCCCGGATGGTGCTCAGCCGGTGGGCGATTACGAAGCTGGTCCTGCCGCGCAGCAATTCCTTCAGCGCATCCTGGATCAGCCGCTCGGTCCGGGTGTCCACGCTGGAGGTGGCCTCGTCCAGAATGAGGATCCGCGGGTCGGTCAGCGCTGCCCGGGCGATGGCCATCAGCTGACGCTGCCCCTGGCTCAGGCCGGTCCCGCGTTCACCCAACTCGGTGGCATAGCCTTCCGGCAGCCGCTGGATGAAGCCGTCGGCATGAGCCAACTTGGCGGCTGCAATCGCTTGCTCATCGGTCGCCTCCGGTCGGCCGAAGCGGATGTTCTCCATCACGCTGTCGCTGAAGAGGAAGCTGTCCTGCGGTACGACCGCGATTTGGCTGCGCAGGCTGGAAGCGGTCGCCTCTCGCACATCTCGGCCGTCGATCCTCACCGCGCCCCGGCTCACCTCGTAGAAGCGTGGGATCAGATTGGCGATGGTGGTTTTACCGGCACCGGTTGGGCCGACGATAGCCACCGTCTGCCCCGGCTCGGCTCGCAGGCTGACCCCCTTCAACACCGGTTCGCCGGCGGTGTACTCGGCCCACACGTCATCCAGCTCCACCAACCCCCGGATCGGGGGCATGACCACGGCATCCGGCCGGTCCTGGATGCCGGGTTGGACGTCCAGCAGACCGAAGATGCGCTCGCCGCCGGCGATGGCGCTCTGGATGTTGGTCCACAGCACCGCAATCTGCTGCACCGGTTGATTGAAACGCTGCACGTACGCCACGAAGGTGACCACCAGTCCTAGCGATACGCTGGTCCCGAAGAGGCCGTTTCCGCGCAAAATGGCCAGGCCGCCCACTACGGTGACCAACATCAGAGCTACGTAGCCCAGAGCTTCCAGGGTGGGAGCCAGCGCCGAGG